>OGJN01000196.1_pt1 | contig 59315 bp, 59 predicted proteins | sample 1572221 | NCBI WGS metagenome assembly OGJN01 (sample SAMEA2582148, study PRJEB24529) | metagenome | biome: Human gut stool | place: China | collected 2011 | reverse complement strand
GAAGATTATAAAGCTTGCCTATATCGGGGACTGGATATGTAATATAGTATTATTTACATTTGCCGGAGCTATATCCGGTATATTTAACCTGTCAGTAGAAGCTCATTCGATTGCCATACTTATACTAAGATGTTTTAGTGTCACATCACTGTTTATCTGGCCATTGTCATTTACATTATCAAATGCATTAAGAGCTTCAGGAGATGTGACATTTACAATGCTTGTAAGTATATTTTCAATGTGGATATTCAGAGTTGGAAGCAGCTATTTCTTTGGAATAGTTATGGGACTTGGAGTGCTTGGTGTATGGATTGGAATGTTCGTAGACTGGGCGGCAAGGTCAGTTATGTTCGTGTGTAGATTTAAGAGTGGCAGATGGCTTAAAAAATCATTGGCATAATAAGTTATGTTGCCGGACTCATGCTTCTGACAGCGTAGTAAGTTATGTTTCATCTGACGGTGTAATAAGTTATGTTTCAGGTTGACATATACATTTTATGGTAATATACTATGATATGCAGTTTTTAAAACTACATATCACGGTTGTTTATATAGTGAATATCGCAAAGATTTCTACATGTTACAATCTTAAGGATAATATAAAAAATTTACAATATTACAGATACATTTATTATTGTGTCTGTGGAATGGAGAATAAGAATATGTCAGATATTAACGAGAGAATATGTATAGTAGGTGCCGGTCCTGCCGGACTTACAGCGGCTATGTATCTTGAGAAAAAAGGTTATAAGAATATTACTGTTTATGAGAAGTCGGACAGAGTCGGTGGTAAGTGCTACTCTCCTGAATATAAGGGTAAGAGATATGAGATGGGTGCCATGATGGGCTGTCCTACATATTATACCATAAAAGAGGTTATGGATTATATAGGAATGGGTCATCCTGCGGGACCTGTACTTGACAGGGAATTCAGGGATGAAAAGACAGGCGAGGTATTTAATCCTGTAGGAAAGCTTGAGAGCTTAAGTGTATTAAAACAGACTAAGAAGTTCTATAAGCTGCTTGATAAGAAGTATCCTGGGGCAGCAAAGAATGGACATAAGGGAACAAGCACAGAACTTGGAGAAGACTTTGCATCACTTTGTGACAGATTTAAGACACCTAAGATTAAGAAGCTTATAATTAATCCATATACATCTTTTGGATATGGATATATGGATGAGGTTCCGGCAGCATATGTTGTCAAGTATCTTGATAAAGATACTCTTACGAAGTTCGTAACAAAGGATGATTTATGGTGTTGGAAAAATGGAACACAGCATATATGGGAGCTTCTTTCTGAAAAGCTTAACAGTAATATTAAACTTAATTCTGAGATTAAACAGGTTGTAAGAACTGATGGAACTGTAAAGGTTACAACAGCAGACGGTACAGAAGAATATGATAAGATTATTGTTACTGCACCTCTTGAATTTATGCCTGAGTATTTTGATGCAACAGATAAGGAAAAAGAGTATTTTTCTAAGATAATATCTAATGATTATAAGGTGTTTGTATTTACGGTAAAGAAATATCCTAAGATTAGCGCTTATCTTCAGGGTAATATGTGCAGGGAAAGAGCCGGACATATGATGGTATATTATCACAGATGGCCGGGCGAAGAAGATCAGGTGATTACAGCATATGTATTAGGAGATCCTGAGCGTGGAATAACTGTTGATGACTGTAGAAAGCATGTATATGAAGATATGAAGATGTGCGGTTATGAGGTTGATAAGATGGTCAATGAACAGTCCTGGTATTATCTGCCACATCTTAAGCCGGAGGATTATAAGAGCGGCTGGTATGATGAGGTTGAAAGCTGGCAGGGAAAGAATAATACATATTATGCCGGAGAAGTAATGAGCTTTGGCGATATGGAAGAGACCGCAGAGTATTCTAAGAATCTTATAGAGAGATTTTTCTAAATTATACTGTATATATTGCTTGTGCAGTTACTATATTAATGACATTAGGTTAAATAATGCAGGATGTATTTTCAGTCCTCACATAATTGTATTTAGAATATAAACAGGTAGAGATTACAGGATATAATTAATTTATAATGGTAGATTATATCAATAAAAAATAAGAATATTTAATATTTGAAATTATTTTAGGGTAAATGATAATATAACTTAATTATTAAATGTATAAGGATTTATTTTTTTTTGTTATTTGCCTGATAGATTTATTTTTTTAAGATGAATATGCGTGATAATGTTATATTATGTCAGTATTTAAGCATGTTTTACAGGCTTTTAAGACATTTTTCATATGGAAATTATGAACAAATTGTGATATAATTATTAGCTAGAAATTACTTAATTGGATAATTTTCTGACGGCGTAATAATTTATGCCGATGTTATTTTAAGCAGAAAAGAGGAGTTGTTTTTATGTCAGAATTTGGAACTAATGAGCGTCTGCTCCGTTCGGATGTTACTATGGAAGAATGCAGAAAGATTGAAAAGGTACTGCGTAAAAATAATATATCATATTTTGAAAAGTGGAAATATCATAAAGGATTATTGAAGTTTTTAGATAATAGTAAGAATTCAAAGTGTGATATCTTCATACATAAGGATTCACTTGAGAAGGCTAAGAAAGCACTTGGGATTGAGTTGTAGAATTGAAAAGTACAGGTTACAGCCTGAATATATTAAGGATAAGCCGGCGGGACTTTTGCATTAAGTTTTTATGGGATATAGAGTAGATACTTCTGTATCTGTTATTAAAGACGTTAGTGCAAGAGTCCTGTTTTATTATTTAAGGAGCTTTAATAAAAGTATTAATTTAAAATAAGCTATAATTAAATGGCATATGCTGACGGTATTTTAATATATAAAAGGAGAATATCCTATATATGTAATGTATAATATATAGCTGGCAATTTAATATGAAAATCCGGAAAGTATATGATATATGTAACGGGTATATTAGGACAACATAATAAAATCTGGAATGTATCTTATATATGTGTAATTATATATACAGACAGTTCTTGTTGCGTGGTTAATAATTGTGACAATTATCTGTTTTGATATAGTAGAAGCAGATAATATGCATATATAATTAAAAATAACAAAAAATGAATAAAAATATTTAAAAATGCTTGACAAAATAGATGCTGTAGTGTAGTATATAAATCAAGAAAGACATCGTGATAAGTTACAGAAAAGAAAATAATAGATAGAAGAGGTGGCGAGAGCTTCACTGATTTTATTGATAGTGAATAATCAATTAAGTGATAATTTATTATAAGTTTTCTTGAAGTAATAAGATATTAATTTAGGAATAATGGCGAGAGCTTCATTTGACTGTGAATTATATCAATTAATGTAAGAGGCAGATATTTAAGAAAGGTGGCGAGAGCTTCACCGGACTTAGAGAATATATATGAATCGGAGATAATGGCGAGAGCTTCATTAGATTTAGAGAATTATAGTTTTGCTGACAATAACATGATTGGACAGGAACAATGGTGAGAACTTCATTGAACCGTAGTTTAATCAGGTAATTGAATCTAGAAGAAAGGAATGGTGGCGAGAGCTTCACCAGACTAATCAGATAAGTACATTAATAATAAAGATGTCAGGAACTCGTAAATAGATTTTAGGAACGGTAATTGTGAAAGGATTACCGTTCCTTTTTTGTTCTGTAATCATACTTTATATGAGAAATATAAGCTATGGGTCTGCGATTTTAAGATTCGTTCGCAAATGTTGCTGTGAGCTGTTGATTATGATTATGTCTATATATGATAAAAAAAGATTGTGAAAGCTGTAACTATATAGTATACTTAAAGAGTTATTACGATAGCGTGATAAAGTAATAAAGGAAAGGTATGGAAAAAGATTTTGTCGAAGATATTTACCAGATTATATAATAAGGGAAATAACATAAAAAGAATGTTAATTATCCTTTTGATGCTTTCAATGGCAGCAGGAATATTTACTGCGTGTTCATCATCAAAGAATACTGATAACAGTGGAAAGTTTACAGTTGGCTTTGATGCGGAATTTCCACCATATGGATATAAGGATGATAATGGAGAATATGTAGGCTTTGATCTGGATCTGGCGCAGGCGGTGTGTGATAAGAACGGCTGGACGCTGGTTAAGCAGCCAATTGACTGGGATTCTAAGGATATGGAGCTTAATTCCGGAACTATAGATTGTATATGGAATGGATTTACAATGACCGGAAGAGAGAAAGATTATACATGGTCATCAGCATATATAGATAATTCACAGGTTGTAATTGTAAAAAGCGATGCACAGATTAATAATTTATCAGACCTTGCGGGAAAGGTTGTGGCAGTACAATCAGATTCATCAGCTCTTGCAGCATTTACAGGAGAGGATGCCAGTGAGAGTAATATACAGCTTGCAAAGAGCTTTTCATCACTTCAGCAGGTAGGTGATTATAACAGTGCATTTATGAATCTTGAATCAGGCTCGGTAGATGCGATATGCATGGATATCGGAGTAGCAGGTTATGAGCTTAAGGCAAGGGGCAATTCATTCAGAATGTTAAGTGAGCATGTTTCATCAGAAGAGTATGGAATTGGTTTTAAGAAGGGCAATACTAAGCTAAGAGATCAGGTTCAGGAGACATTAAATGAGATGCTTGCCGATGGTACATTCATGGACATAGCTAAAAAATGGAATGTAGATGAAAGCGTATGTCTTGGTCAGGAAGGCAAAGACAGTGTTATGAAAGCAGAAGGTGCTTCAGATGGAAGCGGAAGCCAGAATGGTTTTACTGATATATTAGGACAGCTTTCAACAGGTATGATATCTACACTTGGCATATTTGTACTCACTCTTATATTTTCACTTCCATTAGGTCTTTTACTTACATTTATAAGAATGTCTAAGTTAAAGGTGCTTCAGTGGATTGCAAAGATATACATATCAATAATGCGTGGTACACCACTGATGTTACAGCTTCTTGTTGTATTTTTTGGACCATATTATCTGTTTGGGGTATCTCTTTCATATTCGTACAGATTCTATGCTGTAATTATCGGATTTTCACTTAATTATGCTGCATATTTTGCAGAAATATATCGTGCAGGTATTGAAGGAGTGCCAAAAGGACAGTATGAAGCGGCAGATGTATTGGGTTACTCAAAGGCGCAGACATTTATAAAGATTATATTCCCACAGATGGTAAAGGCAGTGCTTCCACCTGTAACTAATGAGGTTATAACACTTGTTAAGGATACATCACTGGCATTTGCGCTGGCATATACAGAGATGTTTACACTTGCAAAACAGGTAGCGGCAACGCAGGCAAGTATTATGCCATTATTTGTGGCTGGATTATTTTATTATATATTTAACTTTATTGTTGCATATATAATGGAAAGACTTGAAAAGAAAATGCAGTATTACAGATAGTCTTTGATATCAGTTGGAAGAATATTTTGATATGGCTAATTGTTTCAGCGCAAAATGATTAGCCTTTTATGGTAGAAGAAGAATTATTTTTGTAAAATTTTTTGCCATTTCGCAACAGAGCTGTAGTAGAAATGAGGATTAATATGAATAATACAAAACTATTAGAAATGAAACATGTAAAGAAAAGTTTTGGTAATACAGAAGTGCTTAAGGATATATCATTGGAGGTAGCCGAAGGAGAGGTTGTTGCAATTATTGGACCCTCTGGCTCAGGTAAATCCACACTGCTTAGATGTGCGACACTTCTTGAAACTATGGATGGAGGAACTCTTAGCTATTGCGGCAGAAGTGCAACAGTTAATAAAGAGGGTGAGACAACACAGTATGTTTCAAAGGATGAATTAAGAAGTCTTAAGAATAATTTTGGACTGGTATTTCAGAATTTTAATCTTTTTCCACATTATTCGGTTATGAAAAATGTTACTGATGCACCTGTCCATGTACAGAAAAGAGATAAAAAGGAAGTATATGAAGAAGCTGGGAGTCTGTTAGAAAAGGTTGGTCTGGCTGATAAGGCAGATAGTTATCCATGCCAGTTATCGGGGGGCCAGCAGCAGCGGGTGGCAATTGCAAGAGCACTTGCGATGAATCCTAAGATGTTGTTTTTTGACGAGCCTACGTCAGCCTTAGATCCTGAGATTACCGCAGGAATACTTAAAGTTCTTCGTGAGCTTGCAGATGAGAAGATGACTATGGTTATAGTTACACATGAGATAGACTTTGCAAGGAAGGTTGCCGACAGAGTTATATTTATGGATGGCGGTGTTATTGTTGAACAGGGCAGACCGGAGGATGTAATTGATAATCCTGATAATGAAAGAACAAAAGTTTTCTTGCAAAAGTTAGCAGATTAGGTTATAAATAATGAGGATTAACAATATGCAGACAAGAGGTCTGCCATGTATTAATTAGTCCATAATCAAAATTATAATATACCGGATTATATTTTATGATAATCAATCAGGGATATAAGGAGAATTATGTTTAGAAGAGATTTAAAAAGAATAGCGGTGATGGCATGCGTTGTATCATCTATGGCAGCGATGACAGCTTGTACAAATAAAGATAATAAAGATTCAGCTCAGGTCAATGCTGATGTGGCAGCAATACAGACAGGAGAGGTTATAAATAGCAGTCAGAATAGTACGGATAGCGGTAATACACAGAAAACTGCCGCTAATGCTGTAACTACATCTGATAATAAGAATAACGGACAGACAGAAGCTTCACGGACAGCTAATGCATCGGCAGATCAGAATGTAACAAGTAAGGGATATAAGATTGAGGTTATAGATGGTGCTACATATATAGAGGGACTTCTTATTGCTAATAAGACATATGCACTTCCATCGACTTATAATCCGGGGGATCTTATAGATGAAGTAAAGACTGCATTTAATAAGATGCAACAGGATGCTAAGAAAGAAGGGCTTAATATATATATATCATCGGGTTTCAGATCGTATGATACACAGGTATCTGTATATAACAGATATGTAAGACAGGATGGACAGGCACTCGCAGATACATACTCATCAAGACCGGGACATTCAGAGCATCAGACAGGTCTTTGTTTTGACCTTAATTCAATAGATGATTCATTCGGATATACACCAGAGAGTGCCTGGGTAGATAAGCATGCACACGAATATGGATTTATTGTAAGATTTCCAAATGGAAAGGATGCTGCAACAGGATATCAGTATGAGCCATGGCATTTAAGATATGTAGGCAATGAATGGGCAGAGAAGATATATAATTCAGGACTTTCATTAGAAGAATTTTTTGGAATTACTTCACAATATGCAGATTAATATACAGAGAGGAATGGGCTATACCGGACTGAGATATATAGAAATTAACAGGTGGTTTAATAAGTGGATATAGAAGATAATATTAACAGTAGTCAATATACGAAAGATAGTAAAAAAATATCTGATAAAAAATCATATGAAGAAAAGATAAATGGTGGTCATAACAGAAAACTAAAAAATAATAAGAAAAATAATAAGAAAAATAACAAGGGCAGGCTGATAAAAAGAATTGCATTAAGTATCTTTACAGCATTATTTGTAATCGTGCTTGGATTGCTCGGAGTTATATATATTCTTGAATTCGGACCATCAAATACAGCAAGGAATCTATTTGTCAATTCTGCGATGGAATCAAGCGCTGGTAAGTTTATGGCAACGATGTTTTTATCAGATGAGAAGATTGCACAGATACGAAAAGATAATTCTGTAGTTGCATCTGATGATATAACAGATACTTCTTTGATTAATATTGGCACAAATGAGACTGATACTGCCGACGGTGATGATTATGATGAGGATGGAATACAGATTATTGACATTTCCAATGATACATATAAAGGAAAGATGATGATTGTAAAGGATCCTTCACGTGTTACTGTAGGTATAAGTGGACAATATGGTGCTTCATATAGTGGAAAGACGGTAATGGATATGGCGATGAACTATGATGCCGTTGCAGCAGTTAATGGTGGCGGATTTGAGGATAATAACGGAGTTGGTAATGGTGGAACTCCTATAGGACTTGTCATATCAGATGGAGAGCTTAAGTATGGAAGTGCAGGTTCTTCTTATGAGGTTATAGGCTTTGATAATAATAATAATCTTGTTGTGGGTAAAATGACAGCATCAGAGGCATTAAGCAGAGGTGTAAGGGATGCGTTGAGCTTTGGACCGATTCTTATAGTTAATGGGCAGGCGTCACAGGTCAATGGTTCTGGAAGTGGTCTTAATCCGAGAACAGCAATAGGACAGAGAGCAGACGGAGCTATCCTTTTGCTTGTTATAGATGGAAGGCAGGTCAACAGTCTTGGGGCATCATATGCAGATGTAATAGATGTTATGCTTGAGTACGGAGCAGTTAATGCAGCTAATCTTGATGGTGGTTCTTCATCACTTATGTATTATAAGGGAGAGTATATTAATAGCTGTGCTTCTTTATATGGACCAAGGAATATGCCTACATCAATAATTGTAAGATAATTATGGATGAAGATATTTATTAAAAAGAGGTATATATAATGAGTAACAGAAAAAGAAATAAGACATCGCTGTTTATAAAGATATATCTGGGAGTAACAATCGCAGCTTTAGCAGTAATTGCAGTGATATGGGGCGTTTTATGGAGTTTTCTTAAGGCATATGAAGCCTCACAGCCGCAGTATAAGATTGAACAGATAGTAGATGCATTAAATAATGGACAGGCGGATGAATATACAGATTATATACATTATCAGGTGAGTGCATTAGAAGATGATAATACATACAAAAAATATATAACTGATAAATTAGGTTCAGGAAATATTGAATATACAAGAAAGTCAGGTGAATATTCAAAAGATACACCGGTATACCAGTTAAAAGATGGAAATAATCCTGTAGGTGTTGTATATTTAAAAAAGTCAGATACAAAAGCAAAGTTTAATACGCCTATATGGGAGATTGACAGAATTGATAATGTAATAGGTCAGACAAAAGATTATACAGTTACTGTTCCAAAAGGAACAGTAATATCGGTTAATGGAATTGACCTTGATGAAACTTATATCATTGAAGATAATGCTGAATGTAAGAATCTTGGTAATGTTACAAAATATATAACAGCACCTAAGATGACTGTATATCAGCTTACAGGACTTGCAGCACAGCCTGATATAAAGGCAATTGGACCGGTATATAACAGTGAACTTAGTGTTGAATCAGAGGATAATGGACAGATTGTATATGGCTTTGAGAGTACAGATAGTCTTAAGGCAGAACAACAGGATAGAATAATAACAATAACTAAGACTTATGGTAACTATGTAACTAATGATGTGGGTTATAGCGCATTATCTCCATATATATTACCAGGCTCATATGCTACATCATATCTTAAGAATATAGCTAAGACTAATATATGGACAGCATCACATTCAGCCAATGATTTTGATGATCTGACTGTATATAATTATCAGATATATACAGATACGTGTTTTTCATGTGAAGTAAAGTTTAATCTTGTAATTCATACTTGGTCGCAGGATTTTACATATCCGACACATATAAAATATGTATTTATTAAGCCAGGCAATGCGTGGTATGTGGCTGATATATCACTTAAAAGTGATAATGGACATGATTAATAGATGTATACGTTATATAGATTTATAGAATATATAGTAGTGTATTGACATTTTATTATATCGTAAATAGTAAAAAGATGCTGCATTAAGTAGTGAATTATATAGAATATAAAATCAATTATTAAAGAATTTATTCTATATAAAACTGCTTAATGCAGCATCTTTTATAATATATAAGTCATAATTATAATGCCTGTAGATATTCTCTCATAAAGAATTATCAGAAAATATTTAAAAGAATATGATGTTGAAATATATTCTTACTGTATCATGTCAAATCATGCACATCTGCTAATTAAATCGGACTTAAAAGAATTATCTATGTTTATGTCAAAAGTCTTGGCAAAATACGCGCAATATTATAATTATAAAAATAATAGAAATGGTCATGTATTTCAAAACCGCTTTGGAAGTGAATGTATTGAAAGTGAACGGTATTTTTGGAATTGTTTAAAATATATACATATGAATCCTGTGAAAGCCTGTATGGTGTCAGGCTTAATGGATTATAAGTATAGCAGTATTAAAGATTATATGAATGAAATTGTGGATATACTACATGAAAATGCAATCAAACATTACAAAATGAAATTTCATGATTGGAAAGAATTCCAGCAATATCATCAACCCCAAAATCCAGATATATTTATGGATAGCAAAGAAGAAGTTTATATTCAGAGAAAAGAAAAAGCTTTGTTGCTCTTGTGGGAGCTTCAAAAAGAAAAAGGGGTGAAAAATGCTATGGAAATTTTGGAAGAGGGTGAATTAAGGAAAGTATATAAAAAGAGATTAAAAGAAGAGCTGAAAATATCGAATAAAATGTTGAATAAGATTTACGATGAATTGAAATTGAAAATTATTGGATAGGATAAAAAGACAGGGATAGATGCAATTTAGAGACAGAGTATTCAATTGGGGACGTAATAAAATTGAATTTTACTACGTCCCCAATTGAAAGGGAGGATAGTATGACTAAGAAAAATTTATGGAAATCATATAGTCAAGATGAATATGTGAAATTGGAACAAGTAAACAATGCATACAAACAGTATCTGAATTTTGGAAAAACGGAAAGGGAATGCATAAAGGCTACTATTCAATTAGCGCAAAAGGCAGGGTACAGAGATTTGCAGGAAATCATAAAAGGGAAAGAGCCGTTGAAAGTAGGAGATAAAGTGTATTCTGTATGTATGGAGAAAACAATTGTGTTATTTCAGATTGGAAAAGAAAATATTGAAACTGGTCTCAATATTTTAGGTGCGCATATAGATTCACCTCGTATTGATGTGAAGCAAAATCCGTTGTATGAAGCTGGAGAATTTGCCTATTTAGATACCCATTATTATGGAGGAATAAAAAAATACCAGTGGGTGGCATTGCCGCTGGCGATACATGGTGTTGTGGTACGCAAAGATGGTACAAAACAGGAAATTGTAATCGGTGAAAAAGACGAAGAACCAATTTTTGTGATTACAGATTTATTGGTGCATTTATCAGCAGAACAGATGGAAAATAAAGCCGACAAAGTAATCGAAGGTGAAAAATTGGATTTAATTGTCGGAAATAAACCAATGAAAGGTATTGAAAAAGAAGCAGTGAAGGAAAATATACTTGAGCTCTTGAAAAAAATGTATGATATTGAGGAAGATGACTTTATTTCTGCAGAATTAGAAATCGTTCCGGTTGGAAAAGCAAAAGACTGTGGAATAGATAGAAGTATGATTATAGGATACGGACAGGATGATAGAGCATGTGCCTTTACATCGCTTCTAGCAATACTTGATACTGAAGGAGTCAAACGAACAACCTGTTGCTTGTTGGTGGATAAAGAAGAAATAGGGAGTGTCGGTGCTACAGGAATGCATTCGAAATTTTTTGAAAACACAGTTGCTGAAATTATTGATAGAATGGGAGAATATTCTGAGCTAAAATTAAGAAGAGTATTGGCAAATTCAAAAATGCTATCTTGTGATGTGAGTGCGGCATTTGATCCGATGTATGAGAGTGTATACGAAAAGGAAAATACTGCTTATTTTGGAAGAGGGATCATATTTAATAAATATACGGGGAGCAGAGGGAAAAGTGGTTCTAATGATGCAAATGCAGAGTATATTGCACATTTGAGAAATATATTAGAAAAGAATCAGATAGTTTTTCAGACTGCAGAATTAGGGAAGGTAGATGCGGGGGGAGGAGGTACTATTGCGTATATTCTGGCTGCGTATGGAATGGAAGTGATAGACTGTGGAGTGGCAGTGTTGAATATGCATGCTCCATGGGAAATTGTAAGTAAAGCAGATATTTATGAAGCCTACAAAGGATATAAAGTTTTCCTGAAAGAAGGATAGAAAAACTGTTCAAAAAGGGACAGGGGTATTTTCAATTGGGGACGTAGTAAAATTCAATTTTACTACGTCCCCAATTGAACAAAAAGCCTTGACGAACCCTGAAAAACCGTATAGAATGAAGATACGACGAAAAATGTCGTATTATACCCGTTAATAATATAAAGCATAGAAAATCGACTTTGGGTAGAAAGTCGTCTTTTTCGTGCGGTGTATTAATAAAAATATTATTTAGGAGGTCACAAAGACATGACAAAATGGGTTTATATGTTCACAGAAGGTGACGCAACCATGAGAAACACTCTTGGTGGTAAAGGTGCTAACCTTGCTGAGATGACAAAATTAGGTCTTCCAGTACCACAAGGTTTCACAATCACTACAGATGCTTGTACTCAGTACTATGAAGATGGAAGAAAGATTAACGATGAGATCATGGAACAGATCATGGAAGCAATCGTTAAAATGGAAGAGATCACAGGAAAGAAATTCGGTGATAAAGAGAATCCACTTCTTGTATCTGTTCGTTCAGGAGCAAGAGCTTCTATGCCAGGTATGATGGATACAATCTTGAACCTTGGTTTAAATGAAGAAGTTGTAGAAACTTTAGCTTCTGCATCAGGAAATGCTCGTTGGGCTTGGGACTGCTACAGAAGATTTATCCAGATGTACTCTGACGTAGTTATGGAAGTAGGTAAAAAATACTTCGAAGAATTAATCGACAAGATGAAAGAAGACAGAGGAGTAACTCAAGACGTTGAGCTTACAGCAGAAGATCTTCATGAGCTTGCAGAGCAGTTCAAAGCTGAATATAAAGAAAAAATCGGTGAAGATTTCCCATCAGATCCAAAAGAACAGTTAATGGGAGCAGTAAAAGCTGTATTCCGTTCTTGGGATAACCCACGTGCTAACGTATACCGTCGTGACAACGATATCCCATATTCTTGGGGAACAGCTGTTAACGTACAGATGATGGCATTTGGTAACATGGGAGATGATTGTGGTACAGGTGTTGCATTTACTCGTGACCCAGCTACAGGAAATAATGGTTTATTTGGAGAATTCCTTACAAATGCACAAGGTGAAGACGTTGTTGCTGGTGTTCGTACACCAATGCATATTTCAGAAATGGAACAAAAATTCCCAGAAGCATTCGTACAGTTCAAAGAAGTTTGCCAGACTTTGGAAAAACACTACAGAGATATGCAGGACATGGAATTTACAGTAGAACACGGTAAATTATACATGTTACAGACACGTAACGGTAAGAGAACAGCTCAGGCTGCTTTGAAAATCGCTTGTGATTTAGTAGATGAAGGTATGAGAACAGAGGAAGAAGCAGTTGCTATGATCGATCCTCGTAACTTAGATACATTACTTCACCCACAATTTGATGCTGCTGCATTAAAAGCTACTGCACCAGTTGCAAAAGCACTTGGAGCATCACCAGGAGCTGCATGCGGTAAAATCGTATTCACAGCTGACGATGCAAAAGAATGGGCTGCAAGAGGAGAAAAAGTTGTTCTTGTTCGTCTTGAAACATCTCCAGAAGATATCGAAGGTATGAAAGCTGCTCAGGGTATCTTGACAGTACGTGGTGGTATGACATCTCACGCTGCCGTTGTAGCACGTGGTATGGGTACATGCTGTGTATCTGGTTGCGGTGACATCACAATGGACGAAGCTAACAAGAAATTCAAATTAGCTGGAAAAGAATACCATGAAGGAGATTTCATTTCTCTTGACGGATCTACAGGTAATATTTACGACGGAGTAATCCCAACAGTAGATGCTACAATCGCTGGAGAATTCGGAAGAATTATGGGATGGGCTGACAAATACAGAACATTAAAAGTTAGAACAAATGCAGATACTCCTGCAGATGCAAGAAAAGCTCGTGAGCTTGGTGCAGAAGGTATCGGTCTTTGCCGTACAGAGCACATGTTCTTCGAAGGAAACAGAATCGATGCATTCCGTGAAATGATCTGTTCTGAGACATTAGAAGAAAGAGAAGCTGCTCTTGAAAAAATCCTTCCAGAACAACAGGGAGATTTCGAAGCATTATATGAAGCATTAGAAGGAAATCCGGTTACAATCCGTTTCTTAGATCCACCGCTTCATGAGTTCGTTCCTACAACAGAGGAAGACATTAAGAAACTTGCAGATACTCAAGGAAAAACAGTTGAACAGATTAAAGCAATCATTGATTCTTTACATGAGTTCAACCCAATGATGGGACACAGAGGACTTCGTCTTGCTGTAACATATCCAGAGATTGCTAAGATGCAGACAAAAGCTGTTATCCGTGCTGCTATCAATGTACAGAAAGCACACAGCGACTGGACAGTAAAACCAGAGATCATGATCCCATTGTCATGTGACGCAAAAGAATTAAAATATGTAAAAGATATGGTAGTAGAGACTGCAGATGCTGAAATCGCTGCAGCAGGTGTTGAGCTTGCATACGAAGTTGGTACTATGATCGAGATCCCAAGAGCTGCCCTTACAGCTGATGAGATCGCAAAACAGGCAGACTTCTTCTGCTTCGGTACAAACGATTTAACACAGATGACATATGGATTCTCTCGTGATGATGCTGGTAAGTTCTTAGATGCTTACTATGATGCAAAAATCTTTGAAAATGATCCATTTGCTAAATTAGACCAGATCGGTGTAGGTAAATTAATGGAAACAGCTATTAAATTAGGAAAACCAGTTAATCCAAACCTTCACGTAGGTATCTGTGGAGAACACGGTGGAGATCCAAGTTCTGTAGAATTCTGCCACAAGATTGGCTTAGACTACGTTTCTTGCTCACCATTCCGTGTGCCAATCGCAAGATTAGCTGCTGCACAGGCTGCTATCAATAACAAGTAATACACCGTATAGAACAGGTGTAGAAACTTCATTAGTTTCAATAACAGAACCCCTTACGCAATGAAAGCGTAAGGGGTTTTTTGACTATTTTTTTGATATAACTTGTATTAAGATACAAAAATATTTTAAGAATGAAATTTAATCTAAGTTTAAAATTTAGTATGTTAGTGATACAATAGTAAAAAATGATAAAGGAGAGCATCTAAATTGAAAAGGGAAGGTAAAAATAAATCAGGTGTAACTTTGGCAAAAGAAATACTTAAAAACACAAGGGGAAAACTGTCAGAAAAAGCAAAAGAAAATACAGATTATGAGGGGACTTTAAAAAAGTATTTCTCTCATAATTTTCTGAAATACTATGAACTGCTGACAAATAAGCAAGTTCAGTTTGGAGATTTTACTGATGCCCAGTTTGATGATTTGAAAGAAAAATTAGTAACAGTGACAAAAAATTGCTATCTTGACAATTTATGTGAATGGTTTAAAGTTGAAAAATGGCAAGATTTTTTTCCAATAAATTTTACGGATTTTGAAGAATTAGCATTTAAAAGGTCAATTTTAGATTTGATAATGGAGTTTTACATTAAAAATCATGAAAATGAATATGATGTAAAAGAGTCTATGGGAATTAAGAAGCAAATATATCAACTAATGGAAATGGATTATTATCAATATATCCGAAAAAATGAATCGACAGATAAAAGTGAAGCATTGAATTTGGCGAAAAAAAGAAGAAATATACATAAAGAAATTCTTAAGGAAAGAGAGAGTGCAAGGAATGAAGAAGAAAGAAATATAATAAAAAAATATATAAATTCTAATCAGGAGTCCCAAATGACTTCACGAGAATATAGGTATATACAAGAACCAGAATTTGCGGAATTATTTGATTGGTGTAAAATGAACTATAAAAAATATCGACCTGAAATTGACATTAAAAATGATAAAGTATTCAATAGATGGTTTGATAAACAGGTAGAATGGTTAAAAAATGAACAGAGGAAGAGGTATAAACAAGAACTGTAGCAATTTGATTTTGCTACAGTTCTTTTAAATTCCTATTTTTTTGGAATTTATATATAAGAAGTGTTTTGTAAATAAAGTATTTTTTTTCAAATGTGATATTATAATCTTATCGCAGCGATAAAAAATAAAAAACAGGAGGAAAAGCAAAGGGATTTCCGGGATTCCTTTGAATAGATAAACCATGATAGTGGAATTTAAAAAAATGAAACTTCGTAGCAACCAAGAGTATGATGGTGTGGTACGAGATGTAAGAGTAAATGAAAAGAAAGGAACAATGTGGATATTTGTTGAGTTAGACGAAGTGAAAAATCAGAATTTCATGAAGTCTTTTCCGTTGGTATTAACGGAAGGAAGTATATTATGGGATTTCCTCAATGAAAATGAACTTCTAGACCGCAAGGGAAAATTGGATACTGACCTTCTTATTGACAGAGAAGTTGTTGTTACTTTAAGCAAAGGGAAAGATTCTAACTGGTACATTGATGAGATGCATTTCTACATTGAAACAGAAGTTGATGACTGGGGAGATGATTTCGATGATGATGAGGACATCGACTTTGGAGACTAATCTATGAAAAAGTTATTTTCTAAAATCAAATCTATGCTAGATAAGAAGCGGATTCAAATCATAAGGCTAGACACAGAAGAAAAAATGTTGCTTTCCAACGGGGAGTTTACCCCGTTGGAAGCCAGTGAGAAAGCATTGCGTACATTATTTTACAAAGAGTGTAATCTGTTTTTAAGTGGCAAACAAATTCAAACACTAAAGGAATACCTTGAAATCCACCCAGTCACAGATACAACAGTCTATCAGACAGCCAATAGGATTTACAATGACGGAAATCTGTATGCGTATGAACTGGAAAGAGAAACAGGCAAGTGTATTGTGATGACAGAAACGGAAATCTGTATTGGAAAGATTTCGCATGTGTTCTTCAGGCATTCTTCAGATTATAAGAATCAGATTGAGCCGGAATGGAAAGTGGACGTGCAGGATATTTTTCCTTTAGTCCATAAGCATTTTAACCTCAAAAATGAAAAGCAGGAAAAACTATTGATTTTATATCTCGTAACTGCTTTTTGGGGATTGCGGATTGCTCACCCATTATTGATACTTACGGGGGAAAAAGGTTCTTCTAAGAGTACGACCATGAGAAAATTGGAACGATTGATAGACCCGAAGAAAAGTGACTTATGTGGGTTGCCAAAGGGAAGTGATGGATTGGAGTTGCGTCTGTCGAATACATATTTTGTCACACTTGATAATCTGTCAAACATCAACAGAAATGTATCGGATACCATTGCGAGAGCAGTAACAGGTGGCTCTGTAACAAAACGAGCATTGTATCACAACACAAAAGAAATTGTAATGGATATCAAGGCATTGGTAGCAATGAATGGTGTATCTCTGATTGCAAAAGAGTCCGACCTCTTGGATAGGTCTTTGATTCTTGAGTTAGACAGAATATCATCAAAGGAAATCAAAGGTGAAGAGGAACTTTGGGAAGCGTTTGAAAAAGATAGAGCGAAGATTCTGGGGTGTATTTTCTTTATTCTGTCAGAAGCCTTGTTCGACCGAAAAGAAACAACTGCAAAAGAAAAAATTCGTTTGGCAGATTTTCATATTGCTTGCATAAAAGTAGGACGTGTATTGCATATGACAGAATCTGAAGTATCATCATTGTTATGGGAAAATCAAAAGAATGTGAACAGACAGTCGATAGATGAGGACATTGTTGCTTGCTGTCTGTTGGAGTTGATGAGCCATGAAAAAGAATATGTCAATTCAGTTACAGGACTTCTTTGTGACCTGTCAAGAATTGCTTATCAAAATGGGATTGTAAGCAGTACCCTGCCTAAGACACCGAATCATTTGAGTAAGCGGTTAAGCAAAATTAAGAGTAACTTACAATCGGAATATAATATCACATATCATATTGCAAACGTGGGTGCTTTCAAAGAAATCACTATTAGGAATAATGAAAAAGTTTGCGACAGTTGCGAAAGTGAGAATCATCAGTAAGGAAAAGCAAGATGAAGTGTTCTTTCGCAAACGTCGCTAAAAAACAGAAATTTTTTTCAAAAAGAATTAGAACGTGAGTCCACCGCACAAGCGGTTGGACTCCACGTTCCAATCACTTGTAAGAATAGGATTTTTGAAACGTATATTATTCTTATGAGTGATTGAAATGAAAGAAAAGGAGGCAGTATGCAGGACAATAACAACGATTTCAATAGAAAAATCGAAGTGCTTTTATTAAAAATGTTATTGGTTCATCAAGTAATCAATCACTCAACCTATAAAAAAGTACGGAAACAGTATGAGGTAAAGGAGTTGAGTTGAATTGGATAATTTGGCATATAAACTCGGTTCAAGAGCAGTAAGCAACCGATACAGGACAAATCAAAATGATAAGGTAAGGGTTTGTTTTTACGGAAGAGTATCTACACAGCATGAAGCACAGATAAACGCATTAGATAATCAGCTTCAATGGTATGAATCTGTTTTAAAAGACCATCCGAACTGGGAGAAAGTCAAAGTATATGTTGATAAGGGAATATCAGGAACACAGGCAAAGAAAAGACATGGATTTATGCAGATGATAGAAGATGCGTCAAAAGGAATGTTTGACCTTGTCTGTACACGTGAGGTTTCAAGATTTGCCCGTAATACCCTTGACAGTTTGGACTATACTAGAAGATTAAAAAACATGGGAGTTGAGGTATTCTTTTACAATGACAATATTTGGTCTTGTGAATCAGATGGGGAACTGAGATTAACAATCATGTCCGCTATGTCACAGGAAGAATCAAAGCATATTAGTGACAGGGTATTAGCAGGACACAAAACGTCAAGAGAAAAAGGGGTTCTTTTTGGTAATGGAAATATTTTAGGATACAGATTAGTCAAAGGGAAAACGTCAGTAGAAAACACCTATGAAATCATAGAGGAAGAAGCGGAAACAGTTCGTCTGATTTATGACTTGTATCTATCGGGGTTAGGTGTAAAAGCGATTGCAAGTAAACTGATAGAACTGCACCGAAAAAAAGCAAATGGAGAATATAATTGGGAACAGAGTGCCGTCCATCGTGTTTTAAATAACAAGACATATGCAGGGTATATAGGATATAATAAATCCTATACAGCAAGTTTTTTAGACCATAGGAGAGTACCCATTTTAGACCGTTCCCAATATGAATATGTGAAAGGGAATTTTCCACCGATTGTTTCAGAGGACACATGGAATCGTGTGCAAGCCTTGAAAGCGAAAAAGACAATCTGTATTGGAGAGAGAACTCGTGGAAAACCTATGGCAACGGATAAATGGGTGAAAACGCTTGTTTGTGAGTGTGGAAGCACTTATAAAAAATATACATGGCGAGTCAATAAAAACGGAGAGGAAAGTAACGGTTATCAATGCAGAAATCAGGTGGTAAATCGGAAAAGAAGTTTTCATGTGAAAAATGGTTTGGACGGTACTGGTCGTTGTGATGTTCCGTCTATCTGTGAATGGAAACTTGATTTCATGGCAAAAGCAATCTTTCAAAGGTTGTGGAAAAATCAAAAAGATTCTCTTGCAGAACTGATGGGAACGATTGAAGAACATTATACAGTCGATAAGGAGGAACATTCAGAGAGGTATGAAGTAGAAAAGTTGCAAAGAGAGTTAGACAGGCTTCAAAAGAGGAAGAATAATCTTGTTGATATGCGACTGGATGATTTGATAGATGAAACTCAATATCAGAAGAAATATAATCTAATTACAGTACGAATTGAAGAGGTTGAGATTTCTTTGCAGAAACTACAATGTGATGGTAAAGAGATAGAGCCTGTAGATGTGACTGCAGAAATACAAAAGATACAAGAATATCTTGATAAGGCTTGCAACTTGGAAGAGAAACAGATTAGTGGAGAACTGATTGAGGCTATTGTAGAAAGAGTTACTCCAACAGAAGAAGGTGTTTTTAAATGGTATTTAAAAGAGGAAGATTATGACATGGAAATGCAATTTCAAGAAGAACAGTATGTGTTGATGGATAGATTCACCTTAGGATTTGAAGAAGCCAAAGCATATCGGAAGTCTTTTGGAAATTTCATCAGAGCAAAGCAATGGAAAGACTTAGTTGTAGAAGTATATATTAAGAAGTTGTAAAAGCAATTTCGTATAATTGATAATAAGGAATATTGAATATGAATGATAGAGGTAAGGACTAATAGAGCGAGAAATCTATTAGTCCTTTTTGCGTGTTTTTAGGAGGAAAGAGCATGATTACAGGAGAAGTGAATATGAGCATTTGGGCAGTAGGAACAGATGACGGAAAAAGTACTTATGAGATTCGGCGAAAATGGGGAGAGGAGGGAAAGAAAGCATTAGTGATTGAGTTGTACCCGACCATTTCAGTAGAGAATTGTGGAATGTTAGATGTATCGACTATGCACTTGATAAATCATGTAAATGATTTTGAGTGGAAAGAAATGCGGATTGTTAATCTGTATGCAAATGTTATTACAAAGAAGCCGAGCGTCAGCGAGCTACAGGAAAACAGTCTTGCGTATATAGAGGAGATTTTAGAGGAAGAGGATATAAAGACATATGACATTGTGATTGCATGGGGGAATTCGTTGCTCACACATAAAGGAACAACCAATGTCAAAATAGATCTGTTGTCTATGTTAGAAGAAAAGGGACTTGGTAAGAATGTAAAATGTATTTCTGTAGAGGGAATCAGTGCGAAAAGCGTTGGAGTTCATCCACTCTACTTAGGGTTGCATTATCCAAGAGAGAAATGGAATTTGATGGATTATCCATTAAAAGAAAGTTTAGAAGCTTTAGTGCAGAGTGAAAAGCGTGACAAGGCAGAGAAAGGGAAGAAAGTAACGAATACATCCAAAAAGAAAGGAAAGGCAGAAAAGGGGGAAAATCATGAACATAAAAATCAAGACGTGGGAAGCGTTGAAAATGTTAAAACAGATAAATCCATTGTTGGCTAATAATGAAATTCCGTTGGAGATTTTAAATACGGTTGAAGAATTACTTGAGAATAAGGATGTAGGAAGAAATGGCTATATTTCTATCATCCTGACACCTGTTAAAGATGATACATCAGATATTTTAGAGGAACTGAATCTTGACCATACTTTAGTGCGGATTCCCGACAATAATTTTCTTCAAATCGACATTAAGAACAAAAAGCACCCAATGAATGAAAATAGGAGATGGGTTAGTTATGACTTGGAATTTTTAGACAGACAGGGAAAGGTGTATGCTATCTATTCCATGAAAACGATAGGAGAGTGAAAAGATGATTAAAAAATTTTGGACGATTACGCAAAAGGAAGAAATCGAGAAGTACTGTTTTGAGTATGGGATTCCGCAGGATATCATAGCAGAGATATTCAGAATTATTCATATTTTAGACGAGAACTATGGAGTTGACAGAGCGTTAGAGTCTGATGGCGGATATGTGGCTTTGCTTGTAGAAGAAAACTATTCAGAGGACTACGAAACGATTTTGAAAGAACATAATTTGAAAAAGAGTTATGCTGAGTTTCAAGACATTTTTCCTGTAACAGAAAAAATAGAATGGTGTTCGAATTTATACATAGTGACGAATGATTATGGAATTACAATCATGTATCCCCATGAGAGATAATAAAAGGAGAGAACAAACTTAGAAGTGAGTAGGTTCTCTCTTGAAATATCAATTATTTACTTGGGGGAATGTATTCTAATAAGTCCTGTAAATCACATTCTAAGGCATAACAAAGTCGGGAAAGGACAGCAATATCCAAACGCTGAATAGAGCCATCATAATAGTGTTTGAGTTGGGTTCTCTGCATTTCTGCACGAAAAGATAACTTGCTCAGAGAAAGTCCTCGTTCTTCCATAATTTCTTTTAAATGTAATTTGACTGTGCCAAATTCCAAATCGTTCATGTCAAAATCCTCCTGCTTATATCATATTTGATTTCTATTGCTATTGTAAGCGGTGGATATATATGGTATTATTATGGTGTAGATATATACACTATGATTAAATGATAAATATTGAGAAAATACATAAATACGAAAGGAAGAAAAAATGGTATTAGTACCTATTGTTGTAAAAAATCAAGATGAATTAGAAAAAGCATCAAAGTTGAAAAGAGATGTCATCATTGTAAAAAACCAAGAATTGTTTGAAGCAATTCAAAAGCAAAAGAAAAAACTGAATAGAAAAAAAGTGGGAAACAACCTTGGTATCATAGGTGGAATTATAATGGGGGTGTCATCATTTGTTTGTCCAGCGAGTATTGGACTATATTTATTTGCAGGAAGTATTGTAGGTGTAAGTGCAGGGACATGGGGAAAGTTGACATCACTTATGCAGAAAGGATTAAAAAATTATTCTCTTGTTTTAGATGAAGAAAAGAAGGTTCTGATGTTGCTTAATCAGAAAAAACTTTCAGGTAATAAGAAGGATATATTGATTGATGGATATAACAATGGAGATGAAAATCCAATAGAAATAGAGCCTGTTTATGTAGATAATATGGACCAATTTAAATTTTATGTAAATCAAGAAGAAAAATGTATTGTTTCAAGAAGGGAATTTTATGTACAGTATAAAACAGATAATAAATATGCACCATGGATAATGCAGTATAAAACTTATGAGTCAAAAGAAGATAAAGTATTCGTTTTGGTCAATAAAGCAAAGTGCGATTTGAATGTTTGCAAGATTAAAGGAATTGACATAAATCGTATTATATTGAAAACAGAAAATGTTTTTTAACAATCGGATTACACAAACATGGTGTTTTTGGAAATATGAAACGGAGATGTAAAGTATGGGTATAAAACAATTCCAAAAGGAAGTAGAACGCAAAAATAAAATAATAGATGAACAGAATCAAAGAATCTTGAAATGTCAAGATAAAATTCGTACCATTCAAAAGAAAATCTTAATGAATGAATGGTATAAAAAATTTACTGATAAAAGCATAGTAATGAAGGAGGAAGATAGAATAAAAGGGTTGTATCAGTTTACTAGTGATGTTAGCCGATATTATCATCCGGATGTTATAATGTTAGAATTAAAAAAACGTGGAAGTTCTACAGAGGGATTTGAAAAGTTTTATAGTAAGTTTACTAAAGTAAAGTTGATATGTGGAGAATATGAGAATAAATCATATCAAATTGATACATTACAAGATTTAAAAAAGGAGATTATTTTCTTGGATACAGTTCAATTTTGTTGTGATGCTTTATATTATGCAACAGTTGAGTTGGAAGCAAAAGAAAGTAGATTGAAAAAGAATCTGTATGATTTTAAAGAAGGAAGAATAAATTTAGAAAGTAAACAAGAAAAAGCACAAAAAAAGGTTCTTAATGTAACTAAAAAAATTGCTAAGGGAACAGGAGAAACCGCTTTAGATTTAGGAAAGGAGATTGCAAAGTCTGCATTGTTTGGAATCGCTAATAAATGGTAAAATTTATAAGTATAGAATATGAAAAGAAATGGTTACAGGTTTCCTAGAGCATGAAGGGAGATAAGGTGTGCAGGGCAAAATGATATTTTATCCAAATGAACAATGTCTTTCCTATGCAGAAAAAGTTGTTACAGAGATTGAGAATATTCTAAAAAATCCTAAGAAAACAATAGAGAATAGTCTTTTAAGAAAATATGTTTCTGTATTGGAGAAAGGACAATGTGATGATTTTTTGAAAGTGAGTACAGAGAAATACAAACTTTTAAGAATGGGATATCCTTATATAGTAACAGGACCAATTATCCTCCCGTTCATATTTCCGCCAAAAGGGAGAATGAGAAAGAAAAAACAACTGCTCTATTCTAAATGTTTGCTTTCTTTGAAAAGTATCGAAGAGCAATTAAAAAGTACAACGGAAAGAAATAGGGTTTTTCTGTTAAAGGTGTCTAAGATTTTAGATAAGATAATAGCGGAAGAATTAGAACATGATTTACTAAATCAATAAGACTAAAGGCTGACATGTGAAAATGTGTCAGTCTTATTTTTTAGGAGTGTGAGAGAATGACGAAGATAAATATTGAAGAATGGTTTTTTTCTTCGAAACGGTGGGAAAAAGAACATGAGTGTTTAAACATGGAAAATATCAATGAAAAGCCTTGTACTTATGAGGGAAGTTTAGAAGATTGGATAAAAGAACTGACAACATTTATTTTTCTTTATCCGAAAGAATGGAATAGAATTTTGTCAGAGTACAAAGCCATTCATTCTAAACAAAAACAGAAAAAGTGTGACAGATTAGATTTTTACAGAGATGATGAAGGGTATTTGCGGAAGGTGGGAGAAAAAGACAATCTTCTTCGGTTTCATTTCCAATCTGATTGTTTCACATATAAAAATCAGATTGCCTATATAATGGAAGAAACAAAAATTCTGTCCTTTGACGAATATCTGAAATATTGTAGATTGAACGGAAAAGAGAGAACGCTATATTTGCAGAGATTAAAAGATAAATTAACTAAAGAGGGCTTTCAAACACAAGAAGCGTTTCAAATTTCCTTTGAAACAGATTATGACTCCTCAGATTTTAATAATAGGGATATTTATGTTGATATGTTAAATCATACCTATGTATTTTTATAAAAGCCAATGTACAGAGATGAAAGGTATATTGGCTTTTAAATTGCAAAAGAAAAGGAGAAAAATAATGTATTTGAAACTTACCAATGAAAGTGAAGTCAGACTATTAAGGCAGATAAACTGTCTGCTTGGGAAAAAGAAATTGCCAAATGATGTACTAGGAACAGCAAGAAGAATCATAGAAAAGGAAAAGTTTACAGTACATGATTGTGTTGTTATTTTTATGAACCCAATCAAAAATGATACGATTGGAATTTGTGATGAGTTAAGAATCTATCCATATACAATAGAAACGGATGAAGATTACACAATGGATATTAAAGTCCCAAAAGGAACAGAACTTGAATGGTCAGGGTATATGATTAGGATTAAAGAAACGGGAGGGCGGATTTATTTAATCTATCCAATGAGAAAGCAAGATGTGAAAAAGAGAGATGGTTTATAAATGGAGGAATCTATGGAATACGTTATGATTGGAACAGGAATGGCAGTAGCAATTACTTGCATTTTGATTTTAGAGATGATAGAATACAGGAGGATTCAAAATGAAACGAGAAAAGTTATTTGAGTATTTTTTACAAGGAATTACAGTGATTGTTACTCTGTATGAAATATCAAGAACAGGGAAACGCAGTCGAAGAAAGTGACAATTATAATACAGAGGAAATCCTGAGATAAGGCAATTCTTACGTGGATGGTGTCTGCCAGTCAATCAGCACCCAACAGGCAGCAATCGCTGACAAATAATATAATCTAGATAATAGGTGTAGGAACTGAATTAGTTTTAATAACAGAACCCCTTACGCAATGAAAGCGTAAGGGGTTTATTTATATAGGTATATAAAAACGCTTGTTCGGCACAAAGTATCATGCTATTATTTATATAATACATGTAGGAAACAGAAGATGAGGAGTTGACTATTATTGAATTCTGTAAAAATCGAGAAAAATTCAATTAATAAATTGAAAGAAATAATCGGGTATCATTCGCTTATGAATGATTTTATAAATGATAATGATAAAGAGCCTTCATGGGATGGATTCATCTACTTATATAATTCCAATGATTTAAAGGCAGAAAATATTAAATATAGAGTTCCTGTGCAGGTCAAAGGGAAAAATGCACCAAATTTGTTGAAAAAGCAATGGATATCATATGAAACCGAATTGAAACATCTTCGAAATTATTATTCCGATGGTGGTGTGTTTTATATCGTAGTTGTAATATCGGATGATGGCAGACAAAGTGTGATTTTTTATAATGCTTTGACTACTGCTAAATTAAATGCATTGCTAAAAGGAACAGAAAATAAGAAGCCAGACCAGCATAAGAGTATTACATTACAACGATTACAGAAAAATGATGAGAAAATATTGTATAAGAACCTCTTTCAATTTGGATTTGATAAAGAAAAACAAGGAAGTGGAAATGGGGAAATTATTAATAAAGCGATTAATATTGATGTTATAGATAAGGTGGATTCTATTCGCGTCACATCCTATATTGCATCAGATGAATCAGAGGTATTGAAGAAAATTTCTACAGGTGAGCTTTGCTTATACGGACATCGTTCTGATATTGATATGTGGTTGCCTTTTGATTATGAACATCAACAAGGAATGGTATTAAAGAAAGTTGTTCAGATGAATAAAGCCATTGGAATTGATGGAAAGATGTACTATGACAATTATTTGGTGGAAAGTATAGATGGTGGTAATCCAATAATTAGAGTTAGCGATAATTTGGTAATTGATTTAATCGGTGGAAAAATAAATTTTGAAAAGCATGGAACCATCAAAGAATTAAAAAAAGATGTTGATTTTCTTTATGCAACAATGAATGGAGAATCATTTTGGCTTAAGGATAAAAAAATAGCATCTTATGTAGGAAAAAATCTTCCTCAAAATTTGCGAGAACAGATGGAAGAAATTTCAGAGATAAGTGATGCTTTTGAAGAAATTAATTATACTTGTGACAAGAAATTAGATGATTTTACGGAGGAAGATTGGAAAGCTATTAATGAATTACTAATGATATATCGGAGAGAGATTAAACCAAAAGAAGATAAACAAAATACCTGGTTTATGTGGTGGTGGAATGGAAAAGTTGTTCCCCTTTTTCTGATGAAAGAAAAAGATGGCGAAATTAAAGTAATCAATTGGCTTATGGAGAATGGAGATGCAATATTTAGTGAAGCAGAAACAGGAGAAAAATACAGACTTCCTAAAGGTTTAGTTTTTAGCAGAGATATTTGGGAAAATTTGTATGATATTGATGAAAGCGTTCTGTTGGAAGATATAGAAAAATGTGATTATCATAAGAATACGAGAGATGAGTTATATTTGTTCTTTGTAGAAGTTTTGTCGGCATATGATGCTACAAAAAATGAAAAATATTACGATATGGCAAATCTGCTTATTACAAAACTGCTAGAGTTTGAGCCAGAAAATGAATTCGGGATTATTAATAAGTTTCAACTTTTAAAAAGGAAAAGAGATTTGTCAGATGAAGAACTATTAGAATTGGAAAAAATTGAGAAAAAGACAGAAAGTGATATGATTCCATGTGCTGTCAATATTCTGTTGGAGAATAAGCGTAAAGCAAAAAGGCTGATAGAACAATTGGCGGAAGAAGATAAGGGTACATTTAAACAGTATCCGATTTATAATTTATTATAAGATAATGACTCCAGAGTAAAATCTGAGGTTTTTTCTTGTACAAACCAATATTGCAACTGGCATGAATTGTCAGATTATGGTAAAATTATATATTATAAATTGTCGATATTGGAGGTGAACTAATGCCAGCGCTTAGTCAGTCGATTGTTACAAATGTAGATGCTGGATTGCCAAGCCACATTGAAACCTATTTAAAAAGTAAAAATCATATTCGTACAGAGGAAGATAAAGGGCTTGAAGTTAAATACTGGGTGGATAAGCTCTTTGATGAACAAAAGATAGATACAGAAGATTTTGAAGATTTTCTGTTTGAAGAACTATTCTGGGGAAAAAGAAAGAGTATTCGTATTTACAAATTGGATAATACGAACAAAATTAAAGTTCCGACAGACTGGTTGGAACCATTATTAGAGAAATATCAAGTGAATAGCTTAGATTTTAAGAATATTTTGGGAACTATTCCGAATACAGATGACAGAAGAAAAATTGCAGCAATTACTTCTGAGATAAATTATAAAGGCGATTTGAACAGGCTTCGGATTCTATTTGTATGTTTTGCAGAAGCATATGATAGTGGTTCGTTAAAGCAGACCTGTATGTATTATCCTGTAGAAATTGACTTTGTTAAGAAAGTGATGAGTATCAAAGCATGGAACAGACAGGGATTAGTGGATGGTCACAAAGCAGAAGAAACGATGGAACATATAAAGACATTAATGGCTTTATCTTTCAAAGTCAGCATTCGTTCTTTTATGACAAGGCATAAAAAGGTGTTGCATAATATGAGTCAGGGTTTGATTATGGATATTTACGAGAAGATTCCTGCTTTTAATCAAATTCAAAGACTAAAAGCTTATGTAGAAAGTTTTCAACAAGATGTGCTGAAAAATTTACCTTTAAAGAATAAAAAAGAAGTGGGTAGTAATTATTCTATTTCAAAAGGAGTATTGGACTTTGAGGATGAGCTTCAGAAGGCATTGGAGAAGTTATGTGTGAGTGATTTCTTCTATGATATTCCTTATGAAATGGTTTGGGAAATGGAAGGGATTGATACTATAATTTCCAAGATTCGTTTCAATGATGTAGAACATATATTGACATCATTAAGTGGAGAAGCAAGTGAAGTTCCAATATTCTGTACAAAGACTTTTATGGCACTGAAAAAATCTATGGAAGATGCAGAAACAGTTGAAAGACTTTGGATTGTAAAAAATAGAAGCAGAGGGAAATTGAGTTTGTCATATGATGCTACAAAAGAAGAATTTCTGGCAATTCGGATATTATCCAATATTCGATTTAAACAAAAAGACTTGCTTGCAGCGGAGGAGATATATAATCAATATGAAACAGGAGCTAATACAAAACTTACAACAGAAAATCAGAGAATTGTCGTGTAACAGTCTCCGAAGAATATATCCGTTACAATTACAGGAATGGTCTAGAGCAACGAATAGAGAAATTAAAAACTTTATTGTTGAGTTGCTGAACGAAAGGTTAATGAATTGCAAATACGATTTCCAATGTTCCTGCGGTAATAATTGTACCGCATACCAAAGAAGTATTGAAAGAAATCATTACCAATGTAGTGAGTGTGAGAAGGTATATGAATTTGAGGAGATATTAAATAAAGGTACATTATTATATGAGTTGGATAAACAGGCGATATTGGATTATGACGAGGAAGAAATCGATTTTAAAGATATTGTTAGAGAAACTAGCAAAGTCGTACCAATAACAATCAAGCAGGAGGAAAAAGTTAAAATGGATAAAAAGAAAATCTTTCTTGGAAGTTCTTCAGAAGCGGAAAAAACAATGGAAGACATTGCATATCAATTGCAAGTGTTAGGCTGTGATACATTAAGATGGAATGAAGATGGAAGAAATATTTTTCCAGCAGGACATAATATCATAGATTCTTTAATCGCAATTACAGGTATGGTTGATGCAGCAGTTTTTATTTTTAATGAAGATGATCAAGTTTGGAATAAAAAATCATCAGTCAAAGGAATGAGCGTTGTAAGAGACAATGTATTATTAGAATATGGTCTATTTGCAGGTGTATTAAAAAAAGAAAGAGTATGTATGATTTGCAAAGGAGATGTACATATTCCGAGTGACCTGTTAGGTATTAAATATATTGATGGTGAAAAAGGCGATATGATAATCAAGAAACAATTAGAAGATTGGCTAAACGCAATGTAATATAGAAGAAAGAGACAAACTCCAGATTCAGTTCAGGTGTTTTTCTTTGAAAAAATGGACAAACGGTAGTATCTTTATATTATGAACCTTATATATACTGATAAAATTAAGCATGGAATTGATTTGTATTCAACAGGGTATCATTTTTCAAAGATATTGAAGGAAAACAGGATAAGAATAAATAACTATTGGACCCTTGATTTTGTATTAGATTTTAAGTTTTCATCATATTCAAGTGTACAGAGATATCATATTGCTGAATTAGTAAATAAATATATATTAGGTATTGCGAGTACAAATGAGTATTATTCAAAGGTTGCAGGTGTTTGGGCAATATATCCATCTGAAAAAGGAGAAAGTTTAAGTTTAAAGAAAAATTTAATTAATTCTAGAAAGGCTTCATTACCAATCATTGAAATTGAACCACTATTAATTCAAGATAATTCTCTTAGAGAATTGATTGGATATATGCATGAATTATTTGATGAAATTTATAAAGATGAGTTATAATATGCTTATATAGGTGTACTGCCAGTCATATAGCACCCAACAGGCTGCTATCAATAACAAGTAATACACCGTAGATAACAGGTGTAGAAACTTCATTAGTTTCAATAACAGAACCCCTTACGCTTTCATTGCGTAAGGGGTTTTTTAGGTAGTTGTTGCATCTAAGAAAAATTTTTATATTGACATATAGTTGGTTTAGTGTTAATCTCAATATACTTTGAGAAGATAGGAAAGGAGAAGACAATGGAAAATAAATTAAAAGTTTTTGGTGTAACCGTTTTGATTTTAATATTCGGTCTTTTTCTCCCTTCTTTTTTACAGTTTCGAGATATGGATTCGTATGCGGGGAGAACAACTTCAAGCATACGAACAGAAACAAAGTACACAGATGACATGGGCGCGAAAATTCTTCATGATAGTTATTTGCGTTCGGAAAATCGGAAAGAAGCGTTTTCTGCTCAAAAGTTTGAACAGCGTAAGAGTGTTCAGCGATTATCAATTGAATTCTTTGTGATTCTTATATTCTCTTTGGGCATATGTCTGAAGAGAGTCTATTTGTCGTATATTCAATTCTATTCATTCCCCTTTGAGAGGTTCCTATGGGAGCAAAGTGTTTTGCTCAAAAAGGATGGGAAAAAAGAGAGGATTTGCTTTTGCCTTTAAAGATTAGAGAGAAGTAAAGAAGGAAAGCGAGAAAATGAAAAATAAAAAATTACATATTTGGATTGCTCTTGTAGTAATCGCTTTTTTTGTGTGCCTGGCAATCTTTGGATGCGGAGACAGTATCAAAGGAATTCGCGATATGCGTTTTGGAATCGATATTCGCGGAGGTGTAGAGGCGGTCTTTGAACCGGCGGGGTTAAAAACAAAGCCGACTAAGGAACAGTTGGAAATGGCAAGAGATGTAATAGAGACCCGATTGGATGCACAGAATATTTTAGACAGAGAAGTAACGGTGGACGAAAAGGCGGGAGATATTATTGTGAGATTTCCGTGGAAATCAGATGAAAAAGATTTTGATCCGGAAACCGCCATTCAGGAACTTGGAGAGATGGCAGAGTTGACATTTCGAGGAGAAGATAACACAGTGTATGTGAAAGGGTCGGATGTTTCCAAAAGTCAGGTGGCGGTGGATCAACAGAATCGGTATGTCGTAGAGCTGGAATTTACGAGTAAGGGGTGCAAAGAAATTTGCAGATGCGACAGAGAAGCTTGTCGGACAGACTATGAGGATTTACATGGATGAAGAGTTGATTTCAAATCCGACTGTCAATGCAAAAATAACAGGCGGGAAAGCTGAAATTACAGGGATGGCTTCACAGGAAGAAGCGCAGAATCTTTCCGACAAGATTAATTCAGGAGCGCTTCCGTTTTCAATGGAGACGACTAATTACAATACAATCAGCCCGACACTTGGAAATAGGGCGTTAAATGCGATGGCACTGGCTGCTGAGATTGCATTGGTATTGACTTGCCTGTTTATGATTGCGTGGTATCGCCTTCCGGGAGTGATCAGTTGTCTGACACTGGCATTTCAGGTCGCGCTACAGGTTTTAGTTATTTCGGTTCCGCAGTATACAATCACACTGCCCGGAATTGCAGGGTTAATTTTATCAGCCGGCATGGCGGTGGATGCCAATATTATTATCAGTGAGCGAATCAGTGAGAAACTGAAAAAGGGAAATTCGGTCAGAACTGCGGTGAAGAATGGATATAAGCGTGCCTTTTCGTCTGTTTTGGATGGAAATGTTACGACGGCTGTAGTAGCTGGAATTTTGATGGTGCTAGGCTCCGGCACGATGCTGAGCTTTGGATATACACTGCTCACAGGAGTTATCATCAACCTGCTTGCAGGTGTATGGATGTCCAGATATATGTTGAATTCGGTTATAAGATATAAGCTCTTCAATCAGGAAAAATGGTTCCGCAAAAAGAAAGAAAAAAAGATTCTGAAATTTGCAGAAACAAAAAAATATTTCTTCCTGACAAGTGTTGTGCTGCTTATGGCTGGATTGATTTGGAGTTCGGTAAATGGAATGAAATTAGATACCCAGTTCACCGGCGGAGTCATCTTAAGATATACATATAGCGGAGAGGCTGATACCGGAAAGATCCAAAAAGAGGTTCAGGATGTTGTAGACAGAAATGTCAATGTGCAGACTGCAAAAAATTCGGCTACAGGGGAAAAGAATCTGGTAATTACATTATCAGGGAAGAAAGGACTGACACCGGAACAACAAAAAGAGATCCTGAATACGATCAATGAGGGAAATACAAATCAGTTTGAGACGGCGGAGACATCGGCGATAGAACCATATATTGGTGCGAAGGCATTGAAAAACTCAGCGATTGCGATTGTTTTGTCATTCCTGTTTATTGTAGTGTATATCCGAGTGCGGTTTTCAGCATTAGGAGGACTGGCGTCAGGAGTTACGGCGGTGATTGCGCTGCTTCACGATATACTTATTGTGTTGTTTATCTTTGGAATTTTCAAGATTCCTGTGAACGATGCATTTGTGGCTGTTACTTTGACGATTATCGGATATTCGATCAACGATACAATCGTGTTATATGATAGAATTAGGGAACACAGAAATGGTGCAAAAAATAAAAGCACACTGGCAGAGCTGGTGGATATCAGTACGACAGAGACCTTGCAACGCTCTATAAACACAGCATTTACTGTGGTTCTGTGCGCATTTGTTATTTTTGTAGTTTCCGTAGTGTATGGAATGGAATCCATCACGAATTTTTCACTTCCACTTTTAGCAGGACTCATTTCGGGATGTTATTCTTCCATTTGTATAGCCGGACCACTATGGGTATGGTGGGAAGAACATAAAGAAAGGATTCAGAAAAGAAAGACAGGACGAAAAGGAAAATGAAAAAGATAAGTATGTTTTTAAGAAATCAGCCTCCAGGCAGAATGATTGTGGGAGGATTTGCAGGTGCCATACTGTTTGGTATGATTCTGCTGCTCCTTCCGATATCTGTAAAAGATGGAGCAGAAGTATCTGCCATCGACGCGTTATTCACCTCTACCAGCGCAGTGTGCGTAACAGGTTTGATCGCGATTGATACAGCAGATCATTTCACTGCCTTTGGTCAGGGGATTGTGGCAGCATTAATACAGATTGGCGGGCTTGGAGTGACCTCGCTTGGTGTGGGGCTTATGCTTGTGGCAAGAAAAAGAGTCGGAATCAAGAGCCGAATGTTGGTAAAAGAAGCATTGAATATCGACAGTTATAAGGGTATTGTTAAGCTGGTGAAAGCGGTATTGCTAATGACGCTGTGCTTTGAAGCCGGAGGCGCTATCTTAAGTTTTTTTGTTTTCAGCCAGGATTACGATACGGTTCATGCAGTGGGAATCAGTATATTCCATTCAATTGCGGCATTTAACAACTCAGGGTTTGATATTTTGGGAGGGCTTAGGAACCTTACGATTTATCAGGACAATGTTCTTTTGAATCTGACAACCTGTATCCTGATTATTTTTGGAGGACTGGGATTCCTTGTGATTTTGGATATACTAAAACAAAAGCGTTTTCGCAAACTGACCTTGCATTCTAAGGTGGTTATTGTCACGAGTTTAGTTTTGCTGGTTGCGGGAACGGTTATATTGAAGTTGACAGAAAATGTGACATGGCTTGGGGCGTTCTTTCAAAGTGTTTCAGCAAGAACAGCCGGATTTTCCACATACCCGATTGGAGAGTTTACAAACGCCGGTTTGTTTGTATTGTGTATTTTGATGTTTATAGGTGCTTCTCCAGGATCTACAGGTGGAGGTATCAAGACGAGTACATTTTTCATTATGTTCCAGAAGATAAGAGGAACATGCACAAAGGGAACGGTGCATGCGTTTCACCGAAACATATCAGAGCAGAATATTACAAAGGCGTTTATGATTACGATTCTTTCCGGAACGGTTGTATGTATCGCAACATTTTTCATGTGTGTACTGGAACCGGAATATAGTTTTATGCAGCTTCTGTTTGAAGTGGTTTCCGCATTTGGAACGGTAGGTCTTTCCACTGGAATTACCCCTGAACTCAGTGTAGCTGGAAAGGCTGTTATTATTATTGTTATGTTTATAGGAAGAGTTGGAATTATTACGTTACTTTCTATGTGGGTGAATCGTGTAGAACCAAGAGCGAGATACTCAGAAGAGGAAGTTTCAATAGGCTAAAAAGGGAGAAATTAGAAAATGAAAAAGAAATTAGAGACAGCGTATGGAGTGATTGGTCTGGGGCGTTTTGGAGCAGCCCTGGCAATGATGCTGGCACAATCCGGCAATGAAGTGATTGCAGTAGACAGAGATGAAAAGAAAGTAAAAGAGATGCGTCAGTATACCGATTGTGCTTTTGTGACAGATGATCTCAGTTCGGACACTCTGAAGGAGATCGGAATTCAAAATTGTGATGTGGTCATTATTTGTATTGGAGAGAAAGTCGACGTCAGCGTATTGACAACGATGAGTGTGATAGAGTTGGGCGTGCCTCGTGTTATTGCAAAAGCGCTGAGCCCCGAGCAGGGTGCAGTGCTTGGCAAGCTTGGCGCTGAAGTAGTATATCCGGAGAGGGATATGGCGCTCAGACTTGGGAAAAAGCTATTGTCTAACAATTTTTTGGAGTATGTTTCTCTGTGCAATCAGGTCGAAATCCGTCAGATACGGGTTCCGAATCATTTGATTGGAAAGAGCATAGAAGAGACAGAGATTCGCCACAAATACCGACTGAATATTATTGCTATTGAAAATGGTGATGAGACAGATATCGAAGTGATGCCGGACTACCGTCTGCGTCATGGGGATATCATTGTGGTCATCGGAAAAGTCGATAACATTGATGTTTTTGTAAATGAGATTTAAGTGCCGGAGGGAAAGATTATGGAAATGACATTTATAAATTTCTGGCAGGAGATCGTGAGAAATCCGATGCTGTTTATCACAGTTTTACTTACATTGGGAGTTATTTTTGTAAATGGCTGGACAGATGCACCGAATGCGATCGCCACCTGTGTGGCTACCAGATGTATGCCTGTGCGTGCTGCAATCATGATGAGTGCGGTGTTTAACTTTCTCGGTGTTTTTGTGATGACACAGATCAACAGTTCTGTTGCATCTACGATCAGTAATATGGTGGATTTTGGAGAGCACACAAACGAAGCTTTGATTGCACTGTGTGCGGCGTTGCTGTCTATTGTGGTTTACAGCACAGCCGCCTCGTTTTTCGGGATACCGACAAGTGAGAGCCACAGTCTGATTGCAGGCTTATCAGGAGCGGCAATCGCCATTCAGCATGGAGTGAGCGGAATTAATTTTGATGAGTGGATAAAAGTGCTGTACGGACTTGTGCTGAGTTTGGTTTTGGGATTTGCAACAGGATGGGCAGTGTGCAAATTGCTTACTGTTTTGTGCAGGGCGATGGATCGCCGAAAGACAAATCGCTTTTTTGGCGGGGCACAGATTGCAGGTGCCGCAGCTATGAGTTTTATGCATGGTGCACAGGATGGACAGAAGTTCATAGGTGTTTTGTTTTTAGGGATTGCATTTGCGGGAGGACATAATTCTGTAAATGGTATGGAAATTCCGGTGTGGCTGATGCTTTTGTGCAGTATTGTTATGGGTGTGGGAACCAGCGTAGGAGGAGAGAAGATTATCAAATCCGTAGGAATGAATATGGTAAAACTGGAACGTTATCAGGGATTTTCTGCTGACCTTGCGGGAGCAATCTGTCTGCTGTATTCGAGCCTGATGGGAGTTCCGGTTTCGACAACGCACACAAAGACAAGTGCGATTATGGGAGTAGGGGCAGTAAAAAGACTTTCGGCTATTAATTTTTCGGTTGTAAAGGATATGATGCTAACCTGGATCTTTACATTTCCAGGCTGTGGATTGATCAGTTTTTGTATGGCAAAAATATTTATGTACATGTTTGGATAAAAGGAGGAAGATGGCAATGTCAAAAAAACAGGATGATTATTACTTTGACAATTTTATTAAATGTGCGGAATACGCATGCAAAGAAGCGTATTTATTGAAAGAGATACTGACGGATTTTCAACCAGCAGAAATCTCAAAGCGTATGGAGGAAGTTCATGAAATTGAGCGTGAGGCAGATACGCACAGACACGAGATCACAGACAAACTTGCGAAGGCATTTATTACTCCGATTGAAAGGGAAGATATCATCGCGCTCAGCCATCACATTGATGATGTGACAGATAAGATTGAGGAAGTGTTGATCCGTGTTTATATCAACAATGTACAGGAGATGCGCGAGGAAGTCTTCAGCATGCTGAATGTGGTCATTGAATGCTGTGAAGAACTTCAGAATCTGTTGAAAGAATTTAAGAATTTCAAACATTCTAAAGAACTCAAACAGAGTATTATCCGATTGAATACATTGGAAGAAAAAGAAGATGATCTGTTTATTTCCAGCATGAGAAAATTGCATGTGGAAGAGAAGGATGTCAGAAATGTGATTGCCTGGAGAGAGATTTACACATATCTTGAAAAATGTGCGGATGCCTGTGAACATGTGGCGGATATCGTAGGAAGTGTTGCGATGAAAAATACATAAGTATAGAAATGAACTAACAGAAATACGAGTTAGTTCTTTTTATGTTCGCTCTAAAATTGTCAACAGGAAGTTTCCGCACGATGGCAGTGGCGCAGGGAGAGGAATTGTGCCGTAGTTATCGAGAGACGAGTGGGAGCAACACGGTTGTTTTGAGATTTGACCACCTCTACGGGGAACCAAAGAAAGAACGACAGGAAGAGAATCCTTGTTTTCAGATGATGCTGGAGGCGCTAAAGACCGGCAAGATTTCTGCGAACAGTCGAAATGTATTTTCTCTTTTGTATATGAGTGATGCAGTAGAGTTTACATACCAGATTATCAAAGCGGAGAATCTATTACATGCGACTTACAACATTGCATCAGGAGAAAGCATTACACAGATGGAACTGGCAAGACAGATTCAAAAGTATGCGGGGACGGGAATGGAACTGGTGGACAATACGGTGGGAGAGGGATATCGCCGGGTATTAAGTACCGAGCGTTATAAATGCGAATTTCCACACAAAGTGTTTGTTCCAAGTGAAGAAGGTGTAAAAAGAACAGTCAAATACATGAAGAAACATAGCAGGAGATTTCTGAAGAAGGAAGATGCCGGGGGAAGTATTGGCAGCCGCACGTGGAAAATGATAAAAAACATTGTACGTTTGCTCATCCCGTATCTGGAAAACCTGTTTTGCTTTGGAGTGTTTTTTATGCTGAATAACAGGGCTGTTTCCAGTGCGTATTACAATAAATTAGACTTTTATCTGTTATATGTGCTTTTGTTTGCAATCGTATATGGGCAGCAACAGGCGATTTTTTCAGCGCTGCTTGCCGTGGTTGGATATTGTTTCCGACAGATGTATGACCGAAGTGGATTTGAAGTCCTGATGGATTACGGTACGTATGTCTGGATGGCTCAGCTGTTTATACTCGGAATGGTTGTTGGATATATGCGGGATCAAATCCGCTACATAAAAGAGAAGGACAAAGAAGAAATTGGTTATCTGAACGGGCAGCTTGGAGATATGATCGATATCAATGAGAGAAATGTGCGAATGAAGCATATGTTTGAACGCCAGATTGTGAATCAGAAAGACAGCCTTGGGAAAATTTATGCGATTGTGTCAGAACTTGATCAATATGGTCCGGAGGAGGTGCTTTTCTATGCGGCGCATGTGCTGTCACATTTGATGGATACGCCCGATGCTGCAATTTATACTGTAGTAAATGGAGACTATGCGCGTCTGTTTTCTTTCACATCTGATACTGCAAAGAAGATGGGAAATTCCATTAAGTACACAGATATGAAAGAACTGTATGGAGAACTGAAGGAACGCCGCGTGTATATCAATCGGACAATGGACAACAGGTATTCCTTGATGGCGGTCGGGGTATATGCGGAAGAACAGATGCAGATTATTATGATGCTGTGGGGGATTCCATGGGAACGGATGAATCTGGCAGAATCGAACCGATTGATGATTATCGGTTCTCTTGTGCAAAATGCCGCAGTTCGTGCAAGTCGTTATCTGGAAGCGCTGCATGAAAACCGATATGTGGCAGATACAAATATTTTAGAGCAGGAAGCTTTTGAAAGACTTGTGAATGCGTTTTTCGATGCAAAGGGTAAAGGATGGACAGAATGTTCTCTTTTAAAGATAGAAGATGCAGCGCGAACGTATGAGGACACCGCGCATGCCTTCAGTTCGCTGCTTCGCCAGACCGATTATCTGGGCGTGCTGCAAGATGGGCTATATGTACTGCTTCCAAATACCAGCGAGGAAAATGCAAAATGGGTTATCGCAAGATTCCAAGAGCAGGGATGTAACTGTGAACTGAGGAATAGGGAGGTGACGGGATGATGGACAGAGAGGAAATGTTGTTTTGCGTAATATGGGGATTAAATTTTTTGATCTCGATCTTGTGTTTTTTGTGGAAAGCAAAGGAAAACAAAACGACATGGAGAATGCGGCTTGCCGTTATGGTGCTCTGCCCGGTTATAGGACCACTGTTCTTTGCGTGCAGTCAGCTTGTCTATCGAACGATTTTTCGGCAGGAGGTAGATTTGGAAGATGTGATTTTCAGTAAAGAGCGCATTAAGACGCATCTGAAAGCAGATGAAGAGCGTGAACGCAACATGGTACCGATTGAGGAGGCGCTGGCGGTCAGTGATAGAAAAAATCTTCGTATGTTGATGATGAATGTGATTCGCGGAGATTTAAAAGATTCTTTGGAGTCAATCATGTTGGCTTTTATGTGATGACGTCCAGAGCAGAAGGGCTTCCGATGGTTCTTCTGGAGGCGGCAGGATACAAAGTGCCGAGTATTAGCTTTGACATTCAGACCGGACCAGCAGAGATTATCGAAGATGGGAAAACCGGATTTTTGATTCCGCCGTTTGACTTAGAGCAGATGGAAGAAAAGATAGAACTGCTCATTCAAAAAGATGCTTTGCGCAAAAAGTTTGCACAGCAGGCGGAAAAGAGCAGACAAAAATTTGCACTAGACAAAATCGTGGCACAGTGGGAACGATTGTTAGAAGAAATTATATAAAAAAGGGACTTGCATATCTGTCTCATTTTTTGCACTTTCTCTATTGATTTTACATGAAATTAGGAATACAATCGATTGTAAAAGGGAGATGAAGTGGAACACAAAAAAGGAAGGTGATGATGGTGCATCAAGTGGATATGGAACGGTTTGCATTTTTATTTTTATGTGGAAATAGGGACAGGCGCATCTTGCAGGGAAAAGAAAAAATGACATTTTCGGATCTTGACAGATTGAACTATATTACTGATTTTTTGGGACTAAAGCTTTACGGGCTGGAGATTTGGAACAAATATGCCGGACAGTTCAGGGAGCAGTTTCAACAGTTGCAGCGATTGTATGATGAGACAAGCAGCATTGTACCTTATGATCCATCGGAAACAGATGAAGATCAGCAGGAACAGTGGGTGAAAGATTTTTGCAGACAGGTACCGGATAGGAAAAGCCGGAGAAAATTGGAAGAAATTGTAAAACAACTTTATATGGAAAGAGGTTGGGAAGGATTGCAAAGCGATATATGAAGTCGAAAGAAAAAATCAATAAAGATTATAATGTTTTTAGAACTCTCCGGTTTCACTGGGGAGTTTTTTGTAGTATAATAAAAACAAATTTAGGACAAGAAGGTGAAGTTTGTGAAGGGACAAAAGAAGAATCCATTATATAAGAGTTTTGGATATGCTTTTGAAGGAATTTTTACCGGAATCAAAAAAGAACGAAATATGAAGATTCATTGTCTGACAATGCTATGTGTTGTTGCGGCAGGATTTGTGTTTCGAATTTCAGTTTCTGAATGGTGTATCTGTCTGATTCTGTTTGGAATGATTCTGTCACTGGAACTTGTCAATACGGCGATGGAAGCGGTGGTAGATCTTGTCACAGAAGAGAGAAGGCCGCTTGCAAAGCTTGCGAAAGATACAGCGGCGGGGGCAGTTTTGATTGCGGCAATTATGGCAGCAGGAGTGGGACTTTTGATTTTTGTCCCGAAAGTGTTAGAACTTATATAAACAAAGAATTTCATGGCAAAATGAAAGGAGACAGAATGATGGAAGGATTTGGAGAAAGCGTAAAAAAACTATTGTTGGCAGGAATCGGTGCGGCAGCAACAACTGCGGAAAAATCAAAAGAGTTATTGGATGATATGGTAGAAAAAGGAGAATTAACGGTAGAGCAGGGGAAAGCATTGAATGAGGAACTGAAGCACAATATCAAAAAGACGGTCAAAGAGAATGTGAATGTGTCAGTGAAACCGACTTCTCCGGAAGAACTGGACGAACTATTGGAAAAGATGACGCCGGAACAGATCGAAGCGTTGAAGGAGAGACTGAATGCTATGGAAGGAGAACAATCTGAGACTGAGCAGCAACCGGATGAAGAGCTCTAGACAGAATAGGAAGATGTGACAGATGGGCAGACAGGAATCGCAGGAATACAAAGAAAGATTGAAAGAGATGACAGGGGTACTCCGAAAGCATAATATTACCAGAGGAGTATCCCCGGAGAAGCTACGTCTGATTTTGGAAGATTTGGGACCGACGTTTATCAAATTAGGACAGATTATGTCGATGCATTCTGATATTTTGCCAAAGCGGTATTGTGATGAGCTGATGCGTCTTCGCTCTGAGGTGGCGCCGATGTCGTTTTCGGAGGTGGAGGAAGTATTGCGGGAGGCGTACGGCTGTCCATGGAAAGAGATTTTTAAAAAGATTGAAGAATTACCACTTGGCTCAGCCTCTATCGCACAAGTGCATAAAGCAGTCTTGAGAGATGGAGAGGAAGTTGTTGTAAAGATACAGCGAAAAGGGATCTACGATAAGATGGCAAGAGATATCGGACTTTTGCATCGTGCGGTAAAGTTACTTCCGCCAGTCAGCTTAAAGGGTATGGTTGATCTTGACATGGTACTTGATGAACTGTGGGCAGTTACAAGAGAAGAGATGAATTTTCTGACAGAGGCATCTAACCTGGAGGAGTTTGCAAGAAGAAATAAAGATATTGTGTTTGTTGGAGCACCCAAGATGTACCATGAGTACACGAACCGCTATGTGCTGGTGATGGAATATATTGACGGATATGCCGTCGATGATAAAGAAAATCTTCTGAGAGACGGATATGATTTAGAAGAGGTAGGTATCAAGCTGATTGACAACTATATCAAGCAGGTGATGGATGACGGATTTTTTCATGCGGATCCACACCCCGGCAATGTAAAGATTCGGGGCGGAAAGATTATCTGGATTGACATGGGGATGATGGGGCGTCTCACAGAACGTGATCGAGAACTGATTGGAAATGCGGTAGAAGGAATTGCTATGAGTGATATCGGAATGATTCAGGATGCGGTGATGGCGCTTGGAGATTTTAAGGAGCCACCGGATCAAAGCTGCCTGTATGAAGGAATCAGCAATTTGCTCTCACAGTATGGTACTGCCGATATGGGGAGCATTGATATTGCCAAAGTGACGATGAGTCTCATGGAAGTGATGAAGGAAAATAAGATTATCATGCCGCATGGACTGACGATGCTTGCAAGGGGACTGACCCATATGGAAGGGGTGCTTGCTGATATTGCGCCGGAATTGAACATGGTGGAGATAGCCTCCAGACATATGGCGGGAAAGATGCTGAAGGAAAAAGACTGGAAGCAGGAATTAAAAAACAGCGGTAAGACAATTTACAGATCGTTTCATAAAGCAATCAATATTCCGTCACTGATCTCTGATATTTTACAGGGATACCTGAAGGGGCAGACAAAGATTAATCTGGATCTGCATGCATCGATGGAGTTGGAGAGACTGCTGCGAAGACTTGTGAGAAATGTTGTGATGGGACTTTGGGTGATGGCGCTGTTGATCAGTTCCAGCATTATCTGTACAACGAACATGAAACCTAAGATTTGGGGGATTCCGGCACTGGGAGCATTTGGTTATCTGATTGCGTTTGCCATTGTGATGTATGTGTTTTTAAAACATATTTTTTCGAGAAAATAGGAAGGATTTGCACAGAATCGATAAAAATTCATGTGTAAATCCTTCTTTTTTGTAAAAGCATGTGTCTTGTCACCTGTAAAATACAGTGCTATAATAATGGAAGTTTACATAAGGAGAAGAAAAGCATGGATATGATTGATGAAATTAAGAAATGGAAAAAAGAAAAAAATGCAGTGATTCTTGCACATTATTATGTGAATCCAGAAGTACAGCAGATAGCAGATTACATTGGAGATTCTTTTTATCTGAGCAAAGTAGCGGTTGGATTAAAAGAGCAGACCATTGTGTTTTGCGGGGTGGCGTTTATGGGAGAAAGTGCGAAGATACTTAATCCGGATAAGACCGTGCTGATGCCGGACAAGTCAGCAGATTGTGCGATGGCACATATGGCAGATGCACAGACCATTCAGAAAATGCGTGATACATATGAAGATTTGGCGGTTGTATGTTATATTAATTCGACAGCGGAATTAAAACGTCACTCGGATGTGTGTGTGACATCGGCGAATGCGGTGCAGATCGTGAAAGCATTGCCGAACAAGCACATTTTCTTTATTCCTGATAAAAACCTGGCAAGATATGTGGCCCAACAAGTGACGGAAAAGGAGTTTGTATTCAATCAGGGATATTGTCCGGTGCATGAACACATGAAGCTTAGAGAGGTGAAGCGGGTAAAAGAATTGCATCCGGAGGCGGAAATATTGACACATCCAGAATGTCCGGAAGCAATCTGCGAGATTTCCGACTACATCGGCAGCACATCGGGAATCATTTCGTATGTCACTCAAAGCCCCAAAAAAGAATTTATTATCTGTACGGAAAATGGAGTGCGCTATGAATTAGAGATGAGAAACCCGGATAAACAATTTTATTTTACAGAGACTGAGCCTGTCTGCATGGACATGAAGAAGATCACATTGGAAAAGGTATTGCATGTATTAAAGACAGGGGAAAATGAAGTGCACGTGACAGAGAAAGTAAGAGAAGAATCGGGAAAAGCATTGGAGAGGATGTTGGAGCTTGCAAAATAACCGTGTTTGCAGTGAAGGAGGAAATATGGATATCAATACAGATGTCGTCATAGTCGGAACAGGAGTGGCAGGACTTTTCAGTGCGCTGAATCTGCCGGCGGAAAAAAAGATTGTGATGATTACAAAATCAGATGTAGAGAGCAGTGACTCTTTTCTTGCACAGGGGGGAATCTGTGTACAGCGAGATGAGGATGACTATGAAAGCTATTTTGAAGATACTATGAAAGCGGGACATTATGAGAACCGAAAAGAGTCGGTCGATATTATGATTCGTAACTCCCGTCAGGTGATTGAAGATCTTGTGGGATATGGAGTGGAATTTGAACAGGAAAATGGGGAGTTTTTATATACAAGAGAAGGTGCGCACTCTGCGCCACGTATTTTATTCCATGAGGATGTGACCGGAAAAGAGATTACAAGCAAACTTTTGGAGCGAGTGAAAGAACTTGAGAATGTGTCGATTTTTGAGTATACTACGATGACGGATATTTTGGAAGAAGAAGGACGATGTGCAGGAATTGTTGCTGAAAATGAGGAAGGAATCATTTATCTCCATGCAAAGGACACGATTTTAGCAAGCGGAGGAATCGGCGGAACTTACAAGCATTCTACTAATTTTGCTCATCTGACAGGAGATGCGCTTCGAATTGCAAAAGAGCATGGAATTCGCCTGGAGCATTTGGATTACGTGCAGATTCATCCGACAACACTGTATTCGAAAAAACCGGGAAGACGATTTCTGATATCAGAGTCAGTGCGTGGGGAAGGAGCAGTGTTATATAACAAAGAAGGAAAGCGTTTTGTAGATGAACTTCTTCCGAGAGACGTTGTGACTAAGGCAATTCAGGAGCAGATGGAGAAAGATCATACAGAGTTCGTGTGGTTGTCGATGGAGCATATTTCAGAGGAGACGATACGAAAACATTTCCCACATATTTATCAACAATGTCTGGAAGAAGGATACGACGCCACGAAAGAGTGGGTTCCGGTTGTACCGGCACAGCACTATTTTATGGGTGGCATCTGGGTGGATTCTGACAGCCTGACATCGATGGAGCATCTGTATGCAGCAGGCGAGACAAGCTGTAACGGAGTGCACGGCGCCAATCGTCTGGCAAGTAACTCGCTGTTGGAAAGCCTTGTATTTGCGAAACGTGCAGCAAAAAAAATTGGAGCAAACCGATAAGAAAGGAAATAGAAGGATGAATAAAATTACGATGGATCTTCAAGTGGATCATTTGATTTTGGAGGCGTTGAGAGAAGATATCTCCAGCGAAGATGTGACAACGAATGCCGTGATGAAAGAAGCGGTCACAGGAGAGGTAGAATTGATTTGTAAGCAGGATGGAGTGATTGCCGGATTAGATGTGTTTGAACGGGTGTTCCGTCTTTTGGATGCGAATACAAAGGTGGAATTATATTGTAAAGACGGGGATCAGGTGAAGAATGGAGAACTGATGGGAAAAGTGGTTGGCGATATCCGTGTACTTTTATCAGGAGAGCGAGTGGCGTTGAATTATCTGCAGAGAATGAGCGGAATCGCAACATACACACGCTCCGTTGCAGAGCTTTTAAAGGGAACCGGTACAAAGCTTTTAGATACGAGAAAGACGACGCCGAATATGCGTATTTTTGAAAAATATGCGGTGCGTGCGGGAGGCGGTTACAATCATCGCTATAATCTGTCAGACGGTGTCCTTTTAAAAGATAATCATATCGGGGCAGCCGGAAGTGTGGCGAATGCAGTGCGCATGGCAAAAGAATATGCGCCGTTTGTGCGAAAGATTGAAGTGGAAGTAGAAACGCTGGAGATGGTAAAAGAAGCTGTGGATGCGGGAGCAGATATTATTATGCTTGACAATATGTCCACAGAGGAGATGGCGGAGGCAATCCGTATCATTGACGGGAGAGCTGAGACAGAATGTTCCGGAAATGTGACAAAAGAAAATATTGCCCGCCTGACGTCACTTGGGGTAAACTATATTTCCAGCGGAGCATTGACACACTCTGCACCAATTTTAGATATTTCCTTAAAGAACCTTCATGTAGTATAATAGAACCAGTGATGCAAAAACAGGAGGTGAAGGTTTGTGAATGGTTCGCAGAGAAGAGAGCAGATTGTTCGTCAGATACAGGAGAGTAAGGAACCTGTGTCAGGAAAAAAGCTGGCGGAACTTTATGGTGTGAGCCGGCAGGTGATCGTGCAGGATATTGCGCTGATCCGCACAGCAGGTTATGATATTATCTCAACGAACAGAGGATATATACTGAATACGCAAAAAGCAATCAGCCGTGTGTTTAAGGTGCAGCATACTGATGAGCAGACGGAGGAGGAGTTGTATGAGATTGTGGATTTGGGAGGATGCGTGGAAAATGTGATGGTAAACCACAGAGTATACGGTCATATGGAAGCGCCGCTTGGCATACACTCAAGAAGAAAAGCGGCAGCATTTATAGAAGACATCAAAAGTGGAAAATCAAGTCCACTGAAAAATATTACTTCAAACTATCATTACCATACAGTGAGTGCGGAGAGTGAAGAAATATTAGATGAGATAGAAGAAATGCTCAGAGCAAAAGGTTTTTTGATAGAGGCTGTCTAGAAACAGGGAGGGGAGAACAATTTGGAGTTCTCCTATCCCTTTTTTAATTTACAGCTGATCTGGAGGATATAATCTTCCTCCTTTTTTTCGGTGAGCGTGTCAATCAGAACATCTTCGTAAAATATACCAGTCAGCTCTAAGGCGTTTTCAGATGCATATTGCAGCATTTTTTCATAGGTCGTATGGATGGTCTCGTAGCCTCCACAGTGAAATGCACGAAGATAGTGTCCGGATTCCCGGACACAAAGCGGAACATTCTCTGGCCTATGGTCTAAAAGCAGATAGAAATCGGTATACTCTTCTGTCGTTAAATCGAACGAAGAAAGGTCGCGGATTCCCCCGACTCCGTAAGGACTTTGAATCTGATGTTCATTGCCGTAAAGAATGAGGTCTCGGATCGTTTTTGCAATTTCTTTGTCGTGCAGGGAATGCACAGGTGTGGTAAGCATATATTTTGCCGGAAAATGAATAACAGAAATATCGTCCAATGCAGATGCAGATACATTGTGAAGCAGCGTAAGTTCTTCTTGAATCCAACGCTCCATCTGCTGCATCGCCTGGATTTTTTCACGGATAAGTGTCTGCTCTTTGGTGAGCAGCTCAATGAAAAGCGATGTTGTCCGGTTGTCCAGATATGATTTGATCTCAGACAGCGGCATATCAAGTTCCTTTAATAAGGTGATGATTTCCAAAAGCTCCAGCTGTGAGATGGAGTAGTAGCGATATTGATTTTCGGGGAGTTTGATTTCCGGTGATAAAAGCCCGATTTTATCATAGTGAAACAATGTGTGCTTGGAGACACCTGCAAGTTTTGCAAATTCTCCGGTTGTCAGATAGGCATCTCGATTCGATTTTAATTTTTTCTCCAATTTTTGTAAAACCTCCCTTGACTATCGTGTTACCCTATAGTTTATGATAGGGTACAGATTGGAAAAAATCAATATACAATTGGAGGATGAGATGAAATATGACGAATTCAATAGCGCAGAAATTTAATGTGTTTTCATTGCTGAAGTTTGCATTCCCGACGATGGTGATGATGGTATTTATGTCTTTATATACGATTGTAGACGGAATTTTTGTATCCAGACTTGTCGGGAGCAATGCGTTGTCCGCGGTCAATATCGTTTATCCGGTCATCAATCTGATGTTTGCATGCGGGATTATGCTATCAACAGGTGGGAGCGCCATTGTCGCACGTCAGATTGGTGAGAAAAAAGAAAGTGAGGCAAGGGAAAATTTTTCTTTGATCGCATTGGTGAGCTTTCTGGTAGGAGTGGTGATTTTAGCGGTCGGGATACTGTTTTTGGAACCGCTTTGCAATGTGCTTGGAGCGACACCTCTGATTCTTTCAGACTGTAAACGATATTTGGGTGTTCTTTTACTGTTTGGACCGCTGACGATGATGCAGATGTTTTTTCAGGTATTTTTTGTGACTGCGGGAAAGCCGACACTCGGATTGGTTTTAACGATTACAGGCGGAGTTACCAATGTCATTTTAGATTATCTGTTTATGGGACCTATGGGAATGGGCGTGATTGGAGCGGCTCTTGCAACCGGAATTGGACAGACGATCATGGCGGTTGTTGGAATTGTGTACTTTTTCGTAATCAAAAAGGGGCTTTATTTTGTACGACCGGTATTTCGCAGAACAGTATTGCTGGAAAGCTGTGGAAATGGCTCTTCGGAGATGGTGAGCAATCTTTCAATGGCGATTGTAACCTTTTTATTTAACCTGACGATGCTGCGTCTCCTCGGGGAAGACGGTGTGGCAGCAATTACGATCGTGCTGTACGGTCAGTTTTTGTTCACATCAATGTATCTGGGATTTTCAATGGGAGTGGCTCCGGTGTTCAGTTTTAATTACGGGGACAAAAATTATGACCAGCTGAAGCGAATTTATAAAATCTGCATGTACTTCATCACGGTATCTTCTATTGTGATTCTTGTGATGGCGCTTGTTTTTGCAGAGCCGATAGTAGGAATCTTCAGTGGAAGAGATTCAAGGACATATGAAATTGCAGCAGATGGATTTTTCTTGTTTTCTTTTAATTATATATTTGCGGGAATCAATATTTTTGCATCTGCGATGTTTACTGCATTTGGTGATGGGAAAAGATCTGCGATCATCTCGTTTTGCAGGACGTTTATTTTCATCGTGGTGAGTATCCTTGTACTGCCATTGGTGATGGGGGTGACGGGTGTTTGGCTGTCTGTTCCGCTGGCGGAATTTGTGACGCTGTTCATATCTGTCGGCTACTTTAAAAGTCAGCACAAAAAATACCATTATGCATAGAAAAAGACGGGTATCCCCGTCTTTTTCTACTCTGTCATATAAGAACCAACGATCTCATTGACAAGCTTTCCGTCTGCTTTTCCTTTTACTTTCGGCATCAGTTCTTTCATGATCCGTCCTTTATCTTTGGCTGTCGGAGCAGTGATTCCAAGCTCGCTCAAAACGCTTTCCACAACTGCTTTGATCTCGTCGGCATCCATCATCTTCGGAGCAAATGTCTCCAGCACTGCAAGTCGTCTTTTGCACTCTTCAATCATATCTGTGCGGTCAGAAGGCGTCATCTCCAACGATTCTTTTGTCTGTTTGATCTCCTTTAAGATGACCTGAACCTCTTCTTCTTCAGTCAAATCAGCTCTTTTATCGATGGCTTTGTTCTTTAACGCAGCAAGTAAAAGAGAAAGTGCATCTTTTGTGTCTTTATCTTTTGCTTTCATTGCATCGACCATTGCTTTTCTTACTTCATCTGTTTTACTCATTTTCATGTCCTCCTGATTATTCCTATTCTATGAACGATTCCATTCAATCTGAATGTATATATTTTAGCATAATAAAGTATGGTATTCAATGAAAAATATGTAATATGAACATACTTGACAAAACAAATGAGTTAGTTTAAACTAACGTGGAAATGTGCTGTGACCACACAGAAAATGATTTTGGCAGTGATCAGGCACATTTTATTTTAATTACGAGTTAGTTTGAGCTAACTTTAAAAAGGAGGAAATTTATGAAAGAGCGGATGTCAACAATCATCCTTGCAGCACTTCTTCTGGTTCTGTCAGCGGTGTCTTTATTTGTGGGTGTGATTGATGTGACCCCTATAGAATTGTTCCGTGGAAATATGGAACAATTGGAAATCTTTTTGATTTCCAGGCTGCCACGCCTGCTTGCAATCATCTGCACCGGTGTCGGGATGAGTACGGCGGGATTGATTATGCAGCAGCTTTGCATGAATAAATTCGTCTCTCCGACTACGGGAGCGACGATTTCGTCTGCGCAATTTGGAATTCTTCTGGCACTTTTGTTTATGCCGCAGTCCACGCTGTGGGGGCGGGCAATATTTGCATTTACCACGGCGATTCTCGGAACATGGATTTTTGTGTGGTTCATACAACGAATTCAGTTTAAAGAAGCGGTTATGGTACCGCTTGTGGGAATTATGTTCGGGAATGTGGTGTCTGGAATTACGAGTTATCTCGCCTACAAATATGAGATGACGCAGGCACTTTCCTCATGGCTTGTGGGGCATTTTTCAATGGTGTTAAAGGGCAGATATGAGATTGTATATCTTGTGGTACCGCTTGTGATACTGGCATTTCTGTTTGCGAATCATTTTAACATCGTCGGAATGGGAAAGGATTTTTCCAAAAATCTTGGAGTCCCGTATAAGTTTGTTCTGTTTATGGGGCTGACGATTGCAGCGATGATTACAGCATCGGTAGTTGTCGTGGTGGGTTCCATTTCCTATATCGGTCTGATCGTTCCAAATATTGTCTCTATGTTTAAAGGGGATAAGATTCGTGGAACGCTTGTGGATACGGCATTGTTTGGGGCAAATTTTGTTCTTATGTGTGATCTGATCGGTCGAGTCGTAATTGCGCCGTATGAATTGCCGATCGAATTGATTGTGGGAATTTTCGGAAGTCTGCTTTTTATTATGCTGTTGCTTTACCGGCTGAAACATGGCCGCAAGGCGATCCATTTTACCCGTAGAGGGGAAAATAAGACGTGCATTATGGAAGGGGGAACGAGTCTGTGAATCGAGCGGTAAATCGAAGAAATCAGAAAAAACTTATCGTGATGATGGTTCTTGTGATTTTAGCATGTGCGCTTTACATGTTGGTGAATGTAAAGTTTGGCAATGAGAAATTGTTCTGGTATGCGATGAAAATTCGTACACCAAAATTAATTGTGATGCTGATCACGGCGTTTGCCATCGGCGGGGCATCTATTGTGTTCCAGTCTATTATCAACAATACTATTGTGACACCATGTCTGCTTGGAATGAATTCTCTGTACATGGTCATACACACTGCGGTTGTGTTTGTCGCCGGCTCAGGAAGTGTTTTAGCTGTCAATCCAAATGCTGCATTTGCGGTGGATCTTGTATTGATGGGCGGAACCGCGACCGTTATTTACAGTTATCTGTTTAAAAAGACAAATCATAATGTGCTTTATGTACTGCTTATAGGAACTGTGTTGACTTCCTTCTTCGGAAGTATCCAGTCCACTTTGACGAGGGTGATGGATCCGAATGAATATGACAGCCTGCTGGCGACCTTAGTCGCAAGTTTTAGTAACGTCAATTCAGAGATTATTGTATTTTCTGTGATTGTTATGGGACTCGTGGTCTTTTGCCTGAGAAAAGAACTGGCTTTGTTAGATGTGATCACACTCGGAAAAGAACAGGCAATTAATCTGGGAGTGGATTATGACAGATGTATCAGACGACTGTTATTGGGTGTGACGCTGTTTATTGCAGTGGCGACTGCGATGGTTGGACCGATTTCCTTTTTGGGACTGATCATTGCAAATCTCTCCAGACAGCTTTTGCAGACATATCGTCACAGTCATCTTATTTTGGGATCGGCATTTTTCGGAATGGTGATTCTGGTGGCAGGACAGCTTTTGGTAGAGCAGATTTATTCCTATACCGTTCCGGTAAGTGTATTTATTACCGTGTTTGGAGGAATCTATTTTCTGTATCTGCTGCTGAGAGAAAGGAAGGAAAGTTAGACAATGATTGTAGAAGAATTGATAAAAACATATGATGGAAAACCGGTGGTAGATTCGGTCAGCTTTTCACTCCCGAAAGGGAAAGTGACATCTTTGATCGGACCAAACGGAGCAGGAAAATCAACGGTTATGGGAATGATTTCCAGACTGATTGCAAGAGATGGAGGACTTGTCGAGTTTGAAGGGCAGGATATCGGAAAATGGAAGAGCAAAGAGCTCTCGAAGCGCCTTGCGATTTTAACGCAGAGCAACCACATTCAGATGAAGCTGACGGTGGAAGAGTTGGTGGCGTTTGGAAGATTCCCTTACTCAGGAGGCCGTCTTACAGAGGAAGATAAAAAGATGATTGACAGGGCAATCTCATACATGGAACTGGACGAATTTCGAGAGCGTTTTATCGATGAGCTGTCAGGAGGTCAAAGACAGAGAGCGTATATCGCAATGGTAATTGCACAGGATACGGAGTACATTCTGTTCGATGAGCCGACGAACAACCTTGATATCTACCATGCAACAAATCTGATGAAAACGGTTCGAAAGCTTTGTGATGAGCTTGGGAAAACGATTGTTTTAGTATTGCATGAGATTAATTATGCGGCATTTTATTCCGATTATATCTGTGCGTTTGTGGACGGCAAGATCGCAAAATTCGGAACCGTGGAGGAGGTGATGACGAAAGAGGCATTGACAGAAATTTATAAAGTAGATTTTGAGATTATGAAGATTGCCGGGAAACCGCTATCAATCTATTATTAATCAGGTCTGTTGAAACGACGTAGAAACAGAATTTTACAACAAAAGATTATTGGGAAGAGATAAGGAGAAAACAAGATGAAAAAATTGACAACTTTAGTGCTTGCGCTTGTGATGGTATTTAGTCTTGCAGCTTGCGGAAATAAGAATTCAGGAACAACTTCAAAAGAAGATACAAATAAAACAGAAAAACCAAAAACAGTTACAATTAAAAGCTTTAATGCGAACAATGAAGAAACAGATTTGGAAGTGCCTTATGATGCACAAAGAATCGCTGTGATGGATATGGCGGCGCTTGATATTTTAGACAGTCTCGGATTGGGAGATCGTGTAGTGGGTTCTTCCAGCACATCATTGGACTATCTTCAGGAGTACGTTACGAATGATGAAATTGTGGATTTAGGAACAATCAAAGAGGCAGATATGGAAGCAGTGATGTCGTGTGAGCCGGATGTGATCTTTATCGGAGGACGTCTTGCACAGTCTTATGATGCACTGAGTGAAATTGCACCGGTTGTCTATCTGTCCACAGACACAGAAATCGGACTTGTAAAAAGTGTGGAGAAAAATGCAAAGACGATTGCATCTATGTTTGGTGTGGAAGATGATGTGAAAGATCTGATGGACGGCTATGATGCGAGAATTGAAAAGCTGAAAGCGTTTGCCGAAGGAAAAAGTGCGATTATCGGAATGTGTACAAGTGGAGGATTCAATGTTCTCGGAAACGATGGACGTTGCGCTTTGATCGGTAATGAGGTTGGATTTGAGAATATCGGAGTGGATGCAAATGTCGATACTTCTACACATGGGAATGAGGCGTCATTTGAATTTGTGGTAGAGAAGAATCCGGATTACATCTTTGTATTGGACCGTGATGCGGCGATCGGTACAGATGGCGCGCAGCTTGCAAAGGATATTATGGAAAACGAGCTGATTATGGGAACAGATGCTTATAAGGACGGAAAAATCGTCTATTTAGAACATCCTGCAGTTTGGTATACGGCAGAAGGCGGTGTAAATGCACTCGGATTTATGCTTGAAGATTTAGAAAACGCACTGTTAAAATAATAGATTTTATTTGAACCAGTAAAAATGTATAATTTTCCTCTGTTTACAGATACTATTTCCAAAGTTGGAAAGTACAGTAAATGGAGGAATTTTTATTATGAAAGCAACAGGAATTGTAAGAAGAATTGATGATCTGGGGAGAGTGGTCATTCCAAAAGAAATCAGGAGAACACTTCGGATTCGAGAGGGAGACCCATTGGAAATATTCACGGCCCGAGAGGGAGAGATTATCCTGAAAAAATATTCACCGATCAGTGAGCTTTCCTCATTTGCAAAAGAATATGCGGAAAGTCTTGCGGTAACGTGCGGAGCAACGGTCTGTGTGACGGATCATGATCAGATTATTGCGGTATCCGGTGCGGGAAAAAAAGAATTACAGGATAAATATGTGAGTAAACAGTTGGAACGTATTTTTAAGGAACGGGAAGCAGTGCATGCATCGGCAGGTGAAAAGAAATATGTGGCGGTGATTGATGAACGGATACAGGAATATGAAGATGAGATCATTCATCCGATCCTGTGCGGAGGAGATGTCATCGGAGCGGTAATTCTGTTAGAAAAGAAGAAAAAATTTGGAGAGACAGAAGAAAAACTCGCCGCATGCGCAGCTAATTTTCTTGGAAGACAAATGGAACAATAGAAGCATAAAACCCTTCGGACAATCATAGATTGTGATATGCGAGGAGGGAATAGTATGGAAAAACAGGTTCAAAAAGAATCGAAGCTCATATGGATCTTGAAATCACTGCTTGCGGCGTATCTTGTAACGGGTATATTGCTTGTGCTGCTGACATTTTTATTGTATCAGTTTGAGCTGGACGAACAGAAAGTGACTGCGGGGATTGTGGTGATTTATGTGGTGTCTACTTTTGTGGGAGGTCTTATATTAGGAAAGCTTACAAAAGTAAAACGATTTGCATGGGGCTTGACGCTTGGGGTTGCTTATTTTGTATTGCTGCTTTTGATATCGCTTGGGATATACAGGGGGATTGACGGGAACTGGAGCAATATTCTTACGACATTTCTGATGTGTGCCGGAGGGGGGATGTTTGGAGGAATGATTTCTTAAGTAATTCTTAACCGAACTGAGAAAAAAGGCTTTCAAAACATACAGTCCTGTGGTATAATAACAGAAGTAATGCAAAGCGAAGGAGGAAATGACAATGAAACATATCAAAACATTGAATACACAGACATTAAACAATACAGTGAAAAAAGGTGGATGTGGAGAATGTCAGACATCATGCCAGTCAGCATGTAAGACATCTTGTACAGTAGGAAATCAGACTTGCGAACAAAAAAGATAATGATTGCGTAAGCTGAACAAAAAGACAAGTGCTGTCTTTTGACAGTAGACGCAGGCAGAGAATGTGCGATGGCACATTCTTTTTGCATGACAGAAAAAATAGAGAAAATAGAAAGGGGTACATGTTGTGATTCATCAGTACCGAAACAATGGTTATAATATTGTGCTCGATGTGAACAGCGGTTCCGTGCATGTGGTAGATGATTTGTGTTATGATTTGATCGCCTGTTTAGAGGCAATGAACCCGGATCATACAGAAGCGACACTGCAAAGCGAAGAGACATCGGCGTATGTGAAAGAACAATTAGGAGAAAAATATAAAGAGGACGAATTAAAAGAGGCGTTAGAAGATATTGCGGAACTTACAAAGGCTGGACAGCTCTTTACAAAAGATATATACGAGGCATATATCGGAGAGGTAAAAAGCAGAAAGACGGTTGTAAAGGCATTGTGCATCCACATTGCGCATGACTGTAACCTCGCATGCCAATACTGTTTTGCAGAAGAGGGCGAATATCATGGAAGACGAGCTCTGATGTCATATGAGGTCGGGAAAAAGGCTCTGGACTTCTTGATTGCAAATTCGGGTAACCGAAAGAATCTGGAAGTAGATTTCTTTGGCGGGGAACCGCTTATGAACTGGCAGGTAGTAAAAGATCTTGTGGCGTACGGAAGAGAGCAGGAAAAACTCCATGATAAGCATTTCCGTTTTACACTGACAACGAACGGTGTGCTTCTGAATGACGAGGTAAAGGAATTTGTCAACAAAGAGATGGACAATGTGGTATTAAGTCTGGATGGACGAAAAGAAGTCAATGACAAGATGCGTCCGTTCCGCAACGGAAAAGGAAGTTATGACCTGATCGTGCCGAAATTCCAGAAACTGGCAGAAAGCCGTAATCAGGAAAAATACTATATCAGAGGAACTTTTACAAGAGATAATTTGGATTTCTCAAAAGATGTTCTGCATTTTGCGGATTTGGGATTCGAGCAGATTTCCATTGAGCCTGTAGTAGGAGAGGATTCAGATTTTTATTCGATCAAGAAAGAAGATCTTCCACAGATTTTTGAAGAATATGATACATTGGCAAAAGCAATCATTGAGAGAGAAGAGGCGGGAAAAGGATTTAACTTCTTCCATTTTATGATTGATTTGGACGGAGGTCCTTGCGTTGCGAAGAGACTTTCCGGATGTGGTTCGGGAACAGAGTATCTTGCAGTCACACCTTGGGGGGACTTATATCCTTGTCATCAGTTTGTCGGTGAGGAAGATTTCCTGATGGGAAATGTCGACGAAGGGATTGTGAGACCGGAAATTGCAGATGAATTCAGAGGCTGCAGTGTCTATTCCAAAGAAAAATGTAAGAACTGTTTTGCGAAATTCTATTGTAGTGGGGGATGTATGGCAAATTCTTACAAGTTTCATGGTTCGATTCATGATGCATATGATATTGGCTGTGAGATGCAAAGGAAACGTGTGGAATGTGCGATTATGATCAAGGCTGCATTGGCAGACGGAGAAAGGATGTAAGAGATGAAAAAGAGTAGAGGTGTCATTAACCTGATCCTCACAGTGGTGGTAATCTGTTTATTAGGGTTTACCTCAGTTGTAGGATTTGGTGCAACAGGTGCGGGAGCGGCAAAAAATATTAAGCTTGGACTTGACCTTGCCGGAGGTGTCAGCATTACATACCAGGTAAAAGATGAGAATCCGACAGAGGAAGAGATGAAAGATACGATCTACAAGCTGCAAAAGCGTGTAGAGCAATACAGTACAGAAGCGACTGTTTATCAGGAAGGTTCGGATCGTATCAATATTGAGATTCCAGGTGTTTCAGATGCGAATGCAATTCTGGAAGAACTCGGAAAACCGGGATCGCTTGAATTTCAGGATGCGGAAGGGAATGTTGTTTTAGAAGGAACAGATATCAAAACAGCATCTGCGAAAACGAGTCAAGATAACATGGGAAACAAACAGTATATCGTTGAGTTGAATCTTACAGATGAAGGAAAGACTAAATTTGCTGAGGCTACAGAGGCGAATATCGGGAAACAGATTGCTATTGTCTACGATGATGAAATCATCAGTAATCCAAAAGTAAACGAAGCGATTACCGGTGGACAGGCTTATATTGATGGAATGGAGTCTTATGAAGAAGCAGACAATCTTGCATCTACAATCCGTATAGGTGGTCTGAAACTGGAGCTGGAGGAATTGAGCTCAAAAGTAGTCGGAGCACAGCTTGGAGAAGAGGCAATCAGCACAAGTTTGATGGCAGGTGCAATCGGACTTGCAATTGTATTTATTTTTATGTGTATCGTATATCTGCTTCCGGGACTTGCATCGAGCATTGCGTTGGTTATCTACACAGGAATTGTAATTGTATTGCTGAATGCGTTTAACATTACATTGACCCTTCCTGGTATTGCAGGTATCGTGCTCTCAATTGGTATGGCGGTAGATGCGAACGTTATTATTTTTGCCAGAGTAAAAGAAGAGATGGCAGCAGGGAAAAGTGTAAAATCATCTCTGAAGTCTGGATTCCAGAAGGCGATGTCAGCGATCGTGGACGGTAATATGACAACTTTGATTGCGGCAATTGTACTTTGGGTTAAGGGAACAGGAAGCGTAAAAGGGTTTGCTCAGACATTGGCGCTTGGTATTGTAGTGTCTATGTTTACGGCACTGGTTGTGACAAGAATCATTATCTACTCATTATATGCAGTCGGACTTAGAAGTCCAAAATTATATGGTAGTCAGAAACCAAGAAAAGAAAGAAATTTCTTAAAGAGAAGAGTGTTGAGCTTTTCGATTTCACTTGTGATCATTGTAGCGGGATTTGCTATGATGGGAGTGAACTCGGCAAACGGAAAAGGTGCGTTTAAGTACAGCCTTGAGTTCATGGGAGGAACTTCATCTACGGTAACATTTGACAAAGATTACTCGATTGAAGAGATCGATTCTAAGATTGTGCCGGTTGTAGAGAAAGTAACAGGAGATAAGAACGTTCAGTTCCAGAAGGTAAAAGATTCGAATGCGGTTGTTATTAAGACAATCAGCTTGGATTTGGAAGCACGTGAGGCATTTAACAAAGCGATGGCGGATAACTTCGGTGTAGATGCATCTACGATAACTGCGGAGAATATCAGTTCCACAGTCAGCTCCGAGATGCGGACAGATGCAGTCGTTGCGCTTGTGATTGCTACGGTATGTATGCTGCTTTACATTTGGTTCCGCTTCAAAGATATTCGTTTCGGAACAAGTGCGGTTATCGCATTGTTAAATGACGTTTTGTTTGTAATCGCATTTTATGCAATTTCGAGAACGTCTGTCGGAAATACATTTATCGCATGTATCCTGACAATTGTAGGTTACTCGATCAATGCGACGATTGTTATCTTCGACCGTATCCGAGAAGAGTTAAAGACGAAAAAGAAAAACGAAGAATTATCAGGATTGGTCAACAGATGTATTACAGATACTTTGACGAGAAGTATTTACACAAATGCGACAACCTTTATCATGCTTGCGGTACTGTATGTGCTTGGAGTAAGTTCGATTAAAGAGTTTGCAATGCCGCTTATGGTTGGTGTGTTAGGAGGTACATTCTCTTCTATCTGTATCACAGGACCATTGTGGTATGTTATGAAAACAAGATTTGCAAAGAAAAAATAAACGGGGACGGGGGTAATCATGATATTACTCCCGTTTTTGCATTGAGGAGTACGTATGGAAAAATGGTTTGTAATGAGAAAAGGGGCTCCGTTTCAGGAGATTGCAGAGAAATTTCAGATTCATCCGATTCTTGCCCGCCTGATACGGAATCGTGATGTGATAGGGGATGAAGCGATTCAATTGTATCTGAACGGCACGATCGCAGATTTGTATGATGGCATGCTCATGAAAGATATGGATAAAGCGGTAGACATTTTGCTGGAGAAAATACGTGAGGACAAAAAGATTCGAATTATCGGAGATTATGATATTGATGGAATCAATTCGACTTACATTTTATTGGAAGGAATCAAGTATCTTGGAGGAGAAGCTGATATCGATATACCGGACCGCATGAAGGATGGATATGGCTTGAACCGAAATCTGATTGATCGTGCATTTGACGATGATATTGATACAATCATCACCTGTGATAATGGAATTGCGGCAAGAGAAGAGATTGCGTATGGAAAGAGTCTTGGGATGACGATCATAGTGACAGATCATCATGAGATTCCTTATGAGGAGGTAGAAAGTGAAAAACGATATATTCTGCCGCCCGCTGATGCAGTGATTGATCCAAAACAGCAGACATGTGCATATCCATTCAAAGAATTGTGTGGAGCAGGAGTTGCATATAAACTGATCGAGGCGTTGTTCGGCGCGTGTGGAAAAGATATCGAAGATGTGGATTATCTGATGGAGAATGTGGCAATTGCGACAGTCGGAGATGTTATGGATCTGGTCGGAGAGAACCGTATTTTTGTAAAACAAGGTTTGGAGATGCTGAAACGCACAAATAATTTGGGATTGCGGGCGCTGATGGAATGTACCGGTGTGCCTGTGGAGAGACTTTCGGCATATCATATCGGATTTGTGATCGGACCGTGCCTGAACGCAAGCGGGAGACTGGATACGGCGAAACGGGCATTGGAGCTTTTGTGTGCAAAGACAAAAAAGGAGGCAGACATACTGGCGGGTGACTTGAAAGCGCTAAATGACAACCGGAAGGATATGACAGCTTCAGCGGTGGAAGAGGCGGTGAAGCAAGTGGAGGAGACCAGACTTGGCGAGGATAAAGTGCTGGTGATCTATCTTCCGGATTGTCACGAAAGTCTTGCCGGAATTGTAGCTGGAAGAGTGAGGGAGCGTTATCATAAGCCGGTATTTATCTTGACGAAGGCAGAAGAAGGCGTGAAAGGATCGGGGCGTTCTATTGAGAGTTACCACATGTATGAAGAATTGAATAAGTGCAAATCGCTGTTGACGAAATTTGGTGGACATAAACTTGCGGCGGGACTGTCTTTGGAGGAGGAAAATGTAGACAGACTCAGAGAAACTTTAAATGATCTGTCAACACTCACACAAGAAGATCTGATTCCTAAGATTTCTATTGATATGCAGATGCCGCTTGGCTATATCAATGAAGCGTTTGTGGATGAATTAGAGCTTCTGGAGCCTTTTGGGAAAGGAAATATAAAGCCTGTATTTGTGGAGAAAAACATTGAAATTTTAAGCGCGAGAATTCTTGGGAAGAATAAAAATGTGTTGAAGATGCAGGTGCAGGATGCGCCTGGAACCCAGATGGATGCCATGTACTTTGGTGATGTGGAGGCATTTTTGGAATTTTTTAGAGAAAAGTATGGAAAGCCTGCGGTAGATGGTCTGCTTCGGGGACAGAGAAGCAAAGTTGAGGCGGCATTTACATATTATCCCGGAATTAATGAATATATGGGGCAGAAAACTGTTCAGATCATCATTCAGAACTATCAGTGAGAGTAGTCACGACAAACGCATGAATGAATAAATTATGAACACCCTGTCCGGATTTTTTGATA
>OGJN01000186.1_pt1 | contig 60823 bp, 43 predicted proteins | sample 1572221 | NCBI WGS metagenome assembly OGJN01 (sample SAMEA2582148, study PRJEB24529) | metagenome | biome: Human gut stool | place: China | collected 2011 | reverse complement strand
AAAATCTCTTCAGCTAATTTCAAAGGTTTGGGCTATTTAAATTTGCAACAGCCCCCTTTATAGTTCCTCTCCATTAGTTTTAATTACATTTTTATACCATTCAAAAGATTTTTTCTTATATCTTTTTCCAGTTCCTGAACCATCATCATTTTTATCAACATAGATAAATCCATAACGTTTTCTTAATTCTCCAGTTGTAAATGAAACTAAATCTATACATCCCCAAGGAGTGTATCCCATCAATTCAACTCCATCTAGTTCAACAGCTTTTTCCATTTCTAAGATATGAGCTTTTAAATAATCTATTCTATAACTATCATCACACTCTTTATTCTCATCTAAAATATCTATTGCTCCAAATCCATTTTCTACAATAAATATAGGTAGTTCATATCTTTCGTAGATATTTGTTAAAGAGTATCTAATTCCTACTGGATCTATTGGCCATCCCCAATCACTAGCTTTAATATATGGATTAGTTACAGTTTTTTCTGTACTTCCATCCATTGCTTTAGAGATATCTTTTTTAGCATCAGCTTTTACCACATTAGACATATAGTAACTAATTCCTATATAGTCCACTTTTCCCTCTGCTAAAATCTCTAAATCTCCCTCTTCAATTTTTAAATTTACATTCTCTTTTTTCCAGATAGTTTTAGCATATGCTGGATAGTGTCCACGAACATGTACATCCATAAAATAGTATCTATCATGCATAGCTTCTACAGCAGTTATCATATCTTCTGGATTACAAGAGTATGGATAGATAGGAACAAATGAACACATACATCCTATTTTAAATTCTGGATTGATCTCATGTCCTTTTTTTACAACTAGGGCACTTGCTAAAAACTCATGGTGAGCTACTTGGTACATAGCTTCTCTTGGATTAGAGTATTCAGAAAATTTAACACCAGAGTTTGTCCATCCAAATATATCAGCTGAAGTATTAGCTTGGTTATTGATTTCATTAAAAGTCATCCAGTATTTAACTTTATTTTTGTAACGTTCCATAACTGTAACTGCATATTTTACAAAGAAATCTATAACTTTTCTATTCATCCAACCACCATAATTTTTTGCTAGATGGTATGGCATTTCAAAATGGCTAAGAGTAATTACAGGTTCAATACCATATTTTAATAACTCATCAAATAGATTATCATAGAATTTTAATCCCTCTTCATTAGGTAACATATCATCACCATTAGGGAAAATTCTTGTCCAAGCTATACTTGTTCTAAAACATTTAAATCCCATTTCTGCTAAAAGAGCCACATCTTCTTTATAGTTATGATAAAAATCAACAGCTTCATGGTTAGGATAGAACTCTCCTTCAATAACTCCATCTGTAATTTTTCTCATTGAAGTTCTTGATCCCCCTGTCATTACATCAGCAACACTAGGACCTTTTCCTCCAGCATTCCAACCACCTTCTATTTGATGAGCTGCTACAGCTCCTCCCCATAAGAAATTTTCTGACATTTTATATCCCATATTATCTTCTCCTTAAAAGTTATTTCTCATTATTTTTTGTTTCATCAAAACCAACTACTTGAATTAAAATAATTGTAGCTACTATTGAAACTACTGTTCCAACTACCATTCCCACAAATTTTGACATCTCAGCTGGATTTATTGCATTTACTATTGTAAGTAATCCTGGAAGACCTGCATATGCAAAGTACATAGCATTGAAGAAACTCATTACAATTGCTCCAATAGCTCCACCTACACAAGCACATATAAATGGTTTTTTCAAACGAAGAGTAACTCCATAAAGAGCTGGCTCTGTTATTCCAAATATTCCAGTTACTCCTGCTGAAAAGGCAACTTTTTTAAATTCTTGATTTCTAGCTTTTAAAAATACTCCAAAAGCTGCTGCCATTTGTGCTACTACTGCTAAAGTTTGATAAGCTTGGAAATAGTCATAACCATTATTAGCAAAATTTGCCATTATCATAGGAGTTACACCCCAATGTACACCAAATATTACAAACACTTGCCAAAAACCACTAATTAAAACTCCTCCTAACATTGGAGCATTATCCATTAAATAGTTAAATCCTATAGATACTCCATTAGCTCCTGCATTTGTAACAGGTCCTATTAATAGAATTGTTAAAGGAACCATGATTACCATACAAATAAATGGAACAAATAAAGCTTTTACTACTTCAGGTATTCTTTTTTCAACCCATTTTTCTAGATAAGAAAGTAACCATACTAAAAATAGTGGTGGTAATACTGTTGATCCATAAGTCATACTATTTAATTTAAAAATTAAAAAGCTAATCTCCTCTCCTCCAGCTATTCTTCCAGCTATTTGTACCCAAGTTGGATTTATTAAAGCTGCACAACATGTAACAGCTATATATGTATTACATTTAAAATGTTTAGACCCTGTAATTGCTATTAAAATTGGTAAGAAACTAAATGGAGTCCATGATATAAAACTTAATACTTCATATGTTCCTGTTGTAGCAAAGCTAGGATATGCTAAATTGATCAGTATCAATATTCCTTGTAATATTCCTGCTGCTGCTAATATATATACAAATGGAGCAAAAACTCCTGACATTGTAGCTATTACTCTATTTAGTATAGGTTGTTTTGTTTCCTCTACTACATTGCTACTAATATCATCTCCTAATAATTTAATTACTTCATCATATACTTTACCAACGTTTGTTCCAATAACTATTTGAAACTGTCCACCTTTTTCAACAGCAGTAATAACCCCTGTTAAAGATTGGATTCTTTCCTTTAAATCACTTGGTGTTTCCTTTAAGACTAAACGTAATCTTGTTGCACAACGTGAAACATTAACTATATTTTCCTTTCCATTAACTTCTTTTAATATATCTGCTGCTAATTTAGGATAATTTTTTACTTGTGCCATTTTTTCCTCCTTCATATGCTAGTTTCATAAATTTAATATTAATATAGCATATTTAGGATTATTTTTTAACATTTAGACTTAATAAAGAATGAATGTTTCAAACTTTTAAAATTTTCTTTATAAATCTCTGAAACAATGTTTCAAAGATTTTTTTTCAACTCTTCAATTCCTTTAATTAATCCCCAAAGATGAGATTCTCCCTTTTTTTCATAAATTTTGTTTAGAGATATGTTTTTACCTAAATCATAACTAAATTCTAATCCCCAAATAATATCTAATATATATTTTACTGAAGATATAAAAGTTGGTGTTAAAAATGCTTCAATACTCTTAGTAGTAGCAGCATAGATATATTCATCTGCCATTCCAGCTAATGTACTTTTCTTAGAGGTTGTTATAACTATTACCTTTGTTTCTCTTTGTTTTAGTATTTTGACCAACTCCATTAATCTAGAGTTCTCACCTGTTTGACTAATAACAATAGCTACATTTTTATTATTACTTAAAAGAGCATTTAAGGCTCTCATATTTGTTGCAGTATTAACAGTAGATTTTTTACCAGCATATAATAGTTGACTACTAGCATATTGAGCTATATATACATTTATATCATAAGCATAAAAATCTACTATTTCAGCTTCATGGATTATTTTTCTTATATTTTTTAATTTTTCAAATGAAAGATTTTTAGCTGTTTCTTCAACTGATTCTTTTTCTATTTCAGTCATTTTTCTCATAATAGTTACAACATTTTCACGATCATTTATCTCAATTTCTCCAAGTTTACACTCTTTATCTATTACTTTTAATTCACTTATAAATTTTATTTTAAAGTCAGAATATCCTTTGTATCCTAATTTATTACAAAATCTTATGATACTAGCAGCACTTGTATAGGTAACTTTACCTAATTCTCTAGCTGAAAGTTTTTCTACTTTTTCCATATTATCTAAAATATAATCTCTTATAGCAAGATCACTAGATGTTCCCTCTTTAAATAATTTTAATTCTTTTAATATACCCATAAATTCTCCTCATTAGAAATTACTTTATTTACTTTTAATATACTTGAAACTCTTTATTTTTTCAACTATCTCTTATTTAAAATAAAAAGAGGCTGTTGCAATTTAAGAAATTAAAGTAATTATAACTAATTCAAGAATGACTTTCGTTCAAAGAATAAAGAGCAAGTAGGCTTATTTCACTAAAAACACAAAACTCGTTTCACTCAAACAGTTGTGTTTTTTAGCGTTCAATTTCGCTAACTTGCTCTATTTATTCTCTTCAATCTTTGTCATTCTTGAAGTTTATTATCTATTCTAGAAAATTTTTTAAATTGAAATTGGGATAATAAAAAAGTAAAGGAAAAGGAAAAAAATTTACTGTAATGAGCATTGCATAAGCACTAGCGATTGGAAGTAAACTTTTTTCCTTTTATATTATTAAATATTTTTATTTTTTGATTTCAATTTAAGAATTTGCAACAGCCCCCTCTAATCAGTTCCTAGTTATGAAATTTTCTGATTCATATTTTTCTTAGCTACTGATAGCATAAGTTTAATTCTGTTAAGTTGATTTACCTCTGAGTAAGCAGGGTCATAGTCAATAGGAGTAATATTTACATTTTCATACTCCTCTCTAAGTCTTTTAATCATTCCTTTACCAGTAATATGGTTAGGTAGACAACCAAATGGTTGAACACAAACTATATTAGGTACCCCGTGTTCAATAAAATCTATCATCTCTCCCATTAAGAACCAACCTTCTCCAGATTGATGTCCTATTGAGATAAATTCAGAAGTTTTCTTAGCTGTTTCTTGAATAGAGATCTCTCTCATAAATCTAGCGTGGGTTGAAATAGCATCATTAAGTACAGCAGTATATCTATCTAATACCCATAATGCTCCTCTTTGTTTTAATCCAGCCATCTTTCCTTTGAATTTTTCAGCTAGGAAAATATCACTATAGATACAGTATTTTATGAAGTTCATAAGAGATGAAGTATAAACCTCTCCTCCCTCTTGCTCTATAAAGTTAGCTAAGTCATTGTTAGCAAAAGGACTAAACTTAACTAAAATCTCTCCTACAATACCAACTTTTATTTTTTTCTCATCACTTACTTCTATTTTAGCAAATTCATCAACTATAAGTTTACAGTTTCTTTTAAACTCTCCAAAGTTACCGTTATGAATATTTTTAATAACTTGTTGATTCCATTTTTTATATAGAGCATCACTTTCTCCCTTATTTAGTTCATAAGGTCTAGTATGGTATAGAAGTTTCATAAGTAAATCTCCATATGAAACAGCAATTAGAGCTTTGTGTATAAGAGGTAGTGAAAGTGAGAATCCCTCTTGTTTTTCAAATCCATTAGCATTCAATGAGAGTATAGGGACTTTTTCAAATCCAGCATCTTTGATAGCTTTCTTTAAAAATCCTAGATAGTTAGTAGCTCTACAACTTCCACCAGTTTGAGATATAATAACAGCAGTTCTATCTAGATCATATTTTCCAGATTGAAGAGCTGATATAAGTTCTCCAATTACTAATATAGATGGATAACAAGCATCATTATTTACATATTTTAATCCACAATCAAGGGCTTCTTGTGTTTCAGGTAATATTACAAGATTATATCCTTGAGCTTTAAAAGCATGTTTGATTAAATCAAAATGCATAGGAGCCATTTGTGGAGCAAGTATTGTATACTCTTTTTTCATAGCCTTAGTAAATTCAGCTTTTTTATATTCTATTTTATGTTTGATAACATTTGCTACAGAGTTTTTCTTATATTCAAGAGCTGCAAGTAAACTTCTTATTCTAATTTTGACAGCCCCAAGATTACTGATCTCATCTATTTTTAATAAAGTATGAACTTTACCATGATTAGTTAAAATTTCATTAACTTGATCAGTAGTAACAGCATCAATACCACAACTAAAACTATTTAATTCAATCAATTCAAGGTTAGGATTTTTTCCTACTACTGTTGCTGCTCTATAAAGTCTAGAATGGTAAGTCCATTGGTCAATAACTCTTAATTCATCATCTAATGAACCAAGGCTAGCTACAGCATCTCCAGTTAATACAGCTATACCAAAAGAGTTGATAATATTTGGAATACCATGATGTATCTCTTTGTCACAGTGATATGGTCTACCGCAAAGGACTACTCCAATTTTTCCAGTTCTTTCTAGCTCGCTAATAATCTCTTTAGCTCTATTTTGCATATCTTTTCTAAAATTATACTTTTCTTCAAGAGCTTTATCTACAGCCAGTTTAACTTCAGGTTTAGTTACACCAAATTTTGTAAACTCTTCCATAACTGTTTTATAGAGAACCTCTTTATTTTCAAAAGAGAATACTGGTATCATCATATCAATATTTTTTTCCTTTATAATATCCATATTATTTTTAATAACCTCAGGATAAGACATAACAATTGGACAGTTAAATTGATTTTGAGATTTTTTATCCTCTTTCTCTTCAAAAATTACACATGGATAAAATATTCTATTGACACCTTTACTAATTAAATTCATAATATGCCCATGAACTAATTTAGCTGGATAACAGATAGAATCTGAAGTGATAGTATCTATTCCACTTTCATAAAGTTTTTTAGATGAGTCATCAGAAAGTACAACTCTAAATCCTAGCTCAGTAAGAAGAGTAAACCAGAATGGATAAGAATCATAGAAATTTAAAACTCTAGGTATTCCAATTTCTCCTCTAGTAGCCTTAGATAGTTCTAATGGAGTGTAACTAAATAATCTGTTGTATTTGTATTCAAACATATTTGGAGCTTGGTTTTTTTTCATCTTTGCAACAGGATTATCACATCTATTTCCAGAGATAAAATTCTCTCCACTTTCAAATTTATGAATAGTTAAAAGACATCTATTAGTACACATACCACAACGAGTAAGATTAGTTGTGTAGTGGAAATTTTCTAACTCTTCTAAAGTCATAAGAGTAGAGTTTTCTTTAGCTTCCTCTTGAGCAATAAGAGCAGCACCAAAAGCTCCCATAATTCCTGCAATATTAGGTCTTATAACCTCTCTTTCAGATACCTTTTCAAAGGCTCTTAAAACACAATCATTTAGGAAAGTTCCACCTTGTACTACTATATATTTTCCAAGTTCCTCTTTATTTTTAATTTTTATAACTTTGAATAAAGTGTTTTTTACAACAGAGTAAGAGAGTCCAGCAGAGATATCAGCCACCTCTACACCATCTTTTTGAGCTTGTTTTACCTTTGAGTTCATAAATACTGTACATCTAGTTCCAAGATCTGCTGGAGACTTAGAAGTAAGTCCAAGTTTTGCAAACTCTTTTATATCCATACCAAGAGAGTTTGCAAAAGTTTCTAAGAATGAACCACAACCAGATGAGCAAGCTTCATTTAAAAGAATAGATGTAATTACCCCATCTTGTATTTTTAAACACTTCATATCTTGTCCACCGATATCTAAGATAAAATCTACTTGGGGTTGGAAAAATTTAGCTCCCTTGTAGTGAGCAATAGTTTCTACTACTCCTTTATCTACTCTTAGAGCAGATTTTATAAGATTTTCTCCATATCCAGTTACACAAGAACCTTTTATTTTTATTTTATCATGTAATTTAGAATAAAGAAGCTTTAGATTATCTATTATATTATCTAAAGGGTTTCCTTTGTTATGAGAATAGTATGAGTAAAGTATCTCTTTCTCTTCAGAGATAAGAACCACCTTTATAGTAGTAGAACCAGAATCTATTCCAAGATATGCATTACCAGAATAATTTTCAATAGCTTTGTTCTCTATTTTTTCTTTTTCATGTCTTGATTTAAACTCTTCAAACTCTTCATCATTTGTAAATAATGGTTGAAGTCTTGAAGTTTCAGATGTATCTTTTTCATTTAATTTTAAGAATTTTTTTTGTAATTCCTCTAATGAGTAAGTATTATTATTTTCTTCTGAAAGAAAACCAGCTCCTTGAGCTACAAAAATTTGTGAATTTTTAGGGAAGATTACATCTTCAGGTGCAAGATTTAAAGTTTCAATAAATCTTTTTCTAAGCTCACTTAAAAAGAAAAGAGGTCCTCCTAAAAAAGCTACTTTACCAGTTATCTTTTTACCACAAGCAAGTCCAGTGATAGTTTGATTTACTACTGCTTGGAAAACAGATACAGCAATATTCCCTTTTTTTACTCCCTCATTTACAAGAGGTTGTATATCAGTTTTGGCAAATACTCCACATCTAGCAGCAATAGGATAGATAGTGTCATATTCCTTAGCTAATTCGTTTAATCCTGTAGCATCAGTATTAAGTAGAGCAGCAATCTGGTCAATAAAAGCTCCAGTTCCACCAGCACAGCTACCATTCATTCTTTGGTCCATATCATTTTTAAGGAAAGTAATTTTAGCATCTTCTCCCCCTAATTCTATGGCAACGTCAGTTTCAGGGATAATTACCTCGATAGCTTTTATACAAGCGATTACTTCTTGTACAAACTCTATTTCTATCCAACTTGCAATACCCATACCACTTGAACCTGTGATATTTATCTTAAAGCTGATATCTTCTCCATATTTTTCTTTCATAAATTTAAAGAAATCATCAAACATAGATTTTGTAGTCTCTCTTACATTTGATAGATGTCTTTGATAGATAGAATAAACAATATTTTTTTCCTCATCTAAGCAGACGATTTTAACTGTTGTTGAACCAACATCTGTTCCAATAAAAAATTCTTTCATAGTATTACTCCTTAAAATTTACTTTTTAAAATATTTTGATAAAAATTAAAGAGTTTTTTAAATTCGTAGTATGCGGGACTCATAACGAGTCAAAATGGTGTAATATCCTCCCTCATAAAGAATAGGAGAATACTCTTCATATTCAATAAATCTTTCAATTATAGGTTTTATCTCAACAGAATTTTTAGGTGTTCCAGCTCTAATAATATTTCTAGCAAAAATTTGTACCTTATTAAGTTCGATAAAACTATAACTTTCTGTTTCATCGTTACTATGTATCATATAGATAGCTTGATTTTTGTCGTAAAAGCCATCAAACTCCATTTTAGGATTGATACTTGAACTAAAAAACAGAAGTAAACATGAAATGATAAAGTAAAATACTCTTTTTATCATTTCTCTTTCCTCCTCAATCTATATAAAAATTTTTACAAACTTTAGAAAGTAGAGTCTATAGTTTTTACATTAGCATCAACAGAGTAAATTACATCTTTTCTCTCTACAATTATCTCAGTTTTGCTTGCTAACTCCTCATCACTTTTAATGCTATTTAATAACTCTAAGCTAGGATTTATTGCTTTAGGATTTCCCACTAATTGTAGCATAGTAATATCTCCGTGAGTATCTCCATAAGCATAACTTTTATCCAAATCAATTTGATATTTTTCACAAAATTTATGTATTGATTTTAATTTATTTTTAGAATCCCACATAGGAGAAATCTCCCCAGTTAAAATTCCACTCTTATCAGTGTGATAAGTAGAACCACAAAAATCATCAGCATTCCATTTTTTAGCCATTCTTGAAACTAAAAAGTCTGGACTACCGGATATAAAAATAACAAGATGCCCTTGAGCTTTATGCCACTTTATCATCTTTCTAGTATAAGCATATACCTTGTTTCCTTTTAACTCAACTACTTTATCAGCAACAAAATCATTGTATTTAGTAGGTAGGCCTTTTATAGCATCTACATATGTTCCTGTCAAATCCCCTAAGTAGTTATCATAATTTCCAACTCTCTCGTCCCAAAGCTTAAATGCCTCTTTGACTCTTCTATCATATTCACTAAAATCTAATAAATCATATTTTATTAATTTTTTAAAATGCTCAGTCAAAAGAGAGTTTCTAAAAATAGTACCATCAATATCAAAAAACGCTGCAATCATAATTATACCCTCCTTCAAAAAATATATCTATATTAGAAAAATTATAGTTGAAAAATCAAAAAAAGTCAAATATTATCTTGATTTCTTATTATACTAAAACAGTTTAAAAAGATAACTTTATAAAATTAATTGAGATATCTATATAAAAAATACCCCGCAGGGTTGGAGGTAATGCTATTTTCTGTACAACATTACAATGATGATAACTACTAGTAAAAGAACTAGCCCACCATCAAAGTGGATGTTTTTAATAAAAATATTCATAGAGCATTCCTCCTAAGTTAAGAATATTTGTTTTACCTTGTTCAAGGGCAGAATAAAAGCCCTAATAAAAAAATATTAGAGCTTCCATCCTGAACTTAATTACAAATATTCTTAACTACCCATTGGGGCACTATAGTACAATTGAATTATATCAAATTATAAGCAAAAAGTCAAATTTAATAAGGAAAAGTTGAGGCTATAAAATCGATTTTAACACCTGTTATTTTATTCTTTTGATTAAAAGTATGACTAAAAAATATACCTCTATAAGCTTATAAAAAGCTTTTTAAGAGGGGGGAGCTGAAAGAGAGTATTTTAGCCTTTTTCAGAAACATAATAATGTTAAAATTTCAGTATTTTAATTAAAAACAGACTTAATATGAAGAAAAGATGATGAAGTTTTTATATGAAAAGAATTAAAAAAATGGCATATATTATATCAAATATTTTAATATAAATCAAATTTTTTCTTTTAACAATTCACATACTGTGATAAAATATCATCGTAAATAAAAATTTTAATTAAGGAAAGGGAAGAATATGATAAAATCTCAAATTATGAAAAATGAAACAGTTCAACCTAATACTAGAGAACTTGAAAAGTTAAAAGAGATTTTACCTCAATATTTTGATAAAGAGGGAAATTTTAAACTTGATAGCTTCAAAGAAATGCTAAAATTAAATGAAATCAATGTAGAAAAAGAAGGATATGAGTTAAAATTTTTAGGGAAAAATTATAGTAAGTTTCAAAGTGGATTAGAAACCGAAACAGTAATAGTACCAGATATTGAGCATAACTCAAAAGAAGAGAATATTAATTCTGAAAATATGTATATAGTAGGAGATAATTTAGATGCTTTAAAACATCTTTTAAAATCTTACTCAAATAAAATAAAATAAAATAAAATGTATCTATATCGACCCACCATATAATACAGGTTCAGATGGATTTGTATATAATGATAATTTTTCTTTTACTTCTGAAATTTTATCAGAGAAAATGGGAATTGATGAAGAAGAAGCAAAAAAAATTATAGAATTAAGAGGGAAATCCAATCATTCTGCTTGGTTAACTTTTATGTATTCTAGAATTGAATTGGCTAGGGATTTATTAACTGATGATGGAGTTATATTTATTTCTATTGATGATAATGAACAAGCTAATTTAAAGTTAATGTGTGATGAAATTTTTGGAGAAGAAAATTTCATAGCCTTACTTCCAACTATTATGAACTTAAAAGGAAATCAAGATGAATTTGGTTTTGCAGGAACACATGAATATACTTTTGTTTATGCTAAAAATAAAGAGTTTTTAACATTAAGTGAGTTAGATATAGAAGAAGAGGAATTATTAGAATGGAACTTAGACGAAAAAGGGTATTATAAACAAGGAGCAGGATTAGTAAGTACAGGAACTAATTCTCCAAGAGAACTTAGACCTAATTTATGGTTTCCTATTTTAATAAAAGAAGATAAGATAGTATTACCTAATATAGAAATTATTAAAAATTTGTATAATCCACTAACAAAAGAATTTAATGATGTTTTTTTAAAGAAATATATAGAAGAACAACAAAAAGAGGGGATTACAGTTCTTTTACCTTATGTAAAAGAAAGAGAAGCAAGTTGGAGATGGAGTTATAAAAAAATTCTACTAGAAACAGATGAATTAATTCTTCAAAAAAATAAGGATAAATATACAATATACAAAAAACAACGTCCTTCTTTAAGTGATTTACCAAGTAAAAAACCTAAATCAATTTTTTATAAACCTGAATATTCGAGTGGAAATGGTACTAGTGAATTAGAAAAAATATTAGAAAAAGAAAGAATTTTTTCTAATCCAAAACCTTTTGAATTACTTTATGATTTTTTTAAAATAGCAATAAAACAAGATTCAGTTGTATTAGATTTTTTCTCAGGTTCTGCAACCACAGCTCATGCAGTTATGGAACTTAATAAAGAGGATAATGGCAATAGAAAATATATAATGGTACAATTACCAGAAAAAATAAAAGAAGATAAAGTTGCATATAAAGAGGGATACAGAACTATTGATGAAATAGGAAGAGAACGTATAAAAAGAGCTGGAGAAAAAATAAAAGAAGAAAATCCAAATGTAGATTGTGGTTTTAAATTATTTAGATTAAGAGAAGTAGAAAAAAATATGATAGATAAAATCATTGAATTTGACCCAAAAGTTACTCCTCTTTTTATGGATAATTATGTAGAAGCTTTTAAATATGAAAATACTCCTGGAAAGGATACTATACTTACAACTTGGTTAAATGAAGATGGATATGGATTAATAGCTAAATCTAAAAAAATAAAGTTAATTAAATGTGAAATTGATGTATGTAATAATAGTGCTTATATTATTGAGCAAGGAATTATAAGTGAAGATATTATGAAACTAATAGAGATGATTGAAGAAAATATATTAGAAGTTAATAGAATTGTAATCTATCCATATTCTATTCCATTCAATATTATCCACGAGTTAAAAAATAATATAAAACAATTACATACTGATGTAGAATTGATTGAGAGGTATTAATATGAATTTACAATTAAGTATTTTACCACATCAGACTAAAGTATTGAATATAATAAATAAAGTTTTTGAAAATGTTGAAATTTATTCAAAAAATATTCATAAAAATCCAGAAATAAATTTCAATGATGAAAGACTTTATAGAAATATAGAAGCAATTCAAAATGGAAGTTGTGAAGAAATTCCGAGCATAAGTAAAGAATACAGGGGTTATGTAAAAAATGAGCCTTTCGGAATAGATATAAAAATGGAAACTGGAACAGGAAAAACATATTGTTATACTAGACTTATGTATGAATTAAATAAAAATTATGGATTTAATAAATTTATAATTTTAGTTCCTTCTACTCCAATTAAGGAAGGAACTAAAATGTTTATAGAGTCTGATTATGCTAGGCATCATTTTTATGATTTATATCCTACTTCTTTTTTGAGATTAGATGTATTAAATGCTCAAAAAACAAGTAAAAAGGGAAGAAAAATGTTTCCTCAAGCTGTTTCTAATTTTATTAGGAATACAACTTTAGGAAAAAATAAGATAAATTGTCTTTTAATGACTGATAAAATGCTAATTTCTAAAAAAACAATGGAAGCAGAATACGACCAAACTTTATTAGGGGGGATAAGTATTCCTTATAAAGCTCTTGAGGAAGTAAGACCAATAGTTATAATAGATGAGCCTCATCGTTTTAAAAGAGAAAATGAAGCATATAAATGTCTTGTAGAAAAAATAAATCCTCAAATGATAATTCGTTTTGGAGCTACTTTTAATAAAAATGAAAAAACTGATATAAGAGATTATAATAACTTAGTTTATAATCTTGATTCTGTGTCAGCTTTTAATAATGGACTAGTTAAAGGTGTTATAGTCGAAACTCTTGGCGAGGTAAAAGAAGAAGATGTAAAGCTAAAACTTTTAAAAATTGAGAACTCAAAACCTAAAAAAGCTATTTTAAGAAATGAAAAAACAGGAAAAGTTTTTGAGCTTGGAATAGGAGAATATTTATCAGAAATTTCAGAAGAGTTTTCTAAAATTTCTATACAATATATAGGAAAATGTGGTGCTAATAATTCTAGTAATGGAATATTATTATCTAACGACCAAATTTTATTAGTAGGAGATAGTATTTTTTCTAGTATATATACTGAAACTTATCAAAATCTAATGTTAAAACAAGCAATAAAAAATCACTTTGACCAAGAAGAAATAAACTTTTTGAGAAAAAGAAAAATTAAAACATTATCTCTATTTTTCATAGATAGTATTTTTTCTTATAGAGGAGAAAATAATAATGGAGATTTAAAATTAATGTTTGAATCTCTTTTAAAAGAAGAATTAAAAGAAAGAATAAAAAAAATAAAAGAAAATATTTCTAGTGATTTAGAAAAAGAGTATTTAGATTTTCTTGAATGTTCACTAAAAGATATATCAGCAACGAATGGTGGATATTTTTCAAATGATAACTCTACAAATGATGAAGAAATACAAAAGGAAATAGATTTAATTTTAAGAGATAAGGAAACTTTATTATCTTTTAAAAATAAAGCTGGAAATTGGAATACTATGAGATTTATTTTCTCTAAATGGACTTTAAGAGAAGGGTGGGATAATCCAAATGTTTTCCAGATAGCAAAATTAAGGTCAAGTGGTAGTGAAAATAGTAAACTTCAAGAAGTTGGAAGAGGTCTACGTCTACCAGTTGATGAATATGGAAATCGTATTTCAAATGAAGAGTTTTACTTAACTTATTTGATTGATTTTTCTGAAAAAGAGTTCGCTAAACAATTAATAGATGAAGTAAATTCTGATACTAAACAAGTCTTTAATATTGGAACTCTACTTGAGAAGGTTGCTATTAAAAGAGAAACTACTCCTGAAAATTTATTGATTGAATTATTATTAAAAAAGTATGTTGATATAAATAAGAATATTGTAAAAGAAAACTCTACAGCTTTCTATGAAGAGTATCCTGAATTTAGTCAAGGAGTTAAAAATGGTAAGATTAAAGATGGAAAAGAGAAAAATAAAAATCATATAGCAATAAGAAAAGAAAACTTTAATAAATTAAAACCTTTATGGGAAGCAATTAATAAAAAACACTACTTGAAATTAGAAAGTTTATCAGAAGAAGAAATTCTAGAGGTTATAAATGATATTTTAAATGAAGATATATATAGCCCTAAAATTGTTAGAACAGAAAGAAAAAAGACTACAAAAGGAATTAATGAAATTGTTATAAAAGAAGAAAAGGGTGGAGTTTATACTGTAAAAGAAAAAATTCCATATAATGAATTTTTGAAAAAATTAAATAAACAAACTGGATTTTCTCTTCCATTACTTCATAAAGGTTTTGTAGTCCTTAGTCAAAAAATGAAATTCCCAGAGGATTTTTTCAATAGTAATACTTTAGGAAATATAGTGAAAAAATATCAAGAATGGTTGGAAAAAACATATATAAATAGATTTTCTTATCAAAAGATGAATATATCTACTTTTGAAACAGCTTTAACTAATTTTAATGGGGAAGTTAAAGAGAGTGTTCTTCAAGGAAATATTGGATTGTATAAAGATAATAACTTTAATATTTCTGAAAAGTTTTTATATGATACATTAGTATATGATTCTCCTTTAGAAAGAGAAAATATAAAAAATAGCAATATTGATGAAGTAGTTGTTTTTGGAAAAATTCCTAGAAGAAGTATAAAAGTACCTCTTTATTTTGGAGGAACAACAAGTCCAGACTTTATGTATGTATTGAAAAAAGAAGATGGAAGCTTAGAAATGAATTTAATACTAGAAACAAAGGATATAAAGAAAGAGAGCCAATTAAGAGAAGAAGAAAAACTTAGAATTGAAAGTGCTAAAAAATTCTTTGAGACCCTAAAAAATGAAGGTATTAATGTTAAATTTAAAAAACAAATGAATGAAGAAGATATTGTTGGAATTATATATAAAACTTTAGAATAAGATATTGTTTTAATAAAAAGTTAATAGGAGGTATCATGGGAAGTTTAGAAATTTTAGGGGAAATAAGTTTAGAAGATATATTATTTTGGATATTGATGACTCCTGCAACTTTCTCATATGTATTTTGTAGAATAATTTTTAAGAAATCATTATTTGAAAATATGAACTTAATCTTACTAATAAATTTACTAGCCTTTAATTTTATAATTAAAGGTTTTGTGGAAATTTGGCTTTATTTTTTAGAACTCTTTGCGGAGCTATCATTTTTTATATTTTCTAGAGAAAATGCAATAATATTATTTAAAGTGATACAACTATTTATTTTATTGATAATTTGTAAAAAATTTATTCCTGAAGATCCTAAAGAAAATTTTGTGAAAAAAGCAGAAAGTTGTTATAATAAATTTTGTATTTTAATGATAACTTTTTCAACACTTACTTTATTAGATGATGTTAATTTAGTTAGAAATTTATTTAATAATGAAAAATTTTTAATATCAATTACTAAGGTAGCAGTTAATCCATTTGCTTTAATATTAAATACAGCAATTGGAGTAGTTATGTTAGTGTTTGTAGAAAAGAAGTTAATTCCCAGTTTCATAAATCATAGTTAAAATAAGTTATCGAGGAGATAGAGGAATGATTTTAGAAAATAAACTAAATATTGCCAATCAAATAGAATTAGCTAAAGAGGAAGAGAGAATTAGTAAATTAAAAGCTAAACAACTTTATGACTCTGGAGATATAAAAAAAGTTAAGGTTGGAACTTTTGAAGGGCTTTCATATATTCATAAATATTTATTTGAAGATATTTATGAGTTTGTTGGAAAGATTAGAAAAGTAAATATAGCTAAAGGGAATTTCCGTTTTGCTCCCTTGATGTACTTAGAACATTCATTAAAATATATAGACAATATGCCACAAAGAACATTTGATGAGATTATTGAAAAATATGTTGAAATGAATATAGCTCATCCTTTTAGAGAGGGAAATGGAAGAGCTACTCGTATTTGGTTAGATTTAATTTTAAAAGAGAATATCAAAAAGGTAATTGATTGGAACTTAGTGGATAAAGAAAATTATTTATCTGCTATGGAGAGAAGTGTTGTAAAGGATATTGAGATAAAATATATTTTAAAGCAAGCTCTTACAGATGAGATAGATAATCGTACTATTTTTATGAAGGGAATAGATATAAGTTACTATTATGAGGGGTATAGTGAATATAGTATAGAGGATATGTAATTGAAAAGCTAGACAATCAATAGAAACCTCTGAAATTAGGGTTTGGGATCATTTTGTTGATGTCAACAAAATGGTAGAGATAGGTAGTGATACAGTACAATAAATGACATTGTTAGGAAACTAACAAAGAGATATAAGTTGATTTAATATTAAAAGTATGTTACAATTAAGTAAGGGAAGATATGTTCGTAGAGCCACGAACAGGATAATCAAAAGAAAGCTCATTGAGAAGATGTGTTCGCAGAATAGCGAGCAGGGTAATCAAAAGAAATATTCAATAAGAAGATAAAAAAAGCTCTTGTTTCGAGAGTTTTTTTTTTATTTGAAAAAATAAAGTTATAACTTAATAATCTGATAGAGAATTTTTACAATTAATGATATAATATGTAAAGAATAAAAAGAGGTGGAAAGATGAGAAAATTAAAAGTTTTGATTTTATATATTTTAATGACTTTGACTCTTTTAGCTCAAGAGGGATATATAGCTTCTTTTAATACCTTAAGAATAGGAAAAGCTCAAAAGGATTTTAAACTTATGAGTAAAGTTTTAGAAGGTTTTGATGTAGTTGGACTTATAGAAGTAATGAATCCAATAGGAGTAGAAAAACTTATAAAGGAGTTAGAAAAAGAGAGTGGAGTGAGATGGGAGTACCATATTTCTCCATATCCAGTAGGAAGTACAAGTTATAAAGAGTATTTTGCATATATTTGGAAAAGTGAAAGAGCAAAATTTTTAGGAGATAGAGGATTTTATCCTGATGATGAGAAAAAATTTGAAAGAACTCCCTATGGAGCAGATTTTAAAATAGGAAATTTTGATTTTACCTTTGTATTAGTACACTCTATCTTTGGAAAGAGAGAATCTGAAAGAAGGGCTGAAGCTTTTACTATGGATAGAGTCTATGATTATTTTCAAAACTTAGATAGTGAAGAGAATGATATAATTATAGCTGGAGATTTTAATCTCAGTGCTGATGATGAAGCATTTGAAAATCTATTGAATCACAGTGATGAGGTAGTACATGTACTCAATCCAAGAATAAAAACAACTATTGGGAAGGATAAATTAGCTAGTTCCTATGATAATATGTTTCTATCAAAAGTTTATACTCAGGAATTTGAAGGAAAGAGTGGAGCAATAGATTTTACAAAGAAACAGTACAGAATGATGAAAGATAAAATATCAGACCATCTACCAATATTTATTATAGTAGATACAGAATTTGATGATGATTAGAGGGAAGAATGAGAGTAGCATATGTTTTTTTTAATGGAGAACTTTTAGGAAGTAAAGAGTATTATTTAAACCTTATGAAAAAAAATAAGGGGGATATCTATTGTGCTGATGGTGGTGCAAATCTTTTGGAAAAATTGGGAGTAGTTCCAATGGAGATATGGGGAGATTTTGACTCTGTACCTGAAAATATTTTAGAAAAATATGAAAAGTCAGGAGTAATTATAAAGAGATTTCCTAAAGATAAGGATTTTACAGATGGAGAGTTGATTTTAAAATATATAAGTGAAAAAAAATATGATAAGATTATTGTAATTGGTGGGTTAGGTGGTAGAAAAGACCATGAATTAACAAACCTTAATCTGATGTTTAAATTTAAAAATCTAATTTTTGTAAGTGAGACAGAAGATATCTTTGCAATAGAAAATTACAGGGAATTTGTAGGAGAGAAAGGAAAAACTATATCCTTTGTTCCCTTTTCTGAGAAGGTAGAAAACTTGACATTAAAAGGATTTAAATACCCACTTACTAATTATACTCTTCATCAAGGGGAGAGCATTTGTATGAGTAATATAGCACAGGAGGATATCTGTGTTGTATCCTTTGATAAGGGGAAATTAATAGGTATTGTTATAAAATAATTTATATAGGAGGAATATTATGTTAAAAGAAGGTATGAATTTTACACAAAGCAAAGTAGTTAAAGAGAGTGAAACAGCAGCTAAAGTGGCATCAGGAGCTTTAGAAGTTTTCTCTACACCTATGCTTATAGCTTTTATGGAGAGTACAGCTTTTACTTTAGCTCAAAAAGAGTTAGGAGAAGGGGATACAACAGTAGGAATCTCTGTAAATATTAAACATTTAAAAGCTAATCTTATAGGAGATGAATTAACTTGTACAGCTACTTTAGATAAAATAGATGGGAAAAAATTAGATTTCTCTGTTAAGGTTTTCCATGGAGAAACTTTAGTAGGAGAGGGAGAACATAGTAGATTTATAGTTAATGAAGAGAAATTTTTAGCAAAATTAAAAAAATAAGATAATATATTTGGAGGAAGTTTAAAAAATGAAAAATACTGAAAAGGTAGTAGGAAATGCTAAATTTATACTGGGAATACAGCATGTACTTGCAATGTTTGGAGCTACTGTTTTAGTTCCTTTCTTAACAGGATTAAATCCATCAATAGCTTTAATATCTGCTGGGGTAGGAACATTGATATTTCATCTTTGTACAAAAAGAATTGTACCAGTTTTCTTAGGTTCATCTTTTGCTTTTATAGGAGCATTGACATTAGTTTTAAAAAATGAAGGAATAGGAGCTATAAAAGGTGGAGTAATAGCTGCAGGGCTTATATATGTAATAATGTCTTTCTTGGTAAAAACTTTTGGAGTGGAGAAAATAAAATCATTTTTCCCACCAATAGTAACAGGACCTATTATTATGCTTATAGGACTTAGAATGAGTCCAACAGCTTTAAATATGGCTGGATATGCTAATGGAAAATTTGATACTAAAAGCTTAATAGTAGCTTTTTCTGTAATTTTAACAATGGTATCTATCACAATGATGAAGAAATCATTCTTAAGACTTATACCAATATTAGCTGCTGTAATAGTAGGATATATTGTAGCTACTATTTTAGGAATGGTAGATTTTAGTGTAGTATCTCAAGCTAAGTGGATAGGACTTTCTACTGAAGCAGCAAGTGATCTGTTTACAATGCCATCTATGTCTTTGACAGGGATAATAGCCATAGCTCCAATAGCTTTAGTAGTATTTATTGAGCATATAGGAGATATTACAACTAATGGTGCTGTTGTAGGAAAAGATTTCTTCAAAGATCCTGGAATCCACAGAACACTTTTAGGAGATGGACTTGCTACGATAGCAGCAGGATTTTTAGGAGGACCAGCTAATACAACTTATGGAGAGAATACAGGAGTGTTAGCAGTAACAGGAGTATATGACCCAGCTATTTTAAGGATAGCAGCTTGTTATGCTATTATATTAGGATTTATAGGAAAATTTGGAATACTTTTACAAACTATTCCATTACCAGTAATGGGAGGAGTTTCTGTAATTCTATTTGGAATGATAGCTTCAGTAGGAGTAAGAACTGTTGTAGATGCACAACTTGATTTTGGTAATTCAAGAAATCTAATAATCTCTTCTATAATATTTGTTCTTGGAATAGCAGTAGATAATATAAGTATATGGCAAACAGTTTCTGTATCAGGATTAGCTTTAGCAGCTTTTTCAGGTGTTGTTTTAAATAAGATTCTTCCAAAAGATAGAGAGATAAAACTAAAAAAATTGGACTAGAGAGGTGGCAATATGAAAAATCTCATAATTGTAGGCTTTATTGCAGCATTAGCTGGACTTTATTTAACTAATGAAAAAAAGGAGAAAAGTGAAGTTGTAAAGAGTGAGATTGTAAAACCACAAAAGGAGGAAACAAAATTGTTAAAAAGAAGTGAGATTGATAATAAGTATAAGTGGAATATGACAGATTTTTATCCTGACTGGGCAGAGTGGGATAAAGAGTTAGAAACTTTAAAATCTATGATGAAAGAGATTCCACAATACAAAGGGCAAATAAAAGATGACTCTAAAAAATTTGTAGAGCTTATCAAATTAGAAGAAAAAATGGGAAGATTACTAGATAAGCTTTATGTATATGTATATATGTTAAAAGATTTAGATTCTAAAGATGAGGTATCTTCTGTAAAACTTCAAGAGATTCAGGCTATATATACAGAGTATTCAGTAAGTGCAGCTTGGATAACACCAGAGATTTTACAAATTCCTAAAGAGACTATGGAAAGATGGATAGAGGAAAATCCAGAACTAAAAGATAATAGATTTGGACTTATGGAAATATATAGATTACAAGGGCATGTACTAGATGAAGGAAAAGAAAAATTACTTTCTTACTATGGGCAATATATGGGAGCTCCTCATGATATATATGCAGAATTATCTATCTCTGATATGAAATGGAATGAGGTAAAACTTTCTGATGGATATGAAGGACCTGTTACAAATGGAGTATATTCAAAAGTTTTAGCAACTAATAGAAATCAAGAGGATAGAAAAAAAGCTTTTGAAGCACTATATGGAGCTTTTGATAATAATAAAAATACCTATGGAGCAATATATAGAGCACTTCTTCAAAGAGATGTGGCTTCATCTAAAGGAAGAAACTATAACTCTAGTTTAGAAAAAGCACTTGAGCCTAAAAATGTTCCAACTGAAGTTTATACAACTTTATTAAAATCAGCAATAGATAATAATGCTCCGTTACAAAGATATGTAAATTTAAGAAAAAAAGCTTTAGGTTTAAAAGAGTATCACTACTATGATAATAGTATAAATATAGTAGAATATGATAAAACTTTTGATTATGATGTGGCAAAAGAGATGGTATATAATTCTGTAGCACCTCTTGGAGAAGATTATTCTGCTAAGATGAATAGAGCTATAAGTGAAGGTTGGATAGATGTATTTGAAACTGAAAACAAAAGAAGTGGAGCTTATTCAATAGGAATTTATGATGTACATCCATATATGTTATTAAACTATCAATCAACTTTAGATGATGTGTTTACATTAGCCCATGAATTGGGACATACACTACATACAATGTTATCAAATGAAAACCAACCATATGCTACACATGATTATACAATATTTGTAGCTGAAGTAGCTTCTACTTTTAATGAGAGATTACTACTAGATTATATGATTAAAAATTCAAATGACCCTATTGAGAAGATAGCATTGATAGAGCAAGCTCTTGGAAATATTGTAGGAACTTTCTATATCCAAACTCTATTTGCTAACTATGAGTATCAAGCTCATAAGTTAATAGAGGAGGGAAAAGCTGTAACTCCTGATGTTCTTAGTGGAATAATGGATAATTTATTTAAAGAGTATTTTGGAGATAGCATCACTATGGATGAGTTACAAAAAATAATCTGGGCAAGAATACCACACTTCTTTAACTCTCCTTATTATGTATATCAATATGCTACTAGCTTTGCTTCATCAGCAAATCTATATGATAGAATAACTAATACTAAGTATAGCGAAGAGGAAAGAACCAAAGCGAAAGAAGATTACTTAACACTTTTAAAATCTGGTGGAAATGACCATCCTATGAATCAACTTAAAAAGGCAGGAGTGGATTTAGAAAAAGTTGAAAGCTTCCATGCTGTAGCTGTAGAGTTCGATAGATTACTTGATATTTTAGAAGAGGAATTGAATAAATTAGAAAAATAAAATAGGAAGAGGAATATTTTACTAAAAAATTCTTTAGAAGAGTAGATAATAATGAGTAAAATATTCTTCTTTTTTATTTAAAATATTTTGTTATTTTATGTTAATATGAAAAAAATATAATATTCTCATTTTCAAATAAAAAAGTTTGACAAAAATCACATTTTCTAATAAAATGGAAGTAGACTTTTATAATAGGAGGGAAATGATGACTAACACTTTGTTAGAAAAAGTATTTAAAATTGAAGAGAGAAAAAGTAGTATAAAAACAGAGGTAATTGGGGGAGTTACAACATTTTTAGCAATGGCATATATAATATTTGTAAATCCTGCAATTTTATCTTTAGCTGGAATGGATAAAGGAGCTTTAATTACAGTAACTTGTCTAGCTACAGCAATAGGAACATTTTTAGCTGCTTTTATAGGAAATGTGCCTATAGCAATGGCACCTGGAATGGGGCTTAATGCCTTTTTTACTTTTACACTTGTTATGGGAAAAGGTGTACCTTGGCAAGATGCTTTAGGAGTAGTTTTTATATCAGGAGTTTTCTTTTTTATATTAGCAGCTTCAGGGCTTAGAGAAAAGTTAGCTTCAGCCATACCTACACCGATTACTATTGCTTCTACAGCAGGGATAGGATTATTTATAGCTTTTATAGGTTTAAAAAATATGGGAATAATAGTAGCAGATCCAGCTACATTAGTAGCATTAGGAAAATTTGACTTACCTGTTACACTATCTATACTCGGTTTAGTTTTAATGGCAATTTTTGAATTAAAAAAAGTCAGAGGTGGAATACTGATAAGTATTGTAATTATAACAGTACTAGGAATGATATTAGGATTAGTAGAGTTACCTAAAGCTATAATATCTATGCCACCAAGTATAGAACCAATAGCTTTTAAATTAAATATTTTTGGGGCCTTTAAAATCTCATTATTTGGTTCAATATTCTCTTTTATGTTTATAGACTTATTTGACTCATTAGGATTTTTAATAGCTTGTTTTAGAGAGATAGGTCTAGTAGATGAAAAAGGAAAATATAAAGGTTTAGGAAGAATGATGTTTGCTGACGTTTCATCTACAATAATAGGAGCTTGTTTAGGTACTAGTACAGTTACTACATTTGGAGAATCTGCAGCAGGAATAGCAGCAGGAGCAAAAACAGGATTAGCTTCATTTGTTACAGCTATTTTATTTTTATTAGCTTTACTTGTTACTCCATTAGTTGGAATAGTACCTATGTTTGCTGCTGCTCCATCACTTGTAATGGTAGGAGTATTTATGTTTAAAAGTGTAAGAGACTTAGATTTATCTGATATAAAGATAGCAGTTCCAGCTTTTGTTACAATAATATTTATGCCACTTACTTATAGTATCAGTATTGGATTAAGTTTTGGATTTGTTAGCTATATTATAATGCATGCTGTAGCTAAAGAGTGGAATAAAATAAATACAGTTTTATGGATAATAGGAGCTCTTTCATTAGTAAACTTAATTTGGAGATAGGAGGAAATAATGGGAAAACTTTTAATTAAAAATGGATATATAGTTTCAATGAATGAAAAAAGAGAGGTTTTTAATGGAGGTTCTATTCTTATTGAAGATGATAGAATAAAAGCCATAGGAAAAATAGATGAAAAATTATTAAATAGCGATGTAGAGATTTATGATGCACAAGGAAAAATTATTCTTCCTGGACTTGTAAATACTCATGTACATCTTTCACAGCAATTAGGAAGAGGAATAGCAGATGATGTAGTGTTACTTACTTGGTTAAGAGAGAGAATTTGGCCATATGAGAGTAGCTTTGATTATGAGGATTCCTTAATTTCATCAATAGCTTGCTGTGTAGAGATGATAAAATCAGGTACTACAACTTTCTTAGAGGCTGGGGGACAATATGTAGATGCTATGGTAGAGGCAGTAGAAAAATGTGGGCTTAGAGCTTGTCTTTGTAAGTCCACTATGGACGAAGGAGAGGGGCTTCCAAAACCTTGGCAAAAAACTACTGAAGAGGAGTTAAGAGAGCAAGAAGAATTATTTAAAAAATATAATAATGCAGCAGACGGAAGAATAAAAATTTGGTTTGGATTAAGAACTATATTTAATAACTCAGATGATTTAATAGTAGGAACAAAAAAATTAGCAGATAAGTACAACACTGGAATACATATGCATGTGTTGGAAGTAAAAGAGGAGATGGATTATACAAGAGCTACTAGAGAAGAAACAACAGTGGAACACCTATATAGACTAGGAGCTTTAGGACCTAATTTAGTAGCTGCCCATGTAGTATGGTTAACTGAAAGAGAGATAGATTTATTTAGACTTTATGATGTAAAAGCATCTCATAATCCAGCAGCTGCTATGAAAGTAGTTTTAGGTTTTGCTAGAATTCCTGAGATGATGGAGAAAGGTATTACTGTTGGAATAGGAACAGATGGAGCACCATCTAATAATAGGATGGATATGATGAGAGATATGTATTTAACATCATTATTACATAAAGGAAGAACATTAGATCCTAAGAGTGTTTCTGCTGAGGAAGTTTTAGAGATGGCAACAATAAATGGAGCTAAATGTGCTTTACAAGAGAAGGAGATAGGAAGCTTAGAAGTTGGTAAAAAAGCTGACTTAATAGTTTTAAATCCTGATACTATTCATGCTCTACCATTAGTAGACCCAATAGCTAATATAGTATATGCTATGAGTAGTGAAAATGTAGAATCTACAATGTGTAATGGAAAATGGTTAATGAAAGAGAAGAAAATTTTATTCTTAGATGAGAAAGAACTTTTAGAAAAAGTTAAAAAACAAAGTAAAAAAGTTTTAGATAGAGCTGGAGTAAAGTTACCAAATAGATTTCCAGTAGTAGATATTAAATAAAAAAATATTATATTATTCTTTAGAATAATATAATGAAATTAAGAGTATTGTAATTAAAAGTTATAATACTCTTTTTTATTATTTTCAATATGAGAGATAATATTGACAAATAATTTAAATTATAATATAATTTTATTATAAAATTAAATTTATAACAAAATATTTTTAAGGATAAGAATACAAAAGGAGTAAAGAGATGAAAAATAGAATTGAGAAATTATTAAAAGAAAATGAGAAAATATCTTTAGAAAAAATAGCTAAAGAGTTAGGAATATCTCTTATAGAGGTATTAAGAGAAGCTCCAACAGTAAGAAAATATCCTCTTGAGAAAAGAGAAGAACTTTTTGAAATATTAAGAGGATGGGAAAAAGTTTTTCTATTAGTAGTAACTCCTAACTTTGTTTTAGAAATAAAAGATAAGTTTCCAAAGGGATTTTATGCTCATGGATATTTAAATTTCCATGACCCAGAATCTTCAATAGGAGGACATTTAAGTGTTGATAAAATAAAAGAGATTTTCTTAGTAGAGGATAATATGTTTGGAAGAAAAAGTTGTTCAATAAGATTCTATGGGGAAGATGAGAAAGAGATATTTGCTATATATGTTCCAAGAGATGATAAGAAAGAATTAATTAAAGAGTATTTAGATTGTTTTTACTCTTTGATATAAAAGTGTTAATAAAAAAAAGAAGCTGTTATGTTATTACAGCTTCTTTTTAATTAGATTAAAAACGATATCCAGCTTTTAGCCCAAAGGTAATATTATTATATTCATCATTTGTAGTATAAGTTCCTTCTAATCCATAGTTGATTCCTGAATTTAAAGAAACATCATAGTTTAAAACTAATTTTATAGAATTTTTTTCAAATTTGTTTCCTTGGATTTCCATTGAACTAGTAGAATCATTAAATTTACCATTTAGATTTTTATTGTCATATCCCAATATACCAAATTTTCCAAAAATACCTCCAGATAGAGTATTTTTAGAGTTAGGGTTAAAGATAGTTTTATTTAAGCTTACTCCTAATTCACTATCTAAATAATTATAATTTTGAGCTTTAATATTTAAGGCTAAAGGAGCATTTTTTTCTTTAATATCTTCTTGTGAGATAAATGAATAAGATACTAGCCCTCTAAAATTAAGTGCTAAGTCATCTTTTAAAGAATATTGATAATTTAATCCTGAGTATAAATTTATTCCATATACATTTGTATTGGAAGTGAAATTGTTTTCTTGATAATTATTTTTAAACTCTCTATTTACTTCATACTCTCCATACTGTAATCCAAATCCATTTAGCCATTGTAATTTAGGAGTTAAGAAGTTTCTATTATATCCACCTAAATACGCACTAACACCTTTAATTTTAGATTCTGTAGTAACCTCTTTAAGGGTATCATTTTTTATTTCATTATGATTAGAAGTAGCTCCTCCTACAATAAATCCAAAGTTCATATTATTGATTTCAGTCTCATATATACCATAACCACTATAGATATTTCCTTTAAAAGAATCATAAGAGTTTTTAGTTAAAATACTTCCACCATGTACATAATTTTTGTTAACTGAAAAGTCGTTATTTATATCAAATGGGATAGAAGTAAAAGTAGAGATTTCATCTTTTGCTACTTTATTTAGTCTAGAATAAATATTTTTATTTTGAACTTGATTTATAAGAGTTTGTAATTCTTTTAGTACTTCTTCCTGTCTTTGAGTATAGTAAAGAATAGAGTGTAATTCTTTATAATCAAATATATCTTCTTTATTTTCAAGAGCTTTTAAATCTTTTAAAAGTGCTTTATCTAATGATTCTTCATTTTCAAGTAGAACTTTAGAAATAAGTTGTGGAATTTCAAGAGCATATCTCATAATCTCTTTTAAATTATTTTTTTTATCTCCATACTTATCAAACCATCTAATAGCACTATCTAAAGAAGATAATTTACTGTTTAAACTTTTAACACTATCTATCTTTTGATTTTCTTCATCTAAATGAGATTTTAAAGTTTCAAGTGCATTACTATAAAACTTTTTTAAGTTATTATATTTTTCAGTTATTTCATTTTCTGTTAGATTGTCTAAATTATTTATATCATTTTGTAAATTTAAATCAGATATTTTTTGCAATGTTTCAGATAGATTTAATTCTTTAACTTTAGCTAATTGTTCATGTCTTTTTTGTCCAATAGTAATAACAGTATTATTTTTAAGATTACTAATATTTTCTTTTATTTTGTCTTCTTCAAGTTTAGAAAAATTAAATTGACCTAAATCTTTTATAATCTCTTCAGCATTTTTTTCTCTAAGATATTTAGCAAGTGTAATATCTTTTTTTAGTTCTTTTTCATCTTCTTCAGCTGTAAAGTTAGTTCTTTTATTTGTAGTTGTCAAAGTAGCAAAAAGAGATGATAGATGTCCTGAATTTTTAATACTTGCATAAACTTCATTTTCTTTATCATTTAACATTTTTAAAGAATCTTTGATATTAACTTTTAAAAGAGTATTTCCCTCAAAATCAGTTTTTTCTAACTTATCTAAGGTATGTGCAATTGAATCTGAAATCATAGATATTTTATAATCTAATATTTCTCCACTTTCTCTATCAAAAGCTTCATATTCTAATTTTCTACCCATGTTAATAACAGAGTCTTCACTAATTCTACTAACCATTAATTCAATAGCAAAATCATTCCTATACTTATTATTTAAAATAGAGTGTAAACTTTTAAAAATAATATCTTTATCTGAATCTTTAAAAGCATGTTGTATTAGATGTCCTTCTTTATTTTTTACTGTAGGGTCAATATCCATTGAAAGAGAAGTTCTTCCAGAAAGAGAGGCAGAAGAATCAGTTCCAATTTGTCCCCCAACTTTAACCACATCTATATTTTTTAATTGAGAATAAGCTCCTAAAATAACATTAGTACCATATTTTCCTGTGAATTGTTCAGTGATAGTAAGTTGATTGTTACCTTCTCCTAAATCTATAATTCCATCTATTCTCCCTTTTCCTCTAAGTTCGATATTTTTACCTAGGATACCATCAACAAGGTCTTTAGCACCTATAACAAAACTTGTCCACTTACTTTCATCTTCTGTTCCCCACTTATAGAAACCATACTTTTTAGGAATTTCCATTTGTATATCTAATTCTATTTTTAATATTTTATCATCAGTTTCATCTTTAATTTTGTTATATTTAACATAATTATCAAGTAATTCTTGAACTTCTTTAGTTTGTTTATCATAATATTTTTTAGCCTCTTCTTTTGAATACCAGCCTCCAGTGAATATATAATGGTCATCAGGTAATCTAGAATCATTTTTTATTTTTTCTAATTCTTTTTTTGCTGTTGAATTTTGTTCTTTAAGAGGAGTTAAATCCTTTCTTTTTTGGGCTATTTCACTTTTCATGTTATTTAGAGCTGTATCAAATTCTCCACCCTTTTCAAATGGTTTTATCCATTTTTTTTCAAACTCTTCATTTGAAAGTTCATTTTTATCTTTAAAATATTGATTTAAAATTTTATTATTGGAATTTTGATTGTTTTTAGCTTCTTCAATAATTTTTTCTAAAGATTTTGTGGAGTTATACCCAGATGATATTTGAGTATATGCTTTGTCATAATTGAATTTATCTTCAATAACTATACTACCATCAGTCTTATATAAGACTTTTCCAGAACTATCATTTGTTCTATTAAAAGAGTCATAGATATAGATTTTTGTAAAAACTTCATCTTTAAATTGTTTATTTTCATCAGTTTCACCAGGTTGATGCACAGATACTGCTTCTAATTCCCAAAGAACTTTCCATTCTTTTCCATTACAAACTGTATATAGCTCTCCGTTTTTATATACAGTTTCAATATCTTTAACTTCTTTTAATTTTTTTTGTAGATATTTTACTACTTCTTCTTTACTTTTTCCTTGAATTTTAGAATAATAATCATCCATAGAAATATTTAATTGATTTCTTACTCCGGATTCGATACTTTTATATGTCCCTTCTAATAGGTATTTGGTATTACTATTTTTATTACTATTTTCTACTTCATTTTCAAAATCTGAAGAATTGACAATTTTTAAATCTTTTACAATATTACCATTTCCAAGATAAACTCTCTTTTGATTCCCTATTCTTTTATATTGTAACTTATCTAATTCATTTTTAGATAAATTGTTATTAATTAAATCTGAAACATTAAAATATGAATCTGATGTATTTATTCCTTTTATTGAAGTAAACTCTTCAATAAATTCATTGTTAGTTGTAAATTGAGCTATTGGAACAATATCAACATCATTATATCCCTCTCCAACAGTAGTTCCTTTATCTAGATAATCAGAATTTATTCCATTTTGTCTATTTATTTCATCTACCATTCTTAATAAGTCTTCATATGATCCTTTTTCAAAAGTTGTTATAAATTCAGAATCAACTGAGATTCTAAAATTTCCATCTTTACTGTAGATATCAGTCTCAGAATAACTGTTTTGAGCAGCAATAATTAACATTAACATAATTAGTTGTTTTTTCATAGTTGGTCTCCTTTTAATATTTTTAGAATTTTACGCTTAACTCAATAAAATAATTTCTTTCAGGTGCTGGAAAAGCTTCAATACTTGTTTCTCTAAGATTATATTTAGTAGAGGTTAAGTTTTTAACTCCAAGTTTTAAGTTTGAATATTCATCTATTTGGTACATAGTACTTAAATCAATTGTTCCATAGCTATCAATAGTAAACTTTTTAATATTATCTTCATCATCTAACTCTCTAACCTCTTTTTCGCTAATATAAGTGTAATTAGCTAATAGAGATAGTCTATCAGTTAGGCTATATTTTGCTCCTAAGGTTATTTTCATTTCAGGAACCATTGGAATTTTATCATTCTTATTGATATTGATACTACTATCTCCTTTTAAAACTTTAGCATTAACCAAAGAGAATGATTGATTAAGACTTAGCTTATCAAAGTATTGTTCTGTTTGTAATTCAAGTCCCATTCTTCTTGTTTTTCCAATATTTCTATATTTCCATCTTTTAATAGCTGGATTTGTAACTCCAGATTCAATTAGAGTGATTTCATCTTCTGTATCTGTTACAAAGAATGAAAGAGAAAATAGAGAGTTAAAGATATAATCATTGATACCTAATTCAATAGTATCAGTTATTTCAGAATTTAAATCATTAGCTACATATATAGAAGCAACATTAACAATAGGAGGAGTTATAATTCCTGTGTCAGGATTTTTTAGCTGATTATCATGAATTTTATCTGTTAATTGAGTAGCAAAAGGAGTAACAAATCCTCTTTCATACCTTAAGAAAAGGTTACCAGTATCTCTATATTTATAAAGAGCTCCTAATTCTGCTGCATAGTTAGTTAAATTTCTATCTGTTTCTATTTCTTGTGTTTTTGCGGCTAGAAAAGGCATAGAGTTAGGACCATTTTTTCTACTTCCATTGTAGCTTGTATATTCTCCACGTATTCCACTAGTAATATCTATATTATCAGTGAGTTCATATTTATTAAAAGCGTAAAGTCCATGTGATTCTTTAGTTAAATCAATATCTACACTATTAATTACAGGTTTTCTATCTTTAGGGTTAAGATTTATATATGAATTTCCATCACTATATGTTTTTAAAGTTTCAGATTTAACAAAAGAGTTTCTTTTATTATTTGAACTATAGAAATCATAACCTAAGATAAGGTTTCCATGGTCATATTCATAATTACTTTTTAATTTTATTCCATATTTTTTTTCAGAAAATTTTGCATTCATAATAGATTTTACATCATAGAAATTATAATGATTTTGTACATGGGTATGATTTCTATCACTTGCAATAATTATAATATCATCAATACTTTCAGTAGTGATGTCTCTTTCTTGTTCTTGATAATAGAAGGTAGAAGAGAAAGTCAAACTGTCATTAAATCTATTTTCATAATCAAAAGTATAGCTACTATTTTCAGTATCTAAATCTAAATTTAATCCTGGAGCAGTTCTATCTTGCTCTAAAATTTTCTTTGAAACTTGGTTAGTTCCATTCTGATTCTCTCTTGAATTTCTTACTTGAAAACGAATTTTATTTCTATCATTAAATTTATAATCAAATCCTCCTAAGAATATAATGTTTTCATTTTCTTCAGCTTTACGATATCCTTCACTATTAACATAGTTAAAACCATAGTTAAGATAGAGCTTTTCATTTATATTTTTTCCACCAGCAAATCCAAAATTTCTAGAATCAAAAGAAGCGTATTTTAGATCCATAAAAAAGTTATCTTTAGTGACATTTGAATTAGTAACAATATTAATTACCCCTCCAACAGAACCACTTCCATATAAAGTAGCTCCCCCTCCAGGAATAACCTCAATTTTTTTAATGGTTTCTATGGGTATTGAATTTATAGGAAGGCTAGCCATAGTTTCTTCAGTAGGGTTGATACTTACCCCATCAACTAGAATTTTAACTCTACTAAGAGATTTTTCTCCACTACCTCTCATATCTACTCTTGGTCCAAAAGCAGTATTATTAACTACAACTCCAGGTGAGTCTCTAAGAACATCCTCAACATTTTTATAGTTTTTTTCCTGAATTTGTTCTTGAGTAACAACATAGGTGTTTTTAATCTCTCTTGGAGCAACAAAAAATTCCCGTTCTGAATAGTTTTTCCTGATAACAGAATCCCCTAAATCAATGTTAACATCGTCAGCTATACTTAAAGCACTGACAATGAGATAAAATAAAATAATTTTTTTCATAAAATTCCTCCTTTATATTATACGTTAAAATTAAATTTCTTAATAATTATACTTATTATAAAAATAATTGTAGAAGATAGAATTACAGCTGCCCCTGAAGGAATTGAAAGAGTAAGATAAGCAGGAAGAATTATTCCTAATATGCAGCTGAGGGTTGAGAATAAAATACTATATCCAATAAAGGCTCTCATTGAATGAGATATATTTTTAGCTGAAGCAGTTGGAATTAAAAGTAATGCTTCACCTAAAATAGAACCAACTATTTTTATAGCTCCTATTGTAGTGATACTTAGCAGAATGATAAAAAGATACTCATAAAATTTTATATTTATTTTTCTAGCTAAGGCAATACTAGGGTTTATACTGATTAATAAAAATTTATTGTAACAAGGATATAAAATAATAAAAACTAAAACAGTTATAGTTATTAGGATATATATATCTACTTTCTCAATAGTTAGTATTGAGCCAAAAAGAATATTTTCAATTATATGTGGATTAATTGTTCCAGCTGTATAAGTTAAAAGAGAAGCCCCAATGGAAATAGAGACTGCTAAAAAAATTCCAATTAGAGTATCTGAGGCTATATCAGTTTTAGTTTTTGTATATATAATCAAAATTCCAAATAAGATAGAATAACCAAAGGTAGAGAAGTAAGGAGTCGAATAATTTTCTCCTAATATTATTCCTATAGCTATTCCTGTCATTGCAGCGTGCCCTATGGCTTCAGAATAGAAAGCCATTTTTTTGCTTACAACAAGTGTTCCAATAATTCCTAACAGTGGTCCTATAAATAAAGCTGAAATAAGAGCATTTGTGATAAAAGAATAATTAAGTATTTCCAACATAAAATCACCTACAAAAAATATTTGAGATTTCTTTTTCAAAAAAATTACTATCTAAAAGATTACAAGCTATATTTGTTTTATTTATACAAGTAACAGTATCAGCAATTTTTTTTACTTTATATAAATTATGTTCTATCCATAGTATTGTAATTCCTTGTTCTTTAAGTTCTTTTATAAGTGAAATAAAGAAATCTTCTCCATATTTATCCATACCAGTTAAAGGTTCATCTAAAATTAAAAAATTTGGTGTAGGGAGAAGAGATTGTAATAATAATACTCTTTGCCTTTCTCCACCAGATAAAGTTGTAAAAATTGAATTTCTTTTATCATATAGTTTAAATTTTTTTAAAAGATTATCAACCTGCCTTTGCTTTTTAAAATCAAAACCTAAAAAGCAGGGGGACGTTTGAGAATTAATAGATATAAATTCATTAACAGTCAAGGGGATAGAATTATTAAGATTGATATGTTGAGGGAGATATCCAATGATATTTTTATGATTATTTTGGAAGGTAATATCCCCTTGAAAGTTAAGTTCTTTTAAAATACATTTTATAAGAGAACTTTTACCCCCGCCATTAGGTCCAATTAAGCAATGAATTTCCCCTTTCTTAATCTTGAGATTAATATTTTCTAAGATAGAATTATTACCAATAGAAAGGTTTAAATTTTTAATTTCTAGTTCATATTTTTCCATTTTTTATCCTTTTATTTTTCTTTTTTTAGAGCAGAGACAATTTCATTTAAGTCTTGAGAAATCATCTCTTCAAAACTTTCAGCAGAATAGGAACCACCAGTCATATGATAAAGTTCTTTGATGTCTGCTCTAGTTTCTCTTTTTAAAATTTCCATATATTTATTTTTTAATTGTTTTTCACCAAAAATAACTTTAATATTTTCAGCTTTTAATTTTTTTATAATATGTTGTAAATGTACTATGCTAGGTTCTACTCCATGTGCTGGCTCAATAACTATATCGACTTTTTTTCCAAATTCTTTAAAAAGATAGTCATAACCTGCATAAAAAGTAACAACTTTAAAGTTAGAGATATCTATATCTTTGATTTCATTAAGAGCATCTTTTTTTAGTTTAGCTAAACGATCAGTATATTCCTTTGCATTCTTTAAGTAGAATTCTCTGTTTTTAGGATCTAATTTTCCTAATTGATCTGCAATATACTCTATTTGCTCAATAGACTCAGTTATAGAGATATAGGTATGGGAATTTACTTCCTCATTATGTGAATGTTCAAGATGATGTTCTTCTTCATGCACATCATGATTATGTTCGTGGGTACATATTCCTTCTGTATACATTAATTTTATATTTTTGTTAGCTTCAATAATTGGGATATTTTTTCCACTCATTTTAAGCAGCTTATAGATAAAACTATCATGACCCAGTCCATTTATAACTATAGTATCAAGGGAAGATATTTTTTTCATATCTTCAACTGTAGGACTATAGTTATGTGAATTATAAATATCTAATCTAACAGGCGTGATAATCTCTGCTCTGTCTTTAACAATATTAGCTACAAAACTATAGTAAGGTTGTAGAGTAACTCCAATTTTTATTTTTTCTTCAGCAAAAGAGAAAAAAGAAAGTATAGTAAAAAGTAAAATTGTAATTTTTTTCATAGTATTATAACCTTTCTAAAAAACTAAATTTTTGATTATCAAAATAATTTTATAAAGAAATAGGAACTGTAAAGTTCCATCTCTTTAATTATTTTTTAAATTTTCTAACTCTTTATATAATTCTTCAACTGCCTCAAAAATTCTTGGAGAACCTCTAAGAATTTTTGTAGAATCTACAATAAAAAGATTATTGTTTTTTCCAGCAGTTGTTTCCTTAACTATTATATTACTATTTAAAATATCTTCAGGTTTAGAAATACTCATTGCTCCAGCTAAAAAATCTGGGTTTTGTTGTAATAAAAACTCAGGGGATATAATAGGTTTATCTCCAACTAAATTATCTGCTAGATTTTCAATTCCTAGAAGAGATAATATCTGTCCAGGAAGAGATTTAGAGTTAAAAGCCATCATAGGAGAAGTTGAATATAGCACTGTTCCTTTCATATTAAGTGGCTGAGCAGTAATTTTAGATTTTATATTATTTAATTTTTCAATAGATTTATTGTAAAGCAAATCAGCATTTTCTTCATTTCCAGTAAGCTTACCATAAAGTTTTATATTATTTAAAATATCGTTAAAACTATTAGCTTCAACAACTATATAAGGAATGTTGAAAGGTTTTAATGTATCACCTAGTTTTGGAGACATAGCATTTATTAAAACTAAGTCAGAAGAGAAAGAAAGTATTTTTTCAACACTACTATTATTAATATGTCCTACATTTGGTAGTAATTTTACCTTCTCTTCAGGATAAATTTTACTTCTTGCTATAGTTCCAATAGCAGCAATATGGTTTTCAGCCCCAATTAAATATAGAGTTTCTATTACTGCAGGATCTAAAACAACTATTTTTTTATACTCTTTAAGTTCAATCTTATTATTATAACTATCTATAACTTGATTATTTTCTACTTTTAGAGCAGAAAAAGATAGAGAGTATAGTATAAACATAAAAGAAAAAATTATTTTTTTCAATTTATTTTCCTCCTTTTAATTTAGGAATGATATAAGGAATTCCCTCTTCTGTATAACAAACTTGAGATTCTAAATCGTAGACAGCTTTTAAATTCTCTTTAGTTAAAGTTTCCTTAGGAGTTCCTTGGCAAAATACCTTTCCATCTTTTAACATGACAATTTCATCACAAAACATGGCAGCAAGATTCAGATCGTGGAGTACTGCTACTGCAGTAAGCTCTTTATCAATGATACTATCCTTTACTTTTTTCATTAAATCCAAAGCATGATTTAAGTCTAAAGCAGATGTAGGCTCATCTAATAAAATAATTTTTGTTTCTTGAGTGAGAGCTCTTGCTAAAAGAACTCTTTGAAACTCTCCACCAGAAAGACTAACAGCTTTTCTATGTAAAAATTTTTCTAAGTCTAGCTCTTTAATATGATGTTGAGCAATTTCAACATCTTTCTTTGAATACCCATCCCAACTATTTTTTAAATGGGGAAGTCTTCCCATAAGTACAAACTCTTCTACATCCATAGCAGATACAAGTTGAGATTTTTGGGGAACCAGAGAAAGAAGTTTAGCTTTCTCTTTTTGAGATATATTTTTACTTAGAATCTTATCTATATAAATATTCCCACTTTCACTTTTTAAATATCCTAAAATATTTTTTAAAAGAGTTGATTTTCCACAACCATTTGGACCTAAAATTCCTGTTAATTTATTTCTTTTTAATTCTAAATTAATACCTTGAAGTATTTTTCTATTCCCGTAGGAGAAATTTAAGTTTTCAATTTTTATAGCTTCCATTAGAAATCTCTCCTTTTATTTTTTAATGCTAAGTATAGGAAGAATGGAGCTCCAAAAAATGCAGTAATTACACCAATAGGAATCTCTACTGGAGCAAGAACAATTCTTCCAAAGGTATCACATATGAGTAGAAAAAATCCACCAGCTAAAATTGTGCTAGGTAGCATCTTAGTATTAGATGGACCCACAATCATTCTAATAGTATGTGGTACAATGAGCCCTACAAAACCAATCATTCCAGAAAAAGCCACTGAAAAAGCTACAATAAGAGCAGACACAGTAAGTGTTCTCACTTTTAATCTATTTACATCAACTCCTAATGAGTGGGCTTCTTCATCACCAGATAATAGAGCATCTAACTCATGTCTTTTGGAATAGAAATATATCAGTGATAGAACAAGTGGAATTAAGATAAAGATAACTCTTTTCCAAGTAGCATTTCCAAGATACCCCATCATCCACATTGTTATTTTAAAGGAATCTTCTCCAATTAGATACATAGCAAAAGATGTAAATGCTCCTAAGAAAGATGAAACGGCAATTCCAACTATTAAAAGAGTGGCAACATTTACTTTGTTTCCCTTTTTAGCCATTTTAAAAATAAGAAGAGTACTAGCTAAACAAGTTATAAAAGCTAAGACACCATACATAAAATCTGGAAGATTTAGCACAAAGGCAATTACAGCTCCAAAAGTAGCACTTGCTGCAATTCCAATAATATAAGGATCGGCAAGAGGATTTTGAAATACTGTTTGTACCACTGCTCCACTAGATGCTAACATCATTCCAATTAATAGTGACATAATTATTCTAGGTAATCTTAGGTTAAAAATTATTGTTCTTATATAATCAGGTGCTTTTCCTGGAGAAAATATATACTCCAGAGGAATAGGGACACTCCCCATAGGTATGGCAAGTATCCCTGTTATGATAATTCCTATTGTAAGCACGATAGGTAAAATTTTCTTCATATAATTCCTCACATTTTAATTTCTTTTTATCTTATAAACTATATCTAAATCCTACATAGTAGTTTCTTTCAGCTGCTGGGTCATAAGTGTAACCTTCTGATTGACTATATGATACAGAAGTACAGTACTCTTCATCAAATAGATTATTGATTCCAGCAAATAGTGATAATCCATTATCCATATTGTAGTTTGCTCTAATATTTGTTACAACGTAGTTATCTTGCTTTCCATATTTATTGTTATTGTTGATATAAGAGTTACCACTATAAACTACTTCTCCATTAATATTGAAGTTATTTGTGAAGTCATATTTAGCCCCTAAAGTAAATCTATGTTCTGGAACACCGGCAATTTTGTTACCAGAAAGATTTTCTCCAGTAATTACATTACCGTTACCATCAAATAACTTTTCTTTTCCTTTTTTAATTTCAGCATTAATATATTGGTAAGTTTGACTTAAAGTTAATTTATCAATATATTGTTCTAATTTAATTTCAAAGCCATATCTTTCAGTTTTATCAAGATTATAGTTTAAAATATTACTATTAGTCATTCCAGAACTCATATAAGTATAGATTTCTTTATCAGTTAATGAGTAGAAAAGGGATAAATTAATAGCAGTAAATCCTTTATAATCACTCATACCAATTTCAAAACTATTATATGTTTGTGAATCAAGATTATTTAAGTAATAACTACCACCATATTTATTAGTTAATAATGATGGACCAGGAGAAGTAAATCCTCTTTCATATCTTAAATAAGTTCTACCAGTATCAGAATAGTTATAGCTTCCTGATAATTCCCAAGCATAATTATCCTCATCTTTTTCAAATGATTGATAAGATGAAGTAGGTTTACCCATTGGTGGAGTTACATTTTGAGCTCTAGTAACTTCATAATCAGATTTTTCATATCTAATTCCTTGAGTAAATTCAAAATCATTATATTTGTATGTATTCATAAAGAAAGTAGCTATAGTATCTTTATTTAAATCCATATCAGTTTTAACATTCATAGGTTTTTTTCCTAAGATTGGTATATTAAGAGTATTGTTTATTTTTCCATACCTTCCACCATTATTATTTATATAATCAATACCCCAGATGAACGAGTTAGCATTTCCATAGTTATATTTTAATTTAGTTTTAACTCCTTTTTTCTCATCTCTAAAGTTCCATTTTACATCTGAAGTATATGGAATTTGCATTCCCATCATATTTTCTACTCCAGCACCTGGCATATCCATTAACATATCTGTTTTACTGTAGAATGTAATAGCATTAATATCTAAATTAGAAGATAGCTTTCCATTATAAGTTAAAGTATAGTCATCTTTATCAGTATCCATCTTAGTGATAAAACCATCAGTATCTCCCATTTTTCTATCTTGTTCTAATTGCTCCTTAGTAAGAGAATCCAATATATTCGCACCAGCATTATAATTATTATATTTAAATTCAACATTGTGATTATCATTGATATCATATCTTACTTTACCTTGGAAGTATTCAGAATCATCTTTAGAATCATCTCTATATCCCTTAGCTTCATTATTACTATATGATAAATCAATATCAAATTTTCCTATTGTGTGTCCAGCAGATACATCATATTTCTTACCATTGAAACTTGTATAACTATAACCAGCATTTGCTCTAGTTCCTGTTCCTTTTTTAGTAATGATATTGATTACTCCACCAGAAGTACCACTTCCATAGATAACACTTCCCCCACCAGGAATAACTTCTATTCTCTCTACATTATCTATTGAGATAGTATTGATAGGTGAACTAACCATTGAAGTTTCAAGAGAATTTATAGCTACTCCATCTAAAAGAATTTGTACATTAGCTTTAGCTCCAGCAGAATTTCCATCTAATCCTCCTTGTCCTCTAAGGTCAATCATAGAACCAAAAGTATTATTTATAATATTTACAGATGGTATATCTTGTAAAGCTTCTTTTACAGATTTATAATTTTTTTCTTTAATTTCCTCAGCTGTTACAATTGTAGGACTTGCACTTATCTTTCTAGTTTCAGTAGCAAATCCTGTAGTAGAGTAAATAACACTCTTTCCTAAGTCAATACTATTTGTTTCTCCATAGGCACATACAGCAAGTAGAGCCCAAAGCAATGTAGCTTTTTTCTTATTCATATGTATATCTCTCCTTTACATTAAATTAATTATTAGACTAATAAAATAAAATTATATAAATTTATTTATTAAAAACTTTATCTAAAATATATCCGATAATATCTATTGAAAGATTATTTCCCCAGAAAACTCCATCTTTAGTAAAATTAAAGGAATTTTCTTTTTCAATAACAAGCTTTTCTTCTTCATAATTCTTCATTTTCTCACAGAAGTATTTATACTCTTCCTCATTTAAAATAGCTTTAATACTTTCTTTAAAAATAATAGGAAACTGCATTATTCCAGAAAGCTTAGCAAATTTAGCATGGTATTCAGTTTGCTTAGAGTAAAAACTCATCTCTTTATTCATTCTAAATACTCCAATTCCTTGAACACTACCTCCAGCACCTACTCCAATAGGGAAAGTATCGCCACCACTATTTCTAACTTGAATATACTGGTAAGTATCCCCACCATTTTTAGCTATCTTAGTAAGTTCTAAAATGTAGTATTTATCCTCTCTTAACATTTCATCAATAAAATGAGAGTAAAGAAGATAATCTTTTTTCATATCCTCTTCCATTATCACTTTCTCAGCTTCAATATCTTTAGAAAGCTTAGATCCTTCATGAACCATAAGAGAATAGAAACTAGCACTTCCAAGTTCTAATTCTTTCACAATTCTAGCATCTTCTATAACCTCTTCAATAGTTTGGTCAGGGAAATTATAGATAATGTCTATACATATCTCTCCTTTGAAGAAGTTTTTTAGTTTTTTAAGTCTTTCAATAACTTCATTTTTACTATAAGTTCTATTGTAGAAAATTCTTCCTCTTTCTGAGAAAGTTTGAATCCCTACACTGAGTCTATTTACTCCATATTTCATCATTACTTCTAATTTTTCTTCAGTAAGATTATGAAGAGTTGTTTCAAAAGTAAACTCATAGTTCTCTCCGAGTTTTACATTTCTTTGAATACTTTGAAGTATGATTTCAAGTTGTTTAGGTTTATAAACAGTAGGAGTTCCTCCACCAAAGAAAATAACATCAAAAGTGCTTTCTTTAAAATATGTTGTTTGACCATATTTATCAAATTCACTAGCTATATATTCAGCGTAGGAATCTAGGCTACCATCTAGTTGTTTTCTATTTAAATTACAAAATGAACATATTTTATCACAATATGGTGTATGTACATAGATAGCTTTTTTTCTATCATCTGGTTTTATCTCAAGCATAGCTTCAAAACTTGATTTATCAGCTTTTTCACTAGGAACATATTTGCTAATAAGTCCAGTACTATCATGATGAGATTTATACCTCTTATCAAATAATAATAAATTGTTAATCATCTAAATCCTCCTCTAAAGTATACATATTTAATCTATTATTAATATTTACTTATATTTTTATATTCAAAATAATTTTAACATAAATATAATAATATTTTTTTGATTTAAAGTCAATAAAAAATAAATATTTTACAATAATTTGACATTATAATTAAAATATGATATAAATTTTAGTAACAAAAACTAGGAGGGATATGATGAGAACATTAATTGCTTATTCAACACTAACAGGGAATACTAAAAAAGTTTGTGAGGCAGCAGCAAAAGCTTTCCCAGAGATAGAAGTAAAAGATATCAGTGAAGTAACAACTTTAGATTATGATTTAATAGTTGTAGGGACTTGGATAGATAAAGGGACTGCTGATACAAAGGCTCTTAAATTTATCGAAACAATAAAGAAAAAGAAAACAGCTTTCATATTTACATTAGGAGCTTATCCAGATTCACAACATGCTATGGATTGTATAGAGAGAATAAAAAAATTATTTGAAGGTAATGAAAATGAAGTAGTAGGACACTATCATTGTCAAGGAGCTATTGATCCAAAACTTATAGAGATGATGAAAACAAAATTTGGACCAGATCATCCTCATGGACCAAACCCTGAAAGAATAAAAAGATGGAAAGATGCAAGTAAGCATCCAGATGAAAATGATTTAGAAAATGCATATAATTATTTTAAGAATTTAATTATAAATTTATAGTTTCATAGAGAGAGAGGCAAAAATTGCTTCTCTTTTTTTTATAAAAATAAAGTTAGATATAAAATATTTTTCAAAAAATATAAAAGCTGTCAGATTTTTATATGCACTGACAGCTTTTATATTAGTTGTTAATTAAGTAAATTAAAATACTTTAAAAGAAAGGATTAATTGAATTATATAGTATAGTTAGATAAAAGTCAAGTAAAAAATTAAAAAATAAAATATTTTTAATATCAAATTAAATTACTTTAGAGTTTTTAGTCTTAAAATATGGCAAGAAACTCCAAATAAAACTAAGATTAGAAATAATTTTAAATGAAAGCTTGAGATTTTAGTAAGAGAAAAAGTTATGCTAATTACAAGAATACTAATAGCAATAATTTTATTCTTTAAAGTAACTCCTTTTTTCTCTTGATAATCTCTTATATATTGTCCAAAAATTTTATTTTCTAAAAGAGCTTTATGAAATTTTTCAGAAGATTTACTGAAGCAAAAAGCACTTAAAAGTAAAAATGGCGTGGTGAAGTAGTGGAAGAAAAATTCCAAGACACCCTAGAACTAAAGAGATAGTTCCTAAAGATAGCAAAAAAATTTTTTTCATTAATATCACCTCATTATTTTAGTAAAATGATATATCAAAAAATTAAAAAAGTCAAATTAATTCAATATAAAAATATTGACATTCAAAATATTTTGATATAGAATTAATATTATTAAAAATAGAGGGGAGAATATTTAAATGAAAAAAGAAAAATTATTACTATTACTATTAGCAATCGTTCAAGTTAAGAATTTAGCCTTTTCAGAAGATATTAAATTGGGAGCTACTTTTATTAATCCTGATTATATTGAAATTGAAAAATTAAAATCAACTAAAAATGTAATTGTGATTGATAAAAATCAAATTGATGAAAAGGGGTACACATCAGTTTCCCAAGTTTTAAATGATGTCCCAGGAATAACAGTAGGAACTACACAATGGGGAGAGATTGATATTAGAGGACAAGGAGATCAAGCTTCTAGAAATATTCAAGTTATGATAGATGGAGCTCCTATTACTACTTTAGTAAGTCATCCTTATGGAACAAACTATGATGTTGTTCCTGTGGAACAGATTGAAAAGATAGAAGTAATCCCTGGAGGTGGTAGTGTTTTATATGGAAATGGTACTGTAGGAGGAGTAATTAATATTACTACTAATTTAAAAGCTATGAGTAAACCAATTAATAAAGTTGGATATGAGTATTCTCAAGATAAAGAAAAAAAATATTATGTGAATGCAGGAACAAAAATTAATGATGATTTAACAGTTCAACTTAATTATTCTAAAAGTGATAAAGATTGGTATTTTGTAGATACTTATAATAATTCTCAATATTTTTCAGGAGGATTTAATTATAGAATTTCAGATAGACAAAGTTTTTCTTTTAAGTATAGTCATTTAGAGGAAGAGGGGCAATTTATAAAAGCAATAACTAAAAGTAATTTAGAAAAATATGGTAAAGATTATAGACCTAAATATCAAAATGTAACAGTTGGTGTAGATAAAAATGGTCTAAAAATAGTAGAAAAGAAAAGAAGTTATTTAAGCAGTGATAGAGAAGATGATAGTTTTAAACTGAGTTATAACTATGCAGTAAATGAATCAATAACTGCTTCAGTAGATGCTTTTAAAAGTGATGGGTATTTTACCAATAACGATGATGATGATACTAAAATGTATCAAGAGACCATAGGAACAAAAGCAAAATTAAATATTGAATATGGGGAAAAAAGTAGTATTTTATTTGGAATAGATTATTTTAAACAAAATGCTAGCCTACATTACAGTGATTATAAGATGAGGAAAATATCAAATGGAGATAAAGTTATGCCTGGTCAAACTGTAGATGGAAATTATATAAAATATGATGGAAAATATACTTATAAAGAAGTTCCACTTAAATTTGACTATGAAAGATTTGTAAAAGCTATATATTTTATGAATATATATGAAAGAGGAAAATTTGAGTTTACTCAAGGAATGAGATATGATATTACAGATTGGAGTTTTGATAAAAAAGCTTCAGATGGACCTGGAAATGATACTAGTGTGAGAAAAAATCAAAACTATGAATTGTCAATTGGATATAATTACAGAGATACTGGTAAAGTATATGCAAGATATGAAAGAGGTTTTACTGGACCTGATGGGCAACAAATTTCTGATAGAGTTTTAGATTCTGAAGGAAACAAAATATATGTAAAAACAGAAGCTGAAGATGAAATATTTGATATATATGAAATAGGATGGAGAGATTATATTTGGGGTTCAGCTTTTAATCTAACTCTTTTCTATAATACTACAGATAATCAGATGAATAGAGTATATGTAAATGGAATAAGTGAATCTAGAACAGTAAACTATTTAGCAACAGATAGATATGGAATTGAATTTAGTGCAAATCAAAGTTTAGGAAAGTTTTCTTTTGAAGAAAGTTATTCGTATTTAAAGGGAAAGAGTAAGTATAATGATAAAGGAAATCAAGCTATAGAAGATGGAAATAAGATTGATTGGTCAAATAGTGGATTACAAAAAGTTCCTAAACATATGTTGACACTAAAAGTTGATTATGAAATGACAGATAATCTAAGTACTGGAATTGCTTGGAAATATACAGGAAAATATAATAATTTTTATAATGAAGCTGACAAAGATGAAGATAGTCTAGTTAAATCGAATACTGTTGTAGATTTATCATTAAAATATAATCATCCAAATGGATTAAGTATTTATGGTGGAATTAATAATATTTTTAATGAGAAGTATTATTCGTATTCTACTCCAGGAAGTTATGCAGTTGTAATACCAGCAGATAGTAGAACTTTTTATACAGGAATAAGTTATACTTTCTAATGATAAGATAGGAATAAAAAGTTGAGTAAATCCAGTACTCAACTTTTTTAGTAACAATCATATAAATGAAAAAATTCATTTTTTAAATTTTTGAGCTTAGAATGAGATTTTCCTTTGATGGTTAAAAGATTTTTTAGAATTTGGAAATAAAGTTTTTAATAAAAATATAAAAGCTGTCAGATTTTTATAACACTGACAGCTTTTATATTAATTGTTAGTTTAAGTAAATTAAAATACTTTAAAAGAAAGGATTAAATGAATTATATATTATATTTAATCAAAAGTCAAGTATTTATTTTATAAAATATTTTAAAATTCAAAATAAAAAGTTTTAAAGAAATTTTTATGTAAATTATTACTGTTATTTTTAAAATATATTTTTAATGAAGTAAAAATTATTCTAACTCTATCATTTTTTCAATTAAAACTGCAACAATACTATTACCCCAAAATATACCATCTAGTGTATATTTAAATGAATCTTCAAAAAATTCTATGTATTTACTTTTTTGAAACTCTTGTAAGAGTCTTAATATTTCAGAATATATTTTATCTCCTGTTAATTCTCTAATATTGCTTAATTTTACTTCAGGATATTGTAAAATTCCAGAAAGTTTTTTTACTTTGTATTTAAAATTAGAATCTTTAGCATAGAAAGTAATAAACTTATTCAAATTAAAATATTCAATGTTTTTAACTCTTCCACCAGCTCCAACTCCAATAGCAAATAAATCAGAGAAAGAGTTTATATTTTTTATATATCTATATTCATCTTTTCCATTTGTAATTTTAGTGTGCTCTAATAATTTATATCCATTATTTAGTGTTTTTTCTAAAAAAGTATGATGTAATTCCTTATCTCTATAAATTTGGTAATTAAAATTTAATTTATTTTCATTTAAAGCTTTAGAAAGATTTGAACCTTCATGTATCATTAAAGAATAAAAACTAATACTATCAACTTCTAATTCAGTGGCAATTTTAGCATCATTTTCGATTTCTTCTAAGCTTTCATCTAAGTAATTATAAATAATATCAATACAAATAAGCCCTTTAAAATTTTTTTTAAGTTCTTTTATTCTTTTAATAATTTCTTTTTGTTCATAAGTTCTATTTAACAGTTTTCTTCCTCTATCAGAAAAAGTTTGTATTCCAATACTTAATCTATTGACTCCATATTTTTCCATAATAGCTAATTTTTTTAATGTTAAATTATGAAGAGTAGTTTCAAATGTAAATTCGCAATTAGAAGAAATATTAAAACTGTTAGTAAGAGTGGATAATATTTTTTCAAGTTGATACTCTTTGTATATAGTAGGAGTTCCTCCACCAAAAAATATAGTAGTAATTTCCTTTCCTTGAACATATTTTTTACTCCCATATTTTTCAAATTCTTTACATAAATATTCAACATAGTCATCTAAATTGTTGGATACTTGCTTTCTATTCATATTACAGAATGAGCAAATTTTATCACAATAGGGAGTATGAACATAGATTCCAGCTTCTTTGTTTTCTGGTTCTTCATTGAGTAACTTATTGAATGTAAAAGGAGTTACTATACTTTTTTTAGTTAACTTATTAATAACATCTTTTACATCATGATGGGATTTATATCTTTTTTCAAACATCTTTTTCTCCTTAAAATAAAAATATTGTAATAGAATATTACTCTTAAATATAAAAAAAGTCAAGTTTTTCTAAAATAAAAAAATATAATATAAAAATTGTTTTATATACAAAATAAATGTAGAAGAATAACTTTATAATAATTTATTGATAGTGTGATTATATGTTTTCACAAGATTATGTTTTAGATGAGGATAAAAATAGATTAATTTTCTTATAAAAATAATAAGAAAGTAATAAAAGCTAAAAAATAATCTATTGACTTTTTATAGGATATAAAATATTATATATGTACTAGGTATAAATTATATAATTTGACATAAATTTAATAAAAAACAAATGGAGTATGATTATGATTTAGGAAATTTTATTTTTAATCCAAAGTCTTAATTCATACTTCTTTCTTTTTTTCATACTTCTTTCTTTTTATAGAATATAAAATAATTTAAAATGTAAAATATTTCAACTTAAATGTACAAATTTGTATATATTAATGCTGAATATTTAAAATTTGGTGTGTTTAAAAATTTAAATATAGTAAAATAGACTTATAATATTAATGTTTAAATTTCTAGTATTAATTTTACTTTATTATTATATTTTACTTTTATAAGAAAATCTTTATAAAAATAAAAAGTAATTTATGAAAAATTAAAAGGAGGGGTTTAATGGAACAAATAGGAGAAAGAATATTAAAAACATTTTTTTTTAATTACTTAATACTAAATGATGTTCATTTAATTGAAAGTTTAGTCTCTGAAAATTTTGTAGGAATTGGAACTAGTAAGTTAGAAATTGCTAAAAATAAGGATGAATTTTTAGAGAGCTTAAAGAATAGAATAAAAAATATAGGTGGAAAAGTTAGTTTTTATATAAATAATTATATTGAAAGAAACTTAGGAAGTATAATATCTTCATATTGTGATCTAACAATTATATATTTTCATAAGGAAAAAAGAAGCTTGGAAACAAGGCTAACAACAATATTTTTTTATGAAGATGGAGATTGGAAGATAATAAGTATGCATAATTCTATTCCTGAACTAAAACAGAATAAGGATGAGGTTTTTCCAAGAGAGTGGATATTGGAAGCTGAAAATTTAGCCAATATAGAGATATATTTACTTGGAAAATTTAAAAGAGGATTTTTTAAAACAAAAGATATAAACTATATAACTTATTCAAGTGTTACAAGGAGATCTACTTTCTTTTTAAGAAACTCAAGTAGTTTTGAAATTAAAAGAAATTTTTCAGAGGTTGAAGAGAGATTGGAAACAATAAAGTCCTTTTATAAATTAGATAGAGGAACTATTGTTAATATAGAGGCAGTAGAGATTTTAGATTTAAAAGAGGAAAGAATTATTTTTAAAAATAAACAAACATTATATGTAAGTAAGGTTAAATTAAAAGAATTAGAATCTAAATGGATAAGTATTAAAAATAAAAAAAATATAGAATTTTAAAATTAAATGTAAAAAATAATGACTAAAATGTTTAGGTATTAATATTTTAATGTGAAATATTTATAAATTAATGTATCTAAAGTTAAAAATGTTAAAATAAAGTTTATACTAGAAGTACTAGGATGTTTGTAACGCTCTAGTACTTTTTACATTAAATTATAAATTTTTAAGTTAGATTAGGAAAAAAGAAATAAATTATAAAAAATTTTAAAATATAAAAGTAAACTGTATTAGAATAGTTTTAAAACGAAAGGAGTAAGGGATATACATTGAGATATATTTTGATATTTTTATTTTTATTAAAAACAATTAGTTTTTCATTTTTAATAGATAGTATTGATTTTGATGAAGAGGTAGGTGGAAATGGATATAGAGAGTATAAAATTTATAACCAGTCAATGCATAGAGCAATATATAAAGTGAAGATAAGTGGAGTTGGCGATATTGATATAACAAAAGATATGTCAATATACCCTAATATATTGAGTCTAGACCCAAATACATATGGCGTATTAAAAATTTATGGTGGAAGTAGTACTAATTTACCTACAGGAGAATATTCTTTCAAATTAACTTTTACACCAATAGTTGTTCCAGAACTAAAAAAGGGAAAGGAAGATAAAATAACAGGTGGTTCTACAATTGGATTAGTTCCTGAGATTATTATGACAGCCCACGTAGGAAATCCTAAAAGAGAAGAGACCTTAGATGTAGAAAACATACAATTTTATACAAAGGAAAATAAAAAGCTAGTATGTAAGATGGATGTTATAAATAATTCACATGCAAGTATAACCTTGGGAGCCCAGTTTAAAGATAGAGAGAGAAATAAGGCTGATTCCAAAAGGTTAGGAAGAGTTAGTGGAAATAGCAGAGAAACTTTTGAAGTTGAAATTAATAACTTTAATGCTGGAGATGATATAGTCTATATAGAGCTATATAATACTCAGAAGGGTGTTTTTATAAATAAAAAAATAAAATAAAAAATAAGGAAAAATAAAAAATAAGGAGAGGAAGCAAGATGAAAAAATTATTTTTAGCAGCAATGTTAGTTGTGGGAGCAACATCGTTTGGAGCAGTTGTAAAACCAGTTAATCAAGCACAAGGAACTACAGATGCACTATTACCACTAGTAGTTACAGGAAATGTAATAGAACCAACAGATTTAATGTTAGAGGTTACACCAGTATTAAATGCTGGTCCAGATGGAAAATCATTAGCTCTTGATTTTGGAGATTTAATAAAAGGAAAATCTAAGCAAACATTAAATGGAACATTTATAGCAAGATTATTGACTAGTGCTGGAAAAGAATCATATTTTGCAAATGAACCAACATATAAAATAGTTAAAGCTGATGGAACTGAAGTAAGTGATAACAAGCAAACTAATACATTAAATGGTGTTAAAATTGACTATAGTTTAGCACAACCTAAAGGGGAGGCAGGAGTAAAAACAAATAGAGGAACTGTAGTAGTTTCAGCAGATGCTACAGATGTAGGTGTTACGACTGGATTATTTACAGATACTGGATTATCAGTAAAAATATCAGTACCTAACCAAAAACCAGCAGAAAATACATCTGATATTGAAGGAGCTAAAACATTTTAATTATTAGAGAACCCTAAATGGGTTCTTCTGCTATATAGATATTGTCTATATAGCAGAGGGACTCATTAATACTAATTTGGAGAAGATTTTAAGATGAAGAAAATAATGTTTTTATATGCATATCTTATTCTATCTTTACACTCATTTAGTATAGAGTATAGTTTGGAAGAGTTAACAGAGATGTATAATCAAAATATACTAACAAAAGAAGACTATGAAATATTAAAAAGTCAAATGGAAAAAATAGAGGAAAAAGAGGGGTTATATTTATTAAAGCTAAATAATAGATATGTTTCAAATAATTTTATTGTAAGAGAGAGAGAAAATCTTAATTACTTAGACTTAACAAAGTTTATTGAGATAATTGGATTAAAGAATATTGAGCAAACAGAAAAAGAGTTGACTTTATACATAGGAGAAGAATTAGAAAAGATTGATATTGATTTATTGAAAAATAGAATATATTTTCAAAATAGGGTAATAGAAAACTCTTTTTTTCAAGAAAATGATAGTATTTTTCTAAAAGAAGAAACCTTTAAAGAGCTATTCTTAAATCATTTGGATATAGATAAACAAAACTTAAAAATAACAATGTCCTTGAACTTCACAGAACCAAAAGATATTTTAAGATTGCTTGAGTTTAAAAAAGAGAGCCTAGAAAAGAAAGAGATAGAAAAAAATAATGAAAAAGTTATAAAAGGGACAAGAGAACTTTTTGCACCTGGATATTTAAGAATTAAAGGAGAGCAAGAATTTGATAAGGGTTCAACTGAAAAAAGCTATAAAAAAGACTGGAATGGAGAGATAAGTTATCAAGGAGCACTTTTATATGGAGAGTTTACAGGAAAATATGATTTAAGAAATAGCTATTTGGGAACTCTAAACCTAAACTACAAAGATATTTGGAAAGAACATACCTTTACTATTGAGAATAGAAGGGTAAAAAAGGAAGATAATAGTACTAGTAGAGAGTGGGGATTTTCATTTTATAAAGATAAGGGATACTTTAATCTAGGAGAAAAAGTAATAATAAGAGAGAGTGTTCCTATTGGAAGTAGGGTAGAGTTACTATATATGGGAACTCCCATAGAGATAAAAGATGATGATAATGGGGTTGTAATTTTTGACAATGAATTAATAAAAACAGATAAAACTTATGAATTAAAAATTTATACGAACGACAACCAGATATATACAAAGGAGATTAAACCAACTCAAGATTACAATAGGCAAGCTAAGAATGAAGTAAAATACTCTTTATATCTAAACGAAGATAAGTATAGAGGAGGTAAATATAGAGGAATAGCAAATGCTTATTATGGAGTAACTAATAGGTTGACAATTGGAGCAGGTGTTCGTAGAGAGATTGAATTATTCAACGATTATAGTGAAGCAAAACCTAAAAATTTTTATATAAACTATGGGAGTTTAGAAACAATATATGGTGGAGTATATAATAGCATTGGTTATACTTTAAAATTAAATGGAGAAAAAGCTTTTTCCAAATTGAGTAACAATGAAAAGAACTATGAGGATAATTATACATATACAGGACTTGGAGAAATTAGATATAAAAAGTATAGTGCAACTTTTAGTAAGACTCAATATGGTAAATATTATTCTCAAAAAGAGATGAATAATTTTAGATTCAAATATGATGTAAATGAAAGCCTAAGGTTAGAATATAATTATGACACTCAGAAAGATTATCAAGGGAAAATAGAAAAAAATTCTAAGATTGGATTATCTGCAGATAAAAAATATAAAAATATTTTGTTTATGGCAAATACACAAGTTGATTTAATTGACTCTGATAAAAATATTTATAGTTTAGGAGCTTATTATGCAGGCTTTCAACATATGACTATAAAATTAGAAAATAGGTGGAAAGATTCAGGAAGAAATTATGAGAGCATTTTGACTCTTTATAATAATAATTTTAAAGGTCTTTTTGATGTTTCAACAGAATTGAAATATGAGAAAGAAAAGAAAGATATGATAAGTTTGAGAGTTACTATGAAGTTAGATGATTTATTTACAATAGGAAGTAGTTTAGCTAGTAACGGGGAGAGAAATTATAAAATTGGAGTTGATAAAGTTGTTGACTTAAAAAATCCTAAGCTTAAACTTGATAATACTGATGTATCAAGAGCTGATATTGTCACTTTTATTGATGAGAATGGAAATGATAAATATGATAAAGGAGAAAAATTTCTAAAAGGAGTTGAGATAACTGTAGGAAAACAAATAGCTGTTACAAATGAAGTAGGGAAAGCAACTCTTTATGCATTATCCAATGGAATGGAACATGAATTAAATATAGTTATAAAAAATCCTAACTATACATTAAGTAATGAAAAAATAAGAATATTGAGTAATTACAGTTCAAATGTAAAAGTATATATTCCAGTAAAGCCACTTATTAATATAGGAGGAAAGATAGAATTTGATAAAGATATTGAAAGAGTAGAATTTGAAAAGCAAGATTTTTATTCTAATCTTTTAATTGAAGTTATGGATAAAACAGGGAAAATATTGGAATTAGTCGCTCCAGATAATACTGGATATTTCGACATAAGTGGACTTATCCCTGAAGAGTATCAATTATCAGTAAAATATACTGGGATAAAGTACAATTTACCTCCTCTTATAAGAGAGTTTTGTTTAAATTATAAAAATGTAGAGTCTAGAAAAGAGATTACATTAAAAATATCTAAAAAAGATATTGAATTATATGGTGAATTATAGGAGAAAAAATGATAAAAAATAATTTAAGTTTATTTATACTTTTTTTAGCTTTATCTCAAATAATTTTTTCCAATGATGAAGAATTAAAAAAGTTTATTGAAGTAGATAAGGAGTTATATAATAAGGAAAAATTAGATAAAATAAAAGAATTAAATTTACCAGAAGTCAATAAAGAAAAAAGATACATAACAAAAGAGGGGGTAAGAGAACTTGAAAAGGTATATAATGTATATTTAGATATGAAAGTGAATGTCTATGTTCCTCTAGAAGTAGTTTCTGATATTAATATTTATGCTACTGTTTTAGGAAATGAGATTTTAGAAATTCCTTTTGATTTAGAATTGAATAGAAGACCTGAAAAGAATAATTATTATTCTATAAAATATAGTGATATGGTATTTGATATCGATAATGATGGCGAGGAAGATACTTATATTTATTCACCTAAGTATATAAATGAAAGGATAGAAACAAATAACTATGTCAAAATATATGGGGAAAGGATATCAAATGAGGGAAGCTATAAAAAACGTATCTATATGACAGTGGAAATAGGAGAGGAATAGTTAGAACGGAGGACAAAAATGTTCAAAAAATTAGTAATTTTAATATTAATTTTATCAACTACAACCTTTGCAAAAATAATGGTAAAAGTTTATGAACCTATAAGGTTTAAAGATATAAATAGTAGTGAAATTGGAAATATAGTAACAGGTGAAGGAATAATAGAGATTTTTACTGATAATTTCGAGGAGGATTTTGGTAAAAAAGTAATTTTAAAATTTCCATCAGATGGGTTAATGACAAATTCAAAAAAATGGTTAAATGTTGATAAATATATGATAGATGAAGGGAATAGAGAGATAGATATTATACAAGAGAGAAGAAGAGTAAAAGTATATGCTATCTTAAAAAAGACACAAATAGATGACAAAACATATACAGCTGAGCAATTAGAAGGAGAATATGTAGGATATGCTCCAGTTATAGTTGAAGTATATGGACGGTTGATTAAAAATCTAGAAAGTGATAATAAAAATAGCGAGGAATAGAGATGAAGATATTATTAGTTTTATTTTTATTAATATCTAAATTAACTTATTCATATATTAATATTTATCCAGTAAAATTTGTAGAAAGAATTGATAATGAGGGAGCTTATAAAAAATTTGTGCTTTATAATAAAAGTGAAGATAGAGTAAGATATAGGTTTTATTTTGAAAAAACTAATAAGAAAATGGATATGAGTGATTGGTGTAGTCTATCTTTAACTTCATTGGAATTAGAACCTCTAGAAAGAAAAGAAATAGTAATTTTGTGTAAAGCTCCAGAAAATGTTTTAAGGGGAAGATATACAGCCAAATTAGCAATAAAAGAAGTAGATGTAGTTTCAAAGGATAGGAACTTGCAGCATAAAAGATATTTAACAAAATTAATTTTGAATATGGTTGGATATGTAGGGGAGAGAGGAGTAGCTATGTTAAAAAGTGAAGAGCTCAATCTCGAAGGTATAAAATTTATAGATATTAATGATAGTAATTTAATATTTACTAGACAAGGTAGAACTTACATATATAATCTTGAACAGAAAAAAATTCAAAATAATTATGATGGGGAAATTTTAGAGAGAGTAAATGATAGATATATATTGAAAATAAAAAATAGATATGAACTTAGAAATCTGGATTTTTATGATAAAAGTTTAAGCTATGAAGAGGTCTTAGAGAGTGGAAATATAGGAACCTTTATTGTTAAAAAAGATAATAAATATGGAGTTATAAATAAAGATGGCAAGGTATTGATTGATTTTAAATACAAAATTTTAGAGAAATTTAAAGGAGAGTTTTCTATTTATCAAAACTTTGATAATTATAAAAAAGGGATAATTGATTCAAAAGGAAAGATTTTATTAAACCCTATTTTTGATGAACTTTATATAACGAAGAATGGAAATTGGTTAGGAAAGAAAAAAGGACTCTATTTTACTTCTAATATGAAAGTTTTAAAAATAGATAGAATTATTCCAAATAAAAAAGATATTTTAGTTTATGAAAAAGACAATAAATATGGACTTATAAATTTATTTAATTTGAAATTTACTGAAAATATTTATGAAAGTATAAGTCAAGAGGTAGATACTGGATTCATTCTAGAAAATGAAGGGAAATATAGTTTAATAAAGAGTGGAGAATTTTTTGAAAATAAAATTGAAAATGATGTAGATACTCAACATGATTATATTATAAAAATTGATGATGATATATATGGATTAGGTAATTTTAAAAGAAAAAGTTTGAAATACTATAACCTTTATACTGGAGTTAAGTTAGAACAAGAATTTAAAAATTTAAAAAAGGGAAGTTCAGAGGTAGTAGTTGGAGAAGTAAAAGATGAATACTACTTTATAAGAAGCAGTGATAGTAAAATAATAGCTAAAACAAAGAAAGATAATTTAATATATATCAATAAAAAATATATTCTTCTAAAGGAAAAAATAGACTACAAATTAATAAATATACAGGAGATTTAAAAATGAAATATTTCAAATTTATATACTTTGTTTTAATATTATTTTTAATAAGAGATAATATCTTTGCAATTTCTATCGATTCTCTTGATTTTAATCAAAAGTTAAAAAAAGGGGAAAAAGTTGAAAAAATAATGACGATTGCAAATAATAGTAATGAAACTTTAGAATATATTTTAGCAATTGATGGAACTAAAAACATAGGAATTGATCATAAAAAATTTAGTTTAAAGTCTAAAGAAACTAAAAGAATCAGTTTTAAGATAGTAGCAGAGAGAGAAGTAGGAGATAAAGATTTTTTTATAATAATAACAGAGAGAAAATTGGAAAAAATAGATGGAATTACTACAAACTTTAGGTATAGAATAAAACAAAAATATACAGTTGTAGAATAAAATGAATATAGTTTCGTAAGGGGATAAAAATGAAAAAAATTATACTTATATTTTTATTGTTATCAAGTTATTTAGTATCTTTTTCAGAAATAGAACAGGAAGATATAACTAAAAATCCATTGAGAGAGGTAACAACATATACTACAGCTCGTATAAGAGAGAAAGCAATACTTGATTTAACAGTAGAAAAACTTAATATTAGGGGGATAACATATTCTAAGTTAGAGGATGGAAATATGGTATTTGAAATAAATAAAACAGAGGGAATAATACCTAAGTATCTTGTAACTACTTCAACAGATTTAATTCCTAGGGATATTAAAGTAAATGGTAAAAATATTAATAGAGATACAAAAGGTAAAAAGTTAGAGTTTACTTATAAAGAAGATATAGAAAACCTAAGGGATAACATTTACATAGAAATAGCTCAAAATTTTACCCCACCTTTGTATATTTCAAAACTTGATAGCAAAACAGGAAAATTATTAGAAGTATATGAATATAAAGAAATACCAAAGACCAGAAGAGCAAGAAGTACAGGAACAGTTAATCCTGGAAATACTACTTTAAATAGTTTTTATTTAGGAAAGATGATACCAGGTGAAATTCTAGAAAAAGGTGGTTTTTCTATGGATGGAGGAAAGGAGTATACAGAGTGGTTTAATGGCATAGAGGGAGGATTTGAAAATAAATCTATGACTTTTAATAAGAGAGACACTTCACAAAATATACCAATTAATGCTACAGTATCAGTTTGGTGGGATATAGAATTACTAAAAGGGTATACAATAAATGATGTTTGGGAATTTGATAAAACAAAGCAACTTACTGGAGTAAGTGATTCTACATCTTCAAAAATAGCTCATAAAGTTATTTATGCAGCTGATTGGAGAGGAACATGGTGGACATCAGTTCCACAAGTAAAATTGTATCATGGTTTTACAATAAATATTCCATCTAGTTATAAAAATAAAGCATTTGGACTTTATGGGATAAGAGAATATGAAATTCCAGGAAGAGTTTTACGTACAAGTGATAAAAAGGGAAATATTTATGATATTACCACTCCAGAACTTATTGAATTTTTAGTTCAAAGAGATCCAAGAACCATAAATGTAAGAGTAGTTAGAGAATCAAATCCAATTATTACAATGGGTGGACAAGTATATTCTAAATTCAGTTTAAATAATTTTTCACAGCATGGCTATAGTTTTAGGTTTAGCTATAATACAGCTGGAAAAGATGCTGGGAAAGGAATAAGCATAGGTCCTTATGATGGATTACTGATTCCAACAAATTTACCCTCAGGAACTTATGAAATAGATGTAGTAGCACAATTGTCAGGGATTAATGATAATTTACAAATTGGAGGACAACCAGATAAAATTATCATAGAATATGAAAGACAACCTGATATTTTAACTCTTAAGGAGTTAGATTTAAGAAGTTTTCTAAGTAATACTTGGGGACGTTGGAAAGATATTTTTGCAGAGTTAAAAGCTTATGATGGGGACTCAAATAGCTCAGGAGAAAAATATAGTTTTAAAGAGCAAATACTTTCTGGTCTAAAATTTGATTTGAAAAAAACCAAGAAGATAAAACTTTTTAAAGAGGGAATAGAAGTAGCTAATAGTATCTCTCATAGTAATGGAAGAGTTGATGTAAATTATGAAGACTTGGGTTTTGGGATAGATGGTGGAGAACTTTTAGGAGAGTTTTTTATAGATAAGAAAGGCTATTCTTACTTTGGAGATGCTGGCTATACTCTTGAGTTTTCGGATTCTGTGGATAGATTATTAGGAAAGATAGTGATTTCTGTAATAAAAGATAGAGGAATAGATATTGGAAGTGTTAGTTATGAGGTTGATAATCTATTAATAGATTATATGAAAGCTACAGGAACAGGACAGTTTTTTGTTGGAATGTCTGATAATATTGGAGCTTTCCCACAAAATAAGTATAAGGATTTAATAATTAAAGGAAGTGGAAGTTATATTAACAGTGAGATTACTTCCATTATTCCTAAAGAAGTAGTAAATGTTACTGAAAATGGAACTGCTAATTTAGGGTTTAAAGTAAAATCTAATAGTAGACAAATAGATAGAGGGGCAGGAGGAGGACAAATTAGAATTTCATATAATAGAGATAATTCATCAAGAGAGGTAATTTATTATAATTTGATAAATACTGCAGTTACTTTATCAGATCTTCAAGATAAAATTATATTTAATCTTAAAACTTTGAATGAAAGTAATTCTTATAGTGATAGTTTCTATACTGGATTTCAAATAGATGATGGAAGAGTTTATGAGATGAAATATGAGTTTGTTAAATCTACTAAAACTTCATATAAAGAGGCTAGTTATACAATAGATACAACAGATTTTCAAGTTGGGAAAGAGTATACTTTTGATTTATCAACAGGTGATGAGATAGTAGCTAATGGAAATACAACTAAAAAGAAATTAACAAAATCGGGAGAAGTATTTGAATACTCTCTTTTAGGAAATTCTAATCCTGATATGGCAGCCTTTACAGTAGAAGATTTAGCATCTAAACTTTCAACAGCAGGTTTAGATAATTACACTATAAAACTTGAAAAAGATAGTACTAATAGAAAAACACTATTAAAAATTAAAAAGAATTCTAGTGTAAAATTAGAAAATAAAAAGCTAGAAGGAAAGATTAATTTTTATGATATAACTGTAGGAAAGATTGCATTAAATATCTCAGATAAAGGGCCATCTTTTGAGTTAATAGATGATGGAGAGTTAGATTTTGGAATTTTAACATACGATTCATACAATACTTATGTAAAAGGAGAAAAGATATTTTCAGTAAAAAATCCGAACTCATATCCTATTACTTTCACACTACAAAAAAATTCTGGAATATTGACAAGTGTTTCTAGCTCTACTAGTACAATTCCTGTAGAAAATCTTAAAATAACCCAAAGTAAAAAAACTCCAATAAATGGAGTTAATACATTTTTACTAGAAGGGTATGCTAAGCCATATCCAAATATGGCCGCAGGAGAGTATACAGGAGAGATAATGATAGATATTACAATTGATACAACTAGTTCCAATTAAAGGAGAGCAGATGAAAGGAAGATATTTGTTAATATATTTATTTATAATTTTTTCTAGCTTATTTGGATCAGATGGGAATATTACTGTAAAAATGAAAGCAAAGGTTTTAGATCCTACAGATCTTTATTTAGAGGTTATTCCAATCACCAATGCTATAGATGATGGAAGTAAGATGTATTTTGATTTTGGAGAATTAGTAAAAGGAAGTAAACAAGAGTTAGTTGGAAAGTTTCAAGCTAGGTTAATGAGGGGAGGAGTTGCACAAAATATTGAAAACGTTAAAGCTAGTTTAATTAAAGAAAGTTCCTCCCAAGAAGAGAAGAAAATAGTTTCATTGTTAGATCAAACTGACTTGACATATATATTAAGTGGAGAAACAGAAAAGAAAAAATATAATGGAAGTATTAGAATAATAGCTGATACTTCTAAAGGTAATAGTACTGGGAGATTTATAGATAATAGTGTAAAAATAAAGGTGTTAGTAACAAATAATAATTAGAATAAAAAGCTAAAGAGAGTCTTTACTTCTTTAGCTTTTTATATTATATTTTTATTTTTAATATATAATTATTTTAATCTAACTCTTGAGTTCCTCCACCATTGACATAGATTACTTGCCCACTTGTCCAAGCAGATGCAGGACTAGCAAAATATAGTACAGCCATAGAAATATCTTCTACATCTCCAAGTCTTTTTAAAGGAGTTTTAGCAAGCATCTTAGCTTCTATCTCTGGAGTAAGAACAGTTCCTAGAGCATGAGTTTTGATAGCTCCTGGACCAATAGCATTAACTCTAATTTCTGGACCTAAATCATAGGCAGCATATTTAGTAGCTTGATTAACAGCTGCCTTAGAACTTCCATAGATAATCATATTGTGGCTAACCATATTAGCTGACATAGAGCTGATATTGATAATTGAGCCATAACTATCAGCTTTCATATGAGGAGCACAAAGTTTTGTTAAGATAAGTCCACTGAAAAGATTTAAAGTATATGTTTTAGTAATATACTCTAAAGTAAGAGATTCTATAGACTCACGTCCAGCACCTCCTCCACCAGCATTGTTAACTAAAATATTAACTTTTCCAAAAGTTTTTACAGTAGTATCTACAAGATAGTTTAAATCCTCTTCCTGTAAGACATTACATTTTACTCCAATAGCTTCTACACCAAATTTTTTAGCCTCTTCAGCTGTAAGATTAGCCTTCTCTTCATTTAAATCACTACAAACTACATAAGCTCCAGCTTCAGCAAGTTTTAATGCACTAGCTTTACCAATTCCATCTCCAGCTCCAGTAATAATAGCTACTTTTCCACTTAAATCATATTTTTCTTTTATTGACATAATATCAACTCCTTTTATTATCTCTTTCTCCCTAAGATAATAATATCTGATTCTATTATACTACATTAAAGTAAAATATCCTTTATTTTAAAATTCTTCTTTTTAAATGTTTGTGGAAAACAAAATAAAAAGTTACAGTTGAGGCAATAGAACCTATTAAATCAGCAACTGGCTGAGCAAAAAAAGCAAATCTAGCTGTAAAAAATAGTGGTAATAAATATGTACTAACCATATATATAAATTTTCTAAATACCGATAAAGAGAAAGCTGTTTTTATTCTTCCAACTGCTGTAAAACCATCTACGAAACAGTATTGGAAAGATAGAGGAATTACAGCTAGGACACTTACCTTTATTCCCCAAAGAGAAACTTCAGAAAGAAGTACATTATCAGTAAAAAATCTAATAAACTGTGGAGCTAAAAATCTTGTAGAAAAAAACATAATTGATGTAAGGCAAAGAGCAAATATTACAATATATTTTTCAGCTTTTCTAACCCTATGAATTTTTCTTGCTCCATAGTTATAGCTTAAAATAGGTTGTGTTCCTCCAGTTAAACCTATAAGTGGTCCTGTTATAAGTAAAAGATAACTCTGAATAATAGTAGCAGAAGAGATAAGTAAATCTCCTTCAGCTATACCTCCATATTTTTGTAACATCATATTTAAAATAATCAGTATAAAACTATCAGTAGCTAGTATAAAAAATGGAGAAAATCCAAAAGTTATAATCTTTATCATAATTTTTTTTGAATAATTTCCAAAGGTAATGGGGATAGGTATTTTATTTCCTCTTAAAAATAAGAAGGCAAATAAAAATGAAAGAAATTGAGCAATAACAGTTGCCCAAGCAGCTCCAGCAACTCCCATATTAAATCCAAAGATAAAGACTGTATCTAGAATAATATTTGTAATAGCTCCTATGATAACAGTTAACATTCCTATAGTAGCAAAACCTTGGCAAGTTATAAAAAAGTTTAAACCGATAGCCATAATAGCAAAGAAACTTCCTAATGTATAGATAGTAAGATAGGTATTAGCATATGGAAATGTAATCTCACTAGCTCCAAATAACATAATTAAGCTATCTTTTACAAGTAAGAAAATAATAGTAAGAGCTATACTAACAACAGAAAGAGCTAAAAAACTGTTAGATAAAATCTGTTTAGCTTTTTCATTTTCCTTTGCTCCCATCTGTATAGACATATTGATAGATCCTCCTAGTCCTATCAGAGTACCAAAAGAGGCTAAAAAAGTAACAATAGGTCCACATACTCCAACTCCGGCTAAAGCAATAGGACCTATCTCTGGAATATTTCCAATATACATTCTATCCACTATGCTATAAAGAAGATTAACTAACTGAGATAGCATAGCAGGTATAGCTAATTTGAAAACTAAGCTTAAGATAGAATCTTTTCCTAAATCATTTGATAATTTCATCTTTTCACTCCCCTATAAATATCGTACTCTGTATTATATCATAAAATTTAAAGAGAGTGAATTTTTTATTAAAATAATTGATTGTATGTTGCTTGATTAAAAATTATTTTTGATAAACTTTAAAAGGTCTTCATTTCTATTTTTGATTTTTTCTCTTCCCCAGAATGTACCATCTTTTTTAACCTAACGGGCAAGAAGTCGCCCACCTCTATAGGTGGTGCGATGAATTGCC
>OGJN01000185.1_pt1 | contig 60985 bp, 47 predicted proteins | sample 1572221 | NCBI WGS metagenome assembly OGJN01 (sample SAMEA2582148, study PRJEB24529) | metagenome | biome: Human gut stool | place: China | collected 2011 | reverse complement strand
GGCCTCTTGAACCCCATTCAAGCGCGCTACCAAAACTGCGCTACACCCGGATATCTGTTTGCTTTTGTCGCTCACAGCTTGATTAGTATACCCGACTTTTCCCGTTTTGTCAAGCGCTTTTTCCAAATTTCTGATGCAGTTTTTACATTTTACTGTCCCGGCTTTTGCCCGCCAAAAGGATGCGCGAAAGAGCGTTATTTTCAAAAATCGCGATACACATCTTCCTCATCGTCCTCATGGATGGGGGTGGTGTCGTCCGGCGGTGCGCCAAACTCCACCGTGGCAAAGGCCAGCGCGAATACGCTGTCTGCCCCGGCGTGAAGCAGTGCCTGCGCGCAGGCAGCAGCCGTTGTGCCAGTGGTGATGACGTCATCCACCAGCAGGATGCGCTTGCCCTCCAGCTGCTGCGGCTGTGCCGCCCGGAAAGCACCTGCCACGTTGGCTATGCGCTGCTCCAGCGGCAGACCGGCCTGATGCCGTTTGGCGCGGGTGCGCTCCAGTGCCTGCGGTGCCAGCGGCACCTCCATAGCCTTGGCCAGCGGCAGCGCCATCAGTTCCGGCACATTGTAGCCGCGCCTTTTACCGGAGGCCGGCACCGGTACGATCAGGTCGTACCCGATGGCCGCCCACGGCACCGGCTGCGGGAGCAGCTCGCCGTACTGCACGGTCAGTTCACCGCCAAAGGCCAGCTGTACCAGACGGTTGCCCATCTCCACAGCCCGCCACGGCTTGCCCTGATACTTTGCGTTCAGGATGCCGCGCCGCACACAGCCGCTGTAACGGTAGGGCGCAGCCGCACCGGCCAGATTGCTGATATAGTGCTGCGCCGGGTCCAGCCGGATGCCCGGCTTGCGGCGCAACGTCTCCAGCTGCTCTGCACAGTCCGGGCAATCCCATACATCTCCAAGTACCCGACCACAAAAGGGGCACTCGCGCGGGTAAAGCAGCTGCCGTACCGCCCGAAGCGCCCTGCGCCGGGGGTCATAGTAGTCCATCAGTCCTTTTTGACTGCCACGATCACCCGCACGCGCTTGCCTGCTGCGCAGCCAAAGTTATCGTACCAGCCGGTCAGGTAGTAGCCCTCGGAGTTCACCTCGGAAAGCTTGGTGGCGTAATACTGGCCCTTGTACCACAGGTACACCTGCATATCGTCAGCTGTCTCGTAGCGGGTGCCGTTGCTCATCACCGAGGCTGCACCCACCTTGTCGATCTTCATGGGCATCAGCTGGATCATGGCCTTTACCGTGCCGTTCACGTTCTGCCGCACTGCCAAGCCGCCCGCCAGCACCGGATACTTGATAGAGGTGGAAAAGCTGGCCTGACTGCCGTTGACGTAGCAGATGTAAGTAGCGCCGCCGCCCACAAAGTTGAGGATGGTGCTCATGGGCTGGCCGGTGATTTTGGCCAGCTGCTTGAGGCCGATGCTCAGCAGCGAGCCGGAACTGCTGGTGATGCGGTTCCAGACTGTGCTCAGCAGCGAGCCGTCAATGACGCCCCACAGGATCTCGCTGGTGGTGGGCACCAGCACACTGCGCAGATCATCCACCACCGTGGTGGTGTTGGTGGTGCCGCCGGTAGAGCCGGAACCGGAAGAACTGTCCCCCTTAGAGCCGCTGCCGGAACCGGAAGAACTATTTCCCGAAGAACCATTCCCTGAGCCGGAGGAGCCGCTGCCAGTCAGGGTACCCAGAATGGAACCGGCATTGACGGCCAGATTCTTCACATCGTCCAGCACGCCGTATTTCCACAGGTCACCGGTGACATCGTTCAGAATCAGGCGGTCGATCTGCCCCTGCTCATTCAGCGTATAGTAACGCACGGTCCGGGCATTCAGCTTTGTCCCCGCTATTCGGCTGGGACGAACCGTCCCAGCCAACCCCTCCGATGTCGTATCCAGAATTTGTACGTCATCGGCCAGAGCATAGTCTCCCAGCGCGGTGGCGGTGTCGTTGATGGTGCCGCTGACCGATTTGGACTCGATAGCGGTCACCTGTTCCCCTTCGGGGGTCACGCTGATCTCCACCAGCCAGCCGGTGGGGTAGTTCAGGCTTTTGTCGATGTTCACGGTGCGGATGATGCCGTCGGTGCACATTACCGAGATCTTTTGCAGCACGTCTGCACCGTTGTCCTCTACAAGGCTGCGGGTGGCGGTCTGCACCACGCCGTAGAACACGCTGTCGGCTTCCTCGCCGGTGATCACATCGGCCACCTCGTTGTCCATGCCCAGCAGCAGAGTGACCACTTCGCCCACGCCGCCGCCGTTCAGGGAGGAGATCTTGGACGCCACGGCAGAGCTGCCCAGCGTGTAATTGCTGCCCGCCACGGTCAGTGCGGTAGGTGCGCTGGCGCTGGGCGATACCGCCGTAATGCGGCCTGCGGCGCGGCGGGTGTAGATCCACACCGTCTGCAAGCTTTCGCTGTAATAATACACATCGTACTTGTTCAGCTCTGCCGAGGCAGAGGTCTTATCGTTGCGGTAAACGCTCACCGGCGTAAAGGGCAGCCGAGTGCCCTCTGCGGCCACAAAGGGGCCCTTGCGGCTCTTGAGCAGCACCGAGGAGGTATCCACCTGACCGTTGGACACCGTAAAGCCCAGCGAGCTGCCGTAGGCGCTGCCGCTGGCGGTGTTGGCGCGCAGGGCGTTGTACAGCAGCAGGGTGCACTGCTCGTAGGTCATGGCCTGTCCCTGCGTGCAGGTCAGCTGGTCCCGCAGACCGATCTGCTGCGCCTTGTTCAGCTGTGCCTGCGGGAAGGAGCCGGTCAGGTCGGTGGTCTTATAGCTCAGCATCTTCAGCACCGCAGCACAGGCTTCCTCCAGCGTGACGGTGTCGTCCGGGCGGAAGGAGCCGTCGGTGTAGCCGTTCATCCAGCCCTGCTGCACTGCAATGCGGATATAGGGTGCCCACTGGGAGGTGCCGGGCACATCCCGGTACAAAGTGCCCACCGTGCCCTGCGCGCCTACGCTTTCCCGGTAGGTGGAAAAGGACACCAGCATTTTGGCAAAAGCGCCGCGGGTAATGTTGGCGCTAAGTTCCTGACCGGTGGGCACAGCGCCCAGAGTAATAGCCGTCTGCAGGGCTGTGTTGTTGATGCTGGCCGCCGAGACCGGCAGCACCAGCACCGACACCGCAATGCTGACCGCCAGCAGAAATGCGAGAATCCGTTTTTTCATTGGTCGTACCTCTTGTTCTTTGTTTATCACGCCGCCGCGATCAATCGTAGCGCAATGCTTCAATGGGGTTCAGCCGGGCTGCGCGCCGCGCCGGCAGATAGCCGAACAGCACGCCGATGCCCACCGAGATGCCAAAGGCCACCACAATGGAGTTGAAGGAGGGGCTTACCGTAACGGTGGTATCGGTCATAAACATGGGCAGCACCCGGTTGGCCGCCATGGACACCGCATAGCCCAGCGCAATGCCCAAAACGCCGCCCAGCGCCGAGGTAGTGGCTGCTTCCACCACGAACTGTGCCAGAATGGTGCGCTCCTTTGCGCCCAGTGCCTTGCGGATGCCGATCTCGCGGGTGCGCTCGGTCACCGACACCAGCATGATGTTCATAATGCCGATGCCGCCCACCAGCAGCGAGATACTGGCAATGCCGGTAAGCACCACGATGACCATGTTGATCATCTTGTTCATTTCCTCCAGCCACTCGCTGGCGCTGTACACATAGTAGCCGTTTTCGGTCTTGAGGATCGACAGCAATTCCTCTTCCATGGTGGTCTTGGCCTCGTTGGCAAGGCTTTCGTCGGCCATCATGGCGGTGTAGCAGTCCACCATGCTTTGGCTGGAGAGCCGCATCACGGTGGTGTAGGGCAGGTAGACGCAGTCGTCATCGCTGCCCTGCTGCATAGTGGGGTCGCTGACCTTGGCAGACAGCACACCTACGACGCGGAACTTGTTGGCACCGATCTTGAGCGTCTGCCCCACACCGTTGCCGCCAAAGGCTACGCGGTTGAGGTAATCGCCGATGACGCAGACCTGCTTGTTGTCCTGCATATCCATGTACTGCAGGCCGCGCCCCTGAACGATCTGGTAATTCTTCATTTTGGTAAAGTTTTCGTCCACACCGCTCATGTTGGACCAGCGGTAGCTGGTGGTGCCGATCTTCAGCGTACCGCTGGCTTTGCCGCTGAGTTTGACCTGCGGCGACACCGCCTTGATCAGGTCGGAATGCCGCTGGCAGATATCGTACATCTCCTCCACCGACACGGTACGGGAGCCGTAGCCCCACACCTGAATGCTGAGGGTATTGGTGCCCAGTGCGGAAAAGCTGTCCCGCATGCTCTTGGTCATGCCGTTGCCCAGACCCACGATGACGATGACCGCCATCACGCCGATGATGATGCCCAGCATGGTCAGAAAGGTGCGCAGCTTGTTGCTCCACACGTTCTGGATAGCCTGCCGGAAGGTTTCAATGATCATGCCTGTTCCTCCTTTTCCGGCGTTTCGGGCAGCAGAGTAGGCTGCACCATGGCCTCCGGTGCGTGGGAGTCACCGTCATACACCACCTGACCGTCCTCCAGCCGGATGATGCGGTCGGCCTGCACGGCAATGGAATTGTCGTGGGTGATCAGCACCACAGTGTGTCCCTGCTTGTGCAGCTGCTGCAAAAGCCCCAGCACCTCGCGGCCGGTATGGGAGTCCAGCGCGCCGGTGGGCTCGTCCGCCAGAATGACCGGCGGGTTGCGCACCAGTGCCCGCGCGATGGACACGCGCTGCTGCTGGCCGCCGGAAAGCTGGTTGGGGCGGTTTTTCAGCTTGTCGCCAAGCCCCACCTGCTCCAGCACCTCCCGGGCGCGGATGTGGCGGTCGGCGCGGGAGATACCCGCATACACCAGCGGCACCTCCACGTTTTCCATCAGGTTTAGCTTGGGCAGCAGGTTGTATTGCTGGAAGATAAAGCCCAGCATCTCGTTGCGGACAGCGGCCAGCTCGTTGCGGTTCATCTTGCCCACATCCCGGCCGTTGAGCCGGTAGGTGCCGTGGGTAGGCACATCCAGACAGCCGATGATGTTCATGCAGGTGGATTTGCCCGAGCCGGACTGGCCCACGATGGCCACGAACTCGCCTTTTTCGATTTTCATGGTGATGTGGTCGGCAGCCTTTACCGTGGTATCGCCCATCTGGTAATATTTGCAGACCTCATCAAACTCAATCAGAGCGCTCATTCATCCCTCCTGTGTCAATCCACCACGACCGTGCCGGCCTCGGCGGGGTCGTGGCCGTCTGCCGGTTCGTTGCCGTCTGCTGCGGGTTCTTCACTGTTTTCGGTCTCCTCGGGCAGCGCTTCCTCACCGCCCTCAGTGAGGTCTGCGGCGTTTCCGGTGCCGCCGGTCACTTCGACGTCCATATCGCCAGAGCCGTAGTAGCTGTCACTGCTCACAGAGCTGGGGTCGTAGGCGATGGTATCACTCTCAGACAGGCCGCTGGTCACCTGCGTATAGTTGTCGTCGCTGATACCGGTCTTGACCTTGACGTACACATAGCCCTCCGGTGCGCTCATGGAGGCATCGGCGTTCACGGCACTGGGCGAGTCCTGCCGCACCAGCACATAATTGCCCCGCACGATGGCGGCGTTAGGCACGGTGAGCGCATTTTTAGCCTGTGCCACCACGATCTCGGCGTTGGCGTTCATGCCCGGGCGCAGACCGGTGGTCTCATCGATGCGCACGGTCACCGGGTAGGTGGTGGTGCCGCCGCTGGTGTCGCCCTTCATGGACACACGGGTGACCACGCCCTCGTAGGTCTTATCCTTCACGGCGTCTGCGGTCACCTGTACGGTCTGCCCCACCTGCAGGCTGCTGACCTGCAGCTCGTCCACGTTGATGGTCATTTCCAGATAACTCAAGTCGTAAATGGTGCACATGTCGCTGCCGGTGCTCAGGGCATCGCCCACCTTGGCATTCTTTTCGATGATGGTGCCGCTGATGGGCGAGGTAATGGTGTAGTTATCCATGGCGTCCTGCAGGTTCTGCATGGACAGCTCCGCGCCGCGCAGGGTCTCGGAGGCAGACTGGATGGACTCGGTCAGTTCCTCACCGCTGAGGGTCAGGATGATGTCGTCCTTGTTCACACTGCCGCCCTCCCGCACATTGATAGCAGTCACGGTGCCGGAAGCCAGTGAAGTCAGGGTACGCTCGGCCTGATACTGGAAGTTTGCCGCTGCAATGGAGCTGACCCCGTTGACAGTAGCCGTAGCCGCCTGTGCCGTGGTCAGACCACCTGCGTTGGACACCGAGAGGGTCACAGTGCGGGTGAGCAGATTACCGGTGCTCAGGGCATCGGTGCCGGTCACGGCGGTAATAGTGCCGGGCAGCACCTCAAAGGTACCGTCCAGCGTCACCTCGGCGGTCTGCCCTACCGAGAAGTTGGCGGCATCCGCAGCCGGGAACTCCAGCACCAGATTCATCTTGGAGCTGTCCCGCACCACAGCCACTTCCTGACCGCTCTTTACCTCATCGCCCTTGTTCACCTTCAGGCTGCTGACGACGCCCGCCACCTCGGCGCGGACATACTGACGGTCTGCGGTCTTATCGTAGCTGCGCTGCGCCTGCTGCAAGGTGATGGCTGCCTGCTCCACCTTGGTAGTGGCGTCGGAGGAATCCACCGTGTACAGCACAGTGCCCTCTTCCACGATATCGCCCTCTTCAAAGCTGCCGGTCAGCACCTTGCCGGCCACCAGCGACTTGACGCTGTAAGTATTGGCGGGCTTCAAAGTGCCCGTACCGCTGAGTGTGTTGGAAACATTCCGGGTCTCGGGCATTGCCTCCGTGTAGGAAGTATCCACGTTGGCGGGCTTTGCGCTCTTGGGCTTCAGCAGCCACCAACCGCCGGCCAGCACCACAATTGCTACCGGCACCAGCCACTTCCAGTTCTTTTTGGCAAACGCCGCCGCGCCGCCTTTTTTCGGTGCAGCTGCTTCACCCTGCTGCAAGTCAGCGGGCTGTTTAGACTTTTTCCAGATCATTCTTGCCGTTCCTCCTAGGTTCTTTTATGACAAGATGCTTTTTTGTAAAAAGCATCCATCAGAAACTCATATTTGTAGTGTATCGCATTTTGCCCCGATAAACAAGCGTCCAATTTTCGTTTCACGGCATTTCCACAAAGTTTCAGACTTTTTTAACAAAGAATGGCTTTTATTCAAGCAAAAAACGGCACCCGGAAGTTTCCCTCCGGGTGCCGTTTCCTTTGTTTTTACCCTGCGTCTGCGGTGGACTCTACCACCACATACACCCCTGCGGGTACACAGGCGGCCCATGCGCCGTCCTTGTCCAGCCAGCCGAATTGCTCACAGACATGATCCGGGCACTGACTGTCCAAAAACGCGATGGCACCATCCTTCACCTGCAGGTGCACGATGTAGTCCCCTACCTCGTACAGGTAATCGTGATCCTGCGCAAGGGTCAAAGTCTCGGTAACGCCGTCACCGAAATCCACAACGGCCTGTAAGCCGCTGCCCTTGGCGGGGTGCTGCGCCCGCACCGCAAGAAAAACACCTGCGGCCAGCGCCAGCACCACCAGTGCAAAGATCACATTTTTCTTCCACGCGCTGCCCTTGGGGGCGGCGGTGTCAGAGTTTTTTTGCTTTATGCTCATGCAGCGTACTTGCTGGCAGCTGCACCGGCAATGCGGCCAAAGACGGTAAAGTCGGCCACAGCGTTGCCGCCCAGACGGTTTGCACCGTGCACGCCGCCGGTCACCTCACCTGCTGCGAACAGGCCGGGGATCACAGAGCCGTCAGCCTTCAGCACCTCGGTGTTGGTGTTGATCTTCAGGCCGCCCATGGTGTGGTGCACACCTGCGGTGACCTTGATAGCATAGTAGGGAGCGGTATCCAGAGCCTTTGCAAAGCTGGTACGGCCAAAGTCGGGGTCGTTCTTGGCCTCAACGTAGCCGTTCCAGGTCTTCATGGTCTCGGCAAAAGCAGCCTCGTCCACGCCCATAGCCTTTGCCAGTTCCTCGTAGGTCTGGCCGGTCACGGTGTAGCCCTTCTTGATGTAGCCCTGAATGACGCTGGAGGCATCGACCATAGCCTGATCCACCACCAGCCAGCTGTAGCTGCCGGTCTGAGCGATCTCGGCAGCGGAAACCACGTCACGGGTGCCCACTTCATCGATGAAGCGCTTGCCCTCGGCGTTGATCAGCACAGCGCCGTCGCCGCGCAGACCCTCGGTGATCAGGGCAGCGGTGTTAGCCTCCACGGTGGGGTGGATCTGGATCTGATCCATGTCCACAGTGTCAGCGCCCACAGCGGTAGCCATCTCAATGCCCTGACCCTGTGCGCCTGCGGCGTTGGTGGTCATAAAGCCCTTCAGCTCGGGCTTGTACTCGGTGACCATGTCCAGATTTGCGCCGAAGCCGCCGGTGGTCAGCACCACAGCCTTGGCATTCACGGTGATGGTCTCGCCGGTGGAACCGGTAGCCTTCACGCCCACAACAGCGCCGTTTGCATCGGTCAGCAGCTCGGTAGCAGTGGTGTTCAGCAGGGTCTGCACGCCGGCCTTGTCGCAGTTCTCCTGCAGCAGGGGGATCATGTAGGAGCCCACAGAAAGGGTCTTGCCCTCAGCATCCACGGGGCGATGGATACGCTTGACGGATGCGCCGCCGAAGCTGGAAACGCTGTGCAGGGTGATGCCGTGCTCGTCCAGCCAGTCGATGGCGTCAGCGCTGTTGGAGCACAGAGTCTCCACCAGAGCGGGGTCGTTGATGCCCTTGCCGCCGATCATGGTGTCCAGCTCCATCAGCTCCACAGAGTCGAAGTAGCCCTTGGGGTCTGCCTGATAAGCTGCCCACTGCTCAGAGACGGTCTTTGCCAGAGCGGTGATGGTAGCGTTGTCGGCGTACTTTTCAGCAGCGGTCTTCAGGATCTTTTCCACGCCTGCGGACTCGCCGAACTCGTTCTCATCCTGATACACGGTCTTGCCGGCGTTCATGCCGCCGGTAGCGCGCACGGAGTTGCCGCCCACCATGGGCTGGCTCTCCAGAATGACCACGCTCTTGCCCTCGGCAGCAGCAGTGATGGCAGCAGTCATGCCTGCACCGCCTGCACCCACGATGGCAATGTCTGCATCAATGGTGGAGTCCTCGGCCTTGGTCGTGTCGGCCTTGACCTCGGTCTTGTAGTCATCAGCGTTCAGGCCGGCTGCGGCCAGAGCGGCAGCGGCAGCCTCCTTGATGGCGTCGGAGGTGATGGTTGCAGTGGCCACGCCGTCCACGGCAATGCTGCCGCTCTCGGCAATCGCGCCGGGCAGCTGCTCCAGAGCCATGGTGCCGATGCCGGGGGTCTCGTCCTTGCCCTCGGCAGTACAGCCGGTGATCTTGCCGTCGGTCAAAGTCAGAGTGACGGTAACATCGCCGCCCATGCCCTTGGCGGTGCCGGTGAACTCGCCGGACACGCCTGCGGTGGAGGAGGCAGACTTGCTGCCGCAGCCGTAGCCCAGCAGGCTGACACTTACAACAGCCGCCATGGCCAACGCAGCCACGCTCTTGCGGATCTGATTCTTTTTCATTGTTTCATCCTTCTTGTTTTGGGTTGCTTGTGTTCGGATATCTATCAGCAAAAAAGGGGGAGCTGCTCATTCGGAAAGCAGTTCCCCCTCGCTGAAACTTAGGAAAGACTTAGGCGTTGGCCTGAGCTGCAGCAACAGCGCAGGCAACGGTAGCGCCGACCATGGGGTTGTTGCCCATGCCGATCAGACCCATCATCTCAACGTGTGCGGGCACAGAAGAGGAGCCTGCGAACTGAGCATCGCCGTGCACACGGCCCAGAGAGTCGGTCAGGCCGTAGCTTGCGGGGCCTGCAGCCACGTTATCGGGGTGCAGGGTACGGCCGGTGCCGCCGCCTGAAGCAACGGAGAAGTACTTCTTGCCGTTCTCGATAGCCCACTTCTTGTAGGTGCCGGCAACCAGATGCTGGAAGCGGACGGGGTTGGTGGAGTTGCCGGTGATGGAGCACTGCACGTCCTCCTTCTTCATGATGGCAACGCCTTCCATAACGTCGTTAGCGCCGTAGCACTTAACGGCTGCGCGCTCACCCTCGGAGAAGGGGATCTCCTTGACCACAGTCAGGGTCTGGGTAGGGATATCGTACTCGGTCTGCACATAGGTGAAGCCGTTGATACGGGAAATGATGTAAGCTGCGTCCTTGCCCAGGCCGTTCAGGATGACGCGCAGGGGGGTCTTGCGGACCTTGTTTGCGGTGCGGGCGATGCCGATAGCACCCTCAGCAGCAGCAAAGGACTCGTGGCCTGCCAGGAAAGCGAAGCAGGTGGTGTCCTCGCTCAGCAGACGAGCGCCCAGGTTGCCGTGGCCCAGACCGACCTGACGCTGCTCAGCAACAGAGCCGGGGATGGTGAAAGCTTCCAGACCCTCACCGATAGCAGCTGCGCACTCGGCAGCGTCGGTCAGGCCGCGCTTCACAGCGATAGCGGTGCCCAGAGTGTAGGCCCAGACAGCGTTATCAAAGCAGATGGGCTGCACGCCGCGGACGATCTTGTCGCAGTCGATGCCCTTAACGAGGAGCATCTCGTTGCAAGCGTCCAGAGACTCCAGACCGTTAGCCTTCAGGCATGCCTCGATTTTAGGCATACGGCGATCCATAGATTCAAAAGTTGCCATTGAGTTGTTCCTCCTCTCTTATTCCTCACGCGGGTCGATGTACTTCACAGCGCCCTGCTCCTTGCTGAAGCGGCCGTAAGTACCCACGTTCTTCTCGTAAGCCTCGTTGGGGGTCTTGCCGTGACGGATATCCTCCATCATCTTGCCCAGCTTAACGAACTGATAGCCGATGACCTCATCGTTAGCGTCCACTGCCAACTTGTTGATGTAGCCCTCGGTCAGCTCCAGATAGCGCACGCCCTTCTCCTTGGTGGAGAAGATGGTGCCGGTCATGGAGCGCAGACCCTTGCCCAGGTCGTCCAGACCTGCGCCGATGGGCAGACCGTCCTCAGAGAAAGCGGTCTGGCTGCGGCCGTAGACGATCTGCAGGAACAGCTCGCGCATAGCCACGTTGATGGCGTCGCACACCAGGTCGGTGTTCAGAGCTTCCAGAATGGTCTTGCCGGGCAGGATCTCGCCTGCCATAGCAGCAGAGTGGGTCATGCCGGAGCAGCCGATGGTCTCCACCAGAGCCTCTTCGATGACGCCGTTCTTGATGTTCAGGGACAGCTTGCAGGTGCCCTGCTGGGGTGCACACCAGCCCACACCATGGGTGTAGCCGCTGATGTCCTTGATCTCATAGGCCTTGACCCATGCGCCCTCTTCGGGGATGGGAGCCGGACCATGCTTAGGACCTTTGGTGATCGGGCACATATTCTGTACTTGCTGCGAATAGGTCATAATCATACTCTCCTTTTGACAAAATGTCGCTTTGGCAGCACAAAACCGCCGCCGCGCCCTGCCGGCACAGCTGCTGCTCCATACTGCTTGCATCCGAACCGGGTGCGCTGCTCTCTTTCAGCGCCTGCACCGGTACTACCACGCATGATTTTATTATAGAGAAAACGGACGAATTTTGCAAGTCATTTCCTGCAAAAAGTACAGCCGGGTTTTACGGTCATGCAGAGCTAACTGGCATTTCCACCGCTTTACACAAATCAGTCGTCAAGTTTTTGTCAATTCTGCCGTAAGCACCGGCAAACTTTTTGCACCATTTTCTTTTTGCGCGTTTCAGCGCGGGTCTTTCTGCACCGGATGCAGCGCCCAGATGGCTGCAAAACCCGCCGCCGCACCGGCCATGGCAAGCAGGTGCCGCCCGTTCTCCAGCGCCAGCAGGTTGGCCGCAAAAGGGAACGCAAGACTGCCCACGCTCTGCCCCAGCGCCAGAAAGCCGTAGTTCACCCCGGCATGGGGCAGGCCGAACAGGTCGGTGGAAAGGGCGGGCAGCACCGCCGCCAGCGCCGAGTAGCAGAAGGTGAGCCCGGCGTAGCACACCACCACCCACCAGCCCCGCGCCGCCCAGAACGCCGCCGACAGCCCAAGCGAAGCCGCAAACAGCCCAAGGTCGGTGGCGCGGCGGCCGATGTGGTCGCTGAGCATGGGCATCAGCATCCGTCCCGCAGCGCTGCCCACGCTGCCCAGTACGATGCTCCACAGCGCAGCAGTCTCGTCCAGCCCGCGTTCCATGCCCAGCTTTAAGATGATGGGACTGAACAGCAGCACCGCCGGAGTGGAAAAGCACACCGCGCCCGCACACAACCAGTACTGCTTTGTGCGCAGCATCTGCCCCGGGGAGAGGTCGAGGGTGTTTTTGACGCTTGGCTGCTGTTTTTTCTGCGGCGGGTCGCTGAGCACCGCACTGCCCGCAAGGCACACCGGCAGGGTGAGCGCGCCAAGCGCCCAGAACGCGCCCCGGATCCCCTGCACCGGGCCAAAGCCCCGCAGCGCCGCCCGGACAAACAGGGTCAGGAACGCGCCGGAAAGTCCCACCGCACCGCCGATGACCCCGGTCGCCAGCCCCTTGCGCCCCGCGTACCACTTTTGGGCGCAGGACTGGATAGAGGGGTACAAAAAGGCTGTGCCCAGCCCCGCCGGGATGCTGAAGGCCAGAAAGAACCCCCACCCTGCCCAGCCCGGCAGAAAGGCCGCTGCAAAAAAGCCGCCGCAGAGCAGGGCTGTGCCCCACAACGCCGCGCAGCGCGGCCCCTTTTTGTCCTGCAAAAAACCGCCCAGCACACACCCCACCCCAAAGGAGGCAATGAGCAGGGCAAAGGCGTAACCCGCCCCCTGCTCAGAAAGGCCGTATTCCTCCATGACCGGCTGCTGAAAAACGCCCCAAGCCGCCGGTAAGCCGGTAAGCACCTGAATGGCTGCCCCCGCAGCCAGAATGGTCCACGGGTGTTTTGCTGCAAACTGCTGTTTCATACCTTCACCTCAAAGATTTGTGCAATTTGCGATAGTGTGCCCATTTGGATTGACAATCCGGCATTATCCTTTATAATGGTAAAGTACTGAGTTAAAAACGCTCCCGCCCCTTTTCAGGCATCGAGGGCGGGTACAATTTACAGATAGAGAGGAACTACTGTTATGAAAACACAGGCTTTGAAGGGTATGCGGGACCTGCTGCCCGCCGAACAGACCCTGCGCGACTACATTCAGGGCAAGATTCTGGAGACCTACCGCTCTGCCGGTTTTGAGCGCATCTCCACCCCCATGCTGGAGGATATGGAAAATCTGGACAAATCCGAGGGCGGCGACAACCTGAACCTGATCTTCAAGGTGCTCAAGCGCGGTGATAAGCTGACCGCTGCCCTGAACACCGGCGATCCCAAGCAGCTGTCCGACATGGGTCTGCGCTACGACCTCACCCTGCCGCTGAGCCGCTACTACGCCGCCAACAAGGACAAGCTGCCCAACCCCTTCAAGGTCATCCAGACCGACCGGGTGTTCCGCGCTGAGCGCCCCCAGAAGGGCCGTCTGCGCGAGTTCGTGCAGTGCGATATCGACATTCTGGGCGACGCTTCCCCCAACGCCGAGGTGGAGCTGATCGACGTGACCACCCGCGCGCTGCTGAACATCGGCTTTACCGGCTTCACCGTCAACATCAACGACCGCCGCATCCTGCGCGGGATGCTGGAGAGCATGGGCTTTGCTGCCGACACGCTGGATTCCGTCTGCATCACCTTTGACAAGATGGACAAGATCGGTGCCGAGGGCGTGAAGGCTGAGCTGACCGAGAAGCAGCTGCCGGAAAGCGCCATCCACGCACTGGCAGACTTTATTGCCGCCGGGGACGTGACGCTGGACGCCGTAGCTGCCCGCTGCGCCGACCCCGCCATCGCCGACGACCTGAAGTATGTGCTGGCTACCGCCAACACGCTGGCTGCCGGCCGCTATCAGGTGGCCTACTGCCCCAGTCTGGTGCGCGGTCAGGGTTACTACACCGGCATGGTGTTCGAGGTGACCTGCCCGCAGTTCAGCGGTGCTGTGGCCGGCGGCGGCCGCTACGACAACATGGTGGGCAAGTTCCTTGGCGTACAGGTGCCCGCCGTGGGCTTCTCCATCGGCTTTGAGCGGGTGTGCGGCATTCTGCTGGAGCAGGGCTACCAGATCCCCGGCGCAAAGCAGAAGATCGCCCTGCTGTACGGCAAGGACACCGACTTCCCTGCCGTGCTGAGCAAGGCCGCTGCGCTGCGCGAGCAGTACAACGTCACCGTGCTGCCGCAGGGCAAAAAGCTGGGCAAGCAGCTGGGTCAGCTGGAAGCCGCAGGCTTTGCGGGCGCAGCCTTTATGGACAAGGACGAGGTAAAGATCTTTGCCCAGCAGTAACCCGCCCGCCTGACGATTTTAGAGTTTTGTGGGTCAGAAACGTCTGCGGACGTTTCTGACCCACTTTTTTCAGCCGTCACGACACTAAAAAAGCAGCCCCGCCGGTGCTCCGGCGGGGCTGCTTTTGCGTAACAGTGTATTTTTTAGAACTCGATCTTGCTCTCGATGTAGCTCTTCAGCTTGCTGATGGGCATACGCACCTGCTCCATGGTGTCGCGGTCACGGACGGTGACGCAGTTGTCGGCAGCAATACCCTTGGCCTCGTCGCCCACGGTGTCAAAGTCCACAGTGATGCAGAACGGGGTGCCGATCTCGTCCTCACGGCGGTAACGCTTGCCGATAGAACCGGTATCGTCGTAGTCCACCATAAAGTACTTGCTCAGCTCGTTGCGGATCTCCATAGCCTTCTCGCCCAGCTTCTTGCTCAGGGGCAGCACGGCGCACTTGTAGGGAGCCAGCGCCGGATGCAGACGCAGCACGGTGCGGATATCCTCCTTGCCCTTGCTGTCGGTCAGGTGCTCCTCGTCGTAGGCCTCGCACAGGAAAGCCAGCGCCACACGGTCACAGCCCAGAGAGGGCTCGATGACGTAGGGGATGTAGTGCTCGTTGGTCTCGCTGTCGAAGTACTCCAGACTCTTGCCGGAAGCCTCCTGATGGCGGGTCAGGTCGTAGTTGGTACGGTCTGCAATGCCCCACAGCTCGCCCCAGTCGGTGAACGGGAAGGCGTACTCGATATCGGTGGTAGCGCGGCTGTAGAAGGCCAGCTCTGCAGGCTCGTGGTCACGCAGGCGCAGGTGTTCCTTCTTGATGCCAAGGCTCAGCAGCCAGTTCTCGCAGTAGTCCTTCCAGTAGGCGAACCAGTCCAGATCGGTGCCGGGCTTGCAGAAGAACTCACACTCCATCTGCTCAAACTCGCGGGTGCGGAAGGTGAAGTTGCCCGGGGTGATCTCGTTGCGGAAGGCCTTGCCTACCTGGCACACACCGAAGGGCAGCTTGCGGCGGGTGGTGCGCTGGATGTTGGCAAAGTTGACAAAGATGCCCTGTGCGGTCTCGGGACGCAGATAGCAGGTGGAGGAGCTATCCTCAGTCACGCCGATGGCGGTCTTGAACATCAGGTTGAACTTGCGGATGGGGGTAAAATCGTGCTTGCCGCAGACGGGGCAGACGATATCCTCGTGCTCTGCGATGAAAGCGTCCATCTCGTCAAAGCTCATGGCGTCCACGTTCACCTCGGGGTGCTCCTCACCGATCAGCTTGTCGGCGCGGTGGCGTGCCTTGCAGGCGCGGCAATCCAGCAGGGGGTCCGAGAAGCTGGACACATGGCCGGTGGTCACCCAGGTCTGCGGGTTCATGATGATGGCAGCATCCAAACCCACATTATAGGGGCTTTCCTGCACAAACTTTTTCAGCCATGCCTTTTTGACGTTGTTCTTGAACTCCACGCCAAGGGGGCCGTAGTCCCAGCTGTTGGCCAGACCGCCGTAGATCTCGGAACCGGGGAACACATAACCACGGTTCTTGCAAAGATTGACGATCATGTCAAGGGTCTTTTCGCTCTGTTCCATTGTAGTACATCCTTTCCGTCCGCGGCTGGTTTGCCGTGTCGTATCGTGTTGTGTGCCGGCGGCTTTCCCACCGCCGGGCGTGCTTGCGGCTTGCGCAAGCACAGTATATTTACTGTACCATGTTTTGCCCCGCTTGTAAAGCCCGGCAGACAGTTCAGCTGCGCTCTGTCAGGTATTTTACCAGCAGGCGGTACAGGGCATCCGGGTCGATGGGCTTTGACAGATGCTCGTTCATACCGGCCTGCAGCGCTTTCAGGCGGTCCTCCGCAAAGGCGTTTGCCGTCATGGCAAAAATGGGGATGGTCTTTGCGTCCGGGCGGTCCATGGCGCGGATAGCGCGGGTGGCCTCGTGGCCGTCCCGCACCGGCATCATCACGTCCATCAGGATGGCATCAAAGCCGCCCACCGGCGAGGCTGCAAAGGCCTCCACCGCCTGCTGTCCGTCGGCGGCTTTTGTCACCTTTATGCCCACATCGTTCAGCAAAAACTCCATGATCTCCATGTTCAGGGCGTTGTCCTCTGCCAGCAGCACCTGCCGTCCACGCAGCACGGTAAGGTCTGTCTGCTGCTGCTCCGGCTCTTCGGTTGCAGTATTATCGATGGCAAAGGGCAGGGTGATGGTGTAGGTGGTGCCTACGCCCTGCTTGCTTTCCACCCCGATAGTGCCGCCCATCTTATCCACAAGGCTTTTGGTGATGGACATGCCAAGGCCGGTGCCGCCGTACACCGAGCGTGCCCCGGCGTTTTCCTGCGTAAAGGGCTCGAACATCCGCTGCTGGAACTCCTCGCTCATGCCGATGCCGGTATCCGCGCAGACAAAGCAGATCTGCGCCTTGTCCCCGGTACAGCTCAGTTCAAAGCAGTCCAGCATCACGCGCCCCTTCTCCCGGTTATACTTGATGGCGTTGCTGAGCACATTCATCAGCAGCCGCTTGACGTGCAGCGGGCTGCCCACCAGCCGGGGATGCGGCAGCCTGCCGTATTCCCGGTGCAGCACAATACCGCGCTCTTCCGCCTGTTTTTCCAGCACGTCCGTGATCTCGTGTATCAGCTCGGGCAGATCAAAGGGCACATTTTCCAGCACCACCTCGCCAGACTCCAGCTTGCCCATGTCCAGCACCTCGTTCACCAGCTCCAGCAGCAGGGTGGAGGCCTCCCAGATCTTTTTGCGGCAATCGGCCTGCCGTGCCATATCCTCCGGGCAGCGGTCGCCGATCTCCACCATACCCCGGATGCCGTTGATGGGGGTGCGGATATCGTGGCTCATGCGCTGCAAAAACTCGGTCTTGGCAAGGTTTGCGCTCTCCGCCTTCAGCGCAGCCGCCTTGAGGGTCTCCTGGTACTCCTGCTCCCGGCGCAGCTGCTGCTCCCGGTAGCGCCGGGCGGTCTTGCCGCGCAGCAATTGCAAAAGGAACAGGATGACCATATAAGCAAAGGCCGCCATGCTCACATTGCGCATGGTAGAGACATACACCTCCTGCTCCGGGCGGTAGACATAGATATAAAAGCTGCGTCCCTGCCCCACAATGCCGTAGGCGTACTGCTGCCCGGTGGTGCTGTGCACATGGATCATGCCGCCGTCTGTGCTGCGCGCTTTTAAGGCAGAAAGGGTGGGGTTTTCGTCCACGGTGGTATCCAGCAGAGAGGTGTCGTTGCTGGCCACAATGCGGTCACCACGGGTCACCACGATGATGCCGTCCACAGCGGGGTTATAGCCCTGCACGCAGTTCTGGTAGGAAAGACTGTAATTGCGCACATATTCTGCCGTGGTGCGGTAGTACACCACAAGCACCCCGTCCCCATCTTTCCGGGCGCAGGCTGCGGTATCTACATAGGAGCTATCCTCCTTTTCCGTCCGCCCGGCGTAGATCTGTTCCGGATTGTCGGCCACAGTCAGCACGATAGAACCGGCCAGTTCCGCTTCCATCTGTTCCCGGACCTGCGGGTCAGCCGTCCGGCCATCCTGTGAGGCACCGCACAAAATTTTGCCCTCTGCCGAAAGCACAAGGATGCCGCTGAGGGTATAATCCTGCAAATATTCTTCCATAGCGGCATCGTCCAGCACCCGCCCGGGGTTCTTCTGCTGGTCCCGGGCGATCTCGCTGCACAGATGCTGCGCGTTTTCCATCACCCGCATCAGGCTTTTGGCCTCGGTGGCAAGGTTCAGGTTATCGTAGCCGGTGCACTGCTCCTTAACATAGCTGATGGTATCCTCAAACTGCTTTTCTGCATTTTGCAGGTCGCTGTGGGCCGAAAGCCCCAGCACACCGCCCAGTATCAGCAACCCAGCAAGCGCACAGATCAGAATGTGCTGCTTCCGGCTGATAACCAGTGACCCTTTTTCCATTCCGTCATGCATGGGTGCTGTCCTCCAGTCCATCCAGATAGTGCCCGGGGTCGTCCAGATAGCGGCTCACGATCTGCCGGACGGTGCCGTCTGCCAGCATCTCCTGAAACACCTCCGTCAGCTGCTGCGGCAGGTCATCACCGCGCTCTTTGGCAAAGGCAACGCCCAGCCGCGCCGTCATCAGCGGCTCGTCCAGAATGCGGTATTCAACGCTGTAATCCTTCATGAACTGCCGGATGGCGCTTTCGTGGGCGGCTAAGGCGTCCGCGTAGCCTTTGAGCAGGGTGGTGTAGAGCAGATCCCGATTCTGCAGGGAATACAGCCTGCGCAGCCGGGGCAGACCGTTCTGCTCCGCATTCAAAAACAGTTCCTCCGGCTTTGTGGTGGACTGCACCGCCACCACCTTACCGGCCAGATCCTGCAGAGTGCGAATGTCGCTATCGGAGCGCACTGCCACCACCTGACGGCTGTACAGATAAGGCCCTGCCCATTGGTATTCTTCCTCGCGGCCATCCATGGAAAAGCTGCCCCAGATGCAGTCGATGGTGTCGTTTTCCACCAGTTCCTTCTTCTTTTCCCAGTCGATGGTCACAAATTTCACCCGGTAGCCCAGCCGCCCGAACGCCTCAGTGGCCAGTTCCACGTCAATGCCGGTGGGCGCGCCGTCTGTGCCCATATAGTTGAAGGGTGGGTAGTTATCGCTGCCCACCACGATGACCGGCATCGCTGCCGTATAGCTGTCGGCTTTTCCGGGATGCAGGCAGCTGCAAAGCAGCACCGCACACGTTGCCAGTGCCAGCAGGCAGGCCGCCAGCCGCAGTCCTCTTCTGTATTTTTTCATGGTTCTTCCATCCTGTGTTTTTTGCTGTATTTTGCAGCAGATCGCTCCATGCTATCAGTATAATAAAAACTGTTCCAAAAGAAAAGCCAAAAATCACTTTTCCGGCAGTTTTTACGCTTTTCTGTAAAAAGAGCTCCCGGAGCGTTCGCAGACGTTCCGGGAGCTCAAAATCACCCTTTACTTGTGGTACTTCATGCCCGCATTGATGGTGCAGGCGCGGTAGATCTGCTCGGTGAGCACCAGCCGTGCCAGCTGATGGGGCATGGTGATGCGGCCCATACTGAACTTGAGGACAGCGGCCTTTTTCACCTCATCGGACAGGCCGTGGGACGAGCCGATGACAAAGGCCACATCCCCTGCCCCGCTGCCGGCGCGCTGTGCCAGAAACTGCGCCAGTTCATCGGAGGAGATCTGCTTGCCCTCGATGCACATGGCTACAATAGCAGCCCCCTTGCGCACATTGGAAAGGATGGCTTTTCCCTCTTTATCCAGTGCCTTTTTCACCACGGCGTCCGAGGCGTTTTTCTCCTCGATCTTTTCCTCCGGCAGCTCAAGGATGCGGAAGGCGGCAAAGGCCGCCAGACGCTTCTGGTACTCTGCCACGCCCTCGGCGAAATATTTGGCGTTCAGCTTACCCACACAGATCAGGTCGATATTTTGCATGACTGCTTCCTCTTTTCAGGATAAACGATTTAAAATTGTCTCCGCTTCGCTCTAACAATAACAGCGGAAAATTTTTTATAATTTGTAACTCCGAAACGACTGCGGTCGTTTCGGAGTTACTTTTTCACGGGAGGGGACTTTTCGGAAAGGCGGCGGGGAGTTTCCTGAGCAAATTCCGGCGAAGTGGGGCCCCGGTGCGCAGCACTGGGGCGGAACAGGGGGTTCCGGACTCATTTGCGAAGGAAAGCTCTCCGCTGCCTGCCATCACAGCAGGCTCATCTGCTCGCCCTCGTCCTCGGCGCGGATCAGCGCACCGGTGGCGGGCAGGCTGCGCACGCGGTAGCGGTGGGGGTTCGCCAGCTCCAAGCTATCCGCCGGCACCACCGAGGCAATGGTCTGGTTCTTTTTCAGGGTGACCACCGCCACGCCCTGACTATCACGGGTGGTCTTGGCGGCAATTTGCGCCGTGCCCACCAGCAGCATCCGGCTGGCACTGGTGCGGATGGCAAGCTCGGTCTCCTCCGGCAGGTAAAGCATCATGGCAAGCTGCTCCTTATCGCTGTACGCCTTCAGCAGCTTGCGGCGGTTCTGCTTGGTGGCGTAGGAGCTGAGGGGGATCTTCGCACATTTGCCGCTGGCAAAGAAGAACAGCATAAAGCCGCTGTAATCGCCGGTAATGACCATGCTCAGCACGTTTTCGCCCTCGTCCATGCCCAGCCGTCCCGGGATGAAGATGCCCATCTGGGCCACCTTGCCGTCCTCCAGTTCTGCCAGACGTACCTTGTACACCTGCTGCTTGTCGGTAAAGAACAGCGCCTCCACATTGTTGCGGGTCTCCAGCTGCTGGATGATCTCGTCCCCCTCCTTCAGCTTGTGCGCACCGGCAGTGCGCAGGCTCTGGGGCGGGATCTTTTTAAAGTAGCCCTCCCGGGTAAAGAACACGGTCACCGGGTAGTCCGGCACAGCTTCTTCCTCGGCGGCAGCATCCTCCTCGGGCAGGTCGTACAAAATCTCACTGCAACGGGGCTTGCCGTATTTTTTCGCTACATCGTTTAGTTCGTTGATGATGATGCGGCGGATGCGGGCAGGCTTTGCCAGCACATCGTTCAGGTCGGCAATGTCCTTTTCCAGCTGCTCGATCTCGCCGGTGCGCTTGAGGATGTATTCCCGGTTCAGGTGTCGCAGCTTGATCTCTGCCACATAGTCGGCCTGCACCTCGTCAATGCCAAAGCCGATCATCAGGTTGGGCACCACCTCGGTCTCCTCCTCGGTGGTGCGGATGATGCGGATGGCCTTGTCGATATCCAGCAGGATGGCAGCAAGACCCTGCAACAGGTGCAGCCGCTTTTCCTTGCCGTGCAGGTCGTAGTAGGTGCGGCGGCGCACGCACTCAACGCGGAACGCCGTCCACTCCTTTAAAATTTCCCGCACGCCCATGACCCGGGGCTGGCCGGACACCAGAATGTTGAAGTTGCAGCTGAAGCTGTCCTCCAGCGGGGTAGCCTTGAACAGTTTTGCCATCAGCTTGTCGGCATCCACGCCGCGCTTGAGGTCCAGCGTCAGCTTCAGACCGTTCAGGTCGGTCTCGTCGCGCATATCGCTGATTTCCTTGACCTTGCCGGTCTTGACCAGCTCTGCGATCTTGTCCATGATGGCCTCCACCGTGGTGGTGGGCGGGATCTGGGTGACCTCGATCATATTTTCGCCGGGCACTGCATTGTAGCGGGCGCGCACCTTTACGCTGCCGCGGCCGTTCTCGTAAATTTCACGCATCTGCGCTTCATCATACAAGATCTGGCCGCCGCCCACAAAGTCCGGGGCGGGCATGGTGGTGCCGATATCGTGGTGCTCGTCCTTCATCAGCGCCACGGTGGTGGCGCACAGCTCTGCCAGATTGAAGGAACAGATGTTGCAGGCCATGCCCACCGCGATGCCCAGCGTATTGTTGGCCAGAATGGTGGGGAAGGTAACCGGCAGCAGGGTGGGCTCGGTGGTGGTGCTGTCGTAGTTGGGCACAAAGTCCACAGTCTCTTTGTCGATATCCCGGAACAGCTCCTCGCACACGCTTTCCAGCTTTGCCTCGGTGTATCGGGCGGCAGCGCAGGACATATCGCGGCTGTAGGCCTTGCCAAAGTTGCCCTTGCTGTCCACAAAAGGTACCAGCAGGCTTTCGTTGCCGCGGCCCATGCGCACCATGGTGTCGTAGATGGCGGCGTCGCCGTGGGGATTCAGGTGCATGGTGCTGCCCACGATATTGGCAGACTTGGTGCGGGCGCCCTTGAGCAGACCCATCTCGTACATGGTGTACAGCAGCTTGCGGTGCGCCGGCTTGAAGCCGTCGATCTCCGGCAGCGCGCGGCTGACGATGACGCTCATGGCATAGGGCATATAGTTGGTTTCCAGCGTGCGGGTAATGGGATCTTCCAGCACGCTACCTGCGTTTAAAATTTCAACGCCGTCGCCCAGCTGCGGGCGCACCGGCTTTAAGGTTTTCTTGGTCGATTTTTTTGCCATTACAGTTCCTCTCCATAGGGAAAAACCCTCTCAGGCTGCTGCGCAGCCAGCTCCCCCGAGGGGGGAGCTTTTGGGGTCGTCCCGCAAAGTTTCCCTCTTGTGCCAAGCCTCTCCCCTTCGGGAGAGGTGGCATCGCGTCAGCGATGACGGAGAGGGTTCTCAGCTCACGTCCAGATCATCCAGATACTCTGCGCCGTGCTGAGCGATATGCTCCTTGCGGCCTGCCAGATTGTCACCCAGCAGAATGTCGAACACCTGTGCGGTCTGCACCACATCGGTGGGCATTACCTTGATCAGGCGGCGGCTTTCCGGGTTCATGGTAGTCAGCCACATCATCTCAGGGTCGTTCTCGCCCAAGCCTTTGGAGCGCTGGATGGTGTATTTTTTGTCCCCGATCTTTTCCAGAAAAGCGGCCTTTTCCGGCTCGGTATAGGCGAAATAAGTGCGATCCTTCGTGGTGATCTCGTACAAAGGCGACTCTGCGATATACACATAGCCCTTGTTGATCAGGGTGGGGGTAAGCCGGTAGAGCATGGTCAGCACAAGGGTGCGGATCTGGTAGCCGTCCACGTCGGCATCGGTACAGATGACGATTTTATTGAACCGCAGATTGTCGAGGTTAAAGGTAGCCAGCTCCTTGTTGTGCTTGCCGCCCAGCTCCACACCGCAGCCCATCACCTTGATGAGGTCCACGATGACGTCCGACTTGAAGATGCGGGCATAATCCGCCTTCAGACAGTTCAGGATCTTGCCGCGGATGGGCATGATGGCCTGATATTCACTGTCCCGGCTGGACTTGACCGCGCCCATAGCCGAGTCGCCCTCTACGATATACAGCTCGCGGCGGGCGGAATCCCGGGTGCGGCAGTCCACGAATTTCTGCACGCGGTTGGCCAGGTCGATTTGCGTAGAGAGCGTTTTTTTGATGCTTTGGCGCGTTTTTTCCGCGTGCTCGCGGCTCTGCTTGTTCACCAGCACCTGCTGGCAGATCTTCTGGGCCTCCTCAGGCTTTTCCAGAAAATACACTTCCAGATAATGCTTGAGGAAGTCGGTCATAGCCTGCGAGACAAATTTATTGGTGATGGCCTTTTTGGTCTGGTTTTCGTAGCTGGTACGGGTGGAAAAGCTGGAGGACACATACACCAGACAGTCCTGCACGTCCTGAAAGCTGATGGCGCTCTCGCCCTTTCTGTACAGGTTCTTTTCCTTCAGGTACTTGTTGATCTGGTAGACAAAGGCGGTGCGCACTGCGTGCTCCGGGCTGCCGCCGTGCTCCAGCCACGAAGAGTTGTGGTAGTATTCCAGCAGCTGTACCTTATTAGAGAAACAAAAAGCCGCACTCATGCGCACCTTGTAGTCCGGCTGATCCTCGCGGTCCCGGCCCACAGCCTCGCTCTCGCAGCTGAACACGGGGGTCAGGGTGTCTTCCCCTGCTACTTCTGCCACATAGTCCGCGATGCCGTTCTGGTAGCACCAGCTTTCGTGCCACGGCTTGCCGGTGGCGGGGTCTTTTTCCTTTTCATCGGTAAAGTTGAGGGTAAGCCCCGCGTTGACCACGGCCTGACGGCGCAGCACATCCTTATAGTAGCTGCCGGGCACATCGATATCGGTAAACACCTCATCGTCCGGTTTCCAGTGGATAATACTGCCGGTGCGGCGGCCCTTGTAGGGTTCCTTTTGCAAGCCGCCCACGTTCTCGCCCTTTTTAAAGTCCAGATGGTAGTGATAGCCGTCGCGGTAGATATCGGCGGTCATCCATGCCGAGGCATACTGGGTGGCGCACAGACCCAGACCGTTCAGGCCAAGGCTGAACTCGTAGTTATCCTCGCCTTCGCCGTACTTGCCGCCCGCGTACATCTCGCAGAACAGCAGCTCCCAGTTGAAGCGCCCCTCGCCGTTGTTCCAGTCCACGGGCATACCGCGGCCAAAGTCCTCCACAATGACGCTGCCGTCCTTGCAGCGGGTCACGTTGATGGTATCGCCGTGGCCGTCGCGGGCTTCATCGATAGAGTTGGACACGATCTCAAAGATCGAGTGGGCACAGCCCTCCACACCGTCTGAGCCAAAGATGACTGCCGGGCGCTTGCGCACACGGTCGGCACCCTTTAACGAGGTAATGCTCTCGTTGCCATATTCCTGTTTTTTTGCCATGCTGCTCCTCCCGGCCCATCGCAGCTGTGCCGCGCAGGCCGTCCTGTAATCAAAGCAGACGCCCGCCCTTTCTATTATATAAGAAATATAACAGCATCTCTGCGGGCATAAGCGCCTGTGTTCTTTTCTTTTATTAAACCATAGGTTGTAAAACTTGTCAAATATTCTTTCTCTCTTTTCCCGTACTGCCTCCGGCACGAAAACCGCGAAAAAAAGTCGTTCTTATTTTGCACGCAGAGACGCCGAAAAGCAAAAACTTTTCAATTTTTTCAAAAAAGTTTGCATTTACCCCTTTACAAAATCGAAATTTCAGGTATAATAATCATCGTCCGGTGCGCCTCTGTAGCTCAGTCGGTAGAGCAGGGGACTGAAAATCCCCGTGTCATTGGTTCGATTCCGATCGGAGGCACCACGTCAAGGAAACCCAACAGGGTTTCCCAATATGCGGCCGTAGCTCATCTGGTAGAGCGCCACCTTGCCAAGGTGGAGGTAGCGAGTTCGAGCCTCGTCGGCCGCTCCATTGGAGTGGTATTCATCACTCCCTTATATGGTGACGTGGCCAAGTGGTAAGGCAAGGGTCTGCAAAACCCTCATCCACCAGTTCAAATCTGGTCGTCACCTCCAAAAGATTCCCGGAAGCTTCGGCTTCCGGGATTTTTTATTTTGCACTGTCCCCTGCCGGGGGAGCTTCCTCCCGTGAAAATGCAATGCCGGAGCGTCCGCAGACGCTCCGGCATTGCTATAATAAAAGTAACGCTACCTCAGAACCGCAGCCGCATCTGATACCACACCACCCCGCCGTGGGTGGAAGCGGAAACGCCCTCGTTCACAAAGCCAAACTTTGCGTAATAGTGCAAAAGCTTCTCCTTGCAGGTCAGCACCAGCCCCTTGCGCCCCTGTGCGTGGGCATCTGCAATGGCTCTTTGCAGCAGCAGCCCGGCATAGCCCCGGCAGCGGCAGCGCGGGAAGGTGTTCACCCCAAAGATCATCTGCCATGCGCCATTTTCATCATGCAGGGCGGCATCCGCGTACATCTCATCGGTCAGGTCGGGCATATCGATACAAAAGCCGTCCACAAAGGCCACCAGCTCCCCCTGCTCAAACAGCAGCCAGAAATGCTCCGCATAGTGTGCCAGCCGTCCGGCAAATTCTTCCGCTGTGGCAGCCTCCGCTGCCGGAAAACAGGCCGCCTCCACGGCGGCAATGGCCTGTAAATCGTCCATAGTTGCGTTGCGTATCTCCACAGTATCTCTCCTCCCTTTTTGTAATGTCAGTATACCACAGCTGCCGCACAAGGGCAAAATATTTGCATCTGTTCCCCGTCCGTGTTACAATGGCTATACTACGCTTGGAAGGGAGTTGAAACGCCATGCCCACCGAAAACCGCACTACCTTAACGCCGGACACCCCGGTGCGCTACCTGAAAGGGGTGGGGCCCAAGACCGCAGAGCGGTTCGAAAAACTGGGCATCGTGACGTTGGCAGACCTGCTGTGCCACTACCCCCGACGGTACATCGACTTTTCCAAGCCCTACTCCATTGCGGAGGCCCCTGCCGACACTGAATGCGTGGTAAAGGCCGAGGTGTTTGCAAAGCCCGGCGGGCGCATTCTGCCGGGCGGGCGGCGGATGGAGCGCATCACCGCCGGGGACGATGTAGCCAGTCTGGAGATCACATGGTTCAACAACCCCTACGCCACCCAGAAATTGCAGCTGGGGCAGGAATACTATTTTCAGGGCATCGTGACCGGCGGGATGCTGCGCCGCCAGATGGTCAACCCGCAGGTGCGCACCGCCGAGCAGATCCAGGCCGCGCCCTTTGAGGCCGTTTACCCCCAGACCGAGGGACTGTCCAGCAGCGCCATCTCCCGCTGCATCCGGCAGCTTTTGCCCCACGCGGAGCTGCTGCCCGATCCGCTGCCCCCGGAGATGCTGCAAAAATACCGTCTGCTCCCCAAGGCCGAGGCGGTACGCGCCATCCACTGCCCTGCCACCGAGGAGCAGGCTGCAGCGGCGCGGCGGCGGCTCATTTACGAGGAATTGCTGGTGCTGCAATTGGGCATCGGGCGGATGCGCAGCCGTGGCGCTGCGGCCACCGGCGCACCCATGCGCCGCGCCGATGCATCCCCTTTCTGGCAGAGCCTGCCCTTTGCCCCCACCGGGGCGCAGCGCCGTGCAGTGGAGGAGATTTTAAACGATATGGCGGGCGATACCGCCATGAACCGCCTGTTGCAGGGCGATGTGGGCAGTGGCAAAACGCTGGTGGCCGCTGCCGCCATCTGGGCGTGCATCCGGGCGGGGTATCAGGCCGCGCTGCTGGCGCCTACCGAAATTCTGGCCGCGCAGCACGCCGAGGGGCTCAACCGGCTGCTTGCCCCCTTCGGGATGCGGGTGGCCCTGCTGACCGGCGGCATGAAGGCCGCCGCCCGCCGCACCACGCTGGCTGCCATCCGCAAGGACGAAGCCGACCTTGTGGTGGGCACCCACGCCCTGATGAGCGAAGGGGTGGAGTTTGCCCGGCTGGGTCTGGCGGTCATTGACGAGCAGCACCGCTTTGGGGTGCGTCAGCGCGGCGCATTGGCCGAAAAGGCCGCGAACCCGCACCTGCTGGTCATGAGCGCCACCCCTATCCCCCGCACGCTGGGGCTGCTGATCTACGGCGACTTGGATATCTCCATTCTGGACGAGCTGCCCCCCGGGCGCACCCCGGTCAAGACCCGGTGCATCACCGGCAAACGGCGGCGAGACCTGTACCGCTTTCTGGACAGCGAGATCGACAAAGGGCGGCAGGTGTATCTGGTCTGCCCCGCCATCGAGGATGTGCCGGACGGCGGGCTGAACGCCGTCAAGACCTACTACGAGGACATTGCCAAGACGCTGCTGCCCGACCGCCGGGTGGGGCTGATGCACGGCAAGCTGAAACCCAAGGAAAAAGCCGCCGTCATGGAGGATTTCAAGGCCGGGCGGTTGGATGCACTGGTGTCCACCACCGTCATCGAGGTGGGTGTGGACGTGCCCAATGCCAGCGTGATGGTGATTGAAAACGCCGAGCGCTACGGTCTGAGCGCCCTGCACCAGCTGCGCGGGCGGGTAGGACGCGGCGCTGCCGAGAGCTGGTGCTTCCTTGTCAGCGATAACACCAGCGAGGCCGTGCAGAAGCGGCTGAAATTTCTCTGCTCCACCACCGACGGCTTTGCCGTGGCACAGTACGACCTGGAGACCCGCGGCCCTGGCGACTTTTTCGGCAGCCGTCAGCACGGTCTGCCCACCCTGCAGATCGCCGATTTGATGAACGATACCCGCACCCTGCACGCCGCCCAGAGCGAAGCCGCCGCATTGCTTGCCGCCGACCCGCTGCTGGAAAGCCCTGCCCACGCTTTGCTGGCCGCGCAGGTGCAGCAGATGTTCGACAAGGCCGGGCCGATGAACTAAAAAAGCGCTGTCACTCGAAAAATTCGTGCGACAGCGCTTTTCTTTACGTTTCCTTGCTCCCGACGATGCTTTGCAGGATGCGGGCGGTCAGGGCATCCAGCTTTGTTTCCAGTGCGGGCAGGTGCAGCAGGCGGTAGAGCCGCTGATACACGGCATCCACCGCGTAGCCCGCAACAGCAACCAGCAGCACCGCACCGGTCAGATACGCCAGCGAGGGCAGCAGCGCCCCGCCAAACCGGGGCAGGTCTACCAGCTGCCACAGCAGCGCCCGGGTAAAATCGCTGTCGTGCAGCAGATACACCCCGAAGGACAGCGGTGCCAGCCGAAAGACCCAGCGCCGCCAGTAGTCCGAGCGGATACGGATATTCTGAAACAGCAAAAACATTGCTGCCGAGGCAATGACCGTAGCCAGTGCCTGATAGCCGTTGACGGTATTCACAAAACCGTTCAGGTGCAGGGCGTTTTCCACCCGCAGCGCCAGCATCCGGTTGAACAGCCCCGCCGCCGAAGCCGCCAGATACGCCACTAGGCACAGCCCGCTGGGCACGGTCACCCGGTATTTGCGGAAATAAGCGGCCATAAAATACAGGGTGTAGAACCAAATAAGGCTGTACCCGTTATTCACAAAGGTCACATCCGTTGCCCAGTAGAACAGCGTGCCCCACACGCTTTGCAGCAGCAGCGCCACCAGCAGCAGGGTTTTGTACTGCCGCCTATTCAGGCTTTGCACCACCACGTTCAGCACCGGCACCGAGAGGTACAGTAAAAAATAGGCCGAGGCGAACCAGTAGCCGTTGGAGGTAAGGGGCAAAAGCGCCCGGAGCAGTTTGACCGCCGAAAGCGGGACTGCCCCCGCCTTGACTGCAATGCAGAAGGTAAGCATGGAGTAAAACCACACCTGTGCCCCGATGCGGAACAGTCGCCCGGCGCGGACAGCCCCCTTGCGCTCCGACAGATAATAGCCGGAAAGCATTACAAAGCAGTTGGTGGACACACGCGCCAGAACAAACAGCAGCCAGTAGATCCAGAATGCTGCCGACCCCTGTGGTGCCGCACTGCCCAGCCCGCCGTGCCCAATGCCGTGCATCAGAACGATCATCACCATACTGAGAATGCGCATCGTCTCAAAGCCGCTATGCCGTTTCTGCTCTTCCATACCCCGTTTTCCCCCTTACATTTCCCCTGTTTCCAGCTGCCGCAAAGCCTGCCGCACCTGCTGCTCCGGCCGCAGCCACGCTTGATAGTACGCCGCATTGTGCTTTGCCATGGCTAAGATCGCCGCCGGGTCTGCCAGCAGCTGCCGCAGCTGCTCCTCACACTCTGCCGGGGACGTATACGTTTTATAGTTTTTGCCCTCTTCAAAGCCGCCCGGCAGGGTGTACCGCAGCGGCTCGGTGACAATAGCGCGCCCCGCCGCCACATACTCGGCCAGCTTCCAGCCGGTAGAGCCGTGCAGTCCGGTAGAAGCAACGCAAATCTCCGTGTGCTGCATCCGGTGCAGGTAGGCGCGCTTGCCGGTCAGCTTGTCCGGCACGATCAGTTCCGGGCACTGCCGCCGGGCGCAGGCGTTGTCCGACACGCCGCCGATGAACTGCGCCGGGAAAGCACTTTGCAGCCGGTGCAGCAGCTCGATGCGGTCTGCGTTCACCTGCCGCCACTCTGCCTGTAAGTCCGGGTATTGCTGCACCGCCGGTTCCTCCGGGTCCCACAGACGGGTCAGGAAGAGGATGCGCGGCTTTTTGCGCACCCGGGTCAGCCGGGCTTCAAAGTCCTGCGGGTAGCAGCGGGTGGAAAGTGCCCACTGCTTCAGGCGGCTCTTTGCGCCGCGCTCCGCTTCCAGCGGCGAGCCCGGACAGGTAACGTAGTAGTTCAGTCCCAATGGCCGCAGTTTTGCGGAGATATCGCCCGGGAACTGCCGGTTCTTCTCCTCCGAAAAGGAACGTTTGAACACCACATCTGCCCGTTGGAACAGCGCCAGCACCGCCGCCGGGTCGTTGTAGAAGTAGCCGTCCATCAGGTCAAACACCACCGTGCGGCCGTCGATCTCGGTTTCCAGCAGCGCTTCCCGGGCAAGGGGACTGCCCTGCCGCTCGTCCTGCACCCGCAGGGTCAGCTCCCCGCGCTTTGCCAGCAGGGTAAAGCCCGCCAGAATGCCGCTGACGTGCGCCGCCCCCTCCCGAGTGGCAAGTTTTATTGTGACCTGCATATTCCCTCCTATCGGTGGAACAGCCCGGTGCGCCGCTCACCCATGGGGATGACGTCACAGAACACGCACCGGCTCTTGGTGGAAAGCTGCACATCCTTGTGATAGCAGCCAAAAAACCATTTTTCGTAGGTCAGCTTGAGCAGGATCTCGTCCAGAAACAGGTGCAGACGGTTGCTTTCGCCAAGGGCAAGGGCGGTAAAATCCAAAAATCTGCTTGGTGCATCGTGGGTCAGCACATAATCTACCTTGTAGTCTACTGCCTCTAAGTTGCGGCGGCAGGTGTCGTACTCCTCGTCACTGGGCATCTCCTGCTTCCACCAGTTCACGCCCGGCTCCCGGTCGTCCTTATCCTGACTTTCCGCACCACCGAAGCAGAGATAGCTCTTGCCCTCCAGCTCCAGCACACTGCCCCGGCACACATGGTATACGTTGCCGCCAAGGCTCTGCACCCTGCCGCTGAACAGCTCGGTCTCCGGGTACTGCGCCAGCAGGTCGTAGTTTTCGTGGCTGCCGTCCAGAAACAGAATCGTGTAGGGGCGCTTGCGCAGCCAGTCCAGCCGCTTGCGCTCTGCGGCGCTGCCGTCCCACACAAAGCCAAAATCCCCCAGCACCACCACGGTGTCCTTCTTGCCCAGCCAGCGCAGCTTGCCCTGCTTGAAGCGCTGGATATCGCCGTGGGTATCCCCTGTAAGATATACCATTCCTGCCCTCCCTGCCGGAGCGAAAGAACGGTGTAAAACACCGCAAGGCTCTTGTAACACCCCGGCAAACCTGTTATTATTATAGAACACAGCACGCTTGCTGCAAAATTGATCTTCCGGCGCGCTGCACAGCGCAGCCGTATCTAGTATATTTTATCGCTTTTTAAAGGAATTGTCCACATGAAACGTATTTTTGCACTGGTTCTTTCGCTTGTATTCCTGCTCAGCTGCCTTGTGCTGCCCGCCGGGGCCATGTTCGACCCCAGCCCGGTGTATCAGGTGCAGGCTGCAAGCGCCTATATCGTGAACACCGATACCAACATCATCGTCTATGATAAGGATAGCACAAAGCAGGTGTCTGCCGGCGGTCTGACCAAATATATGACTCTTGCCGTGCTGCTGACCAACTACGCCGACCAGCTGGACAGCACCTTCCAGATGCCCTTTGCCATCTCGGACTATGTTTATAACACCAATAACGCAGATATGCGCTCTAACGAGACTTTCACCTACCGGGAAGCCATATACGCCATGCTTACCCGCAACGCCAACGAAGCGGCTATGGGTGTGGCATACGCCCTTTCTGGCGGCGATCTGGACGGCTGGGTGGCGCAGATGAACACCCTGTCCCAGCGCATCGGCACCACTGCCAGCAGCTGGACGGACGCCTGCGGCATCGACAGCGGCAACACCACCTGCGCCGTGGATATGTACCTGATTTTGCGCTACCTGATGAGCTTTGACGCCTTTGTGGAGGTGTCCGGCGCGCCCAGCTTTACCATGCCCGCCAAGGAGAAGCACCGTTCCTCCTCGGTGCTGGTCAGCCAGAACGCCGCGCTGAGCAAAGCCAGCGGCGGCAGCTACTACCGCAGCGCCATGCAGGGCGGCATGTGCAATGTGACCGCCTTTAAAAACGATACCGGCACCCAGAGCTATGTTTCATGGGGCAACAAGGACGGTGCCACCTATATCTTCTGCGTGATGGACAGCCCTGACAGCTGCGATACCTTCGGCTACGCCAACCGCCGCCCTGCCCTGTTCGAGACGGTCAAACTGATGGACTGGGTGTTCGACAGCTTTTCCATTCAGGCTGCGCTGGACACCGACCTGACCATTGCGGAGATCCCGGTAAAGTATTCCTCCGATACAGACACTTTGCAGCTGTACCCCAACGACAGCATGATGACCCTGCTGCCCTCCACCAGCGACGGCACCGTCACCCAGAAATACTTCCATCTGCCGGACTACGTCTGCGCGCCCATCCAGCAGGGCGATGTGGTGGGCACAGTAGAGCTGAAGCTGGCAGGCGAGACCATCGGCGTGGTGGATCTGATCGCCGGGCAGGACGTAGCCCGCAACCCGCTGCTGTTCGGGGTGGACAAGGTGAAGGAGTTCCTGACCAGCCTGTACCTGAAGGTGGTGCTGGTGCTCAGCCTGATCGCCGCCCTGATCTATGGGCTGTGGCTGCTGTGCTCCAACTGGAACCGCCGCAAGCCTACCAAAAAGATCCACCGCCGCTATTAAGTAAAGCAAAAGCCCTGCACCGGATGCAGGGCTTTTTTCTGTATTGCAGCGCCTCAGGCGCGGTTTTTCAGAAGTTCTGTCAGGCTGTGGAAGGTTTGGCCATGGTTGCCGGTAACCGTCTCGGCGTGGAGCAGGCTGCTGAGAACGCTTTCCTCCACGCACTCTGCCACCGCCCGGAACAGGGGGTTGATGGCATCATCGTGGAGCAGGGTCATGGGCAGCAGGGCTTTCTCCGAATAGTGCGGCACCCGGTTGGCGGTGGTGAAGGCGATGACGATCTCGCCGCTGCCGTTGCCGCAGTAGGAACCTGTGCGGGAAAGCCCCACCAGCGCCCGGCGGCACAGCCGCCGCAGCTGCCGCTCGCTCAGGGGGATATCCGTAGCCAGCACCGTGATGATGGAGCCTTTATCCTCGTGGGGCGGGATGCTGTTATTCAGCAGGGTGTGGATAGGCGTGCCCGCCACGATGAGGTCATCGAACAGCGCGTGATTGGAGAGCACCAGTGCGCCCATGGTGTAGGGTTTGCCGTCCAGTTCCACCACCCGGGAGGCCGAGCCGATGCCGCCTTTCAGGCCGTGGCAGCGCATTCCCCGCCCGGCACCTACGGCACCCTCGGCAAAATCTGCCTTGCAGTCTGCCAGCGCGGCAAAAACGTGCTGCTCGGTCACATGAAGCCCCCGGATATCGTTCAGGCCGCAGTCGTTGCACTCGCAGACCACCGGGTTCACGCTGCCGGTGGTCTCGCAGATGTCGGGGTTTCTCTCCAGCATATACTTTACCAGCGCGTTCTGCGCCGTGCCCACGCTGAGGGTGTTGGTAAACAGGATGGGCGTTTCCAGCGTGCCCAGCTCGTCGATCTGCACAAGGCCGGTGGTCTTACCAAAGCCGTTGATGACATAGCTGGCCGCCAGCACTTTTTCGTGGAAAATATCCCCTTGGTGCGGCAGCAGCGCCGTTACGCCCGTCTGCACCACGCCGTCTGCCAAGGTGCAGTGCCCTACCGTCACCCCCGGCACATCGCTGATCTTATCCCGTGCACCTTTAGGCAGTGTGCCCACCTGAAAACCCCATTCGTTCCCTGCAATGCCCATTGTAGCTCCTCCTTGCCTTTTTCTATGGATATCATAGCATTTCCGCTGCCAAAAGTAAACCGCTGTAACAAGTCGGAGCGGTCGCAGAAAAAGGGGCCGCTGCACAGCTATCTCCCTGTGCAGCAGCCCTTTGCTTTTTTACGCCGCAGTGCAGTGTCCCTCAGGAATGCTCCACCAGACGGAAAAGCCCCTTGAACTTTTCCCAGCAGGCCACCACCCGTTCGCGCTGCACAAAATCATTGAGGTGCCGCCGCATTTTCCGTTGGCCACGATCTTCTGAGCGCCGCATAGGAGACCAGAAAGTTTGCAAGCCACCCTGCCGGGACGGCAAGCCAGACAAAGGCAATGCCGAAGCGCGGTGCACAGAGCAGGGCAACGGACAGGCGAATGGCAAGGTTTACCATATTTGCAATGAGGAACGGGCGCATGATGCCAAGCCCGCGCAGCACGCCATCGGTCGCCATCTTGATGCCCATGAAGATGAAGAAGTAACCCAGCCACCGCATATAATCACCGGACACCTGATAGGCCAGCGCCGTTCCGTCCTTGCCCAGAAACAGCGAGGAGATCTGGGTGTGCAGGGTTTCAATGACCGCAAAGGCAATGACCGCAAAGCACAGGTCCAGCACCAGCGCAGCATGGTAGCCTTTTTTGAGGCGGTCGATCTTCTTTGCACCAAGATTCTGGGAGATATAGGGCGAGACTGCATTGCCGATGGAGACAAAGATCAGCGAGAAAACATTTTCTACCCGCATCGTTGCTGCATATCCGGCAAGCGCCTGTGTGCCGAAGGGGTTTACCACCGCCTGCACGATCATCATGCCGATGGACACGGTAGACTGCTGCAAGACCGACGGCACCGCAATGCGGAGCATGGAATACAGCTCCTGCCGGTCGAACCTTTTAAAGGGGCTTTTATACTGCCGCATCCGGTGCAGGAAGATCAAAAACGAAAAGACCGCAGAAATGCCCTGTGCGATCAACGTGGCAAGGGCTGCGCCAAACACGCCCAAGCCAAGCCCCGCCACCATCCAGAGATCCATAAAAATATTCAGGATGGAGGAAAAGATCAGCAACCCCAGCGGGATCCTGGACTCCCCAATGGAGGTAAACATGGTGGAAAGAATGTTGTACATGAACAAAAACGGGAAGCCCACAAAATAGACCCGCAGATACAGCACCGCGTCCTCCAGAATGTCGGCGGGGGTCTGCAAGCCGCTCATCATAGCACGGGAAAAGCTAAAGCCAAAAACGCCAAGGACAACGCTCAAAACCAGAAAGCTGATTAGGGACGTTGACACGATGGTTTTCATTTTGCCATAGTTTTTAGCGCCAAAATAGCGGCTTACCAGCACACCGGCACCCACACCGGCACCCAGCGCCACACAGATAAAAACATTGGTCAGCGCAGCACAGGCACCGACAGCCGCCAGTGCCGAGGAGCCGACAAACTGGCCGACTATGATGGAATCTGCCATGTTATAGACCTGCTGAAAAAAGCTGCCTAGGATCATTGGCATTGCAAAAACCGTCAGCGCTTTCAGCGGCGCATCTGTGATCAGATATTCATCTTTCGACATGATCTATTTTCCTCCGAGCTGTGTTTCTCTCAATTTTTTAAATTTGCTCTGGCCAAGTATACCACGCTTTTTCCCTACTGAAAAGCTCCCGCTTGCATTCTCGCAAACTGCTTTTATAACGTCCCGTTTCCCTTTCTCTCGTCTTGACAAGCCCTTTTCTTCCGATTACAATACCAAAAAGAGCCGGCGGGCGGTCTTTTTGCTGCCTGCTGCCACAATCTTCCGGGAAAGGAACTTTTTCATGGAACCAAAAACAAAACAATCTCTGCTCGTTACCGTGGTAGGGGTAACGCTTTTTGTAGCGCTGCTGCGGCTTTCTGACGTTCTGGCCTTTGCCGCAAAGCTGATAGATCTGGTACTGCCCATTCTGGCGGGCGGCATTCTGGCGCTTTTTATCAACGTGCCCATGACCGGTCTGGAAAAGCGGCTGAACCGCCTGTTCGGCAAGGCCAAAAAGCAGCCCTCGGCGAAAGCCATCCACCTTATCAGCTTTTTCATCACCCTGCTGGGCGTTGTGCTGGTGCTGGTATTGGCGCTGACCCTACTGATCCCGGAGCTGGTGCAGTCCTTCCACAGCCTGTATGTGCAGATCGAGGCCAATATTCCCCGCTGGACTGCCTATCTCAACGCACAGGATGCTGACATGGGCTGGCTGATGAACTGGCTGGAGGGCATCAACTGGGAGCAGCTGCTGCACAAGGTCACCGCAAGCATCGACACGGTGCTGGTCAATGCGGTAGGGGCTGTCTCTGCCACGGTGAATATCGCGATCACCGCCTCGTTTGCGCTGATCATCTCCGTCTATATGTCCCTTAGTACGGAGAGCCTCGGCCACCAAGCCCGCACGCTGGTGTGCGCCTACCTGAAGCCTGCCCACGCCGCCGGGGTGCTGAAGTTCTGCCGGCTGTTCCGGCAGTCCTTTGCAAACTTTTTAACGGGACAATGCAGCGAGGCAGTGATTCTTGGCGTTCTGATGGCTCTTGCATTTTCCGTTTTCAAGATCCCCTACGGCAGTCTGGTGGGCGTGCTCACCGCCATCTGCGCCATCATCCCCTATGTGGGTGCACTGATCTCCTGCGTGGTCAGTGTGTTCCTTGTGCTGTTGGTAGACCCTGTGCTGGCGGTGCGCTGCCTAATCGTGTACCTTGCCGTGCAGTTTGTTGAAAACCAGTTCATTTATCCCCGTGTGGTGGGAAAATCCGTGGGGCTTTCGCCGCTATACACCCTTATTGCCGCCATGATCGGCGGAAAGCTTTTTGGCATCATCGGCATTATCTTCTTTATCCCCCTGACAGCGGTGGTCATCGAGCTTGTAAAAGAGGACACCTTTCGGCGTCTGCGCGCAAAAGAGCCCCTGCAATAAAACAGCGTGCCCGGAATACCATACCCCCTGATATCCTTCCCTGGTGTCAGGGGTATTTTTATGCCGTGCAGCTGCAAAGCACGCGGTTGTTCGCCCTTTTCCATGCAAAATCCTTCAAAAAACAGCTTGAAACACTTTTGTTACAATGATACAATATGATTGTTATTTTATGGGAAAATCGGCGTATGCCCCGTGCGGACAGGCCGCGAGCGTAGGGGTTCCTGTGGGGTGTGTAAGAATCGCTAAGGTAGCACTGCGCTCCTGCACTTGCGCAGTACTGCCTTCCGAAAATGTGAGGAAAGTATATTTATATGATAAAAAAGATCTCCCGCCGCTCCTTTTTGCAGGCTTGCAGCGTTGCAGCTGCCACGGCAGCGCTGACCGCCTGCGGCGGCGGCAAGGCTGAAAGCAAAACAGCAGATGCGCACGAAGCCGTCACCTTTATGGCACCTTATAAGGAGATAGAAGCCTTTATTGAGCAGGTGCACAGCGTTTACCCGGAAGTGAACATCGAGGTCGTGCCATACAGCGGCGATAACACCACCACCTGTTTGCAGAATATGTTTGCGGCAGGCGACCTGCCGGACGTCTGCACCTTGACCTACTACGACCCCCAGATCGATCTGGTCTCCGACAAACTGCTGGACCTTTCCGGCTACGATTTTACGGACAACTATGTGGAGTCCCGTCTGCAGGACGTGTTCGACAACGGTGCCATCTATCTGCTGCCCTCGGTTTACAACTGCTACGGCATCACCTACAACAAGACCCTGCTGCGGGAACACGGCTGGGAGCTGCCCAATTCTTTCGCTGAGCTGGAAGTGCTGGCTGCAAAAGCCAAGGAAGCCGGGGTCGATCTCTGCCTGCCGCAGATCCAGTATCCGGGCTACGGTTTCCAGTATCTGTGCAACATTGCAGATGCCGATTTCCTTGGCACGCTGGACGGCAGACTGTGGCAGAAGGATTATCTTTCCGGCAAGGCAAACGTCAGCAACACCCCCGGCATGATGCAGGCAATGGCGTATGTCAAAAAGTGGAAGGACATCGGGATGCTGAACGGCTCCGGCGATGCTCTTGACGACAATGTGACCCTGCAGAGGATGGCCGAGGGGAATACCCTGTTTTTGATCGGAAACACCAACGGCATTGTGGAGGCAGACGGCAACGCCGATAAATTCGGCCTGATGCCCTATCTTTCCGAGGACGGCACCCAGAACGTTTTTGTGCTGAATGTGAACCGCTTCTACGGTCTGAATAAAAAGCTGAAACAGAACCCCCAAAAGCTGGAAGATGCGCTCAAGGTGATGCGTGTGCTTTCCACCGTTGCAGGCACCAGCGCTCTGCAGCCCGCAACGGCGCTGAAAAGCAGCCTGTTGCCCTTCAAGGGTGCAAAGGCAGACGGCACCTACTATGCCGACATCGCCGATACCCTGAACGCAGGCAACACCGCGCCCTTTATCTATTCCGGCTGGGAAAACACCTTCGTGACCACCGGCCTTAAAATGCTGGACTTCATGAAGGGCAACGCCACCATGGAGGATGTCATCCGTCAGCTGGACGAGGATCAGGACAGTGTGGTGAACAACACCCCGGATGTCATCACTACCGTTACGGAGGAGCTTTCGCAGCAGGACTGCGCCATGCTGGTAGGCCGCTGCTTTGCACAGGCTACCGGCAGCGACCTTGCGCTGGTCTCGCTGAGCACATGGATCCCCGGCAACCCCACCGAGCAGAACCACCACGGCGTAGCCGCCAAGCTGTACGCCAAGGGCATTACGGATTACGACCTTTCGGTCATCCTGCCCACCGGCTGGAACCGCACCATCCAGACCGTCACCCTGACCGGGCAGCAGATCAGCGAACTGCTGGCTTCTGGCTACGATGCCTACGGCAACGGCAAGGGCTACCCCTATGTGCTGGTAAGCCCGGTGCAACCGGAGGCGGGCAAGACCTATCAGGTTGCCATCTGCGGTGTGAGCGACCGGCTGGCTGCCGAAGCAACGGTGACAGACAGCGGCGTGGTGGGCATGGATGCCGCAAAAACCTTCTTTGGTGCTTACACCACCATCAGCCGGGCAGACACCGCATGGAGTTGAATAAAACGGACAGGAGATACTGGATGTGAACAACAAAATCTATAAAAAGCTGTTTGTGGGCTTCGGCTTTGTCAGCATCGTGTTGATCCTGACCCTTTTTGTCATGAGCCAGACCTACATCCAAAACCTTGTCTACCACGAGCGTCTGAGCCAGATGGAAGAGGTCACCCACCAGATGTTCCACAGTCTGGAGGATGTGATCGACAACCACTGGGACGAGGTGGATGTGCAGTGTAATTATTTGTACAACACCCCGCTGGAGACCGATACCGATCTCTACCGCTATCTGAAAAAGCTGTCGGAGCTTTCCAATTACCATGAAAAACAGATCGAACTGATCGCCGTGGATGCTGCCGGGCGTTATTATACCGAGTATGGCCGCACGGGTCTGCTGCGGGAAATGAACTATCTGGAAAACGCGCCGCAGCGGGTCAGCTATGTTTCCAATTCGCTGACCGTGGACGACTCCCGGATGGTGTTTCTGGAACAACTCTCCACCCCTATCACACTGCAAAGCGGAGAGAAAGAGATCACCCTGCGCTACTTTGGCATCGCCCAGAGTATGACCCAGCTGAACGATTATTTCCGCTGCGACGCCTACGAAAATAACAACAGCGTCTATGTGCTGGATAATAACGGCTTCAAGCTGTTCAACGCCAATGACACTGAGCTGCTGAAGGGGCATAACGTATACACCGTGCTCTCCCAGATGTCCTATCTGCACGGTTCTTCCTTTGCAGTAGCAAAGGAGCGGCTTGCCCGCACAGGCTCCTGTTATTCCAACGCTGTGCTGGACGGAACTGAGTATTACTACGCCCTGAAGCAGATGGAAAACGCCCAGTGGACGCTGGCGTTCCTTGTTCCGGCAGAATATGTGGCCGTGAATACGCAGAAGCTGGTCAATATCGTCATGGCCGTTATTGTAGGCTTTGCAACGGTGTTTTCGATCATGGCAGTCATTGCTGGCTGGTTCCTTTTGCGGGAAAAGCAGCAGCGGGAACTGCAGGCTGAAAAAAAGACGAACCTCCGTCTGGAGCAGTATAACATCCAGCTGACGCAGGCCAACGACGAGATGCGGCGGGCGCAGGATGCTGCCGCCGAGGCGTTACAGTCCGCCGAGCGTGCCAGCAAGGCCAAGACGGACTTCCTCTCCAACATGAGCCACGATATCCGCACCCCCATGAACGCCATTATCGGCATCACCACCCTGATGAAAAACGAGCTGCACGAGCCGGAAAAGCTTGCCGAGCATCTGGGCAAGCTGGAAAGCTCCGGTCAGTTGCTGCTGGGCATCATCAACAATATTCTGGATATGAACCGCATCGAGAGCGGCAAGACCACCCTGAATGTGGAAAAGATGAACCTGCCCCAGCAGATCAGTCAGCTGGACAGCATCATCCGGCAGCAGGCAGGACAGCGCAGTCAAAGCTTTACGGTAAGCACCAATCTGCAGCACGAAAACGTGCTGGCAGACCCCAACCGTTTGAATCAGGTGCTGATGAACATCCTCTCCAACGCGGTCAAGTATACGCCCACCGGCGGGCACATCCGGTTCGAGGTGGAAGAGCTGCCCCGGAACGAGCACTACGCCCGGTACCGCTTTGTGGTGCAGGATGACGGCATCGGCATGAGCGCGGACTACCAAAAGGCCCTTTTCGACCCCTTCACCCGTGAGGAGCGCTCCGGCACCAACAAGGTGCAGGGCACGGGTCTGGGTATGGCGATTACCAAAAGCGTCATAGACCTGATGGGCGGCTCCATCAGCGTAGAGAGCGCCACCGGCAAGGGCACCCGCTTTGAGGTGGTGTTGGAATTTCCCATTGACACCGAAGCGGACACGGTGCAAAAGGCGCAGGCGCTCCCGGAGGAAGAAGAGACCACTTCTCCCCTGTCCGGCATGAAGTTCCTCTGTGCCGAGGATAACGCCATCAACGCCGAGATTCTGCAAATGCTGCTGGAAACAAAAGGCGCAAGCTGCACCATCTGCCCCAACGGTCAGGAGATCGTGGATGCCTTTGCCAGTGTAAAGCCCGGCGATTATGACATGATCCTGATGGATATACAGATGCCGGTGATGGACGGCTTGGAAGCCACCCGCCGCATCCGCAGCGGCGAAAACCCGCTGGGACGCACCATCCCCATCCTTGCCATGACCGCCAACGCCTTCCTTGAGGATATGCAAAAGAGCAAGGAAGCCGGCATGGACGAGCACCTGTCCAAGCCTGTGGACATCAGCGCACTGGAACAGGTGGTGAAGCGCTTCCGCGTTACCCCCCCCCGAAAATAAATAGCGGTATACAGCGTTTTTGCCGCAAAAAGCCGCATAACCTTGCATAAAAAATCTGCTGCCCCTTTGCACGGACGCTTTGGCATCCGGTGCGGGGCAGCAGATTTTTTGCGTTATAGAAGGAACGTTACGCTCAGATGGGCATGGTCTGGTAGAACCAGTCCGAAATGGCTTTGCGGGTGTCGGCAAAGAACTTCTTCACCGGGCAGGCGGCGTCCCGGGCTTCCTGTTCCAGATCCGTGCCTGCGGGGAAGTTGCGGATGACGGTGTACGCCACCGACTGCGGCGGCAGCGACATCATCACAGCCGGGTCGTGCACCACGCAGATCTGCTCGCCTACCGCAAGGGTAGCGGGGTCGGAGGTGGTTTTTTCGTCATGGTCCTGCCAGACGGTGCTGTCAGTGACGATCATCTGGTAGGTCTCCTGCTCTTCCGCAGAAACCAGAATGGACTCCACCTTGCCCTCCACGGTGCGGCTGACGCCCTCTACTACACCATAATAATAGAGCTTCTGGGAAAACAGCGCCGAAGCAGAGGGCAGTGCGCTGACGCTGAGCAGCAGCACCGCAAGCAGGCAAAAGAGCGAGCGATAGGTCTTTTTCATAGAAAACCTCCATTTTTGATGTTGCAGCGGAGCGCCCGGCGCTCCCGGATGCCTTATTTTACCACAACTACTGTCGGATTTCTATATCCGGGCTTAACCGGCCACGGAAAATCAGCTTTTACGCAAAAAGGACTGCCGTGCATAGCAGCGCACAGCAGTCCTTTTTATGCTTTTATCCGTTTACTTGCTGATGGAAAGGGTGCCGAATGCAGTCTCTTCAAAGTGGCTGTTGTACAGCTCCTGCATCAGTTTGATGAGAGAGAGGGTATCCTCTGCACCGGCAGTCTCGTAGCAGGAGTGCATCGCCAGCTGCGGCAGGCCGATGTCCACACAATTCATGGACACCTGTGCCATGGCCAGATTGCCCAGCGTGCTGCCGCCCACCTTATCGGAGCGGTTTGCAAAGTATTGCAGCGGCACACCGGCGCGGGCAGCCAGCTCCCGGGCGGCGGCAACGCTCATGCCGTCGCTGGTGTACTTCTGACCTGCGTGGGTCTTGATGACCACGCCCTTGTTCATGTAGGTGCAGTTGTTCACATCGGTGTGCTCCGGGTGGTTGGGGTGCACGGCGTGGGCGTTGTCGGCGCTGACCATAAAGCTGGAAGCCACCGCACGGTGGAAGTCCTCGTCGTTGCCGCCAAGGCTCTGGGCAATGCGGTGCAGCACATCGTACAGGAAGGTGGAGGCTGCGCCCTGCTTGGTGCCGGAGCCGACTTCCTCGTTATCAAAGAAGGCTGCCACACCGATGGAGCGGGCGTTCTTGGCGGTCAGCAGACCTTTCAGGATGCCGTAGACGCACTGCTGGTCGTCCAGACGGCCACAGGAGATGAACTCCTCGTTGCAGCCCCAGACGGTAGCCTTTTCCCGCACATAGAGGAACAAATCGCTGCCAAGGATCTGCTCCTCGGACACCTTCAGCTCCTCTGCGATCAGCTTTTTCAGCGCGCCCTCCTCGCAGGCACCGCCCAGCACAGGCAGCATATCCACCTGCTTGTTGAAGGAGGCCTTATCGTTGACCTCGCGGTTCATGTGGATGGCTACACTGGGGATCATCAGCAGGTCGCGGTCCAGTGCCACCAGACGGGATACGATAGCGCCGTTCTCCTGCACCAGCACACGACCCGCCACAGACAGCGGACGATCCATCCATGTGGCGCAGATCATGCCGCCGTAGCCCTCGGTGTTCAGCTTGGTGTAGTTCTGCCCCATGTGGATCTCGGCGTTCTCCTTGATGCGGAAGCAGGGAGAATCCGTGTGGGCGGCGGCAACGTTGAAGCTGTAATTTTCCAGCTGGTCGCCCATGCGGAAGGCGATGATGCTGGAACCGTTGCGGCAGACAAAGTAGTCCTTGCCGGGTTCCAGCGCCCACTTGCGGCTTTCCAGCAGCTCGGCAAAGCCTGCCTTCAGCAGGATATCCCGCACAGCGGCGGTGGTGTGGTACGCGGTGGGGTTGCCATCGATGAAGGACAGCATTTCACGGACTTCGGATGCGATCATAAAAATAAACCTCCTAATTTCCTGAGAAAAGAGCCGGTCAGTGCTGACCGGCCCTTTTTTAAGCATATTCAGGTTACTTTTTGGCAGCGGTCTGCTCGCGCTTAGCGAGGGCGGGCAGAATAAGACCCAGCACGGTCAGCACCACGGGGGTGATAACGTTCAGTGCAAAGGTGAAGGGGTCCTTATCATACATACCCAGCACGCAGCACACAGCGGTAACCGCAAAGCACCAGCCGCCGAAGAACTTGGCCACGGCCTGATTTTTGACAAAGCGGTACTCGGCAGGGATGGTATCGTAGGCGTTGCGCAGGGCGATGTAGGCAGCAAACACCCACAGGTAGCGCATGGGCATACACACAGAGTTCAGCTTGGTCAGCTGGCGCAGAACGGCAGCCGCACCGGGCACGAAGGACTGTGCCAGAATAATGGAGCCGGACAGCACCGCCACCATCTTGATGCCGTTGCTGTGCACGCCGTGGGCGTTGACCTTGTGCAGAGCCTGCGGGATGAACTGCTTGGTGTGCTCGTTATCCAGCAGCATACGCAGCGGTGCGTCGATGCTCAAGATCAGCACGGCGAGCTGGCTGATGACGTTGCACAGGGCGTAGATGATCATGAATAGATCGCCCACATGGTAGTACTGACCCAGCTTCTGGAAAGCCCAGTAGGAACTGTTGGCAACATAGGCGTTGAAGCTCTCTGCGCTGGCGTTGATGACGGCGGGGTCGAACATACGGCTCATGGCCAGCGTGCCCAGAATGGCGCAGGTGACCACCATGACGGCCAGCGCGATCATGCCGCGGGGGAAACCCTTGCTGGGGTTCTCGACCTTATTGACGTAGGGAGAGATCTTCTCGCAGCCGCCCACAGCGAAGACCAGAATGGACAGAGACGTGAAGTAGGTGACGTTGAAGTTGGGGATCATACTGCTGAAGCTCAGGTTTGCGTGGACGTACTCTGCCGTGGGGTTAATTGCCGGGGCAGCGAACATCATCACGATGTACAGCAGGGACATAACGAAGGTGCAGGTGCCGGCGGCAGTCAGCAGCTTTTTCAGGGGGTTCAGACCCAGACTTGCAATGTAGCAGCCCAGCAGCAGGATGCAGAAGGTAGCCAGCTGGATGTAGCGGGTGGGGAAGGAATCGTAGGTCTCCGCGTTGCGGAAAATTGCCCAGCTCAGCGCTTTCAAAAAGCCGCTGCCCTTGCTGGCAATGTAGGTGATGTGGCAGGCCCAGTAGGTCCAACCGGCGTAGTAGGCCAGCTTGGCGTTGGTGGTCTGGTGCAGCCAGGAGCTGACGCCGCCGCCCTCGTTCTTAAAGGCAGAGCCCAGCTCACCCACCATCAGGGCATAGGGGATGAAGTACAGGGCAAACATGAAGATCCAGCTGAAGATGACCTGCGGACCGTTAAAGTACACAAAGCCGTTGGTAATGTTGCCGAAGCCCCAGACCGTAGAAAAGGCCATGAAGGCAAGGGTAAGCCACGAGATCTTTGTGGCTTTTTCTTTGTTAGACATGCGGACAATTCCTCTCTTTCTTTTCCACACAGGGCGGAAGTTCCTGTAAGAAGGCCGATGTTCCGCATACATTTCGCAATTTTTACCAAAAATACAGCAGTACTCGACCAATCACTTTAATAGTATAGCATAATTGCAGATTGTAGACAATCTGCAATTTCCATAAAATGATTGGTCAAAATTTAGACGGTCAGCCAAATTCCCCTTATTTTGCTGTGCCGTCTGCTGCCTGTCCAGCGCTGTTTGCGCTGCGCATCCGCTCCATAGGCTCCATGTAGTGGGCGTAGACGGCGCGGCAGGCAACCTCGGTGTCGCCGCTTGCCAGCGCCTCGTACAGCTTGGTGTGGATGCCGTTTTGCCGCTGTGCCAGCGTCTCGTGGTTAGAGCCGCTGTTCGCCCCAACAAGCAGGTTGCCGTAGTTCAGATCGTCCCAGAATTTCAGCAGTCTGGGCAGCCCTGCCCGCTGCACGATGACCGCGTGGAAGCGGTTGTCATTCTCCACGATCTGCGAAAGATCCCCCGGCCGGACATTGCGCATCTCCTCTAAGATGCCGCGCAGGGTGCGCAGATCCTCCTCCGGGAATTTGCAGTCAAAATAGCGCAGCGCCGTCATTTCCAGATTTGCCCGCAGCAGGTAGATCTCGTAGGCATCCTCCGGCTTTACCCGGCGCACCGAGCAGCCCACATTGCGCGAATACTCGACCATGCCCTCCTGTTCCAGCTGCCGCAGCGCCTCCCGGATGGGTGCCCGGCTGGAGCCGAACTCCTCGGCCAGCCGCTGCTCAGCCAGCTTTGCGCCCGGCTGTAATTCCCCGGTAAGGATCTTGCTCCTGATGGCAGAGGTGATACTTTCCCGTAAAGTCTGAAAGGCAAATTCGCCCATGACTTTTATCCCCCTTTTCTCTTCTATACGTTCTTTTTTTGCCGCACGCAGTCCGCAGCCGCTGCCAGTGCAGCCGCAGGCCTGTATTGCGTGCGCCTTATAAGGATACCACGAAACGGTGGAAAAATAAAGTTTTCTGGCAAAAACAGGTACTTTCTCCCCTCTCCGTCATCGAAAGCCTGTACACAAAAAATGCCCCCGGAGGGCCTTGCAGCTCTCCGGGGGCATCCTATATACGTTATGCCTTGGCGTACACGGTCGGCATTTACTCGATCTCGATCAGATTCGGGTTCTCAGGCAAAGCCTTCGTCTGCTGAGGAGCAGGCAGCTGGATGTGCAGGACGCCATCCTCGAACTTTGCGTGGATATCCTCCTTCTTCACTTCGCCCACATAGAAGCTGCGGGCGCAGCTGCCGGAGAAGGTCTCGCGCCGCACGTAGCGACCCTTGTTGTCTTTTTCGTCATTGCTGTGGCTGCGCACGGCCTGAATGGTCAGGTAGCCATCGCTCAGATCCATCTGAACGTCTTCCTTCTTGCAGCCCGGCAGATCAACGTCTACTTCGTAGCCGTTGTCCGTCTGCTTGACATCGGTCTTCATCATGTTTGCACCGCGCTTACCAAAGGTGTCGCGGGCTTCGCGGTTCATCGCACGCTCCAGCGCACCCTCGTTCCAGAACGGATCAAAGAGATCATCGAACAGGTTCTCATGAAAAACAGTCGGCATAAACATAAAACATACCTCCAATCCCGGCGTTCGGGTCGGGTATAAATTACATTTTGAAGCTCCTTGCAGAGGGCTTTTCGGGGAGCCTTGCGGCTCTCCTTTTGCCCTTCCTCCTGAGCACGCCACTGTTATAGCACCGAAAATTAGCAATGTCAAGCGTAGAGTGCTAAAATTCATAAAAGAATAATACTTTTGTCACAGCTTCTGCGATTTCTTCAAAAATACTGCGCAACAGCGCGTTTATTATATCGTAAGCGGAACAAGCATCCCTTGGATATACCCCGCAAAATACGCAATGCCTGTGCTTACAGCAATGCAGACGCCCCACAAGACCCATGCGGCAAGCTTTTTGCCGGTCAGCCTGTAAATGGCGTTCCAATACTCCACGTTGCACCATACAAGCGCCGCCGAGAACAAGACCGAGAGCCACTGCGCACGGAAGGACAGCTCCATGCTGATAAGCAGATAGTTCGTCAGCGTATAAAACAGGCTTCTGCCCACGATCTCCGGCACGCTTGAATGCTTTTGCTGCATATCAGTCACCCGTTCTTCCGTTCAAACCCCAGATAGCGTGTGCCCTGAAAGCTCAGCTTTCCGGTATCGCCCTCGACAAGCATTCCGTAATCCGAACCATCTACCTCGAGTTCCATACGGTCGCCGCTTTCCACCTGAAAGGTCACATAATAGGTCGTAAACGTACGCGCCATCGTATTGTCCGTATGATGGCGGGAAACGTTCATCCGCTTGGCCACCACAGTAGCCGGGACGGTAAGGCGCGGAGAGGCATTATTTTTGCTCCATCTGCGCAGGTTGCTCACCACGGTAAACAGGATCATGCCCAGCACCACCAGAAACACCAGCGGGAACAGGATGCTGAACAGCGCGTCAAACCCACTATAAAACATTTTAGCCCTCCAAAATTTCCTCCAGCAGCTGCTTTACGTCCTCCAGAAAAGCGTCCTCGCCGAGGGTATTCACCTTAAAGAACACGGCCTGACTGCCGCCCGCCGCAATGGCCGACAGCCGGATGGGCTCGACCCCGTTCTGGAACAGGGTCAGCGTCAGGCTAAGGCGGTTGCCGCCCACCATGCTGTACCGCTCAAACACCCGCACGCTGCACCGGGCGCTGCCCTCCTTGAAATCGCTGCCGGCTTCCAGCTCTGCCGACCAGCTGCTGTCCGGGATGGCGTGTTCCAGCTTGCGGAGCAGGGTATCGAAGTTCTGGTTGCGGATGGTCTTTTCAAAAATAGCCATAGCTGCCTCCTTTTGCAAAATGCAGTCCCTTTGTCCTGAATACGAATAAAAGCAGGCAACTATTGCAGCGCCCGCCCTTATTTTGCTGCGGTCAAGCTTTCTTTTTTGCGCAACTTGGGTGCGGTGGCGGTGTAGCTCATGTCCAGCACCAGACGGAGCTTATCCTCCGGGGCGCTACCGTCCAATGCGGCGGTGATCCAGTTTTCCTTGTTCATGTGGTAGGCAGGGTAAAAACCCGGTTCTGCCCGCAGGGAGCCGATGAGGATGGGGTCACATTTCAGGTTCACGATATCCACCGGCTGCTGCCCGGGCAGACCCAGTTTGCTTTTGGGCACGGTGGTGACCAGCGCAAACCATTTGCGGTTTGCCGCATGGCGGAACACCGCCGACTCCGGGGTGTCCATCCATGGGTAGTCCGGCTCTACGCTGTAAGTATCAAAAATGAGCTGTTCCAATCCCTTGCGGTCCATCGGCTCGCCCCCTTACGGCTGTTGTGCCAGCAGCTGCGCCAGCACATCCTCCGGGCGGGGGGTGTGGTTTTTGTATTTTGCCCGCAGCGGGGCGGCGGCGTTATCCATGATATAGGGCACGCCCACCACGTCCAGCATGGTCTCGTCGTTGTAGTTATCGCCAAAAGCCATGACCTGTGCGGGATCGATGCCAAGGATGCTGCACACGCACTGCACCCCGATGCCCTTGTTGGCAAAGGTGGTATCGATCCAGAACGGCCCCGCCACGGCGCAGTTGGCCTGCTTCCAGCGGGGCACAAAGCGCTCCACATAGTTTTCCACGCCCTCGTGCAGGTACACCGACACCTTGGTGATGTCCTCCGGCACCTCGGCGGGGCTGTGAATGATCTGGTAGTGGTTGCCCACGAACTGCACCCGCTGCAGCATGCCAAGACCGCGCTCCATCAGGTAGGCGGTGTTCTGGCCGGAGAGCATCACCTCGCCCTGCCCCTCGCTGCGGGTCCACATATCGTTGGCAATTTCCTCTGCCAGCGCCCGCGGCATGGGATTTTTGGCGATGCACTGTTCTTCTTTAAAGATGGTGCCGCCGTTTTCGCAGATAAACACGCAGCAGTCTGCCACCGGTGCAAAGAGTTTGCGCAGGCTGGTATACTGCCGCCCGGAGGCCGGGCAGAACCAGATGCCCCGCTGATGCAGCGCCCGGATCTGGTCGAATATCTCGCCCTCCAGTTCCTTTTTGCCGTATTGCAGCAGCGTACCGTCAATATCGCTGCAAACCAGTCTGATGTCCATGGCTGTTATTCCCTTTCCGTTTTTTCTTATTTTACCACGGTTTTCCGCTGCGGAAAAGCCCCGGCACGGCTTTTGCGCCCTTTATCCTGTACCGCTCAGCGCTTGGGCTGGTAGTGCATACTGGACACATTATAAATCGTAACAAAGGCCTTTGGGTCCTCGCGGTTGATAAAGTTCATCAGCTTCTGATACTCGTTTTTGTCCACGATGGTAATGATCTCGTTGTGCTTTTCAAAGTTATATGCACCGATGGCCTCGTACATGGTGGCACCGCTGTGCAGGTCGTTGATGATGAACTGCCGCAGCGCCTCCTCCTTCTCGGTAATGATGCACACCCGGCGCTTGATGCTGTTATCGAAGATGAAATGGTCCAGCACGATGCCGTTGAAATAGGTGCCAAGAATGCTCAGCACCACGGTCTTTTTATCATAGACAAGGGCGGCAGAGAGTGCCACGCACATGCCCGAAAGGGACATTGCCTTGCCCAGCTCCATGTGCAGGTACTTGTTCATGATCTTTGCCACGATATCCAGCCCGCCGGAGGATGCGTTGCGGTTGAACAGGATGCTCAGACCCACGCTGACCACCAGAATATAGCACAGCACATCCAGTTCCTGACTATCGGTCATGGAGCCAAAATCCGGGAACAGCCGCTCGAAAAGCCCCAGAAACACCGGCAGCATCACGCTGGTATACACGGTTTTTGCGCCAAACTCCCTGCCGCAGGTAAAAAAACCGATGATGAGCAGCACGATGTTCAGCACCATAGTAATAGCCGAAAGCGGCAGCGGCACAAAATTAGAAAGCACGATGCCAAGGCCGGAAATACTGCTGACGGATGTATGGCTGGGCACCAGAAAAAAATAGACCGCCGCCGCAATAATGGCAACGGCCCCGGTCAGGATGGCCATCTCCTTGGCAATTGCAGGGTAGTTCAGCTTCTTGTTTGTCATTGTTGCTCCTCCAAGCTTTTGTTTTCAGCATTCAGTATACCATGCTTTGCGCTTGCAGGAAAGCACCGGGCGCAAAATAACAAGGCCGCCGCACAAAACGCTGTGCAGCGGCCTTGCCACCTTATCAAAATTCGTCTTCCGGGTCGCCGCGCTCCGGCATGGTGCGCATCTCCCGCACCAGCATGGCACGCAGATGATACTTGCGCTGCTCCTGCTCGGTCTCCGAGCTGGTGCGCAGCTCCACCGTGCCATCGGGGCGGCTTTCGCCCGTGTACAGCGGAATGCTCACCACAGCCTGTGTGCCCTTTTCGGGCGCAGGCTCCAGCTGTAAGCTCCAGTCCATCCGGCGGCAGCACTCCCGGCAGAGCAGCAGTCCCAGCTGCGCCCCGCCCAGAAAGCTGCGGCGGTTTTCCAGCGCTGCCTGTACATCCTCACCGGGCAGACCGCAGCCATCATCGGTGACGGTCAGCTGCCAGTCGCTCTCGGTGCGGCGCAGCGCGATACAGATGCTGCCGCCCTCCCGGCTGGCGCGCAGGGCATTGGAGAGCAGATGCAGGCACAGCAGCTCCGCATCTCTGCGGTCTGCCATTACGCAGCAGGCAGTACACCCGCCGTAATCCAGCCGGATATCCACCCCAAGCTGCGCCCGGATCATATCAGACTGCGCCGCCACCTGCTGCAAAAGCTCACACAGGTCAATGGGGTACAGCTGCGGCTTTGTGTCCTCGTGCAGAAACTCCAGCAGGGTGATCGCCTCGCTGAGGGTGCGTTCCAGCTGCATGGCAGCGGTGTCGATATCTGCCACCGCCTGCCGGGTAGACGTGTCTGCACCGGTGCGGTCAAAATGCTACTCCAGATATTCACAGTTGCGTCCGATCAGCGCCAGCGAACGGAAGCAGACCTCCTCGACCCGCTTGCGCTGCTCTGCGGTGATAGACCGCGTTTCTGTCTTTTGCTGCTCCATTGCTCTGCCTCCCCGGGCGATGCCATTTTTCTAAAGGAACGCCGCCGTGTTCCAAAGCCGTATGCAAGCCTTACAGGCGGGTGGATGGCACTTTTTGCCGCAACACAACGTCCCTGACCGCGTAGATCAGCTTGCCGGTGGTGGGTTTGCCGCTGCCCAGCCTTGTATCGGCCTTAAACGCCAGCCACGCAAGAGGCGGCTTTTCCTCCAGCTGATCCACCATCCGGCGGATGCCGCTTTCCACTGCAGCGACCGATGTATTAAACTGCTCGCTCACCGCCTGCAAGATCTCCTTGCGGATCGCCAGCTTCTGGCTGGTGCTGCATGCGATGCCGACCGCGCAGGATAGATATCCGGCGTTGACATCCCCCTGCGGGATGCCCCACGCCGCATACAGCTGGCTGCACCGCTGCTCCAGCTGCCGGTTCTGCCGCCCGGGCATCCGGTAAAGCTGCCACAGCAGCCTTTTCAGCTCGGTGCCCTCTACGCAGTAGCACCCCTCGCGGAGCTTTTGCAACGCCGTGCCGCTGCTGCGGCCATGGCTCTGTATCAGAAGCATCGGCCGCTCCTTCAGCTGATAAAACTGCCGGACAAATTGCTCCGCAGGCAGATCCGTCAGCTCGCTGCAAAGCACCACGGCATCATAACGGACACCCTGCCGCAGCTGTGCCAGCAGCTTTTCGCCGCTGCAAAAGCAGGTGCAGTCAATGGCGGTTCCCTGCTCCTGCAAATAACGCTTCTGGACACGCAGTTCTTTCAGATCATAGCTTGCAAGGGCGACTTGCAGTTGGGCTGTTCGCTCACTGTTCACGCCATGCGCCGCCTTTCTCGCCTACCAGCCCGGCAGCTGTCAGGTCTGTGACCGCATCCCGCCAGAGCTCCGGCTGAACTCCATTTTCACACAAGTAGCGCAGGAGCCGGTAACAGAACTCCGGCGCTGCCGCAACATGCTGACTGACGATCTGCTGTCGGCTGCCGATCTGGCACAGGGTCAGCCGGCAGCCTTGTGTGCCCTCTACCTCCATGGCATACACCAGCGTATACGCCTGCTGCAAACCATCAATGGCAGAATACTGCCGGATCATAGGTGAAAATGTACGTTCCATTTCAGTTCCTCCTTACTACAAGGGCCAAATTTTTTCTGCCTTGTTTATCCTTTTGCTATTTTATGAAGTATATTTTATAAGGTAGGAGAAACCGTTACAATCCTAAAGAAGTGTTGTTCCGACAGCCTTTCAGGTAATATAACGCCGTTTTTTCCGGCGCAGCCTGTCTGTCAGCTTTAGAATATCACGTTCAGCTTGTAAATTCAACCGGTATCTTTTTCCGCTTTTCTTTTTTGCCCCGTCCTTCCGGCAAAACCGCTGCTCAGACGCAAAAGCTCCGCAGCTTCATCCGTTCCGCAGGTGATTTCACGGTTTTTTCATTTTTATTTGCTAAACTAAATTAGATATTGTCTGCAAACATTTCCGAATTTCAAACCACAGGCAGCAGCGCCCGGCGGCGCAGTACCGGAAAGGCACATTTATGCTCAAGCTCAAACAGATCAACAAAGAATATAAGACCGGCGAGCTGGTGCAGCACGCACTGAACAACGTCAGTCTGAACCTGCGGGACAACGAATTTGTGGCCATTCTTGGCCCCAGCGGCTCCGGCAAGACCACCCTGCTGAACATCATCGGCGGTCTGGATCGCTACGACAGCGGCGATCTGGTCATCAACGGCATCTCCACAAAAAAATACACCGACCGCGACTGGGACTCCTACCGGAACCACACCATCGGCTTTGTGTTCCAGAGCTATAACCTGATCCCCCACCAGACCGTGCTGGGCAACGTAGAGCTGGCACTGACCATTTCAGGCGTTTCCAAGGCCGAGCGCCGCCGCCGTGCCGCCGCAGCGCTGGAGCAGGTAGGGCTGGGCAACCAGCTGCACAAGCACCCCGGCGAGATGTCCGGCGGGCAGATGCAGCGCGTAGCCATTGCCCGTGCGCTGGTGAACAACCCCGACATCCTGCTGGCCGATGAGCCCACCGGCGCACTGGACAGCGAGACCAGCATTCAGGTGATGGAACTGCTCAAGGAAGTGGCGCGGGACCGTCTGGTGGTCATGGTCACCCACAACCCGGAGCTTGCCGAGCGCTACGCCACCCGCATCGTAAAGCTGAAGGACGGCGTGATCCGCTCCGACACCATGCCCTACGAACCCGAGGACGAGGCTGCTGCCGTTGCCCCCGTGCACCGGAACATGGGGCACTCCTCCATGTCCCTGCTCACCTCCCTTTCCCTCAGTTTCAACAATCTGCTCACCAAAAAGGCACGCACCCTGCTCACCGCCTTTGCCGGTTCCATCGGTATCATCGGCATTGCGCTGATCCTTTCCCTTTCCAACGGTGTGAGCCGCTATATCAGCAACATGGAAAAATCCACGCTGGCCGCCTACCCGCTGCAGATCAGCAGCACCGGCGTAGATCTGGCCAGCATGATGGACCCGGACACCTACACCAGCGTCTCGTCCGGCTCCTCCTCCGCGCCGGAGGGCATGGTCACGGTGAGACAGCTGCTGTCTCAACTGAACATCGGCGCTGCCAGCAACGATCTGCGCTCGCTGAAGGCATATCTGGACAGTGACGCCTGTACCATCCGGGACAACGCCACGGTGGAATACACCTACACCCCTGATCCGCTGATCTACCGCCAGAACCCGGACGGCACCGTGCAGAAGCTGAACCCGGACACCACATTTTCCGATATCGCCAGTGAGAACACCTCGGTGACCAGCCTTATGACCTCCATGGCCAGCCCCTATGTGTTCTGCGAAATGGCCGAGACCCCCGCCCTGTACGAGGATCAGTATGATGTCAAGGCCGGCCGCTGGCCGGAAAAGTACAACGAGCTGGTGCTGACCCTGAACGCGGACGGTAGCGTTTCGGACTATGCGCTGTACGCCATGGGTCTGCGGGATCAGGCCGAGCTGGACAAGATCTTACAGCAGTATGCGCAGAACCAGAAGATCGATCTGCCCACGGACTACGGCACCTATACCTATGACGATTTTCTGGGCATGACCTTCAAGCTTGTCAACAAGGCCGACTGCTATGTCTACGACACTGAGCACAATATCTGGCTGAGCAAGCTGAATGATGAAGCTTACATGCAGCAGCTGGTGGCCGACAGCGAGGAGCTGACCATTGTCGGCATCGTGCAGCCCAAGGCAGACGCCACCTCCACTATCCTGCACAGCGGTCTGGACTACCTGCACGATCTGACTTATTACGTCATTGATCAGGCGGCCAACAGCGAGATCGTGCGCCAGCAGCTGGCAGACCCGGACATCAACGTGCTGACCGGCGAGCCCTTCGATGCTGCCGGCAACAGCATGCTGGATATCGCCTCTCTGTTCTCGGTGGACACGGACGCCCTCAAGGACGCTTTCCAGTTCGACACCAGCGCCCTGCACTTTGATCTGGACGGCGCATTCGACCTGACCGACGATTCCTTCGATCTTGCCACCCTCATCGACCCTTCCAGCTTCAAGCTGGACCTCAGCGGGCTGCCGCTGCCGGACATGGAGATGGACATGGGCGAGCTGTTCGACGGCATAGAGTTGAATATCTCTCAGGACGGCTTACAGACACTGATGAAAAAGATCATGAACGGCTACAAACGCTATCTCATCAGCAACGGCCTGCTGAATCTGGATAAGATCGGTTTTTCCTCCTATATGCAGACCGAGGCCTTCCAGACGCTGCTTGCCGAATCCATGGGTGATCTGCTGGACACCTCCGGGCTGGAGGAGCAGTTTGCCGGTACCCTCCAGCAAAATCTGCAGACCGTGATGGAGACCTACTCCGTCCAGCTGGGCGAGGCGCTGCAGACTCAGCTCACCGCCGCTTTGCAGGAGCAGATGGGTCCCGCCATTCAGAAGCTGGCCGGGCAGCTGGAGCAGAAGATCGCGCAGGCCATCCAGAGCAATATTGCGCAGCTGAGCACGCAGGTGGAAAGCGCACTCAAGATCGACCCCGCTGTGTTCCAGCAGGCCATTCAGATCAACATGACCGGCTCCGACCTGACCGAGATGATCAAAAGTACCCTGCTTTCCTCCGCTTCCAGCTACGAAAAGATTTTGGACGACATCGGCTATGTGGACTACGCAAAGCCCGATGCCATCTATATCTACCCTAACAGCTTTGACACCAAGGCGCAGGTGGTGAACGAGCTGGACGCCTACAACGCCGCCATGCGGCAGCAGGGCGAAGAGGATAAGGTGATCCACTATACCGATATGGTGGGCACTCTGATGAACTCGGTCACCGAAATCGTGGGCATGGTCAGCAATGTGCTGGTGGCCTTTGTGGCTATCTCGCTGGTGGTGTCCTCCATCATGATCGGCGTCATCACCTATATCAGCGTGCTGGAGCGCCGCAAGGAGATCGGCATTCTGCGCGCCATCGGTGCCTCCAAGCGCAACGTCTCGCAGGTGTTCAACGCCGAGACCTTTATCATCGGCCTGTGTTCCGGCGTGATGGGCGTGGTGCTCTGCCTGCTGCTGCTCATCCCCGGCAATATGCTCATCCACCACATCGCGGGCGATGTGAACGTGGTAGCCTCGCTGCCGCCGCAGGCCGCGCTGATCCTGATCGTTCTGGCCACTCTGCTTACCATGCTGGGCGGCCTGATCCCCGCCCGCAGCGCCGCAAAGAGCAACCCTGTCAAAGCGCTGCGCTCTGAGTAAACTATTCCGCATTCAAATCCCTGCTGTGCTCTGTGTGCAGCAGGGATTTTGCATTCCGGCCCGGCTTGTGCTACAATAGAAAAAACTTCATTTCAAAGGAGTCTTTCCATGCCTGTCATTCATGAGATCACCGACCTTACCGCCCCGGAGCTGGACATCTACGCTCGGCTCACGCAGGCGCAGCTGCGCAACCGACTGGAGCCGGAAAAGGGCATCTTTATCGCCGAAAGCCCCAAGGTGATCGCCCGGGCGCTGGACGCCGGATACCAGCCCCTTTCCCTGCTGATGGAGCGCAAGCAGATCACCGGCCCGGCACAGGAGATTTTGACCCGCTGCGGCGATGTGCCGGTATATACCGCTGACCGGGAGCTGCTGGCACAGCTCACCGGCTTTGCGCTGACCCGGGGCGTGCTGTGCGCCTTCCGCCGTCCTGCGCCCCGCACGGTGGAGCAGGTTTGCGCCCATGCCCGCCGGGTGGCTGTGCTGGAGGGCATCGTGGATTCTACCAACGTAGGCGCTATCTTCCGCAGCGCTGCCGCGCTGAACATGGATGCCGTGCTCGTCACCCCCTCCTGCTGCGACCCGCTGTGCCGCCGCGCGGTGCGGGTAAGCATGGGCACCGTGTTTCAGGTGCCGTGGGCGCAGATCGGCACCTGCCCTGCCGACTGGCCGGATAACGGCAGTGCCCAGCTCCACGCGCTGGGATTCAAGACCGCTGCCATGGCGCTGAGTGACCGCTCGGTCAGCATCGACGACCCCGCCCTTGCCGCCGAGCCAAAGCTTGCCATCGTGCTGGGCACCGAGGGCGATGGGCTGGCCAATAGTACCATCGCCGCCTGCGATTACACCGTAAAGATTCCTATGTCCCACGGGGTAGATTCCCTCAACGTAGCCGCCGCCAGCGCCGTAGCTTTCTGGCAGCTTGGCCGCTTGTAAGTCCTCGCTTGTGCTCTCCGAAATTGCTTGACAAACGCCCCAAAACGCGGTACACTATCAGCGTCATCATCATGGGCCTATAGCTCAGCTGGGAGCCCATGCGGTCCTTAAACAATCTGGAGTTATATACCAAGCGCCCCCAAGCGGTTTTTGGGGGCTTAAATATGGGCTCGTAGCTCAGTTGGGAGTGCAAGCGTATCGCTTTTGTGCCCCACAGAGTTGTGGGCATTCAAATGGGGAGTATATCGGTTGGTCGCCCAACCAAGTCACGCCCCTAAATATGGGCCTATAGCTCAGCTGGGAGAGCGTTCGGTTCGCATCCGAGAGGTCAAGGGTTCGAATCCCTCTAGGTCCACCAATTTGCCGCATCGTTTTGTACGATGCGGCGTTTTTTATGCCTAAAAAACTTTGGCAGACTGTGCCGGGTTCCGAGCCCTGAAGTCGGATGCGAACCGGGCGGGGTCATCCATGTACTTTTTGAAAATCCATCGGTTTCACGCTTCTTTCTTTGCATTTTGCAGAGTGCTGCGGGCAAGCGCATCGCTTTTATGCCCCCTTCTCGGAAATTTCTTCAAAAATTTCCGCACCATCGTAGGTTGATACCGCCTTGAGCTGCTCCACTTGGTTGAAGCTGGCGTTCAGGGTGATCGAGATTTCATAGTCCTTTCGGACGCGAATCTCCTTAATGAACTGCTGCAAAATGGCGCGGCGTTCATCGTGGTTGGCGGTGTCGTAAACATCCGCCCATGTAAACAGCTCGTTGCAGATGTAGTTGCTACGCTTTGCCGTCTTAGTGGCTTCATCGTATTCTTCCTGCGCCTGAACAAGCTGCTTTTCAAGGGTTTCCAGAGCATCTTTTGCTTCGGCCACCAGTGTGCCGAGCAGTTCTTTGTCTAAGGCACTCACGCCCCGGATAACCAGAATCGTTTCGGCTTTCAGGTCGTCCAGTTCTTTCTGCTTGCTTTCCAAGTCTTTCTGGATTTTCTTGACCTTCTTCTGGATGCGGGCGGCATCGTTGGTCTTGACCGATTCCAGCAGCTTTTTCCGGGAAACCTCGCGGAACTGTGCGAAGATCTGCCGGACAACTTCTTCTACAATGGAATCCAGCTTGGAAACACCGTAGCCGGACTGTCCATCGCAGTCACCCGGATGTCGAATCTTATAAAAGCAGCTATACCGGGGCCGGACTTCTTTCACCGTATGCCCATCGGCGTAGGTGTGTGTCCGTCCGCTGCTGGTCAGGCTCAAGCGGTTGCCGCAGTGACCGCAGTAAACCAGCCCGGTCAACAGGGCTTTGGAACTGGTGCCCAGTGAAATACCGCCACGCTCACAGGTGCGTGCCTGCCGCAGCTCCTGTGCCTGCTCGAACAGTTCCGGTTCAATGATGCGGAGCTGCGGACACTCCGTCTCCACCGCACCGTTGATGAGGTACCCCGTGTATCCTTTGTTCTTGATCATCCGAACGATGCTGGTGTTGGGGATATTTTTGTTGTTCCGTCCTACGACTCCCTGTTCATAAAGATAGTGGCTCATTTTCTGTGCGCCGTAGCCCTCGTAAACATACTTGTGGAAAATCAGCCGGACGATCTCAGCTTCCGCTTCATCAATTACAAGGTCGCAAACCTCTTGATTTTTCTTGTTCACCCGGCCAAGCCGGACACGCTTGTAGCCAAAAGCCACGGTGCCGCCCGTGTAGTGTCCTTCCCCGGTGAGCTGTTCCAGCCTTGTCCGGGTACGGACGGAGGTTTTCAGGCTCTCGCCGGATGCCTGCCAGTAGCGGATGTAGTTCATCAGCTTGTCCACATGGGTATCGAACCGCTGTTGTCCTTCGTTCACGCTCCAGACCTCGATGCCCTGCTTCGTGAACCATTCCACAATAAAGGGGGTTTCATCGTCACGGCGGCCTAGGCGGTCAAACATGAACACCAGTAGGATGTCAAACTTGCCCTCCATTGCAGCCTGTTGGATTTTCTGGAGTTCATCGCGTTCTTTGGCGGACTTCTTGAAGCCAGAAACGCCTTTCTCGGAAAATTCCTTGACAATCTCCCAGCCCTGACTTTCTGCAAAGTTGCGGCAGGCTTCTTTCTGCATGGGGATGTCGTCTTTCTCGACCTGTCCTTTGGTCGAAACACGGTATAAGGTATAGACACGTTTTTTCATTTCAATCTCTCTTTCTTTGAGTGAGAAAGGAAAAATCAAACGTGTTTCGTCCATATTTTGTTTTCAAGGTTCAGTTCGATTTTATCTTATCTCACGCATTCAAGGAACACAAGGATGTCAGGCAGCGGTGTGCCCTGCCGTGCGCAGGATGGTGGTTTGCAGCAGCTTCTGGATCGCATCCAGACAGTCCGTATCCGCAGACGCATAGGTGATCTTGACTTTGCAGCCTTTGACGGAAAGAGTTTCGGATTTAGCGGTGGTATCGCAGATAGCGTTCATAGGCCTCCTTTCTCCATACCCATTCGTTCAGATCGAGCTGATACAGCAGCGCATAATTGAGCCGAATGAGTTCCGGGATGCTCAACCGCCCCATCGGGCGGATCAGCCGTCCCTTGCTGATGGTCTGGACAGATTCTGCCAAAATCATAGAGGGCTGCAAAAAAGCCCGATTACTGTCCACAAGAACGTGGGCTTGGTGATCGGGCTTCTTTGCAGTATTGGATGTAACAGGCGCAACAATGAGGTTGGGCGAATAGCAGTTTGCGGTGTTGTTCTGCACCACGACCACAGGGCGGATACCGCCCTGCTCGGAGCCAAGGTGCGGCTCCAGATTGGCGTAGTAAATATCACCGCGCAGAAACTTTCGGTTGACTGGGATCATGTTCATCACCGCTTGCAGGGCAAATTGTGGGTACGGCCAGCACCGTTGTAGATGGACAGGATCTGTTTCATGTGGCGGTCTGCCACATTGCCAGTGTCGTTTTGTGCCAACCGGGTGATGGTCTTGGGATGCACTGTGCGCAGCCGGAGAATCAGCCGTTCCCGGCTGTATTCGCCCTGATACAGAGCCAGAAAACGAGCCATGCCATGCAGGATGCCAGACAGGAACGAATCCGAATCGCCGCCCCACGCATCCACAAGGATACTCAGCATTTCCCGGTAAAGGGCAGCGCCATAACTCTTGTAGATGTAGTAAGCCGAGCGGATGCAGTAGATTTTCCACGGGGCACGAATCCCATCCAGTGCAAAGCGGACACCTGTGTCCTCCGTTACCGAAACAAAATCGCAGGCGTTTTCTTCGTGTGCCACCAGTTTGGCACGAAGCTGTTCACCAGCGGTCAGTTCGCTGGAAATGCCTGTCTGCACAGCAAACAGCAGAGCTTCATGCTCTTTAGAAAGGCCGTAGAAGACCTTGCAGCGAATCGGGAGGTTACGCCCACCGTTGCACGTTTTCCGTGCCTCAATGGTGTTCTGACCATCAAAGACGAAGTAGCGGCCATCCCGGTAGCTGACTTTCGGCTCATTGGCGATGTACTCCGAAAAGTTTGCTGCAATTTTTGCAACCTTGCCCATGCGGAGCAGCCGCTGATATTCGGCGCAGGGGTTCAGCAGAACGCTGTCAACGTAGCGCACCTCGAAGTTGCACTCCGGCAGGCTGGAAAGGTTCAGGTTAGAATGTATCATAGCGTTTTCTCCTTTACAGTCAAAAGATACTGTATCGTATCTTCTATTAGGTCGTGAATGGTCTTGCGGCAGTGGGAATCCTCAAAAACATCCCGGTATTCTTTGAAAATCGTATTCCAGCGGCGAATAAAGTCCTCTTTGGCACCCTGTACCTCGCACATCATCAGGGAGCCGTTTGCAATGGCCCGTTCCTGATAGCGATTGTCGATGGATGCTTTCAGAGAAGTTTTTTCTTCGGCAGTAAGCTGGCGTTGATGCCCTTGGATGCTTTTGCTGATTTCAGAAAGCGTTTGTTTTGAAGAAGTTGTTTCAGCTTTTCGGGGCTGACGTTCCTGCTTTGGCTTCCGCAATTCTGCAAGAGCAGCAGGAATTTCTGCTTTTGGCGTTTTTGCCAAGGCGGTGATTTCTGCATCCGTTGCCTTGATGCGCCCGGTCAGGATTTCTTCTCTTGCACCGGGGACTGCATCTTCCGCAGCGTCTACGCCTTTGGCATACTTCTCTGCTCTCTTTACGGTAGCCGCCCCAACGCCGTTTTGTGCGGCAATGCGCTCACAGGTGGAGAGCTGCTTTGCCCTCAATGGATCATTTTGAACCATTGAGGTGAACCGTCCGTTCTCATCGTGTGCCCGCTCTTTGGAGCCGCCCCGTGCCAGCTTGTCGGATTCATACAGCTTGCCCATCAGAAACTTCTTTCGTTCCGGGTCAAGATTTCTGCGTCCAAGCTGGTTCTGGCAGATCCATGAAAGAGCCGCGTAACGGTTATCCAGTTCGATCTCCTGTATCTGGTAGGCGATGAACGGATGCTTCCGCAGGATGCGGTAGCGGGTATGCCCGTCCAGAATAAAGCCATTCCAGATGATAATGGGATTCAGCAGCCGTCCTTCGTGGAGAATGTTCTGCTCAAGCTGTTGTTCTTCTTCAAAATTCAGGGGCGGGATCTTGCCCTGAAATTCTGGGTCGATTTTAAGCTCATTCAGATTCATCATCGAAATGGCCTCGCTTCACATACTGCTCAGCGTTCTTATCGGGCTGTACATAATAATCGAAACCATAGCGAATCTGGCAGTAGGTGCAGACATCCTTGATCTTCTGCTTAGGGTCTGCGCGCCGGACGCGAACGCCCTTTGCCCCCTGAAAGGAATCCAGACAAATCGGGCAGAGGGTAGTCAAGCTAGCTTCGTCTACGCAGTTGTTATAAAATCGACTCATATAGATTTCCTCCATATCGGTATTTTGATGGGAAATGTAAAACCACCAGCCGAGAAATCCTCAACTGGTGGTTTGAAAAATACTGTTTTTCTCCTATTTGTCCTCGACACCCCGGAGGTGGGAACTTTTCGGCGGCGGATTTGCACCGCTCCATTGGCATCTCAGCCACCCCGTCTGCTTTCTGACCGGGCCGCGAATT
>OGJN01000163.1_pt1 | contig 67030 bp, 56 predicted proteins | sample 1572221 | NCBI WGS metagenome assembly OGJN01 (sample SAMEA2582148, study PRJEB24529) | metagenome | biome: Human gut stool | place: China | collected 2011 | reverse complement strand
TCTCTTCAGCTAATTTCAAAGGTTTGGGCTATTTAAATTTGCAACAGCCCCTTTTTACCTTTTTAATGCTGATTTCCAAGGTGTCTTGGTTACAATATAATAAAATAAAAATCCAGCTATATAGTTAGATACAAGATTTCCCCAAAAAACAGAATCTACTCCTAACCATTTTTTTGTTATAAGAATAAATATATATCTTATAAACCAAACTCTTAAAATTCCCATAAATAATGGTAATCTTGTTCTTCCTAATCCTATAAAAGCTCCTTGAGATACCATATATATTCCAAATCCTATAATTGAAAATGTATATATTTTTAATGAGTGGTCTGCTAAGTTTACTATTGTTTCATTATCTTGAAATAATCTAACTAAATAATTACTACTTGGTAAAAATAAAACAATTATAATTAAAGATATTATTACACTCACTCTACAACCATATACGAAAGATTTTTTAGCATTTCTAGGTTTTCTTGCCCCTATATTCATACTTACCATAGTTGTTACTGTTGTTCCTATTGAAGATGGTAAGTTAAAACACATAGCATTAATATTACTTGCTATTGTTTGCGCTGTTAATACATAAGCACCATATCTTTCTACTTCCATATTTATTAAGAAAAATCCAAAATTTATTAAAGAATATGTTAACATTGTAGGAAGAGCTAATTTTAATAACCTTTTTAAAAGTTTAAAGTCAAAACTAAAACCCCTCAAATCTAATTTTGTCATACTCTCTTTTATAAAAAGGTCATAATACATCCAAATTGCAATTACTATATAGGAACAAAGAGACGCCATCACCGCTCCAATAACTCCCCAATGAAGTACAGCCAAAAAAATACTATTAAAAATTATTTTTAATAAAAGTAAAATTATCATTCTTATAAGTGTAGCCTCTGGTTGTCCAGTTGCATTTTTTATAGCATTAAAAATAGCCGCCATAAAAAGCATTGGAATAACAATAGCATAAAGGCTCAAGTATAGAAAAACATCATAAGCTATCTCTGGGCTAATACTTTTAGAAACCACTGAAGCAAAAATAATTGATGTGGGAGCCACCACTAATCCAATTATAAAAGAAAATACCATTATCTGAGTCGAAACTTTTTTTACTTCCTCCAAATCTCCTGTTCCATTTATTTGTCCAACTATTGCCATAGAAGCAACTCCCAGTCCTTGAGATAAGGCATTTATTATATTTATAATAGGTTGCCCAAATCCAACAGCAGCAGCTACTAAATATCCTGAGGTTCTATTTAAAAATAATCCATCAGATAGAGGAATAAGAGATTGAACCATCCCCATCAATAAAGTTGGAAAAGAAAGAAACAATAATGTGTTAAGAATATTTCCATTTAAAATCATTTCACGACGTTTTTCAATATTCGTAGATAAAAACCCCATAAAAAATTCACCTTCTTGTTCTATTTTTTATATTTTTCTTAATTTTATAGTATCATATTTCTTTATTAAATAAAAGAAATTGTTATTTTTTTTAAATTTAAATTTAATATAATTAAAATTTATTTTCTAAATAAAAAAGACTATTATAACCTTAATACCATAATAGCCTTTCGAAATATTATTTTTACTCTATACTATTTATTAAAAAATTTAACTTCATACTCTTTTAAACTCTCAAGAGCTTTTGAAACTAGAGGAAATACTCCAATCATATTTACTATTGTCATAAGTCCTAATCCTAAATCAGCTAAACTCCATACTAAGAAATTTTGTCTAACTCCTCCCCAGTATAACATAATCAGTGTAAATATTTTAAAAGCTTCTTGTGGCCATTCTTTTTCACATAGAAAATATAAATTAGGTTTTGCATAGAAACTAATACCTAAAATTGTACTAAATGAGAAAAGGAATAAAATTACCGCTGTAAAAACAACTCCCCATTCTCCTACATGGTATCTAAAAGCTTCTTGTAATAAAGTCATTCCACCTAATCCCTCTTGTACGTGTCCTTTAGATAATAAAATAACAAAAGCTGTAGCACTACAAATCACAACTGTATCTACTAATACTCCTAGAGCTTGAATTAATCCTTGTTTGGCTGGATGTTCTACTTCTGCTGCTGCTGCTGCACATGGAGCAGAACCAGACCCTGCTTCATTAGAGAAAAGTCCTCTCTTTACTCCTTCCATAACAACACTACCAAATGTTCCTCCTAAAAATTGTTTAACTCCAAATGCATGTTCAAATATATCTACCATAGTTGTACCCATAAGTCCTATATTTTTTACAATTATATAAAAAACAACTATTAAATATAAAGCTGCCATAAAAGGAACCATCTTATCTAAAACTTTTACTATTTTATTTCTATTTCCAAAAAGTACTCCAGCAGACAATATTACTAAAATCAAAGAAGTCATACTTGTGTTAATTCCAAAAGCTGTATTAAAAGATTCTGTAACAGAGTTTGAGATTACTTGGAAAACTCCTCCCCAGCATATAAGAGCAAAGATTACAAATAATATTCCTAGCCACCTTTGATTAAGTCCTTTTGTTAAAAAGTATGGTGCTCCTCCTCTATATCCCCCTTTTGGATCTTTTTCTCTATATAGTATAGCTATAGTCGATTCAATAAAAGCTGTTGAAGAGTTAAGTAAAGCTACTACCCACATCCAAAATACAGACCCAGGTCCTCCTACTGATACAGCTGCTACTACTCCAGCAAGATTTCCTACTCCTACTCTTGATGCTGTACTTATACAAAAAGCCTGGAATGAAGAAACTTCATCTTTTCCCGCCTTAGATTTTTCAGTTAAAAGTTGACACATATGAGCAAATAATCTAAATTGTACTCCCCTTGTTCTAATAGTAAAAATAATTCCACTTACTACTAAAAGTATTACTAATAAATTTTTGTTCCACATAATTCCATTGATTATGTTTACTAAGTTTTCAAACCAATTCATAAAATTTTTCTCCTTACTAAATATTATTATAATAAAAAAACGACTAAAATAAATAATCTTAGAATTGTCCCATAAAAAGAATAACTCCAAATTAAATTAATTCAGTCGCCTTACTTTACATATTTTACTACAATTCTACTATCCTACTATTTGATATTTTTTCATAAACTCTTCTACTTTTTCTACATCTACTACTGGTACTTTAGAGATCTGTCCATTAATTCTTACCTCTATCTCCTCTTTACCTTTACATTTAGAATATCTTGAAAATAGCTCTTTTACTAAGTTCATATCCTCTTCATTAAACTCTCCAAAACCTAACATATGTGGTCCTGGAACCCTATGTCCACACAGATAAAAACTTCCCAACTCTTTATAGCTAGCTATTCTCTCATTTCCCTCTTGGTCTCTTCCTACAAATAAATATTTTCCTTTTTCTAGTCTATAAAATCTGCTTTTCTTTATTAAGTGAAAAAGAAAAGAGTATTTCTCTTCAAGATAACCATCTTTTTCCAATATAGATAGTCTATCAGAAAAAGCTGGATCTGTCAATAGACAACCTCCCCCTGGACTAGGATATTCTACTAAACCATATTTTTCCATTAATTCCATTTGGATATGCCTACTTCTCCCTTGAATATCTAAAAGTTTTTCTCTATCTATCCATCCTTCTAACTCTGGTTTACTTGGTGGTAATAATTTAGCAGATAGGGGTCTTACTATTAATTCATCCATCCCAGAAAGTTTTTTTACTTTTTCTAATGCAGCTGAGTTTTGAGACATAGGTCTTTGCCCCAGTACCTCTCCAGAAATCACAAAGTCTGCATCATATTTTTCTAATAGTTCTCCTGCAACTTTAAACATAAGAGAGTGACAATCTATACAAGGATTCATATTTTTCCCTCTACCATATACAGGATTTTTTACCACTTCTGTATGTCTTTTTTCAAAATGTACATACTCTACTTTTATTCCCAATTGCTCAGCCATTTTTTCAGCTTTTTCATTTTTTCCACCAAAAAAATGTGATACAAAATTCAATGCTATTACATCAATCCCTTGATCCTTTATAACTTTAATTGCTAAAGCACTATCTAATCCACCAGAAAATAGTGCTAACGCTCTTCTTTTTTTCTCCACAATTACCTCTCTTCTCCAAATCCTTTAAATATTTTTGGACTTATAATCTTCTTATCCTCATAATATACTTTCATACTCTTAGGTACAACAGTATAAACCTTTTTACTTATCATAAGATAATTAGCATCTTTTACAGTCATAGCTCCAGATAAAAAATTCATAAGCCTTACAGCAGTTTGTTCATCTAGGTATTCTAAATTTAAAGTGACCATTTTATCCGCTCTTATATAATCAACTATTTTTTTACAATCTGAATAAGTTTTAGGGTCTAAGAAAATAGTTTGATAACTAGTTCCTCCCATTTCAGTTTCTAAAGTTGATACTTGTTTTGTTTTTTGCTTAGATAATATATGGTTTTGTACTACTGGTTCAGCTTCATTTTTATTCTCTACTATTTCTATATCAGTTATTCCACTCTCTTCAAAATCTATATCACTATCTGTTCCTGCTCCATCTGGATTATCTAAACCAAACAAAACTTTTATTTTATCTAATGGATTTTTATTCATTATTATTCCTCCTTGTACAATATATTATTGATATATCTTTCTCCCTACTCTTATAATAGTAGCTCCCTCTTCTAATGCTATTTTATAATCATTTGTCATTCCCATTGAAAGCTCTGTAAGTTTCCCATTGAAAGTCTTTTTGTTTAACTCATCTTTAATCTCTCTAAGCCTTCTAAATACACCTCTAACAAGAGTCTCATCATCTACAAAAGGAGCCATAGTCATAAGACCTATTATATTTATATTTTTTAATTCTAAAAGTTGAGGTAATTCTTTGTATAACTCTTCTAATTCATACCCCTCTTTACTCTCTTCTCCAGCAATATTTATTTCTAAAAGTACATCTATCACTCTATTATTTTGTAGTGCTCTCTTATCTATCTCTTGAGCAAGAGATAGTTTATTTACAGAGTGTATAAGCTTTACAAAAGGAGCTATATATTTTACCTTGTTTTTTTGAAGATTACCTATAAAGTGCCACTCTATATCTTTTCTTCCCTCAGAAAGATATTTTTCATACTTCTCTTTGATAACTTGGGCTTTGTTCTCTCCAAAAACTTTTACTCCACAATCTAATATACTATTCATAACTTCAGCATCTACATATTTTGTTACAGCTATAAACTTTACTTTTTCAGGATAAATAGAGTAATCTTTTATATCTTTTTGAATCTCTTCAATATTATTTTTTATGTTACTCATTCTTCTCAACTCCATTTAAATAAACTCATCTAAAACATCATTAGCAAGCATTATTCCTTTTCTAGTTAAAATATAAGCCTCTCCATTTCTTTTTAGAAAACCTTGCTCTTCTAATGAGATACATTTTTCTAAATATTTTCCACTAGGAATCACACCTTTATTAAGCAATCTAAAACCTAACATATACTTATATTCCTCTTTAGTTTCAGCAGTGACTATCTCCTCTTCTAATATAGGTAATATTCCTCTTTCTATATTATCATAATATTTAGAAAATTGCACCTGATTTTTATATCTTTTTACTCCAATATAACCAGAAGCCCCTAATCCAATACCTAAATACTCTCTATTTTCCCAATATTTCGAATTATGCCTTGCCTCTTTGCTAGGTAAACAAAAATTAGATATCTCATAGTGAATATACCCAGCTTCAGTAGCTCTATCTATTATATATTCAAACATCTGAGCTTCTAAATCATTATCAGTTTCTCTATATACTTCCTCTTCTAATTTTTTAAAAAAAGCTGTCCCCTCTTCCCAAATAAGTGAGTATATAGAAAAATGTTCAGGTCTTAGCTCTAACAATCTTTCTAAATCCTGTTTTACTTTTTCTATGCTTTGATTAGGGAGTGAAAACATTAAATCTAAGCTAATATTATCAAAACCAGCCTCTCTAGCTTGATAATAAGTTTCAATACCTTCATTGGAGTTATGCATTCTTCCTAAAACTTGTAACATTTTTTCATCAAATGTCTGTATTCCTATGCTTACTCTATTTATTCCAGCTTTTTTAAAGCCTTTTAACTTTTCTAAATTTACAGTTTTAGGATTTACTTCTAAAGTAATCTCTGCCCCAGCTTTTATATTTAATTTTTTTATTATCCTCTCTACATCTTCACAATTTAAAAGGGAGGGAGTTCCCCCTCCCAAATAAACTGTATCATACTCATATTTAGGATATAAGTCTATCTCTTTTAAAATGTAATCTACATATTTTTTTCTTTCTTCTTCATTAGATTTAAAAGATAAAAAATCACAATAATTACATTTATTCATGCAGAAAGGAATATGTATATATATTCCATCTACCATTTTTCCTCCTGTATTACTTCTTATAGAGTATCTACATATTTTAAAAACTCAGATTTTACATATGCTAATTTTTCATTTGCCTCTTTATCTCCCGAACCTACTACACATAAATAATATTTGATTTTTGGCTCTGTTCCTGATGGTCTAACAGTAATATAAGTTTTATCTTCTAATACAAATTGAATAACATCAGATTTTGGTAAATCTATTTTTCTAGTTTCCCCTGTTACACAATCTTTTTCTACTTGTAATTTATAATCTCTACACACTACTACTTTTTTACCACAGATTTCTGTATGCTCTTTCTTTCTCATATTTTCCATTATTTTTCCAATTTCTTCTAATCCAGATTTTCCTGTCTTAGTTATAGAAACTGTCTCTTCTTTATACCAACCATATTTTTCATATAGTTTATTTAATTCTTTATAAAGAGTAGAACCTATACTATCATAATAGCATGCCATCTCTGTAATTAATAACGAGGATACCACAGCATCCTTATCTCTTACATGTGTTCCTACTAAGTATCCAATAGACTCTTCAAATCCAAACAAATATGTTCCATCTAATTCTTTATTTTCAAACTGTCTAATCTTTTCCCCTATATATTTAAATCCTGTTAAAGTTCTGTATAATTTTACATTCTTATCTTTAGCTATTACATCTAACATAGGAGTAGAAACTATTGTAGATATTACTGCTCCATTAGCTGGAAGATTTTTATTCATCTCTAATAAATAATTCATTAATAAAATTCCTAATTGGTTTCCATTAGGATAATACCAATTTCCATTATCATCTTTTATAGCTATACCTGTTCTATCAGCATCTGGATCATTAGCTAAACAAATATTTGCTCCTATTTTATCAGCTAACTCTGTACTTAATTTAAATACTGACTTATCTTCTGGGTTAGCATATGAACAAGTTGGGAACATTCCATCTGGCATCTCTTGCTCAGGCACTGTGTACACAGATTCATATTCCATCTCTTTTAAAACTCTTTGAACAGCTACTCTTCCTGTTCCATGTAATGGAGAATAAACTATTTTAAAATCTTTTTTATTTGGCAAATCTCTATTTATAGCTTGTTTTTCTACTTCTTCTATAAATCTATCATCAACTGCTTTTCCTATATATTCTAATAATCCTTTAGCTTTTGCTTCCTCTTCAGTTATCATTTTTATATCATTGAAAATATCTACTGAATTTACAGCATTTACTACTCCACTAGCTTGTGGTTCAACTATTTGAGCCCCATCTTCCCAATATACTTTATATCCATTGTACTCTTGAGGGTTATGAGAAGCTGTTACCATTACACCTGCTTGAGCTTTTAACTCTCTAGTTGCAAATGATAGCTCTGGTGTTGATCTTAGAGATTCAAATAGATATGCCTTTATTCCATTTCCTGCAAGTACAAGAGCTGTATTTAAAGCATATTCAGTAGAACCTATTCTACAATCATAAGCTATAGTTACTCCTCTTTTTGCTCCCTCTTCTCCAGTTGTTGCTAGAATATAGTTAGCTAATCCTTGAGTTGCTTTTCTGATATTGTAGTTATTGATTCTATTTCTTCCTACTCCTCTTACTCCTCTCATTCCAGCAGTTCCAAAACTTAAATCTGTATAAAATCTATTTTCAATCTCTTTATCATCATCTTTTATTTCTAAAAGTTCTTTTCTATCTTCTTCAGTTATATTTTTTGATTCTAACCACATTTTGTAATAACCTAAATAATTTTTTTCCATAGTTGTTTCCTCCATATTATTTTATAAGTTAATTATATTATACTCTATTCTTTTAAATATTTTAACTAAAAAATTATTTTTTTTCTACAATTTACTAAAAACTTATTGCGGTTATTTTTATTACTTTTATTTCTTTTTTATTACGTTTTTTATTATATTAATATTTTTAAAATAAAAATATAATAATTATTTGTTTTTTATATTTGTAATATTAAAATACTATATGATATATTTTATATGTATTTTAATAATAAATATTTTTTATTTATAATATGAATAATTGTAGGAGGTTTTTATGATTGTCCATTTTTCAACTATACAAACTATGGCTTTAGCAGTTATAGTATTTTATCTTGGAAAGTTTTTAAATAATAAATTTAAATTTCTTAAAAATAATTGTATTCCAGATTCAGTTACTGGAGGAACTTTATTCTCTTTCTTTATCTTATTAGGACATGAAACTGGAAGTTTCTCTTTTATTTTTGAAGACTCTATTAAAGATATTTTTATGATAGCATTTTTTACTACTGTTGGTTTTTCTGCTAGCATAAAACTTCTTAAAAAAGCTGGCCTTCCTGTTCTAATGTTTTTAATAGCTGCTATTCTTCTTGCCATTTTGCAAAATGTTGTTGGAGTAGGAATGGCAAAAATTTTAGGAGTTAGTCCAATGATAGGTCTTGCTACAGGCTCTCTAGCTACTACAGGTGGACCTGGTACAGCAGGAGCTTTTGGTCCAATTATGGAAAGCTTTGGAACCCCTGGAGCTACAATGGTAGCTATGGCAACAGCTACTTATGCTCTTATCGCTGGAAGCATAATTGCTGGTCCTATTTGTAAAAGACTTATAGAAAAGAAAAATCTTATTCAAAAAAGAGTTACTTTAGAAGAGTTTCAATCATTTGATGATAAGTCTGTTACTTTAGAATTAAAAAATGTTGTCCCTACTGGATTTCAAATTATTATTGCTATGGGAATAGGTAGTTTAATATCAAACTTTTTAAATAGTTTAGGACTAGTTTTACCTCCATATATTGGTACTATGTTTGCTGCTTCAATTATGAGAAATTTAGCTGATGAAACTAAATTATTTTCTATTGATTTAGAAGTAGTCTCTGTTATTGGAAACTTTACACTTACTATGTTTTTATCAATGATACTTATGAATTTTAAATTATGGGAGCTAAAAGAATTGGCTCTACCTTTAATTATTATGTTAATTGGACAAACTATTCTTATGGGAGTCTTTGCCTATTTTATAACCTTTACCCTTACTGGAAAAGATTATGATGCTGCAATTATGACTGGTGGACACTGCGGTTGCGGGTTTGGGACTACTCCAAAAGCTCTAGCTAATATGGAAGCTCTTACTGAAAAGTATCTTCCTTCACCAAAAGCTTTCTTTGTTATTCCTATAGTTGGAGCTTTATTTATAGATTTTTTTAATGCTGCTATTATAACCTTTTTTATAAATTTACTAAAATAATATAAAAGGTGGGAATAATTAGTTCCCACCTTGTTTATATAATAGCTCTTTCATTTCATATACCTTAGCTTCTGGAAGTAATAGTGTAAGAACATCTCCACTCTCTATCACACTATTTCCTTTAGGAATTATCTCATGTTCATTTCTACATATTGCTACCACTAAAACATCTTCAGCCCATTTTATCTCAGAAATAGTTTTGCCATCTAATTCAGATTCAGCCATCACAGGTACTGTTATTATTGTCTTTTTTCCAGAATCTTCCTCTTTCATAGGAGTATCTTTTGGCATACGTTTAAATAAAATTTCATAGATAGGCTCTAATCCTAAAAGCTCTGTTACATAGTAAGCTACTACTGATACTGTAACCAACGCAAGTAAATGGTCAAAATTTCCTGTCATCTCTAATATGAGAACAGCCCCTGTAATAGGTGCTCTTACTACGGCAACAAAATATCCAGCCATTCCTAATACCATAAAATGAGGAACAAAATCTAATCCAACACCTAAATATTTAATAAGTGTTAGTCCATAAATTTTCCCTATAATAGCTCCTAATACTAACATTGGTAAAAATATTCCACCAGCAAATCCAGTTGCATAACATAGAGCAGTAAAAAAAAGTTTTGCTAGAAAAATTATAATCAATAATTGTATTGTTCTATTTCCTCCAGCCATCTCCTCTACTAATTCATGTCCACCCCCTGTTACTTCTGGTAAAAAATAACAAAATAGTAGTGAAGTAGACATTACAAAAGATATTTTTATCCATCTTGAAATTTTTAATTCTTTAAATTTATCTTGCACTTTAATTAAAGTTAAAGTAAATAATTTACCAAAGAAAGCTATTACTATTCCTAAAATTATATAAAGGATAAATTGATAATAAGGATTTATATTTTTAGGATAATTAGCTATTAAATTAAAAGATGTCTCCATTCCAAACATACGTCTTCCTACAAAATCAGAAGCTATACTTGCTAGAAATGTACAAATCAAAAGTTTTGCTGAAATATATTTATGTAACTCTTCCAAAGCAAACATTACTCCTGAAAGAGGTGCCCCAAAAGCACCAGCAAGCCCAGCACTAGAACCACTTGTTACTAAATATTTTTTCTCAATACTATCTTTTTTAAAAATTTTGGTAATCCCAAAACCTATATATGAACCTAGCTGTACAGAAGGTCCCTCTCTTCCTAATGAAAGTCCAGCTCCTATACTCATAAGCCCAGCTATAAATTTAGCTATTAACTCTTGAAGCCAATTTACATAGTCTAACTTTCTTAAAAGTATCCCTTTTACTTGTGGTATTCCACTCCCTGAAATTTTCGGATATTTTTTTGAAATATAGTCTACAATAAGTCCAATTAAAATAAAAGATATCCAAATAAAAAAAATAGTTAGTGTTCCTTCTGACAAAGAATTTTTTACTATAAATTCTCTAAAATGATTAGCATAGTTAAGTGCCCATCTATACAGAGAAACTATAAATCCTGTCAAAGCTCCCACAATAATACATAGCAGATATAACTTTCCACTTCCTTTTTGTAAAAGTTTAAGATTATCTGCCACAGTTTCTTTTTTCATGAAACCCCTCCAGATTTTTATTATTTAACCCTTTTATTTTAATACTTTTTTTGTTTTAATTCAATATTTTTTTAAATTTCTATTTTATAATGGCAGGCTTATAGAAATTCTATCTAAATAAGATTATAACAACTTTATTCTTCACTTCCTATCTATCAATTATTTTTATTTTTTGTTCATATTTTTTTATTTAAATATAAATTTTATTATGTTTTTAAAAAATTATTATTCACATTTTTAGAATTTATTTATCAAATAAAAATAAATATTTAATATAAAAGGGATATTACAACTTAAAATTTTGTAATATCCCTTAAACTATAAATTTTATTTAACTACCTTCTCTAGTATTGTAATTTTTTTCTCATAACTATCTATTCCACACATAGCTCCAAGTGGAAGAGTTAGCATAGGCTCACTATGCCCACTCTCTAAATTATATATCACTGGTTTCTTTAAATCTCTAAAATAGTCTTGAAAAACTTCTATTAGTGACATATCTTTTTCTGAATCTGGAGGACAATTTTTAAAATCTCCTAAAACAATTCCCTCTATCTTTTCAAAAACTCCATGTTTCTTCAATTGATTTAAAAATCTATCTACCTTATAAGTCTTTTCTCCTATCTCTTCAAGAAAAAGTATTTTTTCTCTATAATCTAAGTCATATTTTGTTCCAAGAGTAGCTACAAGAGTTGCTAAATTCCCTCCTACTAACTTTCCTTTAGCTTTTCCTTCACTTATTACCTCTAACTCTTTAGAAAAATTATTTATTACTCTTTGATCTAAAGGATTAGATAAAATTTCAATAAAATTATTATATGTATCTATATTATAATTTCCAGTAAAATTACTTACTGCCATAGGTCCATGAAAAGTTATCAATCCTGTTTTTTCATTTATTGCCATATGTAAAGTTGTAATATCACTATATCCTACAAAGATTTTAGGATTATTTTTTATTATTTCAAAATCTATAAGTTCTATAAGTCTATTACACCCATAACCTCCTCTCATACAGAGAATAGCATCAATAGCTTTATCAGAAAAAAAGTTATTTATCTCTCTTGCTCTTTCTTCATCTTCTCCAGCATAAGAGTACCACTGTTTTTGTGTACACTCTCCTAATACTACTTTATACCCCATATTCCCTATATTTTTCTTAGCTTCTAATACTTTTTCATAACTACTGCAACTAGCAGGAGCTATTATTCCAATAGTATCCCCTTTTTTTAAAACTTTTCCTAACATCTCTTACTCCTAAAATAAGTTATTGATAAATTTCTCCATTTCATCTTTTAATCTATTTCTACTTCCATTCCAATGGTTTACAATTATTGTAAAAGCTAATTTCGTTCCATCTTTTTCTATATATCCAGTATAAGATTGTATTCCACTCATACTTCCACTTTTTACTCTTACTATACCATCAAAAACTTTAGGTTCTAAAAAATCTGAAACAGTTCCCTCATATCCACCTCTTGGAAGTAATTTTTCAAACTCTGGGTAGTTTTCATTCATATAAGCTAATATATCTGTTAAGATACTAGCTGATACATAATCTCCACGAGATAATCCACTTCCATCAAGCATAACTAAAGCTTTAGTATCTATCCCTTTCTCTTTCCAAAATTCAGAAATTTTTACATCCTTAAGTTTTAAAAGTTGATATAGATGCTCTGTATAATGATTATCACTTCTTTTTAGTAATACTCTTACCATCTCTTCTATTGTGGCTGATTTTGTTATAGCTAAAGTCTTAGGGTTTTTTGGTCTCTTATTACTATTTCTTGAGGTCTTTATATCTCCACTAACTGATACTCCTGAATTTTTTAAACTTTTCTTAAAATATTGTCCTAAAAATAAAGCTGGATTTGGAATATCACTCTTTGTTACAATTTTTTTCAGATTAGCTGGAACCTCTCCATTTAATACTCTTTTATTCTCAAAAGGTAACCCTCTTACTGAGAAATCTCTTCTGCCTCTAGGAGATATTTTCAGTCTATTCTCAAATTTCAATCCATCAATCTCAGGTTTTGTTCCTAATATATCAATTTTTTTATCAGTTGAAGATAGATACAAAGTATATAAATTATCAAATACACTTATTCCATAAGTTCCTTGTCCATAGTTAGTACCAAAATCTTCCCATAACCATTTTTCCTCTACTCCTACATAACCAAAAAGATTATCTATTACAATGATATCTCCCTTTATCTTTTTTATTCCAGAGGATTTTACCTTACTTATCCACTCTGTTATAAAAGCAGTCTGCTCTTTTTTTATTCCATCAGAACCTAAAGTTGGGTCTCCACCACCGATAATATATATATATCCTGTAAGAGTACCTTCACTATCTATTTTCCCATCATATACAACTTTTGTTTCTAATCTTGTATCAGCCCCTAAAACTTCTAAAGCAGTAGCTGAAGTAATTACCTTCATTATAGAAGCTGGAGTTATTGCAACTCCTTTATTATACTGAGCTATTATCTCTCCACTCTCTATCTCTCTTACCTCTATACCAATATTACTATGCTCTAACATTTCTAGATTACTAAAGCTTTTTATTGCCTTTTCTCCCTTACTTTTAAGTGAGGCAATTTTTTCTGAAGAGATATTTTTTTTCTCCTCTTTTTGAGCTGGTTGTTTCTCCTCTATTTTTTCTTTAATTACATCTTCCTCAACTGTATTTTCAATCTTTTCTGAAGCTGTTTCATCTATCTCTTCTCTATTTTCATCAATATCTTCTTTTACACCAATCTCTTGTTCCAAGCTTTTTAAAATTTCACTTGGAGTTATTACCTCTTCAGTTCTTACTTCTTCTTTTATTTTATTTTCAGTTTTTATAGTGGTATCTTTTATCTCATTATTAGTACAACTTGATAAAATAACCAAAGCTAATACAAGTATTCTTAATTTTTTCATTCTCTTCTCCAAATTATAGTTTTTAAGCAAACATAATTCTACAAATCCATACAGCTGTTAAAAGTCCAGCTAAGTCAGCTAATAGCCCAGCTGCTACTGCATGTCTTGTTTTTCTTATGCTCACTGCTCCAAAATATACTGCAAGAACATAGAAAGTTGTTTCTGTTGACCCCATCATAGTAGAAGCTATTCTTCCTATTAAAGAATCTGGCCCATATGTAAGCATTAAATCATTCATTACTCCAGTAGCTCCTCCTCCAGATAGAGGTCTTAGTATAGCCATTGGCAACACTTCTCCTGGCATTCCTATTAATGAGAAAACTGGGTCTAATATTTTCATCATAATATCTATACAACCAGAAGCCCTAAAAATACCTATTGCCACTAACATAGCTACTAAAAAAGGAATGATTCTAATAGCTGTATTAAATCCCTCTTTTGCTCCTTCACAAAATACTTCATAAACTTTTATTTTCTTTACAAAATAAGCGTATCCTACTATTACTAATATAATTAAAGGTATGGCATAAAGTGATATATTTTCCATTATTCTTACGAACATATTTCTTCCTCCTAAATTTTACTAAAAATTTCTTATTATTTCAATAACTAACTTTTTTCTTACTTTTATTTTTTTATTTCTATTTTTTCTCTTTTATATTTAGGTAACTTTTCTAAAAACTTACAGGAAATTATAGCTACAGCTGTTGACATAATTGTTGCTACTATTGTTGGAGCTATTATTTCAGTAGCATTAGCTGAACCAGCTGCTACTCTATATGCTATTGTACTAGATGAAATTAAAGTTACAGATGAAGTATTAATAGCTAAAAACATTACCATAGAATTTGATGCCTCATCTTTATTATCATTTAAAAGTTGTAACTCTTGCATAGCCTTTATTCCAAGTGGAGTAGCTGCATTTCCTAATCCAAAAAAGTTAGCTGCCATATTAGCTACTATACTTCCCATAGCCGGGTGATCAGCTGGTATCTCAGGAAATAATTTTACTAAAAGTGGTTTCATTAAATTTCCCATTGCTTTTACCATTCCTGCCTCTTCAGCTATCTTCATAAGTCCAAGCCATAGAGCCATTACCCCTATCATCTCTAAAGATAAAGTTACAGCTGTACCTGCTGATTCAATAGCCGAATCTGTAACTGCTTGTACATTTCCTGTAAATATCCCCACCAATATTCCTATCACTATAAGTCCACACCAAATTGCATTAATCATATTTTATACCTCCTAAAAATTTTAGCAAAATAAAAAAATCACAGCTGACTCAACTGTGATGAATTACAAAAAAGATAAATCAATCCCTCTATAGTTTTCACAGATAGCTCTCCATTGAAATTTTTCAATGACAACATTGTAGATATTCTCCACACTGCCAACAAAAGAGTTCAGCTCTCTCTTTTATTTCGGCAAATTCCCCTTTCAAAATATCATAACGCCTGCCAAGCTAGATATTTTTACTCTTGTCCTTTGCACCTCTATCTTGCTTTTTTATTAGTATACTCTAGTTTATACTTCTTGTACAATATATTTTTTATATCTTTTAAATATATTTAATCTTATATCTTACATAAAAAATATTTAGAATTACAAAATATTTATTGACAATATCAAATTATATGCTATAATAATATTGTCATAAGACATTTCCTTAAATTACATTTTAATTTCTACGTATAAAGAAGTCCTGAGGCCGAAGGGGCTTCTTTATCGTTTTTTGACTTTTTTATTTTTTCTTAATATACTGTTCATCTATATCTTTATTTATTTTTATATTCAAACTTTCTAATATACTCTTACAGAATTTTTCGCCAAAAATATAAGAAAGAACATTATAATAATTTTCTATAAATGGTTTATATTCATCTAATTGAAATCCAATAGGATTTTCTCTTCTAAAATAAGGAGATTTTTCTTTCTCTATATTCATGCATGGAAAATCACAATCATTCATAGAAAGATAATTATTCCCACTTGTTGGAACAAAAATATATAAATTTTCTTCTTCAATTATCAATTCTAAAGGATATAAAGAACACCATAATGGCTTAGTATCAATAATCTCTCCTAAGCTCATCCCTTTATCTATACAAATTTTATGTATTGCACAAAGACTCTTATCAATATACACACATGAACAAGTACATCTATCAAAGACACTATTTTCAAACTCTTTTGGTATCAGCATAGCATCATTTTCTATAGAGCTTTTTATCTCTTTCTCTGTCATTCCCTCTTCTTTCATTATAGAAATAGCTTTAGTTAAGGAGTCATACTCTTTTAAATTTTCTAATATAACTTCTCTTGCCTTTTTATTAAACTCATAAGGAAATTGTACACAACAATTTGTTAGACAATTAAAGCAATCAAAATTACTTAACCATCTAAAACTTTCTACATCTATTATTCCATAATAGTTCTTATTTAAAAATTTTACTTCTAATTCTAATTTTCTAATTTTTCTAAAATAATCTTTTATTCTTTTTTCTAATTTAGGAGATAACTCCTTATTATGCATAAAATATCTCATTTTATCCTCCAATTTATTATAAGAAAAATAGAGCTATCCCAAAAACAGAGATACAAGCTCCTATTATCTCTTTTATCTTTATCTTCTCTTTAAATATTAAATATGATATGGGAATTATAAGAATTGGGCTGGTAGAAGAAATTGTAGATATAATACCAGCATTCCCTAAATTAAGAGCTGCTACTAAAAAAGTTATTCCAGCTGTAGCTGTAATAGTTCCACCTATTATTAGTAATATAACTTTCCTATCCCTCAACACATTAAAAACTTTTTTCCACAATCTTTTGTAAGTAAGAAAAATTATAAAGACACCTAAAGCACAAATCATTCTTATCTGAGTAGATGAACTCGGGTCATATCCCATTGAACCCATCTTAGTAAATACTATTCCTGTTGCTTCTAAAATTGTAGCTATGCAGATAAATAGTATCCCTTTTGATGATAATTTTTTCTCATCATTTTTATTTTTAGGTTTGATTACTACTAATAGTACTCCACTACAAGTTATTAACATAGCTACAATTTGAATCAATGTCAATGCTTCCCCTAAAAAAAGATAACCAAATATTCCTACTACAAGTGGAGTCATTGTCATAAATAACATACATATTCTAGCCCCTATCATAACATAGGCTTCGTATAAAAACATATCTCCAAAAAATAATCCTATCAATCCAGATATCCCCAATATTTTCCAATTATAAGATGTAGCATCCACTGGTAAGATAACTCCTCTATCTATACAAGTAAATATTCCTAAAAATATAATTCCCATTACTAATCTAATTACATTTACTGAAATACTATCAGCTTTTTTAGAAGCTTGTTCAAAAAAGAGTGAACTTAAAGCCCAACCAAGTGCTGTAATAAGTGCAAAAATCTCTCCTAAATATCTCATAAAAACCTCCCTCAATATTCTATTCTAATATGATTATATAACACTTTTATATAAATAAAAAGAAAATATAATTTTATTTTCTAAATTTCATCTAACTTGACTATATTCTAAAATATGGTATCATTTAATGAAGATAAAATAAAAGGTGGTAATTATTATGAAAATATTTACTTTTTTTAAAAAAATAGTTTTAGGAACAATTTTATTTATTATAAAGGAAGTCTTCTCTTTTATAATTAAATTTTCTCTATTTTTAATTTTAATAGTTGGAGTAATTGGAGCTATTCTCAAATACTCCTCTAAAGATGAAACAATAGTATTGAAAGAAAATAGTGTTGTAGTAGTAGATTTAGGGAAAGAGTACAAAGAAAAGTTAGAGGGATTACCTAAATTTTTAATTGAAGGGGAGATTAATTTTTATTCTCTTTTAACAAAACTAAACTCTATTAAAAATGATAATAAAGTAAAAGGAGTTTTACTAAAACTGGATAATATGACATTGGATAGAGGACAAATTGAGGAGCTAAGTGGCAAATTAGAAGAGCTTAGAAAAAATAACAAGATGGTTCTTGCCTATGCTAATAATATGAATAATAGAAATTACTCTCTTGCTCTTGCTTCTGATAAAATAATTATGCCTCCTACTATGAGTGCTAATGTAAATATTACTGGATATTATAATGAATTAGCTTACTATAAGGGATTGGCTGATAAGTTAGGAATAAAATTTAATGTAATACATGTGGGAGATTATAAATCTTATGGAGAGAATTTTACTAAAAATCAGATGTCACAAGAGTATAGGGAAAATATTATAAGATTACAAGATAGGATTTATAATAACTTTCTAAATAAAATAGTTGAAAAGAGAAAGATTAATAAAAATTTAATTAATAATAGAATACTAGCTGGAGATTTTGTATTTTCTGAACCATATCAAATGGAAAAATTTAATATGATAGATGAAAAAGTTTATGAATCTCAAATAAAAGATATAATAGGAAGTGAAAGATTAATTCCTATCGAAAAATACCAAGAGAGTATTCTACACTCTCAAAATAAAATAGCTATCATATATGCTGAAGGTAATATCTTACTAGATGGAGAGAGAGGAGGAATTGGAAACTCTATTACTCCTGAAAAAATCAATTCTGAAATTGACAAAGCTTTAAAAAATCCCAATATAAAAGGAATAGTTTTAAGACTTAATTCTCCAGGTGGCTCAGCTCTTGCTTCTAATCTTATCCATCATAAGCTACAAGAGGCTAATAAGATAAAACCGATATATGTCTCAATAGGTGGAGTAGCTGCTTCTGGTGGATATTATATGGCTAGTGCTGGGCAAAAAATATTTGCTGATAATGAAAGTATCACTGGTTCTATTGGAGTTGTTAGCCTTATTCCTAACTTCAATGAGCTTATGAAAAAAATAGATGTAAATGTGGAGAGTGTAAAAAAAGGAGAGTATTCTGACCTATTCTCTTTAACTAAAGATTTCAATGAAAAAGATAGAGAAAAAATATATGCTTCTAGTGTAAAGGTATACAATGAATTTTTAGATGTAGTAGCTCAAGGAAGAAATTTAAATAGAGAGTATGTACACTCAATAGCTCAAGGAAAGGTATGGTTAGGAGAAGAGGGAAAAGAGATAGACTTAGTTGATGAAATTGGTGGTATTGAAAATGCTATTTCCTCTCTTGCAAAAGAATTAAAAATAGATAGTTATGAAGTAGTGGAGATAGTAGAAAAGGAAAAACTTGATGTGATGTTAAAACAATATATTCCTTTTAAAACTTTTTGGAAAAATTTATCACTTTTAGAGGAAGAGAAAGAGTTATTTTTTGAACCAATCTATTTTTTTCCATATAAGATGTAGAAAAGAGTTGAAAAAATATAGTGGTTTGTGATATAATCACTGTTAGTTAGAAAGAAAAATATCAGGAGGACAATTATAATGGTAAGAAAATTAAAAGGTGGAAAAACATCACAAGGTGCAGGAAGCCAAATGAATATATTAAAACAAGCTCAAGCTATGCAACAACAAATGTTACTAGTTCAAGAGGGGCTTAAAGAGAAAGAATTAACTTCTTCTGTTGGGGGAGGAGCTGTAACTGTTAAAGTTAATGGACAAAAAGAGTTATTAGAAGTTAAATTAACTGATGATATCATTAAAGAAGCTGCTGATGATAAAGAAATGTTAGAGGATTTAATCGTTTCTGCTGTAAGAGAAGCTATGAGACAAGCTGATGAGTTAGCTGAAGCAGAAATGGGAAAAGTAACTGGTGGAATTAATATCCCTGGATTATTCTAATTAGAAAAGTTTAAGAGAAGCTATTACAAGTAAAATGTAATAGCTTTTTTTATTAGTTTTAAATTTGGAGATATTTAATCTATATGGTATAATATACTATAAATGTTAACTTAGGAGGTTATAATGAAAAAAATTTTAAAACTAACACTCAGTTTATTTTTAATCTTATCCAGTCTAGCACTTGCTTGTACAGGTATTACTATAAAAACTTTGGATAATAAAATAGTACAAGGAAGAACTATTGAATATGGAGAAAGTAATCTTAATAGTAAACTTGTAGTATCTCCAAGAGGAAAAGAGTATCAATCTCTTACTCCAGATGGAAAACTAGCTGGATATAAATGGAAAGGTAAATATGGTTATGTGGGAGCCAGTCTTATTACTGATATGTTTATTGGAGAGGGAATAAATGAAGCTGGACTTAATGCTGGACTATTTTATTTTCCTCACTATGGTAGTCTAACTAAATATGATAAAAAAATATCAAAAAAATCTATAGTTGATATGCAAGTTGTAAGTTGGATTTTATCTAATTTTGCGACTGTTGATGAAGTAAAAGAGGGACTTAAAAAGATAAAAGTTGTAAATATTGGGTATGATGAAAAAGGAAATCCTTTACCTACTGCTCATTGGAGAGTAGCTGATTCTAAAGGTGGAAATATCGTCATAGAGATTGTAAATAATGGAGAGGTAAAAATCCATGATAATAAAATAGGGGTACTAACTAACTCCCCAGATTATCAGTGGCATGTAAAAAATCTTAATAACTATATTAATCTTTATGCTGGAAATGCTAAAAATTTCAATGTCAATGGACAGGAATTTTTCTCATTTGGAGCTGGGACAGGAGCTATGGGGTTACCTGGAGATATCACTCCACCATCAAGATTTGTCAGAGCTTTTTATTTCTTAAATACTATGAAGCCAGCTGAAACTTCAAAAGAAGCTATCAATGAAGCTTTCCATATTTTAAATAATTTTGATTTACCAATAGGTGTAGAGTATCCAGCTGAACATAAATCTTATATTCCTAAAGATTTACCAAGTGCAACTCAATGGACAGCGATTAGTAGTCTAAATGACAGAGAGTTCTACTATAAAACTATGTATAATAGTCAAATAAGAAAAGTTGATTTGAAAAAAATAGATTTCTCTACAGTAAAATACACAGTTCTTCCATTAGATGAAAAACCAGAAGAAAATATTCAAGAAATTACATTTTAATCTATAATTATTTAAAATTTTAAGGGAGTATTGCAATTTAAGAATTTGTAATACTCCCTCTTTATTATTTTATTAAATTAATTACTCTTTTCTTAATTTAGTCAATACATGGTGTCCATTTGGTCTGAAGATAAATCCAGAGATATTTTTTCTCATTCCTATAACCTCATTTTTTCTTAATATAGGAATAATTGGTAAATCTTCTTCTAATATAGCTTGAGCCTCTCTATATAACTCTGCTCTTTTTTCCACATCTGTTTCCTGTCTTCCCATCTCTACAAGTTTATCGTATTCTGGATTACTATAGAAACTTCTATTTCCAGCACTTCCCTTAGCATTAGAGTGATACAATGGGTATAGAACTATATCAGAGTCATTAGTTCCTGGGAACCAACCTCCCAATAATAATTCATGCTCTCCCATAGCACTTCTCTCTAAATAAGTTCCCCACTCAACAGGTTCTATTACCAATTCTATCCCTAACTCTTTTAAATTTGATTGAATTATTTGAGCTGTTTGAATATTTGTAGGAACAGAGTCTGTCATTATACTCAATTTACTTGGAACATTTTTTACTTTTTTCAATAATTCTTTTGCTTTATCTACTCTTAAAGTTATATCTCCAGTAGGTTTTCCTCCTATCATTTCTGGACTTAACATAGAAGTAGCTGGCTCTCCAGCATTATCATATATAGCAGCTAATATTCCCTTTCTATCTAATACCATATTTACAGCTTGTCTAAACTCTTTTTGGTTTAAAGGCTCTTTATTTAAATTAAAAGCTAAATACTCTGCTCTCATAGAGGGTTTATTTACTAAGACTAAATCATTATTCCCCTCTATAAATTTTATATCAGATGGATTTATATTATAAGCTATATCTACCTCTCCAGTTTCTAAAGCTATAAGTCTATTATTTCCTTCTGGAATAATTTTAAATTCCAATTCATCTATCTCTGGTTTTCCCATAAAACTATCTTCAAACGGTTCAAGTTTTACAATATCTCCACTATTCCAATAAGTTAATTTAAATGGTCCTGTTCCATTAGGTTTTACAGCTATATCTGATTCTCCTCTTTTTAAAGTATCCTCTTTATTTATGATTCCACAAAGAGAAAGTGTTAAGTTATATAGTAGTGGTGAGAATGGTTCTGACATGGTTACTCTTACATGAGTATCATCTACTACCTCTACTCCACTTATACTCTCTACCAATATTCTTGTCCCAGCTTTTCCTCTCATTCTTTCTAATGAAAAAGCAACATCATCAACAGTTAACTCTGCACCATTATGAAATTTTATTCCTTTTCTAATTGTAAAAAGAATAGAAGTTGGTGTTTCGAATTCCCATTTCTCTGCTATCTCTGGAACGAGATTTCCCTCATCATCAACAACTAGCAAAGTATTAAAAATCTGTCTTGCTACTTTCATAGAATCCACCTGATTTGCTAATGGTGGATCCAAAGTTTTTGGCTTTGTTGCTTGAGCTACTACAACTTTTTTATGTGCTTGTTCAGCTACTTCTGTTTTTTTATCTCCTCCACCACATGATACAAATAAAAGTGATAAAAGAAATAACCCCAATTTTTTCATATGTTTATCCTCCCTACTAAATTATATCCATTTTTTTCTTTTAAAATATGCAAGCATAGCTAATACCAATACAAACATTATTCCCAAAATTATAAAATAACCATATTTACTCTGTAATTCTGGCATATATTCAAAGTTCATTCCATATAAGCTAGCTAAGAAACTAAGTGGCATAAATATTGTAGATATAATTGCTAAAATTTGCATAATCTCATTCATTCCATTACTAATTGTAGAGTGATATAATTGTATTAACTCTGTAACTCTACTGTTTAAAATATCCAAAGTATCATGTACTATTATTCCATGGTCTGATAAGTCTGTCAGATATATTTTTATATCATCATTCAAATATTCAGCTACACTATTAGTTTGTAATCTACTGATTAACTCTCTAATAGGTCCTATTGTTCTCTTTAATGTAGTAACTTTCTGTTTCAGTGTAATGATAGCTTGTAAGTCCTCTCTTTCAGAGTTATTTATTACTTTTGATTCAAGCCTATCTATCTCCATTTCCACTTCATCAAGTATCATAAAATAGTTATCAACTATACTGTCTAATATTGTATATGTTAGATACCCAACACTTTTCTTTCTCATTCTAGAGTTAGGTGCCTCAATTCTAGCTCTAATAGAATCAAATACATCTCCAGGAGTTTCTTGAAATGTAAGCAAATAATCCTCTCCTACTATAAATGATACTTGCTCATAAGTAATATCCTTTGAAATTAGATTTAATTTTAACATCTTCATTACTATAAAAAGATATTCTTCTCTTTCTTCTACCTTTGCTCTTTGAGTACTATTTACTAAGTCTTCCATAACTAAGTTATCTAAACAAAATAACTTTCCTATCTCTTTTACAAGAGGGATATTATGTATTCCATCTATATTTATCCAAGTTATCCCTTTAAAATCTTTTCTTATCTCAGATAAATCACTACTTTCATCAAAAAGCTCCCTTTTTGTTACACTGTCATTGTAAGCAAGAATATCTATATGTATCTTATGCTGTGGATTTTCTCCAGTATAAATTATACTTCCTGGAGGTAATCCAACTTTTTTTATCCTATTTGATGAATCATTCATCTAATTCACCTCACTTACTAAAAATTTCTTTAAAATATCTGTCTATTTCTTTTTGTACACTGTCATCATAATTTTTTATTTGATTTTTTACTAATTTTCTTATATACTCTATCTCTTCTTTATTATTAGGATAGTATATCGGTGTTTCTTTTAGTGGAGTAGAGTAAAATTCATAGTTTTTCCCTTTTGTTTTTCCATTATACTTAAACCATTGTAAAAAAGTACTAGAGTTCATATACCCTAAAATATAGAATATATCTATCTCTTCACTCTTAGTAGTTACAAAATAGATATCAGCACTTCCATAAAATTCCCCTTCATCATAGGAAAATTGATTAGTTTTACATCTTTGACGAACAAGTATCTTAGGCTTTGAAAAAATCTGCCTATCTCTTGCCCATTGAAGTTGCCACCACTCTATTCTTCCTATTTTTACCTCTCTTCTTGCACTTAGCTCTGAGTAATACTTCTTTAAATACTTTTCTAACTCTTTATTAAGAGGGGTTTCTTTATCTAAATACAAAATCCAAAAGCTATTTTTTTCATTATTATACTTTCCAATATCTTTATTTTTGTAAAAAGGTTTAAGATAATCTTTAAATTTCTCTTGATATTCATCAAAAACAAAAGCTTTATCATAGCCAGAAACTATTCCTTGATTTATATTTACTAAATCTTTCAACCTATAATTTGCTATCTCTTTTACTCTTTTATTATACTCCCTACTCTCTCTATCTGCCAACACTATTTTAAAATTCTCATCATAGAGTTCACTATTTTTTAAATTAAATTTTTCCTCTGGTAACTCTATCTCTATATTGATATCAATATTTTCTAACTTCTCCCAAGTAAAAATTATATTATGTTGTCCCTTAGCTTTAGAAAAAAGAGAGTTATCATAAAATATTATTTTAGAAAAACTTCCATTCTCCTTAAGAGTATTACGTAATTTTTTAGCACTATCAGCCTTCAGCCAATAATTTGTTGTAAGATAGACTAAAATTCCTCTCTCTTCTAAAAGTTCCACAGCTTTTTCCACAAAAAAGTAGAAATAATCCATCTTTCCTTCATAATATTTCATACCAAAAGAGGTATTTTTTATTTTTTGAAATACCTCTCTGTTGTTTTTTTCTCCTAGATATGGAGGATTTCCCAAAACTATATTATATTTTTTTCCCTCTAACATCAATCCATCTATATTTTCAATATCTATACTTCCCTTTAAAGAGTATTTTTTTAGAAGCTCCTCTCCCTTTCTCTTAGTCAAATTTACAGCTTCCTCATTTATATCACACCCTTTTATCCACAGTGGATTATAAAAGTATTTTCCACTGATATCCTTTGAAAGAAGTATAAGAGATTCTAAAAATGGAAGTAAAAGATTACCATTTCCACAGGATAAATCTAAAGCTCTTACACTCATCAATTTTTCATAGGTAATCTCTCCTTCAAAATACTTTTCCAATGCTATTAAATTTATTTTTTCGGCTATCTTATTTGGAGTATACACCTGATAATTATATTTTTTCTCTTTCATCAAAACACTTCCATCTTATTTTTCAAAAGACTCTTAGCCCAGAATAACATATATACAGCAGAAAATACCACTAACTTTATAATTGTATTATCTATTTTATAGCTTGCTATTAGTGCAATAGCTGTAATAATAAATGTTTTTATAAAGAAAATATAACTCTTTTTTAAACTAAAGTTTATATATTTCCTTCTAAATACTATTAACAAAAGGAAAAAATTTACTCCTGAAGCTATGGAAGTTGAAAGTGCTAAACCTCTGTATGCCATACTTTTTATCAACAAGAAATTTAAGACTATATTTATAACTATTGAGATTATAGAGAATTTTACTGGATATTTGCTGTTTTTTACACTATAAAAAGCTCTAGTCATCAAATAGATAGCTGTATAGAAGTATAATCCTAAAGAGTAATAAAGTAAAGCTTGAGAAGTAACTCTTACAGCTTCCTCATCAAATTTTCCATAGGAAAGTGTAAGCCTAATTACCTCTGGTGCGTAAAAAGTCAATACAGCTGTTGATGGAATTATTAAAAACAGTAAAATATTTAATCCTTTTATTATATTATCAGTTGCTCCATCTAAGTCATTTTTTGACATAGCTTTAGAAAGTGCTGGGAATATTACAGTGGATATGGATACTCCAAATACTCCAACTGGTAGGAGGTATAATCTAGTTGCATTTTCAAGGGCTGAAACTCCCCCTTCTGCTAAATATGAAGCAAACATCTGGTCTACAATAGTATTTACTTGCCTAGCTACTATTCCTATGAGCATAGGACATATCATTATAAAAATTTTCTTAAGATACGGGTCTTTCCAATCTATTTTAAAAGAGTATCCCTTCATTATTTTAAAGAAAGCTGGTAATACCACTAAAAATTGAAATAATCCCCCTATTACAACTCCATAAGCTAGAGCGTCTATCCCATAGGTTTTTCCAAAGTACATAGAGGCTAAAATTATAGCTAAATTAAAAAAGATTGAAGTTGAAGCTGGTACAGCAAATTGTTTAAAATTATTTAATATAGCACAAACCATTCCTGATAAACTTATAAAAACAAAATACACTGACATTATTTTTAAAAGCCTTGAAGCTATTATTTTAGTTTCATCAGGAAATCCACTAACTATTCCATCTATTATTCCCTGAGAGAAAATTATCATAAGAATAGTTACTATTGTACTAAATACAAAAAGCAAGTTGAGAATTGAATAGATAAACTGTTTGCTATTCTCCTCTCCCTCACTCTCTACTCTTTCATTATATAAGGGGATAAAAGAACTTCCTAAAGCTCCCTCTCCCAATAGTTGTCTAAAAAAGTTACTGATTTTAAAAGCACTGAAAAAAGCATCTGTCATAGCAGATGCTCCAAAATAGTAAGCTATTATCCCAGCTCTTACCAGTCCTAATACTCTACTTACCATTGTAATTATCATAACTAGAAGTCCACTTCTAAACATAATACTTCCTTTCCTCTTTTAAATATTAAAAGAACTCTTAATTTCTTTTAACCATTTCCCCTTCTATTAGAATAAGTCCCTCTTTATATAGCTCTAATATAGCCAAGAAAATATAAACAAGATGCATTCTATTTTCTGCCTCTCCAAAGATTGAGTCAAAGGTTCTATTATGAGAATATAATTTTAAATATAACTTATCCATCTCATCTTTTAAAGTATATTTTTTTTCTAATTCTAGTTCTAAATATTCATTTTCTTTCTTATCTACATATCTTTTATAAGCTGAATATAAATCACTAGCTTGTAATTTTGAAATATCATACTCCTTTGGAGCTTTTTTTATAATCTTTCTACTCTCTCCCCTTGTATAAGAGATATTATACTCCTTTTCCATCTCTCCTATTTTTAAGGCAATCTCTTTAAATACTTTATAATCCTCTAGTCTTCTTTTTAACTCTTTTTCTTTATTTTCCTCATCATTGATTGATAGAAGAGTAGATGCTTTTATTTCTAGAAGCTCTGAAGCAGTTACAAGAAACTCCACTTTAATATGGAGGTTTTCCTCTTGTGCTTCCTTTAATACTCCTAAATACTCATCTATAATCTGAGAGATTTTTATTTCTGATATTTTTAATTTTTTCTTCTCTATCAAATGAAGAAGTAAATCTAATGGTCCTTCAAAATTATCTATCTTTAGTACTATATCCATTTCTTCTCTCTTTTACCACTTTAGTCCAAGTTTTCACATCATTCCCAATTACTCTTTTTAATTCATCTATTGAAGAGAATTTCTTTTCCTCTCTCAAATATTGTTCCAGTTCTACAGCCACAATTTTTCCATAGATAAACTCGTCAAAATCTAAAATATTTACCTCAACACTTTTTTCTCCAGGTTTTAAAGTAGGATTTACTCCAATATTTACCACTCCATCACGGTAAAAATCCTCCCCTTCTATCTTCACTCTAGCCCCATATATTCCATTTTTAGGATATAATCTTGTAGATATCTTTATATTGGCAGTAGGAAATCCCAACTCTCTTGCTATTTTTTTACCATGTACTACTTCTCCCATTATAAGAAATCTATGTCCTAAATATCTATTTATCTCTGCAATATCAGCATGCAAAATTCTATTTCTTAAAAAAGTTGAGCTTATTAAATCTCCATCTACATAGACAGCTGGGATTTCATGGACAAGAATTCCTCTCTCTTCTCCTAGTCTAATTAAATCTTTTGTTTTAGATTTTCCTCCCTCTCCAAAAGAAAAATTAAATCCTACAAAAATCTCCTTACTTCCAACCTTTTCTTTTAAAATATCAGCAAATTCATCTGCTGTTAAATTAGCAAACTCTTTTGTAAAAGATTGTAAAATTACACAGTCCACTCCCATATTTTCCAATAGATAGAGTTTTTCCTCTATTGTATTTATCACTCTTGGAGCTCTCGAGATATCTATAAGTTCCATAGGATGACTTGAAAAAGTAAACACTACAGATTTCCCACCATTTTTCTTGGCTTTTTCCACAGCATTTCTTATCAATTTCTGATGCCCATAATGTACCCCATCAAATGTCCCTATAGCTACATAGCTCTCTTGTAAATTTTCTTCTAACTCAAATATATTTTCAATTACTCTCATACTTATTCCTCAGTTTCTTCTTTTTTTAGATTATTATAAATCTCCTCTATTCTTCTAAATCTATTTCTTACACCAGATTTTGATATTCCTACCATCTCGGCTATCTCTTGAAGAGTGCTCTCAGGATTATTTAATCTCACATGAGCTATCTCTTCTAAAACAGGACTTAGAGAATTTAAACCCATCTCTTTTTCTATATGTTTTATCATTTTAATCTGATTATTTCCTGTATTTAAGGTCTTAGTTTCATTAGCTACTTCCCAGTTCATCTCTCTGATAGTTTTATTTTTTAAATCCTTTATCATTGTAGTTTCTTCATATTTAAAAAAAGATTGAATACTTCCTATCATTACCATTATATCCATAATATTTTCTGAATTTCTAAGATATACTAACGGTTTATTTCTCTTCATAGTTTTAAATACTTTTTTATCTTTAGATAAAAGTAAATTATATAATTTATCTGCAGCTTCTTCATTATCCATAAAGAAATCTAGTGCATACTCTTTTTCTGGGTCTTTTATATATCCACAAGATAAAAATATTCCACGAATAAATCCTTTTAATATATCTTCACTTGCTAATATTAACTCCATACTAAAACTTTTCATATTCTCTATAAAATCTCTATATCCTTTTTGTCTAGGTATCACTATAATATAGACATTATGCTCCCCTAGCCTCTTAGATATTTGATATTTTATCTCTATTTTTAAGCTAGTTATATCTTTTATAAACTTATATACTCTTTTTGCTAGAGCTAAATTTTCCAATCTAAGCTCAATTTTATCATCATAAAAAGCATTTTTACTGAGAAGAACTGCTGATATTTCAGCAGTTTTCTCTATATTTGTTATCATTTCATTATTAAGTATCTCTTCTTTTACATTATAGGTATAAGACATCTCCCCTCCTATTTTGTTTCAGCCCAGTTTACTCCAATATTAGTATTTATCTCCAAAGGTACACTATCAAACTTTACACTTTCTCTCATTATTTTTTCAATATCTTCTCTATACATCTCTAATTTTTCTTTTTCTATTTCAAAAATAAGCTCATCATGTACCTGTAATAGCAGAGATATTCCATCTCTGTCTTTTATATATTTATAAATCTCTATCATAACTTTTTTTATAATTTCAGCAGCTGTTCCTTGAATTACACTATTTACTGCCATTCTCTCCGCTTGGCTTTTTATATTTTTATTCTTAGAGTTGATTCCATCTATAAGCCTTCTTCTTCCAAAGAAAGTTTCTGTATAACCATGTTTTTCTGTAAACTCTACTATCTCCTTTTCAAATCCCTTTACCTTAGGATATTGATTAAAATATCTATCTATATATTCACTGGCCTCTTTTTGTGATATTCCTAGTTCTTTTGCTAGTCCAAAGGCTGTTTTTCCATAAATTATACTAAAGTTTATTGTTTTAGCTATAATTCTTTCCTCTCTACTTACTTCCTCTTCATCTGAAAGTTCAAATATCTTTCTAGCTGTAAGACTGTGTAAGTCCATACTGTTTTGGTAAGCTTCTCTTAAATTTTCATCTCCAGAAAGTTGTGCCAATACTCTTAACTCTATTTGAGAATAATCTATTCCCATAAGTACAGAGTTTTTTTCAGCAACAAAACCTTGTCTTATTTTTATTCCTTCATCAGTTTTTACAGGGATATTTTGTAAGTTAGGGTCAGATGAAGATAGTCTACCTGTTGTAGTTCCTATTTGATTAAATGTAGTATGAACTCTATCTTTTTCATCTCTCAATTTTGGTATAGCATCTACATAGGTATTTTTTAGTTTTGCTAATTTTCTATATTCCAATATAGCTTTAGCAATCTCTGCTCCATCGGCTTTTAACTTTTCTAATACCTCTTCATCAGTAGATAATCCTGTCTTTGTCTTTTTCACAGGTGGTAAATTCAACTTAAAGAAAAGTATCTCTGCTAATTGTTTAGGAGAGTTTATATTGAACTCCTCTCCAGCCTCTTCATAAATTTTTTCCTGTAACTTTTCTATTAAATCTCCCAACTCTTTTTCATAGTTAGAAAAATACTCTGGGTCTATTTTTATTCCCTTTATCTCCATAGAAGATAGTATCTCTATAAGTGGCATCTCTATCTCATTTAATACCTTCATCAAGTTTCTATCCTCTAGTTCCTCTTTTAATATATCATAACACTCTAAAAGTCCCATTGTTCTTTGGCATAGATATTTTCCATACTCTTCAGCAGAAATATTTTCTGGTTTCTCTTTTCCAAATTTATCAGCATAGTTATCTAATTCTATCCCAGTGAGATGTTCAATAGGCAGTTCTATATTTTCTTTAGTTTGTGAACTTATAAGATGGTAAGCTATCATCATATCTAATTTACAATTTTTTACACTGATTCCTCTATTTAAAATATTTTTTAAATTATAAGTGACAATCTCTCCATTGTAATTATCAAAAAACTCCTGTATCTCTTTGCAATTTATTTCACAATCTTCTACTACTGGAGTTGGGTCAAACAGAGAGATATTAGCTCCTATCTTACTTTCACATTTTTTCTCAAATGGAAAATAGTAATCCTTGTCAAAAGAACTAAAAGCAATTCCATATTCAGTATAGTAGCAACTTACTAAATCAACTTTCTTTAGAGATTTTACCATATCTTTTATATCTGCTTTTCCCTCTACTACTTTAAAAGTTCTCTCTTTAGAAACTCTTTTTGGCTTCTCTATCTCCTGTGTTTTTTCAGCTCCATTTTCAAGTCCCATCTTTTTAATTAAAGCTTTAAATTCTAAAACTTTAAAAAGTTCTAAAAGTTTTATATTGTCAATGTCATAGTTTAAATTTTCTAAATTAAACTCCAATGGAACATCTTGACAAATAATAGCTAGCTCTCTACTCATAAAAGCTATCTCTTTATCCTCTACTAAATTATTTACAAGAGATTTTCCTATTCCAGCAATCTCTGTAAGCTTATCTATATTTTCATAAATTCCCTCTAATGTTTCATATTTTTCCAACATAGGAATAGCTTTTTTAGGTCCTATTTTTCTAACACCTGGAATCCCATCACTTGAATCTCCAATTAGACCAAATAAATCTGGAATTTTTTTAGAAGGAACTCCTAAATACTCTATGACATCTTCATCTGTTCTTATTATTTTAAATTTATCTCCACCCTCTCCTTTTCCAAGTAGGGCTATATTTATATTTTCATCTAATATTTGAGCCAAGTCCTTATCTCCTGTTATTACATAGACTTCTACCCCTTGTGCTGAAAGATTTTTAGCAAGAGTTCCTAAAACATCATCTGCTTCATACCCCTCGATCTTAAATCTTTCTATATTATAACAATCTAGTAGCTCCTCTATTCTTGGCATTTGAGCTATTAAATCTTCAGGTGCTGACTCTCTCTGTGCTTTATAATCTTTATATATCTCACTTCTTTTTAATGAAGCTCTTTTCACATCAAAAGCTGCTCCAATATAATCTGGAGAAAACTCTTTTATTATACTCATCAAAGTATTTACAAAACCATATACTGCTCCTGTTGGCTCTGTCTTTGTTCTAAAATTCATATTAGCAAAATATGCTCTATACATTATGGCACTTACATCTAAAAGCACGGCTCTTTTCTTTTCCATTACTGCCTCCCAGCTTATACAATTTTACTGTACTATTATATCATAAATGCCACTATTTTGCTTGTAATTTTTTCTTAAAAAACATTGGACTAAAATAAAAAATATGTTATAATTAATTAGTGATAGAAATTAACAGGAGGTAATAATATGAACGTTGTCGTTTTAGTTGGTAGACTTACTAGAGACCCTGAATTAAAATTTGGACAAAGTGGAAAGGCTTATTCAAGATTTTCCTTAGCAGTAGATAGACCATTCTCAAAAGGAGAGGCAGACTTTATCAACTGTGTTGCTTTTGGAAAAACTGCTGAACTTATAGGAGAATATCTTAGAAAAGGAAGAAAAGTTGGAGTTAATGGAAGACTTCAAATGAATAGATTTGAGATGAATGGAGAGAAAAGAACTTCTTATGATGTACTTGTAGAAGCAATTGAATTCTTAGAGTCTAAAGGAAGCGGAGACTCTATGGGAGGATATGAGCCTGAGTATTCTTCTCCAGCACCAAAAACTTCTGCTAAAGAGGTAGAAGAGATACCTTATGAAGATGATGATGAATTCCCATTTTAATTTAATTAAATTTTAAAATAAAGGAGAAAATCTTTGTTGTATCCAGCAAATTTTCTCCTTTATTATTTTATAGAATTTTTTAACTTTCTTAGTTTATATTAAAGTTACTAATCTAAAACTTGTAAGAAAGATTTATTCCTATCTGTTCATTATCAACATCATTTATAAGTTCCTTTGTATATTTTACTCCTATTGAATAATTATTTTGATACTCATATTTTAATTCAATATCATAAATTAAAGAAGATTTATCTATATCTCTAGCTTCATATTTTATATAGTCATTAAATCCATAGATTTTTCCTTCTACCTCTTCAACTTTATCATTTAAATCATATGAATATTCTAAATTTATTTTTAAATTTACCTTATGATTTCTAATAGAAAATAAATTATACTCTCCTAAAAGATTTACTCCACTTCTTATATAAAAATTATCACTCTCTTTAAACTCTGCTCCTTTATCTTCTTTATAATTTTTTTGTAAAAGGTATGTCATATCTAAATTTAAACTTGGAACTAATATCAGCTTATTATTTACTTTTATCTCTTTGTATAATGAATTATTTAATCCAAAAGTATATGTTTCTACTTTTCCTTTATTTAAAATCCCATCTGATATTCTATTATTTTCTATATCATTATATCCAAAAGAAAAATCTGATAATATATTTATCTTACCAAAATTATAGTCACTATAACCTCTAAAATTCCAAGTTTCTATCTTATTACTACTCTCACTTGGCATATAATCTATATCTGATTTTAAATATCCAAATCCAAATCCTGCTCTTAATTTTTCATTTAGATTTCTATTATAGTTTGCAACTAACCCATAGCTATCTCTTTTAAATCCTTCAGCTATATCTGTATTAGAAAATTCTGATTTACTACTAATATATTTAAATAATACTCCATCTTCCCTACTATCTTTTACTAACTCTCTATAATTTTTTGTTAAATCTTTTGTTATATCATAAACTTGAGCAGATATTGTATTTACATTTTTTCTTCCTGTAATTTCATCTAATTCTTGTAAAAATTCTCTCTCATTACTTGCTAAAGCTAATTGTTCATAAATACTTCTTTGAGTTTCTGTTAAAGTTTCATAAGAATTTTCTAATAAATTTCCAAGCTCATTATTATCAACTATTGTAGTAAAATCTTTCCTCTCTACACTTTCTAATTTTATCTCTTCTTTGTTATTTACATCTTTTGTTATTTCTTCTTCTATACTTTCTTTTCTTCCAGTTACATCAAAAAGATAGCTATTTGAAACTAATTTTCCATCTCCAGAAATCCCATTTCCAGCAACAATTAAAGATTGATTAGAATATTTTGCTAATTTTTCTTGAGATAAACCTATCATATTAGAAGTATTTATTTTTATATCCTCATTAAATAAAAATTCATCTTGAATAATAATTTGTCCTAAAGCTTGATTTTCTATTGAGCCACCATCTGAAATTTCTATATTTCCTCCTGTATTATCAAAACCACCATTAATCACTAATTGACCTTTTACTATATGTTTAGATGTATCCTTCGCTTGTAATAATTTTTTATTAACTTTATCATTATTAATATTTTGATTAACTGTTGTTATTCCATCAAAAGTTATTGTACTATTTCCTTCTAAATTTGAAATATAGACATTTGTTCCTTCTAATTCAATATTGCTACTACCTTTAAAACTAATGTTTGAATTATTTTTTCCTATTACCGCTATTGCTCCTGTCTTAGAAGTATCTAAAATATTTGTTTTAGTATTTGCTCCTACTTTTATAATTCCACTATCATTTACAAAAATAGAATTATCTAAATTTACTCCAACACTATATTCATCCATATTATTAAAAGATAATAATCCTAATCCTAATATTTCTTCATTTGCAATTAATTTTAAATCTATAATTGTTCCATCTTTTAATTTAGCTTTAGTATAATCTCTTTCTACTTCTATTTTTCCTGTATTAGTTAAAATTCCTCCAGTAAGATTTACTCCATATTTTTTATGTTCTCCCAAGAAATCAGCTCCAAGTAAATCTAATCCTACTCCTGTCTCCAATCCATTTTCATTTTCATAAATATCTCCCCCTACGAATATAGTTCCAGTATTTTCTATTACTGTTCCATTTCCTTTTATAGCAGAAATATCTCTATAATAACGAATTCCTAAATTTGCTAATGATACCCCTATATATGTTGTCAATTTAGGATTTCTATCTCTTCCTACTTCTACTAATCCATCAATATTATTTTGGAAACTTCCATTTGTAAGATTAATTATATTTTTTTCATATTTTGCATTTGCATATTTTAGAATATCTACATCTATTATTTCTAAAACTTCTACTCTATCTCCTACATCACCTACTTTACCACTATTTATAATAGTTGAATCATTTGATAATATTACATTTTTTTGATACTCAGCATATCCGCCTGTTAAAGAACCACCTATTCCTCCTATTCCATTTGAAGATAATTTATGTAATAATCCTCCACTTACAATAGTTCCATTTTTTTCATTAAATAAAATACTCTTATTTTCTAATTTAACAAGAGTGTCTACTCTATTTAAACCATTCACAATCCATCCTACTATAAGAGCACCAAATTTACTTTTACTATTATAATCACTACTGTATATATTTCCCCTATTTTTTATGGTACTCCCATTCTCTGCCCAAAACCCAACTTTTTGTGGACTTTCACCATTTTCATCTATAATTCCATTATTAGTCCAATCTACTTCAACTTCATCTAATCCACTTACTACAACCTCTGTGTTTCCTGTTAAATAGTGTTCTGAATTTTCTTTATCTGTAAAGCTTGGTAATTCTGCTAAAGCTTGTATATTTGTTAAAATTAATCCCAATAATATAAATTTTAATCTATTGCTCATCTTTTTCTCCTTTAATTTATTATAGTTACATTTATAACTGTTTCTCCTAAATATTCTCCAACATTACTATCTAAAGGAACTGTTACAATTCCATTAAAATTATAAATTCTTGTTAATTTACTCTCTTCTTTTTTCTCATATACCTGTTCTGCTTTTAACTTGCTTACTTGTAATTTTTTACTTTCATCAAGTGTTCCATCTGAATTTTTTAAATATATCTCCGTATTTCCTTCCTCTTCATTATTTGGAGTTACACTAAAATCATTTATTTCATTTCCTACAACTGTTACATAAGTATATCCCTCTCTAATGATTGGCTTTCCCTTGTTTTGATTTATATTTATCTTACCAAAATTCAGTATATCATTTTCAATTTTTATTTCAATGGAAGCTCCTGTTGTTTTAAAATTAAGAGGCTTATCCATCAACAATTCTTTCATTAATGGAGTATTTTTTCCTTCTATTCCTATATTTAAAGTATGATAATTATTATCTTGTCTAAATACTTGATACTTTGTTCCTGCTATTAATTTTTTATATTCTTCTGGTGTTAACTCAAGCTTTAAAGAATAGTATTCTGGTCTTGCTTCTATTGATAAATCTGTTACCTCTTTCATTATAATTTCTGTTGAAACTGTAGTTTCTTTTACTAGCTTTAACTTTCCTAAAATAACTGTTGTACTATCTCCTTCTGGTTTTATAATTACATCATCAACACTACTTAATATAAAATCTGTACCTGAACTTATACAATCTATAATTCCTCTAAATCTCGAATAAAATCTAAAATTTGTTCCTAAATCTATTAAAATATTTTCTTTAATATCATTTTTTAAGTTCTCTATTCCTGTTCCAACCTGTTGTTCTTTATTATCCATTACTACTCCATTTTCTACTGGAACAACTTTTCCATAAGCATTAGGTTCAAATTCATCTATTATAATATTAATTTCTTCATATCTTATGTGTCTTCCCTCTTCATTTACTCCAACTAAATAAATTGTATCTTCAACTCTATTTCCACTATATTTTGAATATATCCCTAAATCAATATTACCATTTTCTGAAAAGCCAATATAATAATTTACTTGATCAGGTCTAATCCCCCAATAATTATAAATCTTATCTTTTCGTATTATATACAACAAATTTCCATTTTTATTGTAAACTTCATAATCTATTTCTCCTGTTTTATAGGTTTCTGCTCCTTGAACTCTCCACCAAATTCTTTTATCATCATGTGTATAGGAGTGATTTCCATCTACAACAGCTTTTCCATCTTTATCAGCTCCAAAACTTACCATTCCTGTTCTATCAATTATTCCTGTCCCTAACTCCTCTGTTCGCATCATAGGATTTAAAAATTCTATTGTAGTTTTTGAAGTTAGTTTATTCAAAATAAATTCAACATTTACTTCTTCTAACTTTAAATAATTTTTCTTACTTACATATCTTAAGAAAAACTTTCCTGTTTCTCCTATAAAGTAATTTCCTTCTTTAACACCAAATTTTAAACTCTTTCCATCAAAATTTAAAGTTACTATACTTTTTCCTATTGGAATATTATACTCCCAACTCTCTCCTGAAATTAATTTTTTTCCTGTTTCATCTAGCAGATAAATATCTGTTGTCCCCTCTGGAATTACTAAATTATCTCCTGTTATTTCTCCCCAATTTCCTTCATATCCACTGATTATTCCTGTTTCATAGTCTATCCAACCTTTTTCATTTATTAATGGCATCTCATCATTTTTAAATTTTATATTTGTTTTATAATATTTTTGACTAGTAACTAGCCATAATTCAGTAACAGGTTTTAAAAACTCTCCTGTATTTGCTTTTACTCCAACTTGTAATGGCTCTTTACTATCAACTGTTAAAATATGATATTTTCCTCCCCCTACAAGTTTTTCCTCTTCATTTCTAGCAAAAGTCAAATATATATTTCCTTTTCTTGCTTCTCTATCTTCTCTACTAATTCCTCTTATTTCATTGTTTACACTATCATCTTCTTCAATTGTAAGTGTTCCTTTTATAGTATATTCACTATTCTCTTTTTTTAAAATAACCTCTTGACTTAGAAGTCTTACACTAACACCATCCCCACCATTTTGATTATATGTAATTCTCCTATCTAATTCTCTTAAACCTACATTACCTAATAATAGTTTCCCATTAGGAGCTGAATATATCTCATACTCTTTTTCAAACTTTGTTGTTTTTCCAATATCCAAATTTTTATCTAGATATAAAGTTCCATCAAATTCTTGTAAATCTATTTTATAGTTATATATCTTATAAGTTTCTACTTTATCTTCACTAAGATGCTCTATTTTCACAGTATAGCTTCCACCTTTAAAATCATACTCATCTATACCAAAGGCTATTGTTTTATCACTTCCACCAAAATATTTCCAAAGAGCTCTATTATTAGTTCCCATCCCTAAAAGAGATGTTAAGGTACTTCCATTGTTTCCAGTAGTTCCCTCATATATATTACTTCCACTTGTAATACGAACTCTATGCTTTCCTAAAATACTTCCATCATAGTCTGTTAAATTAGTAGCATCAATCCAAGGATTATTGATAATATGTTCACTTTTATTAGCTTCAAAAGTTTTTACTCCATCAGTATATCCTAACTTTACTATTCCTAAATAACTATCATCATTTTCAAATTCTACTATTGGATTAGAAATTTTTATTGTTGTAGTTTCTTCTGCTATTGCCGGAATAGATAAAATTATTTCTTGAGTTGCTATTAAGTCATCACCTATTCCTAAAAATCCTTCATCTATATGTTCTATTATTATAGTTTCATTTATACTCTGTCCATTCCAATTTTTTAATTCAAAGTTTACTTTTTCTTTATTTTCTTCAGTATAAATTCTTATTCTTCCATTTTGAATATCATACTCTAACGAAAATAACCCCAAATTTGAATTACTATATTTGTTTTTCCCTGTATTTCCACGAGAGGTTGTCAGCTTTACTCTATCTGCTTTTTTATTACTGTCTATAAATTTATTAGGAGTTTCTGTTTTTACAAATGCTGGATTATCAATAATTACTCCATCAATTCTCGTAAATTTCACTCCTCCACTTACCATATCATAAGTTCCTAAAATCTCTTTTATGTATCTTACATTCTCATTAAAAATAACTGTCCCTTGTTCAGTAACCATTTCTAAAGTAGAAATTTTCTCTTCAAATCTCCCTTTATAAACACTTTTAACATGATAGCTTCCCTTTTCAATTACATAAACATATACCCCAGAAAGAGCACTCTTACATTTTATTACTAAATATCTTTTCCCCTCTTCTATTCCATTTTCACCCTCTCCATCTACTAATTGATAAGTAAATTTAGGAGCAACCTTTATATCCTTAGTCAAATATTTTTTTATATTATTTACACTTCTTCTTCCATTAGTAGTAGATAATGAAGGTATCTCATCAAGAGTCTCAGATACAAAAATCAAATTATTTTCATCTATCTCTTGAGGTAATTCTGCATAGATAATTTTTTGTTCTATATTAAAATCCATAGGAAGTTCTTTTGTTTTTAATTTAGTAACTCCTATGGTTAATTTCGCTGGTTCTCTTCTTTTTTCATTCAAATATATTTTTGAATCTTCAGAGGAAAAAGTAAAAGAAAATATAAATATTAACATCAAATACATAAATATTTTTTTTAAATTCTTCATACTACTTTTTCTCCTTTTTCTCTTCTTCTTTTTCATATACAGCTATCATTAAAGGCATAGCACCTTTATAATCTCCTTCTAGCATCTCTGGTTCTATTTTTCTTTTAGCTATTTTTCTTTTATCTACTGTAGCAAAACATCTTATTAATATTGTTTTACTTTTTATTATAAATTTTTCAAATCTTTCCTCTACTGAAAAATTTTCAACTGGTATGATATTTTTCCCATTTGTCATCATACCATCTTTTAAAAATGTTAGTTCTACTACTTTTCCAAAATCTTCCTCATCAGCAGTAATCTCTATTACTCCTTCTCCAACTATATTTTGCCCTATACTTCTTGTATTTAATTGCTTAAATTTCATGTGTTTATGAACTCCTACTTTTATCTCTCCTAAAGCAATTATAGAAATCAAAATAAACATTACAAATATACTTAGTCTTTTCATTTTTCCCCCTAGTCATAAGTTTCTATTGTTATATACACTATCTTTTGATGATAACCTTCTTTTGAAATATTTCTTCCCTTTATTACAACTTTATTGTCTTTTTCTATTTTAGAATTTATAAATTTATTAGAGTAGATATAAGTATCATTTTGTCCATCATCATCTATATCTAGTTCTGTTTCACTAAAGTTTAATCTATAATAATCTCTCTTATCTGGCTCTTTATTCATCTCTATTTCAAAAGGAACTTCTATCTCTTGGTCATCTATTACCATAGCTTGTATCTCTATATCAGATATTATCTCTAAAGGGATAACTACTTCTACTTCCATTCCTAAGATAACAGTTTTTGTTTCCAAAGGTTTTCTCATTATTTCACCATCTGCTTCCATATTACTTGGAAAAGCTGGTAATATTGGTATCATTGGAATAACAGGAGCCTCTTCTTCAGCTCCTATTACTCCAAATATTATAGAAAATATTATTAATATTATACTTAATAGTTTTTTCATTAATTATTTTCCTCCTCTAATACGAAGTTATACTCTATATCCCCATGATTTTCTTCAGTATACTTTAACTCTAATTTTGCCCAATAATTTTTTAATTTAAAATCTTCTCCATTATAATTTATAGAAATATCATAAATACCTGGAGTTATATCATAAAGATAAAACTGTCCTTCATAATCTGGAGAAAATATCTTATAAAATTTTTGTTCTTCATTTGTTACTATTATTTCAAGATTAGATAAAATCAAATCTTTCTCTCTATCATTTACTTCCTTTATATCAAGAGTTCCTGTAAAGAATATCATTGGTTTTACAGGAATATAAGCTTCTATTTCAGAGCTTCCTATTCCTCTTACTTTTATTATATTGGAATCTGTTTTAAAACTTGGACGTTCACTTGAAATTTTTAATTCATAATCTATATAACTTGGTATTCCGTATATATATGCTATTCCATTTTCATCAGTTACTACACTTCTATTTCCAAATTCTACCAATACATCTGAAACTGGTAGTTCTTCCTTATCAAACTTGTTATTATTATTTCCATCTATAAAAGCAATAGCTTTTATTGTAGCATTTTCTAATGAGTTCATATTTTCTTTAGGATTTTTTAAATTGAATACTCTGTCTATTCCTATATATGTTCTCTTATCTCCATTTTTTTTAAGAAGAGTTCCTATTTCTAACCAGTTATCTAATTTTACTTTAAAATCAAAAGTATAAACTTCCCTTTCCTCTCTATCGTATTTTATACTTAAAGAATACTCCAATACATCACTCCAAGATTTATTCATCAAAGTAAACTCTCCTGTATAATATCCATTTTCATCCCAATCATTTTGAAGTTTTGCTATAACTTGACTAAATCCTGTATAATATAAATCTAATCCTTGAACTATTTCTTTTTCTCTATTTTTTTCTATATCATAGCTTACTAATAGTGATTTCCAAGTATTGCTAAACTCTACTCCATAATTATAGTCTCTTTCATTTTTTCCAGCTTCATAATATTTTTTATTTTCTGTACTATATTTTAAAGAAATATAATCAGTTAAATCATACTCTAAATCAAGATAATACTCTTGTCTACTATCATAATATTTTCCCTTTTCATAATGTTCATAATCTATATGGAATTTTTTTATATCTGTATCTAATATAAATTTATGTTGCCAATTATATTTCCTATCTATATACCCACTTTCTCTTTCTTCATATGCACTTTTAGCCATATTAAGTCCTTTTGTTAATTCATAATCAAAAGTATATGGATTTCCATAAAACATATCTGAATATATAAATTCTGTACTAATAGTTCTTTCAGATAAATACTGTCCCTCTATCAATCTTGGTATTTGATTATAACCAAATCCTAAAGTTAAATTATTTGTATATCCATAGTAAACATTCCATTCTGACTCTGTTCTATGAGCCTCTTTATTTTCTCTCATATATATATCATAACCAAATTTTCCTTTTTCTTGTTGGTTATAATCTTTATTTATTTTTATTGTTCTTTCATATATTTTTCCATCTGGAGCATATATTTTTAATAAAAACTCTCTTCCATCTTTTAATAAAGTATTAGCAAATACTACCTGTCCATTTTCTTCGTATTCTATCTCTATTGGTATCCCATTGTATAACAATTCTGCTCTACTTCCTAATGGTACATCTTCTCTTACAACATACTCTCTTCCATTATCAAAATATCCTCTATCTTTTTTAAAAGTAAGTCCTTTTTCTCTATCTATTCCATATATTCCTAGTTCTAATTTATAATCTTCTAGTATATCTGAATATGTTATTTCAAAATCTCCAAACTTATGTTCTTTCAAATCATAATCAGTTACTAAATTACCATAAAGCAATGACCCACTATATTCTAAATATCCGTCCCAATCTCTTTTTTTCTCCACATCAGAACCATTATTAATACTTCCTTCAAGATTTGCTCTCATATTTCCAGCATCTATTAATTTTCTACTTCCTTTATAATAAAGAGTATTTTTTAATTTTTTATTTAATAACTCTTGTTCTTTTGCATCTATAATAAAACTTATTTCTTCAGGCAATGTGAAATTAGGCATAATATTCAAAGTTAAATTTTCTTCATCCCATCTGCAGTCTTCTAAGAAATATTCTTTAAAAATATTACTGTTTAAATAATATTCTCCTCTTTCAAAAAAATAATCTTTTTTCACTTGAAGTTTAGTAAAGTCTATTTCTTTTTTATTATTATTTTCTCCCAACAAAAGAATTATTTTCTTTTCATTTTTTTCATAGTTAGTAAACCCTATTGATTCAAAAAAGTTAAATAATGAAAGGTAACATTCACCATTTTCATTAATTACAGGATAGGAAAAATTGCATACCTGTCCTTTTACTTTTAATGTATATATCTTTTCTCTTTCATTTTTCTCTTCTTCAAAATACATCATTTCATCAGAAATAGAAAATGTGGAAAACTCTTTTCCATAAAGATTTATTGCATTTAATAATAATAAAATTGCTAATCCTACCCTTTTCATAATTCTCCCTATTTATAATAAAAGGGGTAATGCACGGTTACCCCTTTTTAATGATATTTAATTAAAGTAAATTAGTTTGTAGTTACTGTAACTTTTAATTCAGTTTGTCCTTCGTATACTCCAGCCTCTTTAGTATTCCACTCAGAGTTTGTCAAAGTTCCGTTAATTCTTCCTGTATGAATAGTTCCTTTTGCTAAAGTACCTGTAGCACCTTCATAAGAGTCTAGTTTTAATTTAGCTGTCATAGTATTATTAGATGTTTTAGTAGCATCTATATTTGTTAAAGTTACATCATCAGAAGTAGCAGCACTGTCTGATTGTCCTAATACAAATTTCATGCTATTAACACCAGTTATTTGCGAAGTAGCTTCTACTTTAAAATCAACAAAAGCATGTCTAGGTCCTGCTTCAGAATTTGAAATTTTTTGAAAATCTAGTAGTATAGGTCTTCCATCAATGTCAGAAATTACTAAATTTTGGTTAACTAATTCTGCCCTTACTCTTACAGGTGCATCTGCTGTTTGGTCTACTCCAAATGCTGTTGTTCCAACAGCTAATATAGCCATAGCCATTAATAATTTTTTCATAAAAATCTCCTCCTAAAATTTATAATTTTTTAGTCTTTTACATTTATACATAATCCCTAAATTATCGTGCACTATAACTAGGGAATATATAACTTTATTTAGTTAATTTTTAATTTTTTAAGAATTTTTTTTGTTTCAGTATCTGTAATTACAATTTCTTTGACTACTGCATCTTTAGGAATTCTTTGAATTTTATTGTCAACCATTACAATTCTGTTTTTCAAAATTCTCATTTCTCCAACAGGATAGAAAAGATTTTTTCCTACTCCAACTTCAACTTTAATTCTAACAAGTCTGTTGCTTTTATTTTCTATATCCATTTTAAGATATGTTCCATCCTGCTTTTTTACTATTACAGGAAGATTAGTTTTTACCTCAGGAGTTTTATTTCCAACATAACCATAGATTCCCATATTAAGATTAGTCATTACCATCATTCCTGCTCCAATAGCATCATTAAGTTCTCCTTCAAGTTTTGGAGCACTTACTTGTCTTATATTCAAAAACATTCCATAATCTCCAGCTGTTATTCCCTTAGGAGATTTTATATAGACTTTAAATTTTTGACTCTCTGCAGGTTTTACATCTATAACTTTAGGATATATTTCTGCCCATTCATTCATATTTTTTATCTCTTTATTTTTACTATCCATAGCTACTGCTTCTATTTTATATCTCATAGGAATAGTAGTATTATTTGAAAGGGTAAATTCTTCATAAGCTCCTACTCCAATATTTTTATCTAAAGTAGTTGGTGATATATTTATGTAAGCTAAACTACTTATGTTTATTATAAAGCACAAAAAAAATAAAAAAACTATATTTTTTCTTTTCAAATTCTTTTCCTCCTTTTAAATCAGAAAAATTACTTTTATTTTAGAAATAAAAAAAATCAAGAATTTTTAAATTTAAACTTGACATAGTAACTTCCCTTTGATGTATACATAATGTAACACAATTTTTACAAAATCGCCATATACTTTTTTTTATAATTTTTTTTTTTTTTTTTACCACAATATATTTTTTTTTGTTTTTAAAAAAATATTTACATAATTTTATTATAAAATAATTCTTTACAAATTTTATTTTTCATTATAAAATACAATTATCGCTTTTATTTTATAAATTTTATTTTTTTGGGGGGTTGTATTTTGAAAAAAATTACATTAAAATCACTTGATGTTGATGTGATTAACTTTATTCTTCATAACAATAGAGCTACTATTGATGAACTTTGCAATTGTTTTGAAGTTTCACAAGTAAATATTCGTACTGTTTTAGCTAAAATAGAAGAATTTGTTAATAAAGAAAAAATAGGTGCTCTTCTCAAAGAAAATGGAGAATATTATTTTGAAAACAATAACCTTAATTTAAACATTATAAATAGCGATTTTTTAGTTGAGGATCTCGAAAAAAAAGAAAGGATTGTTTTCATTGTTTTAAAGCTTATTTTAGAAGGTTCTATTAATCTCACTTCTATTTCTAAAAAGATTAATATTTCAAGAATAACTTTAAATTCTGATATGGAATTTATCAAAGAACTAATTTCCGATTTTGATTTAAAACTTACTAGTATACAATGGAGAGGAGTTTTCTTTAAAGGAGATTTTTATAACCTACAAAATTTTTCTATTTTATTTATTTCAAAATTATACATAGAAAATTATTTCTCTTCTCCTTTAAAAAAATTAATAAATCCTTTAGTAAGTGACTACTTTAGAAAATTTTTAAATTATGAAACTGAAAAAAAATTACTAAATCTAACCAATAAAATATATCAACACTTTGATATAAAATTAGGATTTTATCATTATTTTATTCTTTGTGGTATATTGATCTACACTCATCTAGGTTCTAAAAAAAATATAGAATTTTTTACAAAGAATACAGTAAAATCTTTTAATCTAACTGAAACATTAATTGATATTTTAGATGCTGAAGATAAAGCCTTAATAAATAATAATATATCACTTATTTTAGAGTATTTATCTTTATGTCTAAATAAAAAATATTCTATAAATCTCCCTATTAATACAGATGCTGTGGTTAAAAAAATATATTCAACTTTCAACTTAGATGATAATAACCTTAATAACCAACTTCTCAGTTTTCTTATTAATAATATATACCTAGAAAATCGATTCTTTATTCCTAATTATATAAATTTTGCTAAAAAAGATGAATATATTTTAGAAGAGGAAATATCTATTAAAATAATGGCTATACTTAATAAATATCAAATTCCTTTTACTAAAAAAGATATTGCTTTTCTTTATTTTTATTTAATCAATATACTTACAGAAACTCAAAAGAAAAATATATTGATTATAGACCAAAGTACAATGACTTGGAAGGGAAATCGATTAAAAGGAATGTTGCAAAACTCTGAACAAGTTAGAGCTGTACAAGTTATCTCTTACTTTAATTTTAAAACTTTTCCAACAGAAATCTACAATAAGTATGATATATTTATCTTTATTGATTTACCTGATGAAAAAAAAGAAAATTATTCAAAACAATGTTGTTTTATTAATAGTTATGAGCTTATAAAAAATTCATTAAATATTTCAAAACTATTTTAATTATTCTAATAAAAAGGAGCTATTGCAATTTTAGGATTTGCAATAGCTCCTTTTTTATTCCTCTTGTATTATCTCAAATTTATTAAATTCTTTTAATATATTTTTAATCGAGCTTTCTATCTCTTTATTTTCCTCAGCTAATTTTAAAATATTAGAAAATTCTTGATTTAAATCCTTTAACAATTTTTTTTGTGCCTCTTTTACTTTATATAACTCTATTACACTCTCTATTCTTTTTTTCAAAAAGTATGGAACAAAAGGTTTTTCTAATACATCTTTTACTCCTAATTCATAAGCTTCATACATAATTTCTTCAGAATTATCTGCTGTTATTATAAATATAGGTACATCTTCTACTATCTTCTCTCTTCTTATTATTTTTAAAACTTCTATTCCATTTACTTTTGACATAACTAAATCTAACAATATAGTTACTATTTTAGAAGAGTTTTCTCTCATATACTCTAAAGCTTCATCTCCATCACAGGCTTCTACTATTTCATATTTTTTTTTGAAAAGATTCCCTAATATTACTCTATTCATTTCTAAATCATCTATAATAAGTAATGTATTCCTTTTTCCCATTTTCTCCCCTTTATTATTTTTATATTAATCTTTTAAAGCAAGTGGCATTAAAACATATAGATAATCATTTGCTTCTTCCTCTTTTATTTTCACAGAACTATTAGAAGCGATAAATTCTAAAGTGATATCTTTATTTTTATTTAAAGTTTGAACAAAATCAGAAAGAAATTTAGTATTTAAAGCTATTTTTATATTTTCTCCCTCATAGTTTACTTCTAATACTTCATTTATCTTTGCAACTTCATTCACTCCGTGAACCTGCATCTCTTTCTTTTCAAGATAAAAAGTTGCTCCATACTTTGTTTCATTATTATTTCTTACAAAGATAGTTATTCTTTTTAACATTTTTAAAAATACTTCAGCATTGATAGTTAATTTTTTATTATAACTATTATTTCCTAAAATTCCCTTATAATTTGGAAAAGACATATCTATTATTCTACTTATTACAAGAACTTCTTCCATTTTGAAGAAAATCTGCCTATTTATAAAATAAAAACTTATATCTGTACTCTCTATACTCCTTAATAATTTAGTCAATGCTTCCACTGTATTTAGTGGAATACTTACATCTATATTTTCATTTATTTTTTCAATCTCTTTTTCTAAATAAACAAGTCTATATGTATCAGTAGTAATAAATTTCAATTTCTTATTCTCATTTTCCATTCTTACACAGTTTATTGAAAGATTATCACTAGATGAAGATGCTGCATATTTTACTTTTTCTAATATTTCTGCTAACTCAATACTATTTATTTTAAATATCTCTTCTTTTTGAGAAAAATCTTCATCTACTAAAATTTTAGGAAAATCTTCTACATTCATTAAAGAAAATTCTGAAGAAGAATCTGAACTTTCTATTACTAAATTCCCATCTATTTCACTAAATACTACAAATTCATCTTTTAATTCTTTTAAATATTCCTCTACTAACTGGTGTTGAAATACTATTTTACCACTTTCTATTACCTCTTTACATTTCATCTCAGTAGTTATAGTTGTTTCTAAGTTCGTTCCACAAAAGAAAAGATTATCCCCTCTTGTTTCTATATAAGCACATGATATTATAGGCTTTATTTTATTTTCAGTGATAGTTTTTTCTACTACCTTCAATCTTTTTAAAAATTCTATTCTTTCTATTTGTATTTTCAATTTTTCCTCCTCAACTAAGAACTTTTAAAAAAACTTGTCCTTATTTTTTTCACATTGCATTTTTAATTTTTTTAAAGTTTTTTTCTCTATTTGTCTTACTCTTTCACGAGTTATATTAAAAGTCTGTCCAATTTCTTCTAATGTATGTATCTCTTCTCCATCTAAACCAAATCTTAATTTTAGTATCTGCTTTTCTCTTTCATCTAGAACTTTTACTATCTGTCTTACTTGCTCTCTTCCCATCTCTTCTATAATGTCATCTTCTATAGATGTTTCAGAATTATTAGCAATTATATCCTCTAATTGAATATCATCTCCAATACTTGCACTTAAAGACATTGGGTCTTGGAAAGCTACCATAATTTCCTCTATTTTCTCTTTATTTACATTTAAATCTTCTGATATCTCTTCTACAGTTGGATATATTCCCTCTTCTCTCACTCTATTTAACACATATCTATTTACTTTACTTAGTAAATCATATTTATAAGATGGAATTCTTATTCCTCTTCCTTTACAAATAATAGCTTTTGTTATAGATTGCTTTATCCACCAAACTGCATATGTAGAAAATCTAAATCCTTTCTTCATATCAAATTTTTCTATGGCATAGATAAGTCCAAAATTTCCTTCACTTATCAGGTCAATAAGACTAAGTCCTCTATTTACATAATTTTTTGCTATATTTACAACTAATCTTAAATTACATAAGATAAGTTTATTTTTAGCTTCTATATCTCCAGCTTTTGCTTTCTTTAATAGTTCTGTCTCTTCATCTTTTTCCAACACTTTATATTTTCTAATGTCTTCTAAATAGTATGAAATTAGGTCTCTATCTAATGTCATGTTGCATCCCCACTTTTTGTATTAATATTAGTAAAATTCCACTTTTAACTCTCTTTCCATCAACTCTTCAACCATTTTTTTAGCATTAGCATTATTATATATAATATTATAAGTAGCCTCTACTATTGGCATAGAGATATTAAGTTTCTGAGCTTGTTCATATACAGCTTTTACTGTTGGAACACCTTCAGCTACCATCGTCATATTATCTAAAATCTCTTGGATAGCTTGCCCCTTTCCTAAGCATTCTCCAACATGTCTATTTCTACTATGTTTACTAGCACATGTTACTATTAAGTCTCCTATTCCACTTAATCCAGAGAAAGTTCTTTCATCAGCACCTAAAGCTTTTCCAAATCTTGTCATTTCAGCTATTCCTCTAGTTATTAAAGCTGCTTTTGTATTATCCCCAAATCCCATACCATCTGCTATTCCAGCTCCTATAGCCAAACAGTTTTTTACAGCTGCTCCTATTTCTACTCCTACTATATCCTCATTTAAATATACTCTAAAGTTTTTTGTATTAAATAACTCTTGAATCTCCCCCGCTTTTTCTTTTTGTCCTGCAGCTACTATTGTTGTAGGAAGACCTATAGCTACCTCTTCAGCATGAGTAGGTCCTGAAAGAATAACTATATTTTTATGATATTTTCCTATTATTTCATCTTTCATTACTTCAGACAATCTCATTCCTGTTGATACTTCTATTCCCTTAGCTGTATTTACAAGTATCATATCTTCAGTAAGCTGAGAAGAAAATTTACTAATTACTCCTCTTAATACTTGTGATGGTACAGAAAAAATTACATATTTAATACCTTTTAATAGATTTTCACTCTCTGATGTTACATTTAAATTATCTGGAAACTTTACTCCAGGTAAATATCTACTGTTCTCCCTTGAGTTTTGTATCTCTTCAGCTCTAGTTTTATCATATTCCCATAATGTAACATCATATTTTTTACTAGCAAGTATAAGCCCTAAAGCTGTCCCCCAACTTCCTGCTCCTATTATTATTACTTTTTTCATGAGCCGCCTCCTATTTTAGTTTAAATTTATTTTCTGTTCCTTTTAGAAGTCTTTCTATATTACTTTTATGTTTATATACTACAAATATACCTATAATACTAGTCATCAATAAAAGCGGTAACTTATCTAATCCATTTTGTGTAGGATAAAAGTATGTTAATATTGGTAACATAATAGCTGCTATTATTGATCCTAAAGATATGTATTTTGTTATAGCAACTACTACTATAAAGATTATTAAAAGTGTCAATGTTACTTGAGGAATTAAAAATAAAAATACTCCAAGTGATGTAGCAACTCCTTTTCCACCTTTAAAATTTAAGAAGAAAGATAAAGTATGCCCTATTATAGCTATCATACCTATAAGAAGCAATGAATTTCCTGCTACCCCAAATTTACTAGCTATAAAAGGAGGTAAAAAACCCTTTAAAGCATCTGCTATAAGTACCATTATTCCAAATTTTGGTCCTAATACTCTATAAGCATTTGTAGCACCAGAATTTTTACTTCCATGCTCTCTTATATCTATTCCCTTAAAATATTTTCCTATCCATACTCCATTAGGTAGTGCACCTAAAATATACCCTATTATAATAAAAATTATTAGCTTCATATCTATCTCCTATTTATAAAATCTTCCTACTACTTCAGTATGAGAAGTTCCTGGGAACATATCTACAGGTTGAACTTCATCTATCTTATAACCTAATCTACTTAGAATCTCAGCATCTCTTGCAAAAGTAGATGGATTACAAGAGATATATACTATCTCTTTTATACCACTTTCTGCTGTTTTTATTAAACTTTTCTCCTCTATTCCTTTTCTTGGAGGGTCAAATATTACAGCATCTACCCTCTCTCCAGAATTTATAAGCTCTAACATCTTATCCTCAACAGCTCCATTTATAAACTCAATATTTTCTATACCATTCTCTTTAGCAGTTTTTATTCCATCTAAAGTTGCAGACTCTACAAGCTCTATTGCATAAACTTTTTCAGCTTTCTTAGATAATATCATAGCAATAGTTCCTGTTCCAGAATAAGCATCTACTATGTATTTATTTTCAATATTAGGGAAATACTTAATAGCTGTACTATATAATTTTTTAGTTTGTGGTAAGTTTATTTGGAAAAAAGATTTTGGAGAGATATTGAAATTAATCCCATCTATCTCCTCTTTTATACCTTTTTCTCCCCAAATAAATATATTTTTTTCTCCAAGAGCAAAATTAGTTCTTTTATTATTTAATGAAATATATATAGATTTTATTGAAGTTATTTTATTTTTCAACTCCATTAAAATATCTTTATATCTTTTTTCTACTTTAGTTGCATTAATAATAAGAACTACCATCGCTTCTCCTTTGGAATTTGTTCTTACCATTATATGTCTAAGTTTCCCACCATGTTCTTTCTCATCGTATACAGAAACTTTCTCTCTGTTAAGGATTTTCTTTAACTCTCTTATAATTTCATTTCCTAATCTTGAGTTTAAAATATTTTCTTCCACTTGAAAAATATCATGAGATTTTCTTTTAAAAAATCCTGTGATTATTTCTCCATTATATTTTGAAAAAGGTTCTATTATCTTATTACGGTAATGGTATGGATCTTCGCTTCCTATTACATCCTTAACTAGAATATCTAATTTCCCTATTTTTTTCATTACATCTTCAACCATAGCTTTTTTATACTTTAATTGAGCTTCATATTTTAACATTCCAAAGTCACAACCTTGAAAGTCCTCAAAGGAAATTTTAGTAATATCCTCTACTCTCTCTTCTCCAGCAGAGATTATCTCCTCTATAAGTCCTCTAGCATAAGTTTTTTTCACAGATATAATTTTTATTTTTAAAATATCATTTGGAACAGACATAGGAACAAATATAGCAAAATCATTATAATATCCTAATCCCTCTCCACCATTTACTATCTTTTCTATTTTTATCTCTATTATCTCATCTTTTTTTACCATCTATTTTTCCTCTATTCTAAAGAATTTTATTCCCTGAGAGATTGCCATTTTTTTCCTGTTTTTCATCTCATTTCCTATTTTTTCTAAATCCATTACTGTATTATATTCTATCTCTTTTTTAGATAGCTCTTTTTGTAACTCATCAAGTATTTTTTTATCCTCTTTTATACTTAATTCTATTTTAGAAACTTTTATAAGAAGTGTTCCATGTAATATCCAAATAGATAATATACCTATTAAGAATATAGTTAAATTTTTCAATTTTTATCCTATCCTTTCAACTACTCTAAGTTTAGATGAGTGAGCTCTGTTATTAAACTCTACCTCTTCTCCTTCTGGAACTATTGGCTTTCTTGTAATTAATTTTACCTTAGCCTTTCCACCACACACACATATTGGAAGTCCTGGTGGACATTTGCATGCAGTAGCTAAATCTTTAAATTTAGTTTTTACTAATCTATCCTCTAGGGAATGGAAAGTTATAATTCCTAATCTTCCTCCTACTTTTAAGGAATCTACTGCTTTATCTATAGCTTTTTCTAAAACCTCTAACTCTCTATTCACCTCTATTCTTATAGCTTGGAAAGTTTTTTTAGCTGGATGTTTTTGAGCTCTTTCTGGATAAGCTCTTTTTATTATTGCTACTAACTCCCCTGTTGTTTCTATATTTTTCTCTGTTCTAGCTTCACAAATAAATTTTGCTATTTTTCTAGCATTTCTCTCTTCTCCATATTCAAAAATTATTTTTGCTAACTTCTCTTCTGGATATTCATTAACCACTTCATAAGCTGATAAAGGATTACTTCTATTCATTCTCATATCAAGTCTTGTATCATATCTATATGAAAATCCTCTCTCTGGATCGTCTAATTGTGTAGATGATACTCCTATATCCATAAGTATTCCATCTACTTTATCATATCCAGCCATGTAAAGAACCATATCTAAATTTTCAAAGTTATTTTTAAAAACTTGCCACTTTTTTCCATATTTTTCAAGTCTTTTCTTGGCAAAATCTATAGCTTGTTGATCTTGGTCTATAGAGATAAGGTGTCCTTTATCAGAAAGTTCTTTCAATATTCCTTCTGAATGTCCACCACCACCAAGAGTACAATCTAAATAGACTCCATCTTTATTTATCACTAAATTATCTATACACTCTCTATACAAGACAGGTATATGGTATTCACTCACTATATCTTCCATCTTTTACTCCTTCTGATTTTACAAAAATAGAGAAGCCATAGCTTCCCTACTTAGAATATAAGCATAAAAATTAATCTTCTTAAAATTATAAAAAAGAAATATGCTATGATAGGTGAAATATCCATTCTCATATTTCCCATAGGTATTAGTACTCTAAAAGGTCTTAGTATTGGCTCTGTTGTATTATATATTAAATCAGTAAATCCATTTCTTGACATAGGTGCTAACCAAGAAAGTACAACTCTTATAAGTATGAGAGTATTTATTACTGTTATTAATAAATCTACAATTCTTGCTATTAAAATCATTTTTTCACCTCTCTCTATTTAGAGTTTAAAAAGTAGTGCTTTGCCTTTGATGTATATTCCCATCCAGACCACAGTGTCAAAATAACAGGAATTAACATCATATAGAAATTATATGGATTTCTTCCAAATAACATCATAATAAGAATGACTATCATTTGACTAGTTGTCTTATATTTTCCTAATTTCCCCGCAGGAATAACTTCTCCTTTAGCAGCAGCTAACATTCTTATACCACTTATTAAAAACTCCCTAGCAATTACTACAATAGACATCCAAGAAGGAATATATCCTAAATCTACAAATATAACTAAAGCTGAAATTACAAGAACTTTATCAGCAAGTGGATCCATTATTTTTCCAAAATCTGTAATTAAATTATGTTTTCTTGCTAAATACCCATCAAAAAAATCTGTAAGTGAAGCTATTACAAATATTACAAAAGCTATTGCTCTATAAGTAAATCCACCTTCATCTGAAAATTGAAGAAAATATATAAAAGGTACAGCTAGTATAAGTCTTAAAAATGTTAGTTTATTTGGTAAATTCATTTTTATGCTCTCCTTTAAATTTTAAACTTATTTTTCATTCTCTACTATTGGTCCAACAAAATCATATTCAAAGTTTTGTTCAAATTTAACTTTTACTATCTCTCCAGGTTTTGCAGTTCCATCTGTTGTAAGAACTTTTCCATCTATCTCTAGTGCTTGCCCTCTTGTTCTTCCTTCTAATAAGTACTCACTTTCACTAGATACTCCATCTATCATTACTTCTATCTCTTCTCCTAGAAGTCTTCTATTTTTTCTCTCAGCTATTTCACTTTGTAAGTTTACAAGTTCTGCATATCTTTTTTCCTTTATTTCCTCAGGAACTTGATTTGGTAAGTTATAAGCCACTGTATCCTCTTCTCTCGAATACTTGAATACTCCAGCATAATCAAACTCAAACTCTCTTACATAATCCATTAACTCTTGGAAATTCTCCTCAGTTTCTCCTGGGAATCCAACTATAAGAGTTGTTCTTATAGTAGCCTCTGGAATAGCTTTTCTTATTCTATTTAGAACATCTTTTACCTGTTCTCCACTTTTTGCCCTTGCCATATTTCTCAAAATATTGTCTGAAACATGTTGGATAGGTACATCAAAATACTTACAAATTTTTTCTTCTGACTTCATAACCTCTATAAGCTCATCTGTTACATATTCTGGATGCATGTAGTAAGTTCTAAGCCATTTTAATCCCTCTATTTTACATAACTCTTTCATTAGAGCAGCTAGTTTTTTATCTCCATATAAATCTATTCCATACTCTGTTGTTTCTTGAGCTAATAAATTTATCTCTCTTACACCTGAAGCTACTAATCTTTTTGCTTCCTCAACAATATCCTCTATACTTCTACTTCTAAGTCTTCCTCTCATCTGTGGAATTATACAATAAGTACAAGCTCTATTACACCCTTCAGATATTTTTAAGTAAGCTGTATGTGAAGCAGTTGTTAAAACTCTTTCTGTATTAGCATTTGCTAAAAATGTCATATTTTTTGTTTCAACAACTTTCTTGTTTTCTAAAATTTCATCTACTACTTTTTCTATTTTATCTATATCTCCAGTTCCAATTACTGCATCTACTTCTGGAAGTTCTTTTAAAATCTCTTCTGAATATTTTTGTGCTAAACATCCTGCAACAATTAATTTTTTTAAATTTCCTGTCTCTTTAAATTCACTAACTTCTAAGATAGTCTCTATTGACTCCTCTTTAGCATCTCCAATAAATCCACAAGTATTTACTATTACTATATCAGCTTCTGATAGTTCACTTGTAAGTTCCATTCCTTTTCTTTTTGATAAAATCCCTAAATAGTGTTCACTATCTACTAAATTTTTACTACAACCTAAGCTAATTAAAGCTAATTTCATCCTCTATTTTTCTCCTTCTCCTATTTAAAAGTAATAACTATTTAATATTTTAGAAGACTAAAAGAGACGGAATAACTCTTAGTCTTCTAAAATATAATTTAAATAGTTATTACACTCTTTTTTTACTTAAACTAATTTTTCCATTATCAGTAGAGATTACTTTTACATCAAATACATCTCCTACTTTTAATACATCTTCTACTTTCTCTACTCTCTCTTGAGAAATTTCAGAAACATGTAAAAGTCCCTCTTTACCTGGTAATATTTCCATAAATGCTCCAAATTTTTGAATGCTTACTACTTTACCAGAATAAACTTCTCCTACCTCTACATCTTTTACAAATGAGTTAACAAGTTTTACAGTTTCATTTAAAGCTGCTTCATCTTTACAGAAGATAGATACTTTTCCATCATCATTAATATCTACAGTAGCTCCTGTTTGGTCTATTATTCCTTTTATATTTTTTCCACCAGGTCCTATTAATACAGCTATCTTATCAGTAGGTATATTCATTTGATAAATTCTTGGTACATTTGATTTAATTGGTGCTGGTGCTGGAATTGTATTATTCATTAACTCTAAGATTTCATTTCTAGCATCTAAAGCTTGTTTTAATGCTATTCTCATTATCTCTTCTGTAATTCCAGTAATTTTTATATCCATTTGAAGTGCAGTAATTCCATTTTTAGTTCCTGCTACTTTAAAGTCCATATCTCCTAAGTGGTCTTCAAGTCCCATAATATCTGTTAATACAGTGAACTCATCTCCCTCTTTAATAAGTCCCATTGCTATTCCTGCTACATGTTCTTTTATAGGTACTCCTGCAGCCATAAGTGATAAAGAACCACCACATATAGATGCTTGAGATGATGAACCATTTGATTCTGTAATTTCTGATACAACTCTTATTGTATATGGGAACTCCTCTTCAGATGGTATTACATATTTTAATGCCCTTTCAGCTAATGATCCATGTCCTAATTCTCTTCTTCCTGGGCTTCCCATTCTTCCAGTTTCTCCAACTGAATATGGTGGGAAATTATAGTGTAAATAGAATTTTTTATAATACTCTTTTTCTAAATCATCAACTAATTGTTCATCTTCTTTAGTTCCTAAAGTAGTTATTACAACTGCTTGAGTTTCTCCTCTAGTAAACATAGCTGATCCATGAGGTATTGGTAAGCAATTTACCTCTGCAAATAGAGGTCTAATTTCAGTAGTTTTTCTTCCATCTGCTCTATGTTTATGATAAAGGATAGCATCTCTTACTAATTTTTTCATTAAATCGTGATAATATCCTTTAAATTCTATTAAAACATCTTCAGGAATCTCTACTTCCTCTCCTTCTCCATAGTTCTCTACTTTGAAAGTTTCTAATAACTCCTCTTCTAATGAGTCCACTGCTTCCTCTCTATTTTTCTTACCTAATGTAAGTACAGCAGCTTGAAGTCTTTCCATTCCTCTTTCATCTATAAAGTTTTTAACTAGTGGCATAACCTCTGGTTTTACAAACTCCATTTTCTCTTTTCCAACTTCCTTAGCAAAAGCTTCTTGGAAATCACAAATCTTTTTGATGTTTTCATGAGCAAACATTATAGCTTTAAGCATAGTTTCCTCGTCTAACTCATTAGCTCCAGCCTCAACCATGTTAATAGCTTCTCTTGTTCCAGCAACAGAAAGTTCTAACTCACTTGTTTCTAGATCTTCTGGAGTAGGATTTAATATAAACTCTCCATTTTTATATCCTATTACAACTCCAGCTACTGGTCCTAAAAATGGTAAATCTGATAACATTAAAGCCATTGATGAACCAATTATTCCTAAATAATCTGGTGTATTTTTCTCATCAAAAGAAAATACAGTATTTACTATATGTACATCGTAGTTAAATCCATCTGGAAACATTGGTCTTATAGGTCTATCTATAAGTCTTGCTGTAAGTGTTGCATTAGTTGATGGTTTCCCTTCTCTTTTATTAAATCCTCCAGGAAATTTTCCTGCTGCATAAAATTTTTCTATATAGTCAACTGTAAGTGGGAAAAAATCATTTTCCTTTCTTGGCTCTTTACTTCTATTTACTGTACTTAGTAAAACAGTATCTCCATATTGAACCATTACAGCTCCACATGATTGTCTTGCTATTTTTCCAGTAGAAAATGTAAGTGTTCTACCTGCTAATTCCATTTGAACTTTTCTTTCATCAAACATATTTTCCTCCTAATTATTTTGTAGATTAGGAAGTAAATAATAAGGAGTAAAAAAATAAAATTTATTCTCTTACTTCTTACTACTTAACCTTCCTAATCTCTTTTTTACAGATATTATAACATTTTTAATATGAAAAATCAAATTTTACCTAACTCTTTTATTTTATTTTTTTTAAAAAATTGGTATAATATATTGTAAATTTATTTTTAATTTAAGGAGGAGGAATGAAAAAAAATACTATACTTTTTTTCTTGATTATATCTCTGTTTTTTATTCCCTCAAAAAGTTTAAGTAAAACTTTAACCTCAAAAGAGGATATTGAAATAAAAAAACTTAAAGAGCAGATTAAAATTTTAGAAAATAGAATCTCTCAACTAGAAGAGATTAAAAAAAATAAAATTATTAAAAATAAAAAAGATTTAAAAATTGGACTTGCTCTCAGTGGTGGTGGAGCAAAAGGACTTGCTCATATAGGAGTATTAAGAGTTTTAGAAGGGTTAGATATCCGTCCTGATTTTATTGCTGGGACAAGTATGGGAGCTGTGGTTGGAGCTTTATACTCGGCTGGTTACTCCCTTGATGAAATAGAAAGTATACTCACTAAGAGTGATTGGGATAGTTTTATCAATGGTACATTTGTAGATAGTAAAGTTCCTCTTGAAAAGAAAGTTAATAATAAAAAGTATATGCTATCTATACGATATGATAATAAATTTAATTTCTCACTTCCTAAAGGTTTTGGAAATAATCAGATGATATATTTTGAATTAAAAAAACTATTAAGTAGTGTAGATAGTATTAGAAATTTTGATGATTTACCTATTCCCCTTAGAATTATCACAACAGATCTAAATACTGGACAAGCAGTAGCAATGAAAGAGGGAGACTTAGCTAAAGTAATCACTGCTAGTGTGGCTATTCCTACTCTTTTTGAACCAGTTGAAATTGATAATCGGCTTTATGTAGATGGCTTAGTTTCTCGTAATTTCCCTGTAATAGATGTTATTAATATGGGAGCTGATATCATTATTGGTAGTGATGTTGGAAACGAGGTTAAAGATAAAAAAGATTATAATATCCTCAGTGTACTAAATCAATTAGTAGCTATACAAAGTGCCTCTTCTACAAGTGAACAAAGAGAATTAACCTCTATACTTATAACTCCAGATGTTCTTGAATACTCGGCTACTGATTTAGATAAGGGAAAACTCTTTATAGAAAAGGGAGAAGAAGCTGCACGACAACAAATTTCTCTTTTAAAAGATTTAGCTAAGGGTTCAACTAGAGAAAAAAATATAAAAATTTCTACTACAAATAACAATAAAACATTTGTAATAAAAAATATAGAATATAAAAATGAGATTTCTGAAAAAAATAAATTTATAATAAATAGTATACTTGAGAATATTTTGAATAGAGAGATTACCCCTGAAGATTTAGAAAATTCTATGCTAAAAGTTTATGGAAATGATATTATCAATCGTGTATATTATAACTTAAGCGAAGATACTTTAGTTATTGATGCTGACATTAATCCTAATAACTCTTTTGGAGTTGGAGTAAATTATTTAACTGGTTATGGAACTACTTTTGATATAGGAACCACACTTAGTAACTTAGGAAAAATAGGAAATAATACTCTTGTTGATTTACAAGTAGGAGATTATCTTGGACTTAATCTTAAAAACTTCTCTTACTATGGTTATTCAAATAAAATTGGAGTTTTTACTAATCTTGGTTATAATGAAAATCCTTTTTTCATCTATGATGGAAAAGAGAAAATCTCTAATTCGCTTATAAAAAGTATAGATTTTGAAACAGGAATACTTACTCAATATAATAATCAACTTACTGCTTCTTATGGAATAAAAACTTCATATAGTAAGTTAGAACAAAAAACTGGGTCTGTCTTACCAGAAGATATAGAATACTCTAAGAACTATAATGGCGCTTTTATTAGAACTACTTTTGATATTCTAGATTCAAGTACTCATGCTAACTCTGGCTTAAAAATTGATTTTGAATATAGTTGGGAAGGAAGTCTTGATAAATCTAAATCTAATTTCTATGGACCTTTATATTCATTAGATGGGTATATCCCTATTACTAAAAAATTTACTCTTAATTATGGACTATATGGTGGAATTATATCTGGTGATGAGGTTTCTTCTATTGATAAATTTATACGTCTTGGTGGAACAAAAAATAATCTAGAAAATAAAGATTTTGCTTTCTATGGTTATAGGTATCAGCAAAAACTTGTAGATGAGTTTTTAATAGGTAAGTTAGGATTAATTTATAAATTAGATTCTAATTTATATTTGAGTACTCGTTGGAATATAGGAACATATAATGATTTAACTTCTGAAAATTATTCTAATTCTAAAAAAATCTGGGAAGATTACTCTCAAGGATTTGATATCTCACTTACTTATGAAAGCTTAATTGGTCCATTTGAGTTTTCTCTATCTCGTGATGGAGAAAAAGGAGATATTCTTTCACAAATAAGTATAGGATATATTTTTGAGTAAATAAAAAGAGATTAATATAAAAAATCAAGAATGACTTTTATTTTTAAGAAAGTAATTCTTGATTTTTTATTATCTTATAATTTCCCTTACTATTTTAATCTAAAATCTGATTTTCCACCTGTTTTTTCTACTAACTTTACATCTCCTATTATCATATGCTTATCTACAGCTTTACACATATCATAGATAGTGAGAGCAGCAATAGATACAGCAGTTAGAGCCTCCATCTCTACTCCTGTTTTTCCAGTAGTTTTTACAACAGCCTCTATCCACACTCTATCCTCTTCTACTTCAAAAGATATATCCGCTCCAGTAAGCAATATATTATGGCACATTGGAATTAAATCCCAAGTTTTTTTAGCTCCACATATCCCCCCCACTTGAGCAACAGATAGAACATCTCCTTTTTTCATCTTTCCTTCATTAATCATCTTAATAGTTTCTGGATTCATTTGAATGTATCCTCTAGCAATGGCTCTTCTTTGAGTTTCGTTTTTCTCACTAACATCTACCATTCTAGCTCTACCTTTTTCATTAAAATGTGTAAATTCCATTATTATCCCTGCTTTCCAAAAGAACAGTTAGGATAGTGGCAAACCTCACAAGTTTGACATAATCCTCCATTCCCATACATCATTATATCTCTCTTACTTAACTTCTCTCCAGTCATAACTCTTGATAGAACTAAATCAAATATAGTTCTTTTAGTAAACATAACGCATCCTGGAAGTCCCATCATAGGTATATCTCCTAAGTATGATAATAAAAACATTGCTCCTGGTAAAACAGGTGCTCCATAAGTTACTAACTCTCCTCCCATTTCTATAATAGAACTAGGTGTTAAGTCATCTGGGTCAACTGACATTCCTCCAGTAAAAATTAGCATATTTGCACCTTTATCTAAAAACTCTTTAGCTCTAGATTTAATAATCTCTTTATCATCTGGACAAAGAACTTGTCCTATTATTTCACAATCATATTCAGAAAGTTTATTTTTTATTACCTGTCCAAACTTATCTTCAATTCTTCCATAAAAAACTTCATTTCCTGTTGTTATAATTCCTACTCTATATTTTTTATAAGGAACAACTTTTAATAGTGGAGTTTTAATTAGAGATTTTGCCATCTCCATTTTTTCCTTAGCTACAACTAAAGGGATGACTCTTGAACCTCCTATCAACTCTCCCTCTTCTACTGGATAGTTATTTGGCAATGTAGCAAAGGAAATCTCACCTAACATATTTAACTCTAAAAGATTTTCACTATCTACCTTTAAAATTCCATCACATTTAGCTCTGAAATTTATTTTTCCCTCTTTTATCTCATCATCTGTATAGATATTCTCTCCTCTACCTAAATTTCCTAAAATAAGAGCAGCATCATTTTCATGTACTCCAACTTCTCCTAATTCAAAAACATATATGTGGTCTTTTCCTAAACTTAAAAGCTTTGGAATATCCTCCTCTTTTATAATATGCCCCTTCTTAAAAGCTCTTCCTTTAAACTCTCCTGGAAGAATTTGAGTAATATCATGCTGAAGTACATACCCCACAGCATCTACTGTTTTTATTTTTTTCATATATTATCCCTTTCTTTTTTAAATAAATAATTATAAATCATCATTATAATAAAGCTTATTAATAAAATTATAACTAAAAAAAAGTTTGCTGTTTTTGTATCTCCACTCTCTGAAGCTGAATATATTGCCATAGATATTGTCTGTGTACGTCCTGGGATATTTCCTGCTAACATAAGAGTAGCACCAAACTCTCCCATTGCTCTTCCAAAAGAGAGTACCATTCCAGCTAAAATATTTCTTTTAATAAGTGGAAGTGTTATCAATCTTAAAATTTGGAGCTCACTTGCTCCAGCCTCCCGTCCAGCTTCAAAATAAACTGGATTGAGAGAAGCCATCCCCATTTTTACACTATTATACATTAGAGGAAGAGTAACTATAAAAGCTGTTATAATTCCAGCCCACCAAGAAAATATTACAGAAATATCAAAATATTTATAAAGTATAGCTCCTACTACTCCTCTCTTTCCTAAAATTAATATAAGTATATACCCAAGTACACTTGGTGAAATAAAAAGTGAAAGATTGATTAGCATTTCAAATATATTTTTTAATTTTGAATTATTCCTATCTAATAACCATACTAGTAAAACTGATACTATCGTTACAAGTATTGTAGAAATTGTAGCTATTTTTAAAGTCAATAAAATTATTTTTAAATTTAAACTTATCATAATTATTCTGCCATCTCAAAACCATACTTTTCATATAATTTTTTAGCTGTATTAGAGTTTAAAAAGTTATAAAATTCTACTACATTTTCATTAGCTCTATCTTTAATAATTCCATAACTATATACAACTGGAGCATGTAAATTTTCTGGAACAGTATAAACTATTTCGCTATTTTTTAAAACTCTAGCATCTGTTTTATAAATTAATGAATAATCTACTTCATATAAATCAACATACTGAGCAGCACTTCTTACATCTTTTGCATATACTATATCATCTTGTAATTTTTCCCAAATACCAGCATTAATAAAAGCCTCTTTAGAATATTTTCCAGCAGGAACAGTTTCTGGAATTCCTATAGCCACACTATTTCCTACTAATTTATCCAAAGAGTCTATGGTTATTCTTCCCGCTACTACTAATCTATTTTTCAAAATATCCTTTTGATACTCTTTTTCTACAAAACCTTTATTATCCAAATCCTTTAAATCTTTTTGCGAAGCAAAGAAAACTAAATCTACTGGTGCTCCTGCTAAAATCTGATTTTTTAAAGCCCCTGATCCACCAAGATTAAGATTTATTTTTACATTTTTATTTTCATTTTGAAATTTTTCACTTAATTCTTCCATAACCTCTTTTAAACTAGCTGCAGCACTTACTGTAATCTCTACTTTTTCTTCCTTAGAAAAAGTTAAAGAAGATAGTGATAAAATTCCAACTAAGATAAATAATAACACTTTTTTCATATAACCACCCCATATTTTAATATTTTTCTCTAAATAAATGATAACAAATTTAATAAAAAAATTCAAGATTTATTGAGAATTTATGATATAATTAAATAAAAGAAATAAAAATTTTTTATGAGGTGAAAAACAATGTTTAGAGTTGCTATTGTATGTATGAGTGACAAGGGGTCAAAAGGAGAAAGGGAAGATATTTCTACTCAAGTTATTGAAAAAATTATATTAGAAAATGGATATAAGATTACAAAAAAAGTTTTAATTCCTGATGATTTTCAAAAAATAAAAGATACCCTTGTAGAAATATGTGATAATAATCACGCAGATTTGATTTTAACTACAGGGGGAACTGGATTTTCTAAAAGAGATGTAACTCCAGAAGCTACTGAAGAAATAATAGAAAAAAGAGTTCCTGGTATACCAGAAGCAATTAGAGCTTACTCTCTTACTATAACTAAAAGAGCTATGTTATCTAGAGCCACTGCTGGTATAAGAAAAGATACTCTTATAATAAATATGCCTGGTAGTCCAAAAGCTGTTGAAGAGTCTTTAACTTATATAATTTCAGAGCTAAAACATGGATTAGAAATATTAGTAGGTTCTGCTACTGAGTGTGCAAGAAAATAGAAATTTAATTGAGTAGAAATTTGAGAATAACTTTCGTTCAAAAAATAAAGAGCAAGTATGGCTTCCAAAATTCTAAGAACTTTAGCTCTCTAAGAATTTTGAGACACAGAAAATAAATTTCTGTGTCTCAATAGTAGTAGGAATTAAAATTCCTCTACTATTGGAAAACTCGGCTATGCCTCAAACAATTGTGTTTTTTAGCATTTACCTTCGATGACTTGCTCTATTTATTCTTCTTAATCTTCGTTATTCTCAAATTTATCATTTACTTAGATGAAGTTCTATTTAATCTCTTAAAGCTAGTGGCATAAGAATATAGATATAATCTTCATTTCCTTCTTCTCTTATTTCAAACATAGAAGAAGCATTATTTCCACTGATTATCACATTATTAGAGATATTATCAATATATTCTGCTAAAAATTTACAGTTTAAAGAAGCTTTAAAATCCTCTCCCTCTTTTAGCATATTAACTTTTTGATTTATTTTAGCTCTTCCAGAGAAAGCATTTATAACCATCATTTTCCCTGTAAAATTGAATATTGCTCCAAATTTAGCATCTAAACTTGTCTTAGCAACAGTTATTACTCTTTTAATAGCACTTCTTAACTCATCTCTATTAAACTCCATTCTTTTTTCAAAGGCTGAAATTCTTAAGATGGTTTTAAAATCTGGATATTGTAGTCCAATTGTCTTACTTGAAAAATATGAGTTTTCCCAAGTTATTACTAATGTTTCTCCACTATAACCTAGATGTATCTCTTTATTATAATCTTTTAAAAGTTTACATAAAATATTTACTGTTTCCATAGGAATAGATAGTTCTTTATTTTCATTACACTCTACTTTTTCTCTTAAGAAAAGCAATCTATATGAATCTGTTGAAGCAAGATTTAACTCTTCTTTTTTAAAAACAGCTCTTACACAATTTATTTGAATATTATCAGCACTTTGTGAAGCAGCAAATTTTGCTCTATCTAGAAGCTGTACCAAACGATTTCCTTCAATTGTTAATAGACTTTGAGATTCTAGTTCTGGAATAACTGGATAACTTCCACCTTCTAGTACAGAAAACTCAGCTTGATGAACTGCTACAAATCCATTTTCACTGGAAAATTCTATTTTCTCCTCTTCTAAAAGCTTTATATACTCAAGAAGTAAAAATGGTTTTAAAACTACTTCCCCTTCTCTTTCAACTTCTGCTTCTATCTTTCTAATATGTTCTATTTCTAAGTTTGTTCCTATAAAAATTACTTGATTATCTTTAGCTATAATTTTTAATCCTGAAACAATAGGTTTAATTGGATTTTCTTTTAAAATATTTGTATATTCAGAAAGAACAGAAATAAGTTGCTCTCTTATTATAGAAAATTTCATTTTATCCTCCAAATTAATCAGCTATTAATATTTCTTGCCAATATTTATTTTGTAAATCAAGAGTTGTATTTATATCTCTCAATACTTGTACATTTTTTAAGTCAGAGATTTCAAATAGTGGCTCTACTGTCATAAGTTCTCTAGCTTTTAAGTTAACAGATGGTGTTTCTAAAGCATCTGCCATTTTTGCTGCCACCTCTGGTCTTAAAGTATATTCTAAAAATTTATAAGCATTCTCTTTGTTAGGAGCAGTTTTTAAAAGAGCAAAAGAATCTACATAAGCAGTTCCACCTTTTTCTGGAATTATCATCTCTACATTTTTTCTCTCTGTTTCATCTAACTCTTTAAAAATATTATCTGGATATCCTTGTACTACCCAAAAATCTCCACTTGCAAATCCTTTTCCAAAAGACTCAGCATCAAACTTTGCTATATTTTTCTTCCAAACTTTTATTAAATTTGCTGCTTGAGCAATTGCTTTCTCATCAGTAACAGTTTGTGGATATCCTAACATTCCTAAAGCTGAAGTCATTACCTCTCTCATATCATCTAACAGTGTCATTCTTCCTTTTAAATCTGTCATCTCATAGATAGAGTAATCTCTTGGGAATTCAGGAACATATTTTTTATTTACAGCTATAATTGTAGCTCCAATTAAATAAGGAACTTCATACTCATTATTTGGGTCAAAATGATGTAATTTTTCCAATACTAATGGGTCAAGATTATTATAACTAGGTAATTGAGATTTATCTAATTTCTCAATCATTCCTTCTTTTGCCATTATCTCCACATAATCAGCAGATGGCATAACAATATCATATCCATCTCCACCAGCTTTTAATTTTGTAAACATCTCTTCATTTGAAGAATAGATATCTTCTACAACTTTTATTCCAGTTTCCTTTTCAAAATCCTCATAGATACTTTGTGGTATAGTATTAGCCCAACCATACACATAAAGCACATTTTTATCTTTCTCTTTTCCCCCGCAACCTATTACTGCCATAGCTAAAATAAGTGCTACTAATATTTTTTTCATTTATCAACCTCCTAAAATTAATTTTGCATATATTATATTTTAATATGAAACTCAAATTAAGTCAATTAGTTATTACTGCTCTTAATAAACTCTTCTATTTCATCTAAAACTCTTAATAAGTCATCTTTGAAAATACTATTTTTATCTTTTGTTTTATTTACCATTTTATCTAAATATATAAAGGATTTAAAGGCAGAAAAAATATCTTTGTCATATACTATTCCAAAATTATTTGCAACTTTAAATATTTCCATCAATTTCCTAATAAAAGTATTATTAGTTGTATAATTTATAGAATAAATATCTTCAATTTTCTTAGCTAGAGTTTCTATCTCTTCAATTGTAAATTTTTTCTCTGAAATCTCATTAAGGGTTATTGCTACCTCTTTAAACTCTTCTTTTAATGTAAATTTTAAAATCTTAAATAATCCCTCTCTTGTCTGAGTTTTTAAAACCCCTAAACTGTTACAATCTAAGAAATATATATTTCCTTCATCACTTAAAATAAGGTTTCCAGAATGTAAATTATTGTGAAAAATTCCAACCTTTAATATAAAAAACAGTTGAGCTCTAATTAAATCTAAAACATCCTTATAAGCCAATCTATTATATTGTAATAATTCATAAAAATAACTACCATAAATATACTCACAAGCTACTTTTTCTTCTGAAGATAAATATGTATATACTTTTGGAAATTTTATTCTTTTTAAAAATTTTACATCATTATACTCTTCTAAGTAATCTGTCATACTTTTAGTAAACTTTATTTCATTTACTAAGTTAAATTTTTGTATACTATGTTCCTCTAAGTCCTTTAAAACCTCTTCTACTTGATACTTTTCATTTAACCAAGGTCTTAAAAACTTCTGATATCTTAGAGATTTTTCTAATTTTTTTACCTTTTTAAAATAACTATTTCTAGCACTTGGATTTACCGCCTTAATAGATATCTCTACCCCACTCTTTAAACACCCTTTAAAAAAATAATTTATATCAGAATAAGAATAAGGATAATTATCATAATATTCTAGTAGAGAAAAAAGTGGGTCATTCTTCTTTACTAAGTTTAAAAGATGTTTTTCTGCTTTTTCTAACTGTGGAGTTTGAAATTCTGATAGATATAGGCACTGCTCTACATCTAATAAATCAAATCTTGTAGAATATTCTTCAGCCATACGAACTCCTACTCTTCCTAATTCTACAACACAAGAAAGCTTTTCTAATCTTCCACTATTAATAGCTTTCATAAAATTTATAAATTTAGATGATAACATTTTCTACTCCTCGTATAATATTTATATAATAATTTACTAATTACTAATCTATTTTAAAT
>OGJN01000151.1_pt1 | contig 70446 bp, 64 predicted proteins | sample 1572221 | NCBI WGS metagenome assembly OGJN01 (sample SAMEA2582148, study PRJEB24529) | metagenome | biome: Human gut stool | place: China | collected 2011 | reverse complement strand
AACAAATTTAAATTAAATTTTTTTATTTTTGATTTGACATTTAATAGTTAGTCTTCTTTTATTTTTGGAATAGACAAAGTAGATTTAAATATTATGAAAAAAGTAAGTGAAAAATCTATTTTATTAGATGATATTGTTGAAGAAGTTGCAAGTGGAATTTCAACAGGAGGAGATAAAATTTTTAGAATATCAGAAGAACAAAGTGAAATTTTGAACATAGAAAAAAGTATATTAAAAAATGTATTAGTTGGAAGAGAAATTAATAAATATAAAATAAATTATCAAAATTATAAATTGATTTATACAACTAAAAAAATTGAAGAAGCAGCTATTCCCAATACATTAAATTATTTAAAACAATTTGAAGAAACTCTTTCTAAAAAAAGAGAAACTAAACAAGGAAAAATCCCATATTGGAGTCTACATTGGCCTAGATATAGCGAGCTTTTTGAAGGAGAAAAAATTATTTTAAGACAAACTTCAGATAAAATAATTGCAACTTATGATCAAGAAAATTTTTATACACTAAATAGTATTTTAGTCATAAAATTAGATGAAAATAAATACTATGATTATAAAGTCTTGTTAGGAATTTTAAATTCAAAATTAAATAATTTTATTTATCAAAATTTAACTCAGGAAAAAGGAAGAGATTTTGCAGAAGTGAAACCTAAAAATATAAGAAAATTAATGGTTCCTAAATTAGATGAAATAGACTTTCAAGTAATAGAAGAACTAAAATTTTTAGTAAATTTACTTTTAAATGAATATATTGAGTTAAATGAATTTGAAAATATAGAAAATAAAATAGATGATATTATATATTCTATTTATAATTTAACAAAAGAAGAAATTCAATATATACTGGAAAGGAGTAAGTAATCAATTTGGAAAAAACAATACAATTATTAAGAGGAGTAGAAGTAAAATTTAATGAATTAATTTCTATATATTATCAACTAGGTATAGGAAACATAAATAATAAAAAAGAATTTCAAGAAAAAATAAATTTTGCAAGTGAAGGAAAGTTAAGGACTTATTTAACAGTTTTAAGAAAATATAACTTATTAGAGAAAAAAGATTATAAATTAAGTAAATTAGGAGAAATAATTTTTGAATATGACATGAATTTAGAAAGCGAAGTTACTTTATGGTTACTTCATTACTTAATTACTTCAAATGAGAATAATGTTGTATTTTATGAATTATTTGGAACGTATTTTCAAAATTATGATGAATTAGAACTTAAAAATTCAAAAGAGGTATTTGAAAAATATAATTTTCCTGAAATAACAATAAATAAACAAATAAGAAAAGAGATAAGAGCAAGTTTAAAACTTTATTTAGGAAGAGAACCTTTTTCAAAATTATTATTAGTAGATAGTGAGGAATTACCAAAGCAAAATATTAAATATTTTTTAAATAGAAATATGTTAAGAAATGAAAATATATTTCTTTTATTGTTATATTTTTATAGGGATAATTATTTAAATAAAGAAAGTACAATAGCTATTAAAGAAATAGTAAATGGAGAAAATTCTCCAGGAATATTTTGTCTTTTAGATGAATACAATATTAGAGAAATGTTAGAAATACTCCATAGAAATAAAAAAATAAGTATAGAAACAAGAGCAGATTTAGATCAAATAAGATTTTTAGATGACAAAAATTTTATTGAAATTTTTAAAGAGGTAATTTAATGACTTTAGATAGAATTTTAAATAATCAAAAAAATAAAAGATATAAGACATTAATATTTTTATGTGCCTCAGAAAATTTAGAGTTACCTGTAATAAAAGAGGTTTTTAAGGAAAAAGAATATGATTTAATTGATATAATAGAAGAAATTAAAAATAAGAATTTTAATTTAGAAAGATTTAATTTGGAAAAGTTAAATTATTTAAAAGCATATTTTAACAATAAAACAATATTTTCTAATTTAATGATAGTAAATAATATAGAAATATTAATTTCAATGTTTGAAGAAAAAGAGTATGAAAATTTTTTATATCAATTATCCTATGATAATTATACAGATTCTGAAAAAAATCAAACTATATTTTTAATGCTCGATATTTTAAAATTTAAAAATATCAATTTAAAAAATGAAGATGATAATTCTAATAGAATTTATCAAATAGAAAAGATTAAATTATAGGAGAGGGTTTATGGGGAAAATAAGTGAGATTATAAAAGTAAATTCAGTTTTAGGATCAGAAGTTAATTTAATAGAAGAACTTTTTGATGTAGAAAAAAATAGAAAAAGAATGGCAAATTACATGCCCACTAAAGGGCATAGAGATGCATTTGAAAAAATAATTAAAGGTTTATATGAACTTCAAGATAAAAGAGCTTATATTTTAAACGGAAGTTATGGAACAGGAAAATCAAATTTATTATTGATGATAGCTAATTATTTAATGAACAATTCAGATTCAGAAGCTATGAAAAGTTTTTTTTGTAATTATATTTTAAGAGAAGAAGATGAAAAAATAGGAGATTATGACTCAGAGGAAGAAGTTGAAACTAAAAAAAGAGAAATAGAAACAAGTGTAAATAGATTAAAAAGTTTAAGAAAAACAGACAAACCACATTTTGTAGCATTGTGTAAATATGACATATCAGGAGATTTTACAGAAATTCTTTTAAGAGCTATAAATGAAGCTTTTATAAGAGAAAATTTACCAGTTGATAAATTTGATTCTATTTATCACGAAGCAATAAGAAGAATTAATTTATGGGAAGAAAAAAGAAAAAGTTTCTATGAGGAGTTAGAAGAGGCTCTTGAACAAGAGAAATCTTGGACAGTAGATGATTTAAAGAATAAATTAATTTATATAGATTCAGAAGCTTTAGAGATATTTAAAAATATTTATAAAAATATAACATTGACAGATTTTTCATATTTAAAAGATAATTTAGCTGATATAATAGAAGAAATTGTATCAAGTGAATTTTTTAGAGAAAAATATTCAGGATTTACTATATTTTTTGATGAATTTGGAAGTATATTAAAAAATCATAATTTTAATGAACTTGTATTTCAGAGATTTTCTGAATTTTGTCAAAATTCATTAAATGAGAAAAATATACCAGTTATTTTTATAGCAACTACACATAAAAGTTTTAATTCTTATAGTGAATATTATGCAAAAGATGAATTTAAAAAAGTCTCAGATAGATTTAATGATGTTTCTTTAAGTACAGAAGGATTTGAAAATATTATTTCAGTTATAGTTCATCCTTTGAAAGAAACAGAGCTTTGGAAGAAATATATAAAAAAATCAAAATTAATAAAACTTTCTAAAAAAATAACAGCTTTAGATTTATTTAGAAATTTAAAAGGAAATAAATTAACAGAAAAATTAATAGAGAATTTATATCCAATGCATCCAATAGCAACATACTCTTTATTAGAAATTTCAAAAGAAGTATCCTCAAATAATAGATCTGTATATAGTTTTTTTGTACGAGGAGAATTTGAAAATTATATTAAAGAAACAGAACTTGAAGAAGAGTTAAAATTTTATACAGCAGAAAGATTAATAGATTATTTTGGAAGAGAAAAATTTATTAGTTCAAGTACTGAATTAAGAAATGAACATAAAGATAAAATAAGAAATTATGAAGCATCAAAAACAGCTTTTGAAAAAATAAAAAGTACAATATATGAAGAAAAAGAAAAAGAGTTATCAAATAGGATTTTAGATATGATATTAATATACGATCTTTTGAATATTCCAACTGATGAAGATACAATTATATTTGGATTAAATCTTAATTTAGAAGAAACAAATATACTAAAGAAGATAATGAAATTTTTAGTCGACAAAGGTGTCATTTATTTCAAAGAATTAGATTGTATTTATGAATTTAGACAAAGCAATATACTGAATATTGATGGAATAATTTCTGAATATGTAAATATAAATTTATCAAAGCCAATAGATATTATAGCTGAATTAAAGGAATTAGCAAAAGAGAGAGATTATCTTGGAATAAAAAAAGAAGTAGAAAATTTAACAGAAGTAATTTCTACAAAACCAGAATTTAAAGTAGAAAATTATTATCAAAAAGATATTATATCTGTTAAAGAGTTAGAATCAGAAAATTTTATTTTATCCAAAAGTAAGAGATTACATTCTGAAAATATATTAAACTATAGTGTAGATGGATATTATTACTATATTTTATGTGAAACAAATTCAGAAAGAGAAAGAGCACTAAAAGTAGTTAAAAATATAGAAGAAAATAATTTAATTTTTGCTATTCCTCAAGAATTAAAAGAATTAAAAAAATCTCTACTAACACTTTTAGCAATAAAAAATTCAGAAAAATTAAAAGATTTAAAACAGCAAGAAATCCAAATATTAAGTAGTTATCAAAGGAGGGCAATACAATATATAGTAACGACACTTAAAAATATCTTTAAAATAGAAAACATATTATTATTTTATTTAGGAAAAGAATATAGAGAAGAAGGAAGAAATAAGGATAAAGATTTAATTACAGAAGTTTTTAGAAATAAACATTTAAAAAATTTACCTTCTATTGATTTGTCTTTTAAACAAAGAAAGGGAGAATTTAACTCAGAAAAAGAAAAAAAATTTAAAAAGTTTATAGATAGTTTTTTATATGTAAATACTACTTTACAGTTTGAAAAAAATATGACTATCTTAAAAGAATATTTAAAGCCTTTTATAGATTCAGAAATTATTCTTGAAAATGGAAATGATAGTTATAAAATTAATATTAACTTAGAATGTTATAATGTATACCCTGCTTTAAAAAACACATTAGAAATTTTAGATAAAGAAGAATTAATTTTAGGAGAGTTTAAAAAAGAGTTAGTTCAAAAATATGCTTTAGGGAAGTATGCCGCTTATTTTATAATTGCTTTTGTGTATAGATATTATAATGGAAATCTATCGTTAATAAAAAAAGGAGTTAATGTTTCAATTAATTCATATGAAGACTTAAAAAACTTTGTAGAAACAGGTGAAACTATAAGATGTATAAAAATATCAGAAAATGAAAAAGAATTTATAGGAAATCTGTACAAAATCTTTAAAGAACAAACAACATTAGCAGAAAAGTGGAATATAAAGGAAACTTTTATTACAATAAAAGAATGGTATAATTCGCTAGAAAAATATCAAAAAATAGAACTTGTAGTTGAAAAAAATATAATTAGTTGTTTTGAGAAAATAAATAAATTATCAGCAGATGAATTTTTATTATCAGAATTAAATATTTTAATAGGTAAAGAAAAAAATGACTTTTTATCAAAAGAAGAATTTAATAAAATTATATTAAAAATTAAAAATTTTAAAAAAGCTGTGGAAGACTCTAACAATATTATTTATTCAGAAATTTTGAAAAAATTAAATATTTTATTTCAAAATGAAAATTTATATATTTTCTTTAATGAGTATTATAAAAACTTACCTGACTTTAAAAAGGATATAACATTTAAAATTTATCAAAAAAGTGATCCAAGAAATTTTTTACAATTTTTGGAAAATTTAAATGAAGGAGAAGAGTTAGAAGAATTACTTTTAAATTATAAAACTTCTCTAGGAAATTATAAGAATTGGGAAGAAGATTTCACTGATGAAATTATTAAAAGTATTCAAAAAGGATATGAAGAGATAGAAAGTTCTTACTTAATACCAAAACCTGAATTAGAGTATATAGGAAAGTATGAAGTATTAGGAAGTTATATTTATTTTGAAGAAGGTTTAAAAATAAGAATTAAAAATTTAAGTAAAGAATATGATACATATTATACATTAGAAAAAATACCTTTAAAAGTAGAAGAAGCTTTTGGAGATGTAAAATTAAAAACGGCTACTAGTGATTATATAATGGTTAGTGAAGGAGATTTTTTCTATTGTTTAAATCAACAAGACGGAAAAGGAAATAACAAAAGAAGAAGTGAAGAAATAGAAATTAAGTTTAGAAAAAAAGAAAATAAATTTATTCCTGAAATACAAGAAAATAAACAAGAACAAATAAAACTAGGAGAAAAAGCAAAAGAAAATTCAACTAAAATAGTTTTTAATATTATTCCAAAAAGAAAAGAAGAATTAAAAGCTTCCATAAAAGGTTTAATAACTAGTGTAAAAGAAGAAATATCCTTATCTAATAAAGATATAAAAGATATATTAGAACAATTAATATCAGAATATTCTAAAGGGGAATAAAATGGGAATAAAAGTTATTTATGGTTATAATGAAAATGGAATTACTTATAGTAAAATATCAGAGTATCCACAATTTTACCTAGATATAAAGAATTCTATAAAAAATAATGAAACTAAAGAATATTATACTGATAATTTATCTATTTTTAAATGGAGCCATTTTTTAGATGAGATGTACCCTAGTTTTATAGAATTTATAAAAACTAAGAAAAAGAAAAAAGAAGTAGAAAAAGAGATTGTGCTAACTGAGCCTAAATGTACTGAATTAAAAGAGTGGAAAAGATGGATAACTCAAGAATATTTTCCATATAAAGAATATTTATTTCAAAATAAGAAAAATTTTCCTATTCAATATGAAAAATATATTCTAAAATTTTCAGATTATTATTATTCAAATTATACTTCAATAAAACATTCTTTAGATTTTATAAATAATATATTCCATAGAATAGATAAAAATATTAAAGGAGAAGAAATTTCTATAGCTTTAGTTATTGATAATTTTAATTTTTCTTTAAAAAATATACTTTGTTCTTATTTTAAAGAACAAGAGATAAATATATATGAAGAAGATTTTTATTTTACAACACTTCCATCAGAGACACTTTTTGGAAAACAAGCTTTATTATCTTTGTCATCTTTAAATTTTAATAAAAATTGGAATGTAGGAACATTAAAAGAACTGAAGAAGAAATTTAATAAAAAAAATGTAGTTTATATTAATCAAATAGCAAAATTAAAAGAAATAAATTTTGTAGATAATACACTTTATATAGTTAATTATTTAAGAATAGATGAAATATTACATACAGATAATTTAAAATATGTAGGAGATATTTTAGATAATATAAAATTAGAATTGAAAGGGATAACAGAGTTAATAAAATTTTTATTAGAAATAGATAAAAAAATTGGAGTATATATAATGACTGATCATGGCTCTATAAAAGTTCCTGCTTCTTCTAAAAAAATAAGTAATCAAATAATTAATGATTTTGGAAAAAATTGGGGGGAAATTATAGGAAAACTTGAATATAGAGAAATAATACAAAATAGAAGTATTTTAGAAAAATATGGATATATTTTAGAAAAATCTTTATTTTTCTTAGATGAAGATTATTATATAGCTAAACCAGGAGTATATTTTAAAGATATAAACGAAGAAAAATATTTACATGGAGGAATTTCTCCTGATGAAATATGTATTCCATTTCTGAAAATAAATAATTATACAAAAAACTTTCATAAAGTAATTTTTAAAAAATAACTTATAGCATCTAATATTGTATAGATAATAAAATATACATTAATAAAACTAAAGATTTTATATTAAAAATATAGTTGGCCGCAAATTGGCCGTAAAAAATTAAAAACCCTATAAAATATATAAAAAAATGAATTTCTTATAAAATAGAAATCCCAATTTTAAAGGCTTAGAAAGGCATAAAAACCTATATTTGTAGGAGTGGGAATAGGAGCTAGAATAGCTGAAACTAGTTAAAATAGCTACTTCCAGATAGTGAAAATAAGAAATTGGCCGCAAAATGGCCGTATAATAGAAAAGCAGCCCTAAAAAGCTGCTTTTTTTATTTACTATAATTAATAAATTAAAATTATTGTTTTGATTATTTATTTCTTTATCAAAAGTGTTATAGATAAATATACTTATAGGATTATATTTGCTTTTTAGATATTTCAGTATTTTTTCTTTCTTTTCTACAAAAATACTCTTTTTTTCTCTCAAAATTAAAATCTTTACACATTATATTTGAATTTTTTCTAAATTCTTGTATATCAAATTCTAAATATCTTTCCTTTTCTTTTAAAGGAAAAATTAATTGAGTTCCATCATAATTATAAATAGTACTATTTCCTAAAAAGGTAGCCGATAAATTATTATTCATTTCTTTCCCAACACGATTACAAAGAATAATTGGAGTTAAATTCTCAATAGCTCTTATTTTACAAATTTCATATGTTGTTACTCCACCAAAATTACCCAAAATAAAAATTAAATTAGCTCCTAAATCTATTTGTTCTCTTGATATCTCTGGGAACCATACATCAAAACATACTTGAAGACCTATACTTACTCCTTGAACTTCAAAAACTTTATTTTCTTTTCCAGCTTCAAAAAAATTCTTTTCAAAATCAGTTAAATGAATCTTTCTATATGTTCCAATTAAATATCCTTTATCTATTACAATAGCAGAGTTATATATTTTATCTCCATCTTTTTCAGCTACTCCAACTATTACAGATTTTTTATTTTCTAATGTTATATTTTTCAACTTATTTATTAAGATATTTTTTTCTAATTCTGTAGCTATAGAAAAAAGTTCTTCTCTATTGTTATAAAGATATCCCCTATCTGAGAGTTCAGGTAAAATAAATATATCATCATTATTATTAGAAATTATTTTTGAAATTTTAATAATATTTTCATTTATATCCTTACAAATATTTATTTGTAAAATTCCTATTTTCATAAACTCTCCTTTCTATTTTTTATGATTATATTATACCATATTCAAAAAATATTACTATATTTATAATCAAAACATATACTTATTGATAAATTTTTGAATTATTTTATTAATTTATAATAGAATTTAAAATAATTTGAAAAAATAAATTATAAATCCCAAGGAATAATTCTTATTTCAGTTCCTTTTGAATGTTCAATAATTTTGTTTATAATCGATCCCTTAAAAAATGTAGTTAATTTATTTCTCTTACTATGTCCTAAAACTATTTGAGTAATTCTTTTCTCTTCTGAGAATTTTAATATTTCTTTTACTATATTTTTTCCTTGCAATCTTATTGTCTCTGCACCTAAATTTCTAGCTAGTTCCTCATGCTTTTCAATAATTTTCCAATCTTCTAAAGAATAACCTTTTGATAAAAGACTTTTTTCTTCTACACATATTACATAAAATTCACATCTATATCTTTGAGCAATTCTTGCTCCATATCTAATTACTTTACTAGCTTTAGGACTTGATGAGATTGATACTAAAACTCTCTCTGTTGTGTGCCAGTTTGTTTTGATATTTTTATTATTCATATATTCGTTAAGATTATTATCTACTTCTTGAGCTATTTGACGAAGAGCAATTTCTCTTAAAGCACTTAAATTTCCTTTTCTAAAGAAGTTTTTTAAAGCTTGTGAAACAGTATTTAGATTATAAATCTCTCCTCTCTCTAATCTTTCTTTTAAACTTTCAAAAGATATATCTATAACTTCTACTTCATCAGCTTGTGTTAATACTGTATCAGGAATAGTTTCTTTTACTACAATACCTGTAATAGTTTGTACCACATCATTCAAACTTTCAAGATGTTGAATATTTACTGTAGTATGTACATTAATTCCTGCATCTAAAATTTCTAAAACATCTTGATATCTTTTTTCATTCTTACTTCCTTTCATATTAGTATGGGCAAGTTCATCTATTAAAACAATATCTGGATGTCTTTCAATTATTTTTTTTACATTTACCTCTCTATATATTTTTCCTGTATATTCAATGTCTTTTGTAGGAATTTGTTCTAAAATACCTATTTGTTCAGTAGTAGCTTTTCTACCATGAGGTTCAATATAACCTATACATATATCTTCTCCTCTTTTTACTCTGATATTAGCTTCTCTAAGCATAGTATAAGTTTTACCTACTCCTGGAGAATATCCTAGATATATTTTTAATTTCCCTCTTTTTTCTTTGTTATAGATTTTTAATGCCTCTTCTGGAGTAAGTCTTTTTTTTTCTTCTGACATATCTCTTTCTCCTTTTTTATTTTTTAATTTATTAATCAATATATAAAAACTCAAGAATAACAATATAATAAAAGCTATTCTTGAGTTATAATTTTTTATTAATTTTCTAAATTTTGTGATTTAATAAATTTAAAATCTCTAATTATTCTTAAAATAGAATAAAAAACTACTATAAATTCAAGTCTACCTAAAAACATCATTATAGTTTCTATAATAAGAACTAGATTAGGGGCATTTGGAGACGTAATTCCTATTGATAACCCTACTGTACTCAAACAAGAAGCTATCTCAAACATACTCTCTCTCATACCATAGCCATGAGCCATAAGAATAATTACAGAGATAATAAACATAATCATATATATAGTAGTTACAGAACAAACTTCTATAATATGTTTATCAGAAATATAAAACTTTCCATCAGCCCTATTTACTGAATACTCTTTTACAACATTTCTAGGAAACACATAACTTTTTATATTCCACCATAAAGACTTAAATAAAATATAGACTCTATATTGCTTAATACCTCCAGCAGTAGAACCAGTTCCTCCACCTATTATCATCATTAAAACTAATATAAATACTCCAAAATCATTCCAATCAGTATAACCAACAGTAGAAAATCCTGTAGTAGATACAGCAGAGATAATTTCAAATACAGCTACTCTAATACTTTTAGATAAACTTTCAAACATATCTTTAGTAGTAAAAAATAATGTTAATGGAATAGATAAAGAGAACATAAATAACATAGTTTTAAACTCTCCTATTCTTAAAAACTCTTTAACTTTTCCTTTCCAAAGTATAGCATGAGCAGCAAAGTTAATAGTTCCTAACACCATAAGTATAATTGTAATAAACTCTATTGTTGTACTATTATAATATCCAATACTCTCATATTTAGTTGAAAATCCTCCTGTAGATACAGCAGCAATAGAATGATTGATAGCATCAAATATAGGCATTCCAGCTAAAACATATAAAATAATTCCACCTATAATATAACTTACATAGATTATCATTATCATCTTAGTAGTTTTTCTTATATTTGGTACTAATTTATCTGAACGTGCCTCTGCATTATAAAGCCCTACCCCATGTGGACCAATAATGGCAGAGAGCATAATTACCACAAGGCCAACTCCACCAAGAAACTGCATAACACTTCTCCAAAGTAAAACCATATGGGTAGTCTCTTTTACATCCACAACTGATAGCCCTGTTGTAGTATATCCACTTACCACTTCAAACATAGCTTGTACAAAATTAAGTTGTCCTGATATTACAAAAGGAAGAGCTGATAAAATTAAAGTAGTAATCCATGATAATAATACTACTATTCCTCCTTCTTGAATAGACATAGTAACATTTGTTTCCTTATCAACAAATTTTTTTAGATTAAAACCTATTATAGCAGTAAAAAAAGCAGTAACTATAAAGGCAAAAATCTCTAACTTTTTATATGAAAAAAAAGGAATAGTAAGTAATGGAGTAAGCATAGCAATACTTACTCCTAAAAGTATTACCCCTGTATACCCTAATATCAATTTATATCTACTCTTTAAAATCTCTACTCCTTTCATTATTTATCACCTGATAGTATACTAAAAAGTTTTCTTTGTTCAGTAGGTAGTGAGAGAATAATTAATTTATCATCATAATAAATTTTAGTATCTCCTCTAGGAATAACAGCTTCTCCCTTTCTAATTATACAACCTATAATAGCACTATTTGGAATCTTTATTTCACTTAACATTTTTCCAATTACAGGAGAACTTTCTGTAATTTTTATTTCAAATATAGATAATTTACCTTCATCTAATGAAATAAGATTAGTAATCTCTTCAATTGAGACCTTTTGTTCTATCATAGAAGAGATTATATTAACTGTACTTATAATTGTATCAAGTCCAAGCTTTTTAAATATTTCTACATTTTTAGGGTCATTTACTATAGCAAAAGTTCTAGCTACTCCATATAACTCTTTTGCCATTTGGCATATTATTAAATTATCAGGGTCATGTTGAGTTAAAGCTATTACTATATTTGCATAAACTGCTCCAGCATCTTCTAAGATAGTTGGTTTAGTAGCATCTCCATAAACTACTTCTATCTCTTCGTGTTCTTTAGAAAATCTCCTACAAATTTCCTTATTATTTATAATTAAAGTAACATGATGTCCTTTAGATATAAAAGATTTTATTAAAAAATGTACTTCTTTTCCTTCTCCAACTATTATTATATTCATATCAAAACTCCTTATTATAAATCTTTTATATTAAATCTTTAAATTTTTCTACAGATAAAAGAGTTGGACTTATTGTTTCTATTCCATATTTTTCATAAATTGTATGTTTTGTTGGGTCAAATACTCTAGCTATAACTGTTGGAACTTTGTATATTTTTTTAGCTATCTGAGCTATCATAATATTTGTATTATCATTGTTAGTAGCAGCTAACAATATAGCAGCCTTTTCTATGTTAGCATTTTTTAAGGTATCTTCATCCATTCCATCAGCTTCTATTGTAAAACCACTAAAATTTTCAGTGAGAAGATTAAAATTATCTTCATTTTTATCTATTATTACTACACTTTTTCTTTTACTTGAAAGATATTCAGCTACACTAGAACCAAAACGACCACAACCTATTATTATTATATAATCATTTTCTATTTTACTCATGTTCTTCTACCCCAATTTAATATCATTTATTATTGATTCTAATTCTGTAATTCTATCAAGATTACTATTAGCTGGTTCATATGATGGATCTAAAGCTAAAGCTGCTCTGTAATATTTTTGTGCATCATCAACATTTCCTTTATATTCTTCAATTACTCCTAAAAGGTTATGAGTATCTGGAAGTCCAGGCTCTTTACTAATTGCTATTCTAAGTGCTTCAATGGCCTTATCAAATTTTTTCTCTATAATATTAAGTTTAGCAAACTCAATGTATTCTTCAAAAGTATTAAGTTTATCCTCTTGTAAATTTTCTCTTGAAAAAACTTTAGCTACTAAAGCTTTTATTTGATCTGGAGTAAAGGGTTTACTAATAAAATCAATAGCATTTAATTTAATAGCAGTAACAGCTTCTTTTATAGTTCCATAAGCTGTCATCATTATTACATTACTTTTATTTTCATTTTCTCTCAATTCTTTTAAAACTTCCATTCCTGTTTTTCCAGGCATTTTAATATCTAAAAGAATTAAATCATATATTTTTTTTTGATTTAAAAGAATATCTAGTCCTTCTTCTCCATTAATAGCTGTATCTACCTGATATCCTTCAGATTCAAGACAATAAGTAAGAGTCATTCTTATATTTCTTTCATCATCTATTATTAATATTTTTTTCTTTTCCATTTTTTTCACCTCAATAATTTTTTATATTAGTTATATATTAAAATTTAAAAAATTAACTTTTTTTACATTTAAGAGAAAAATAAAAAGTACTTCCTTTTCCTAATTTACTATCTACCCAAATTTCTCCATTGTGATTTTTTATTATCTCTTTACTTATAGAAAGCCCAAGTCCTGTTCCTTCTATTTTACCGTCGTTAGATACTTTAACTTGAATATATTTATTAAATATTTTTTCAAGTTGGTCTTGAGGAATACCTCTTCCTTCATCTTTTACAGCAACTACTAAATTCTCATCTTTTTTAAATGCTTCTACTAATATATGATTAGGTTCTCCTTCCTTTCCATATTTTATAGCATTCCCTATAAAATTAGTTAAAACTACACTAATCTTATTAAAATCTGCTATTACTGGTGTAGAATTATCTATATTTCCTAATTCTAAAGTGACATTTTTATTTTCACAAAGATTTCTTAAAGGTTTTATAGCAAAATCTATAATTTTTTTAATATCACACTCTTGGAAATTCATAGGAGTTTTTCTAGACTCTAGTCTTGATAAATCTAATAAATCTTTTATGAGTAATTTTAATCTATCGTTATCCAATTTAATTGCAGTAACAAGTTCTTTTTGGATATCATTTAATTCTCCAATACTTTTATCAGATAAAAGTTCTACAGCCATACCTATTGAAGTAAGTGGAGTTCTAAATTCATGAGAAACAGTAGAAACAAAATTATCTTTCATTTGGTCTAATTCTTTAGCTTTTGTAATATCTTGAAGAAGAATTACTATTCCTAGTCTTTCTCCATTCTTGCTTATTATAGAATTAATAAATACCTTATAATATGTAATTAATTCTCCTTTATTCAGAGATATTTCTAATTGTTTCATTGTAGATTTTATTTCATCATTATTAAGAATTTCCTGTACACTATCATAAATTTTTTTATTATTTATAGCATGTAAGAAAGGTTGTTCTAAAAGCTCTTTTTCTTCAATATTTAAAAGTTCTTCTGCAGCTCTATTTACTAAAATTATATTATTTTCCATATCAGTTACTATAATTCCATCACTTATACTTTCTACAATAGCTTCAGCTTTTCTTTTCTCAGTCATTAGTCTTTTTATATTGATAGTTTTATATTTTTCCAACTTTTGTGCCATTTGGTTGAATGCTAATCCCATTTTACTAAATTCTTTATCTAAATTTTCAGGAATTCTTTGTGAGTAATCTTCACTAGATACTCCTTCTATTTTTTCTACAAAAATATCAAATTGTTTTAAGATTTTAGCAATAAGATAGCTTATTATAAAAACACCTAGAATTATTATAGAAATTGATGCTAAAAATGTAAATATTACTGCTTTTTGAGCTGTAATACTAGCTTTATCTCTTTTAATTAACATGGCATTTTGATTAACACTTACTAAATCTTTAGATAATTTTTTTATATTTTCAAATTTTGGAAAAATTTTCTTAAAATAATATTCAGATTGTTTTTCCTCTAAAAATAAAAAATTATTAAATTCTTCAACATAATCCCCATATTCTTTAGCTATTTGATTTACTATTTTACTTTCTCCTTGTTCAGTTATATTATTTTGGGCATCTTTTAAAGCAACTAAAAATTCTTTTTTATTAATTGTAAAATTTTTTATATACCCTCTTTCTTTAGTAAATAAATATGAAAGCTGTAAACTATCTTGTCTTTCAATAGATGCAATCATTTTTTGAGCTGCTACAATACTTTTATAATTAGAATCTAATATTCTTTCAATCGAATTATTAAGTCTTCTAAAATTGATAACAGACCAAATACTATTGATACTTATAGCAAATAAAAAGACAATAAATATCAAAAAAACCCTAGATTTGACACTTTTAATATACATATTTACTTCCCTCTAAAACAGTTTTAAGTTATAATATTCCCTCTAGCTTGTAAAAAAAATAACACCACAACAAAAAGTCATGGTGTTAATACACAATGCATGGCTCTTTTCAACGCTGACGAGGTTAGCTGTCGGGCTCGGATTGAAAAGTATCCTATTCTCAATTGAGAAATACGCCCCAAGAAGGTTGGGTCCCCCGCTCTATTTTTATCCTAAAAATAGATTAAGCAAATGGTAATATTCTTTTTACAATTCTGATTATACTACTAACGAATAAAAAGTCAAGATTTTTTTAACGATAAATAAATTTTATTTTAAAAATATTTTAAAAAAATATTTTTTTCTTGACATTCATATAAAAAAGTGATAGGATTCAAAATCATAAAAGAAACCTCTAGCTAATTAAGATATATTTATCAAACTAATTAATTATAATTTAAGTTTATTCTGATATTTATTTATCTGAGTTAATTTATGAAGGGGATTTATTCTGAAAATTTATACCTAAGTAATAAACTGTTTTAGATACTTTATATAAAAGTATTGAAAAGCAGTTTTTATTTTACCTTTTTTTCTAAAAAATAGTATTTTTATATAAAAAATACTTAAAAATAAACATTTAGGAGATGAGATTAATGAAAATTTTAACTTTTTCTATATTGCTATCAGTTTTAATTATTAAATTTGTTGTTTTCTGTTAGTAGCAAATTTAAAAATAAATTTATATTGAGACAGATATTTGTTGAGGGAGGAATTATGTATATTTTGGGAACTATTGTATTTTTATTATTTATCTATTTATTTTATGTACTTTTTAATCCAGATAAATTTTAAGGAGGAATATTTATTATGACTTTATTTAATTTATTTCTTTATCTATTGGCATTTATCTTATTGATAATACCAGTTGGTAAACATCTTGCAAAAATAATTATGTATGAGAAAACTATAGGAGAAAAAATTTTCTCGGTAATTGAAGCTCCTATTTTCAAACCAATAAAATGTACTTGTGAAAATATGAGTTTAAAAAATTATATTCTATCATTCTTAGTAGTTAACTTAGTAATGTACTGTTTAACCTATGGAATTTTAACTATGCAAGGGAATTCACCTTCACTTGTTTTCAACACAGCAATAAGTTTTATTACTAATACAAATCTACAACACTACTCTGGTGAGTGGTTAAATGGAATAGCTTCAAGACTTGCTCTTATAAACTTAATGTTTACTTCAGCAGCAAGTGGTATGGCTATATGTATGGCAATTATTAGAGGAGTTATGGGAATTAGACTTGGTAATTTCTATGAGGATATAGTAAAATCTGTAACTAGATTATTACTTCCAGCTTCTATCATAGTGGGTGTAGGACTTGTACTTTGTGGTTTACCTCAAACATTTGATACACAAATAATAGTAAAAACTGTTGAAGACAAATATCAAGTTATACCCTTAGGACCAGCAGCAGCTTGGGAAGCAATCAAACACTTAGGAACTAATGGAGGAGGTCTTTTTTCATCAAACTCTACACACCCATTTGAAGATATTTCATTATGGTCTAACTATATAGAGATGATGTCTATGATGATTTTCCCTGGAGCTACAACTGTTGCTTTTGGTATAGTTGCTAAGAATAAAAAACAAGGTTGGTATGTATTCTTATCAATATTTGTATTATTCTTAATCTCTTTCTTTATGATATATTACTTTGAACAGCAAGGTGCTCCTATATTTAAAGAGTTTGGAATTACAGGAATGAATATGGAAGGGAAAGAGGTAAGATTTGGACTAATAGCTTCTGCACTTTTCACTGATATAACTACTTCGTTTACAACAGGAAGTGTAAATAATATGCATGACTCGCTTACTCCAATAGCTGGAATGATGCCATTATGGAATATGATGCTTAACTGCATCTTTGGAGGTAAGGGAGTAGGATTTATGAATGTAATCATGTATATGATTTTAGGAGTATTCTTATGTGGGTTAATGGTTGGAAGAACTCCAGAGTTCTTTGGAAAAAAATTAGAAGCAAGAGAGATGCAAATTATTACTTTTTTAATTCTAGTACACCCAATTATTATACTTGTACCAAGTGCTATCTCATTAGTTACTGAGTTAGGATATGGAGGACTATCAAATCCTGGATTCCATGGAATATCACAAGTATTATATGAATATACTTCAAGTGCTGCTAACAATGGTTCTGGATTTGAAGGATTAGGAGATTCTACTACATTCTGGAATATCACAACAGGTATAGTAATGTTTTTAGGAAGATATATCAGTATGGTATTAATGATTGTAGTTGGATATTCATTATACAAGAAAAAATCTGTACCTGTTACAGAAACTACATTTAGAACTGATAACTTAACATTTTCATTTATCTTATTCTTTATAATATTAATAATAGGTGCTCTTACATTCCTACCTGCTTTAGCACTAGGACCTATTGCAGAACATTTGAGCATTTGGAGGTAATTCAATTATGAGTAAACATAAAGTAAAAGGTATAGATAGTGCCATTTTACATCAAGCATTTATAGATTCTTTTAAAAAATTAAATCCAAAGATACTTATTAAAAATCCAGTTATCTTTGTAGTTGAAATAGGATTCTTTTTAACACTTTTATTAACTATTCATCCAGCTATTTTTAGCGAGGCTGAAACGAATTTAAGAGTGTTTAATGCTATTATTTGTTTTATTTTATTTGTTACAGTATTATTTGCTAACTTTGCTGAGGCAATAGCTGAAGGAAGAGGAAAGGCTCAAGCTGATAGTTTAAAAAAGACTAGAAAAAATACAGTAGCTAATCTTTTAAAAGCTGATGGAACTACCACACAAGTAGACGCTGGTTCTCTTAAAAAGGGAGATATAGTTATAGTTAATACTGGAGAATTAATTCCTAGCGATGGTGTGGTAATTGAGGGGATTGCTTCTGTTGATGAGTCAGCAATCACAGGGGAGTCTGCTCCTGTTGTTAAAGAAGCAGGAGGAGATTTTTCTTCAGTAACAGGTGGTACTCGTGTAGTAAGTGATAAAATTAAAGTTAAAATTTCTGTATCTGCTGGAGAGTCATTCTTAGATAAGATGATTAACTTAGTAGAAGGTGCTGAAAGAAAGAAAACTCCTAATGAGATAGCTCTTAATACAGTACTTGTTGGACTTACATTGATATTCTTAGTTGTTATTGTTACTTTATTCCCTATGGGACTTTATGTAGGAGTACAACTTCCATTATCAACTCTTATAGCTTTACTTGTATGTTTAATTCCTACTACAATTGGTGGATTACTTTCAGCAATAGGTATAGCTGGTATGGATAGAGTTAATAAATTTAATGTTATTGCTATGTCAGGTAAAGCTGTTGAAACTTGTGGAGATATAAATACAATTATTTTAGACAAAACAGGAACTATTACATTTGGGAATAGACTTGCAAGTGAATTTATTCCTGTTGAGGGAGTAAGCAAAAAAGATATTATTGAATACTCTGTTATCTCTTCATTAAAAGATTTAACTCCAGAGGGACGTTCAATTGTAGAGTTAGGAAAAAAATTTGAATGTATTTTAGATGAGAAAGATTATGAAAAAGCTGAATTTTTAGAGTTTTCTGCTCAAACAAAAACAAGTGGAATTAATTTAACTGATGGTAGAAAAGTTAGAAAAGGTTCTGGTTCATCTATTAAGAAATTTGTAGAGGAACAAAATGGAACTGTGCCAAAAGACTTAGATGAGATTGTAGATAGAGTATCAAGACTTGGAGGAACTCCATTAGTACTTGCAGTGGACAATAAAGTTCTTGGGGTAATCTATTTAAAAGATACTGTAAAACCTGGTTTAAAAGAAAGATTTGATAACATTAGAAAAATGGGAATCAAAACTATCATGTGTACTGGAGATAACCCACTTACAGCTGAAACTATTGCTAGAGAAGCTGGTATAGATGAGTTTGTAGCAGAATGTACTCCTGAACAAAAAATAGAAGTTATCAAAAGAGAGCAAGCTCAAGGTAAATTAATAGCTATGACAGGGGACGGAACAAATGACGCACCTGCACTAGCTCAAGCTGATGTTGGTATTGCAATGAATAGTGGTACAACAGCAGCTAAAGAGGCAGCTAATATGGTCGACTTAGATTCTGACCCTACTAAAATATTAGAAGTTGTAGAGATTGGAAAACAGTTATTAATAACTCGTGGAGCTTTAACTACATTTAGTATAGCAAACGATGTAGCTAAATACTTTGCTATTATTCCAGCTATGTTTATAGTTGCTATTCCTCAAATGGAAATTTTAAATATTATGAAACTTTCATCACCTGTAAGTGCTATTGTTTCAGCTCTTATATTTAATGCAATTATAATCCCATTACTTGTACCAATTGCTTTAAGAGGTGTATCTTATAAACCAATGAAAATTGAGATTATGTTACTTAAAAACTTAGCTATCTATGGAGTTGGAGGAATTTTAGCTCCATTCGTAGGAATTAAATTAATAGATATGATTATTACTCCAATGCTAAGAGCTTTAGGAATGTAATAATAGGAGGATATATAAATGGAAAGTAAATCTGAGATTTTGAAAAAAAGTGTATATATAACAATTGCACTATTTATATTAGCAATAGGTTATACTTGTGCAATAAATGGTTTTGCTCAAATATTTTTCAATCATAGTGCTAATGGAAGTATCATTATAAAAGATGGACAAGCAATAGGAAGTAAACATATAGGACAGATTTTTACCGATGCTAAGTACTTCCATGGAAGGCCATCAGCATATAACTACAACACTTATACCACAGAGGAGGAAGCTCAAGTGCTCCCAGCATCTGGAGGTACTAATTTAGGACTTAGCAATCCTACTTATACAGAGAATATAAAAGCTAATATAGAGAAATTATTAGTTGAAAATCCTGGATTAAAAGTTGAGGATATTCCTGTTGAAATGCTTACAGCTTCTGGTTCTGGACTTGACCCACATATCACAATACAAGGGGCAATGATACAAGTTGACAGAGTAGCTAAAGAAAATGGAATTGCTAAAGATGAAGTAGTAACTTTAATAAATAAAATAGCTCATAAAGGCATTGTTAATGTGTTAGAACTTAACTTAGCTTTAGAAGAATTAGCTAAATAAGTCACTACATATAAATTTATTTCATAAGTCAAAACTCTGAAAAAGCAACTAATATATTGGTTGCTTTTTCATTTGATTTTTACTTTCAAAGATATTACAAATTCATTTAACTAGCAATTATAAAGATAAGAAAAATACTTAATTTATAAATACTCAGATAATATATCTTTTAATTTAAAACTAAATATTTCTCTCTTTAAAACTGAAGAGCTAACTATGATTACTGAATTTAAAATAACAGTAAATTGCTTAAAGCATAGCTATAAATAATTAATAAAATATTTAAATGATGATAAATATAGTCCCTTAATGAAAGTTATTTGCTAAATACTCCTGATAGTTATCCTGTTCATTTAAGAATTCCTTTAAAAGAATATTTTAATTTTGATTTATATGTTAGTAAAGAAGAGTTTTTTAAAAACAATACTCCAGTTTTAACTAATAAATGGTAAAAAAGTATTAGGAGAGTTTATCTCTCCCAGTAATTATTTATTATTTGATACACTATTGAGCAAGTTCATCATACTAATATTAGCATTAGGATAAACATGTAAATAGGTATTTAGAGCAGTTTCTACTTTTTCATGACCAAGTCTTTACTTATAACAATTGGATTTATTCCTAAATGTATTAGTAAGATTACATGATTATGTTTTAGATTATGTAATCTTATCTTTTCAATATTTTCAGCTTTAGTTATTCTCTTCATTTCATGTTCAAATAAATGTTTAGTATATGGAAATAATCTATCTTGTGGTTGAAGTTGATAAAGTTTATTAATGTATTCTCTTGATAATCCAAAGACCTGTGAGAGGTAAAAAATTCTTGTAGTAATAGAATAGTAATAAAAATTTAAAATCTAAAAAAGACTATACCCAAAATTTTAATCTATAGAGGATGTATTTTTTATATCTAAATATTTAATAAAAATAAAATAGCCAAATTTATTGGCTATTTTACTAAGAGTTATTTTTCTATTTTTTTAAATTTTAGATTTTTTTCAATTAAAGCAAATACAGCTTCATGAGTTAAATTTTTTTGTCCTTTTAATGTTTCAAGGTACTCTTTTACAGCTTCATGCTCTTTTTTATGATATTTATTTATTATATAATGTACATCAGCTTCTTGGTTAAAATTTACATATTTATGTTCTTTCATTTAAAGTCAACTCCTATTTTTACTAAAACTTTAATTTTACTATCTAATTTTTTTATCCTTCTATTTGAATATATTTTTTCTCTTCTGCTAATTCTTTAACTTCTTTTTTAGGTACTTCTAATTTTAGTAATCCGTTTTCAAATTTTCCTTTAATATCTTCTTGAGTAATATTATCTCCTATATAGAAGCTTCTAGTAAATTGACCAGTGTATCTTTCTTTTCTTATATATTTACCTTCTTTATCTTTTTCATCTTTATTTTCATTGTGTGCAGCTGTGACAATTAAGTAACCATTATTGATTTCAGCTTTAATATCTTCTTTATTAAAACCTGGAAGTTCAATTTCAAGAAGATAATTATCTTTAAGTTCTTTTATATCAGTTTTTCCAAAAGAACTTTGTTTTTTTAAATTATCTCCAAAAAAATCATCTTCAAAAACATCATCAATAAATCCTTTTCTAAAAATACTAGGCATTAACATATATACCATCTCCTTAATAAATATTATTTAAAATTTTTCAATTTTGATTATATGTTTTTAATACCTTCTCTTCATTTACAAATTAATTATACTCTTTTTTATTAGCAAAGTCAATAGATGAGTGCTAAAAATTTTAAAAATTTATTTAAGAATAAAAAACTCCCTTTTTAATTTAAAAGGGAGTTTTATCTCTAAAAGACTAAAATCTATGAAAATTTTTTTTTCGTATTTTAATTTTCTTTTTAATATTTTGATAACGTCTAAATTTATAATAAATTTGAGAAAAAGTTGATACCATAACTATTCCTAAAGTAATAGCTATAGTTACAAGTAGTGTATCAATTCCTCTTTGAGTAGCTTCAGGAATTTTATTTTCAACAAAATATGACATAGTAAAATATATTCCACTTCCAGGAACAAGGGGAATAAGACTAGCTATTAATGTTGAAGTAACAGGAGTTTTTAATACTCTTGCCATTATCTCAGAGTATATAGTTATTCCAATAGAAGATAAGAAAAAAGCTCCAGGTTCAGAAGTACCATTTGCTTTAAAGAAAATAAATATAACCCAACCAATAACTCCACCAATACTAGCTGCTATTAATTTTTTCCCTTTTAAGTTAAAAAGTATTCCAAAAGCAAATGTACTTCCAGCAGAGGCTAATATTTCAATAAAAGTTCTATTCATTATACACCTCCGAATTTTAAAATAATAAATAGAGCAATTCCTGTTCCAGATGCAAGAGCAGCTCCTATTAGAAAAGCTTCAGCAGCTCTAGATAAACCTGATAATAAATCTCCAGCAACTAAATCCCTAACAGCATTGGTAAGGGCTATTCCAGGAACTAGAAGCATAATAGTACCTATTGTAGAATAGGAAACAGTATTAGTAAAACCTATCTTAAAGCTTATATAAGATGATAATGTACAAATAAATCCACCTAATATATTAATAAAAAAGTTATTAGCTTGTAGCTTGTTAGCAAGATTAGATATTACAAAAATGATTCCTCCACCAATAGAAGCACTGAGAGCATCATGTAAATTTCCACCACCCAAAAGAGCAAAGAAAAAAGCACCTCCACAGTAAGCAGAGAAATATATAGAATTTTTATAAGGAACTTCATGCTCTATACAGTGTAATTTCTCACTAAATTCTTCAAAGGTATATTTTTTTATATCTCTAACAAGTTGATTTATAGAGTGTATTTTATTTAAATTTGTAGTTCTCGATTGGACTCTTTCAACAGAGCAGAAAATCTTACCTTGGTAATTTCTAACAGAGGTAATGATGCAAGTAATAGATACAAAACATTGAGCATTAAGACCGTAATGTTTGCATATTCTAGAGATAATATCCTCAACTCTATAAGTCTCAGCCCCGCTTTGTAAGGCAATTTTACCAGTTAAATTAGCTAATGTTAAAATCTTGTTTTCATTTTCCATGTTTCCCCCAAAATTAAAATAGTTTATTTAAACATTTCTAAAACTACTTTTGAATAATTACCATCATCATCATGAGCAATGAGAGGAGATAATACTCTAAGTCCAGAGTTTCCATTTTTAACTCCTTCTATTAAGAGGATTTTTCCTTCTTTTTCTAGTTTTGTATAGCAAAATTGAATTCTTTTAGGTTCAAGAGAGTATTTTTTCATAGTTTCAATAATATCGATAAGCCTATCAACTCTATGAACCATAACAAAATATCCTTTATCCTTTAAAAGATTAGATGCTGTTTCTATTAAAGAGTTTAAGTTTATAGAGATTTCATGTCTGGCTAATGAAAGTTGATCTAAATCATTTAATTGTTTTTCTTCTCCATGAAACCTAAAAAAAGGTGGGTTAGTTACAACTAAATCAAAATATCCCTTTCTAAAATATTTATTCCAATTTTTCATATCGTCATTAATTATTTCTATTTGTTCTTGTAAATTATTTAATTCAATATTTCTTTTAGCTAAAGCACTAGATATACTCTGTATCTCTATCCCAGTAATTTTAGCTTTAGTTTTTTTAGAGAGAAAGAGTGGAATAACTCCATTACCAGTTCCTAAATCTATGATATTCTTTGTTGTTCTTGTTATTGTTGCAAACTCTGAAACAAGAAGAGAATCAATAGAAAAAGAAAAATGATCAGCTCTTTGTATAATTTTCATATCTTTTTGTAAAAGATTTATAATAGTTTCAAATTGTTTTCCATCATTCATAAAATAAATACCTCCTTAAAATATTATATCAAATTTAAAAAAATAATAAAAGAGGCTACTACAACTAAAAGTTGTAATAGCCTTGAATAAGGTTATGTAATAGTTAAAAATTATACAACTCCAATCATACCAAGAATAATAGTAACAACTAGTGCAATTATAGGGATTACACAAGTAACCATACCAATATCATTATATGAATCTTTATGAGTCATTTTAGTAACTGCTAGTAATGTTAACACTGCTCCACAATGTGGTAAAGAATCTAATCCTCCAGATGCTATAGTCGCTATTCTATGGAAGACTTCTATATTCATTCCGCTAGTAGCAGCTATTTGTATATATTGAGGAGCTAGAGCTTCAAGAGCTATTCCCATTCCTCCCGAAGATGAACCAGTTGCTCCAGCAAGTAAAGTTACTGCTAAAGCTTCTGAAATAAGTGGACTAGCTTTAAGACCTAAAAGTAAATCTGTTAATGTTTGGAACCCAGGGACTATTTTTACTACTCCACCGAATCCAACAGCAGCAGCAGTATTTAAAATTGCAATAACAGCTCCATTTGCTCCATCATTAAGAGCTTTTGTAAAAAGATTAGATTTTTTTAAATTTAGAATAACAACAGCAATATTACCACAAAGTAAAGATAAAATACTAGCTGGAGTAATAGCCATACCTATTTTACTTAAAATATATAAAGAGATTACTACTACTAAAAGAGGTAAAATTGAAAGATAAGCATTAGGTAATTCTATATTTTGCTCAACTATTTCTCCTTCAGGTTCCGTAAATGTTTCTCCATTTTTTATTAATTTATTTTGCTGCCAAATAAGATAGAAATATCCACATCCTAGCATGATTAATCCACCAACTATACCTAATATAGGTGCAGCATATGGAGTTGTGTTAAAATATCTTCCAGCAATGATATTATTTAATTGTGGACTTCCAGGAAAAGCTGTCATAGTAAAAGTAAATGCACCAAGAGCTATAGCTCCAGGGATTAATCTTCTTGGTAAATTAGCTTCTCTGAATAAAGAGATTGCAAGAGGATAGATAGCAAATACAACTACGAATAAACTAACTCCACCATAAGTTAAAACAGCACAACTTACTATAACTGATAATAAAGCTCTTTTTGCTCCGATAAGTTTTACTAGAAGATGGGCAACAGCTTTAGCCGATCCAGTAACATCCATTAACTTTCCAAAAACTGCTCCTAAGAAAAACAGAGGAAACCAAGATTGTGTAAATGCAGCTAACGAACCCATATAGTTGATAATATATGAATCTAAAAGTTTATTTCCATCAAATCCAAAACCTAATAATGCAACAACTAGGGCTGAAACTGGAGCTACCCATATAATAGAGTATCCCCTATATGATAAAAAAACTAAAAGTATTAATCCAATTAGTATACCTAACATCAATTAACCTCCTTAAGTATTAAAATTTTAAAAAAGAAAAGAAAAAAGTTCAAAATGCATTGACATCTTACAATAAAATTTTATTTCAAAAAGAGATTAATGTAAAATATTAGTATTTCATAAAAAGTATGAAAAAAAGTCATATTATAGTTAAAAGTAGCAAGAATACTATCTTATTTAACTCATATTAAAGCTCAAAATTTTTAGTAAATTCAATAAAAAGTTTAATAGCTTTAGATACATATTTATCTTTTCTAACTATAAAAGCAATATTCCAAGGAAATCCTTCCTTGATATGTATAGCCTTTATATTTTTAGAATGAAATTTGCTTAAAATTGGCTTAGGTAAAATAGATATTCCTTGATTCAATGCTACCATTTCAGCAATAAAGTCCCACTGTGAGCTTGTACAAATAATATTAGGTTCAAAACCAGCTTCATTACATCTGATTTTTATTCTATCGTAAAGCATATAGGTTTCATTTAATGAGATTAATGGTTCATCTTTAATTTCTAGTAAAGATACCTCTTCCCTAGAAGCAAAAGGATGAGATTTATTAGCAACAACGACTACATCAGCAGAGAAAATAGGTGTAATATTAAATTCATCAGAAGAAAAAGGAAGAATAACAACACCAATATCAATTTCTCCATTATGTACTTTATCTTTTACAGTATTGGCTCCAGCTTCTATAATTTGTAAGTTTATAGAATGAAAATTATCTTTAAAACTTTTTATTATAGAAGTAAAGTAGATAGTACTTATAACTGGAGGAACCCCAACCTTAATTTTTCCTTTTTCTATACTAACACTATCTAATAGCATCTCAAGTTGTTCATTTATGACTTTAAGAGCAATTACCCCATTTTCATAAAGAAGCTGACCTTCAGGAGTGAGTTTAAAGTGTTTTGAAGTTCTATCAATTAAAGTTATATCTAACTCATTTTCAAAAGTTTTAATTGCTTTACTTAAGGCAGATTGACAAACAAAAAGATTTTTAGAAGCATTAGTAAAACTTTTTTCTTTTGCTACTTCGATAAAATAATTTAAAGATTTAATATTCATAAAGTCCCTCCCAACTAAAAAGAATTTTTTATTATATTATACAACAAAAAAAGATAGTATTTTAGATATTTTTTTCTCATTTTTTATATGAAAAAAAATCATATTAAAAAATAAAAGAACATTACTATAGAAAAGTAAAAATCTTAATTCTATGAAAAAAATCACAAAATATGTAATAGTTTCAAATCCTAAAAATAAAAAAGATAAAAAAAATGAAAAAAAACTTACTTGACATTCCTAAAATAAAAAACTAAAATTGTGGACAAAGAGAAGGATAAAGACAAAATGCCAGACTTAATCTCAAAAAATGATTAAGGAGTGAGAAATATGGCTAAATTTATAAAAGCAAATGAAGTACCAAAGTTAATAAAAGATGGGGCAGATGTGTTATTAGATGGATTTGTAACAATTGGTGTTCCAGAAGAAATCTATTATGAAATAGAAAAATCTTTTTTGGAAACTGGAAGTCCTAAAGATTTAAGAATTATGTTTGCTGCAGGTTTTGGAAATGCTAAAGCAGGAACAGGATTAAATAGATTTGCTCATAAAGGAATGATAAGAAGAGTAATAGGAGGACATTGGGGATTAGCTCCAGAATTAGGAAATTTAGCTAATGCAAATGAGCTAACAGGGTATAATTTTCCACAAGGAGTAATAGCTCAAATGTTTAGAGATATGGCAGCAAATAAACCAGGAACTATATCTCATGTTGGATTGGGAACATTTGTAGACCCAGAATTACAAGGGGGAAAAATAAACAGCATAACAACAGAGAATTTAGTTGAAAAATTGCATTTAAATGGAAGAGATGTATTATTTTTCAAAGGGCAAAAAGGAGATATAGCACTCTTAAAAGGAACAACTGCAGATTGTGAAGGAAATATCTCTCTAGAAGAGGAGCCATTATCACTTGAGATGCTATCAATAGCTACTGCTGTAAGAAATAATGGTGGTATTGTAATTGTTCAAGTAAAAAATAAGCTTGAAGATGGTTATGTTCAACCAAAAGATGTAAAAATCCCAGGGGTAATGGTTGACTATGTTGTTGTTGCAGAAAATAAAGAGTTTCATAAACAAACTTTAGTAGAGGAGTTTAATGAAAAGTTTGTGACTAGAAAAAAAGTAGAAAGTCATGAGGGAAAAAGTGTAGCACTAGATGAGAGAAAAATTGTTGCAAGAAGATGTGCAATGCTTTTAACTAGAGATAAGAAAATTTTAAATTATGGAATAGGGATGCCAGAAGTAATTGCAGATGTTTTAAATGAAGAAGGGCAAGAAGAATACTTTGTTCCAACAGTAGAACCAGGAGCAATAGGAGGAACACCTGCAGGTGGGGCTAATTTTGGAGCTTCAGTTTATCCAAGAGCAATAGTAGATCAGCCATATCAATTTGATTTTTATGATGGTGGAGGAATTGATGCTGCATTTTTAGGATTAGCTCAATGTGATAAATATGGAAATATAAATGTATCAAAATTTGGTCCTAAGATAGCAGGGTGTGGTGGATTTATAAATATTACTCAAAATGCTAAAGAGGTTGTATTTTGTGGAACATTTACTGCAGGAGGATTGGATATTACAGTAAGTGATAGAAAATTAGTAATAAAAAACGAAGGGAAAATAAAGAAATTTATATCAGATGTAGAACAAATAACATTTAGTGGAAATCTAGCAAAAGAAAATGGTAAAAAAGTAACCTATGTAACTGAAAGAGCAGTATTTGAATTGAGAAAAGAGGGAGTTACATTGGTAGAGATAGCACCTGGAGTAGATTTAGAAAAGGATATATTAGCTCAGATGGATTTTGCTCCAATAGTAGCAGATGATTTGAAATTAATGGATTCAAGAATATTTAGAGATGAGAAAATGGGATTAAAATTATAATAAATAATATTAAAATATCAGATTAAAAAGGAGGGAGTTATCCTATTAAAAATAAAATGGTTAGTTTTTTCATTGGACTAGATTAAAAATTGAGAATATTTAAATAAATATTAATATATTCTTGACATTGCAGCTAAATACTGATATAACTTATAATATAAGTCCTATGGCTAGACTACTTGTTTGTAAAAAGTTCAATAGATACTAATTTTTCCAAAAAATATTTTGTGATATTTTTCAAGAAAATAGGAATGTTTATAGTGAAAATTAGGAAATAATTGAACTAAAATAGTTGATATTTTATTTAATAGTGATAGCGGATTAAATATGAGATTTGAAGAATTAAAAGTAGGAATGAAAGCAGAGGTCTCAAAAACAATAACAGAAACAGATGTAGTATTATATGCAGGTATTACATTGGATGTTAATCCAGCACATTTAAATGAAGAACATGCTAAAAAAACTATGTTCAAGCATAGAATAGCACATGGAATGTTGACTGCTGGCTTAGTATCAGCAGTGCTAGGGACAAAACTTCCAGGAGAAGGAAGTATTTACATGGGGCAAGATTTAACTTTTACAGCTCCTGTATATTTTGGAGATACTATTACAGCAACAGCTGAAATTATAGAATTAATACCAGAAAAAAACAGAGTAATATTATCAACAATTTGTACAAATCAAGATGGAAAAGTAGTATTAAAAGGTCAAGCAAAAATAATGAAAAAGTAAATTTTTTGTAGGAGGATTAAAAGAATGGAATTTAATATGCCTAAGACACATGAACTTTTCAGACAAATGATAAGAGAGTTTGCTGAAAAAGAGGTAAAACCTCTAGCTGCTGAAGTAGATGAAGAAGAAAGATTTCCAATTGAAACAGTTAAGAAAATGGCTGAAATTGGATTAATGGGTATCCCTATTCCAAAAGAGTATGGAGGAGCTGGTGGAGATAATGTAATGTATGCAATGGCTGTAGAAGAGCTTTCTAGAGTTTGTGCAACAACAGGAGTTATTGTATCAGCACATACTTCACTAGGAACTTGGCCAATTTTAAAATTTGGTACTGAAGAGCAAAAACAAAAATATGTTCCAAAATTAGCTAGTGGAGAGTGGCTAGGAGCATTTGGATTAACTGAACCAAATGCAGGAACAGATGCTGCTGGACAACAAACTACTGCTGTTTTAGATGAAGCAACAAATGAATGGGTAATCAATGGTTCAAAAATATTCATAACAAATGCTGGATATGCAGATGTATATGTAATATTTGCTATGACAGATAAATCACTAGGATTAAAAGGAATATCTGCATTTATAATTGAAGCTGGAACACCTGGATTTACAGTAGGTAAAAAAGAGAAAAAACTTGGAATTAAAGGTTCTTCAACTTGTGAATTAATATTTGAAGATGCAAGAATTCCTAAAGAAAATTTACTTGGACAAATAGGAAAAGGATTTAAAATTGCTATGATGACTCTTGATGGAGGAAGAATAGGAATTGCTTCTCAAGCATTAGGAATAGCACAAGGTGCTTTAGATGAAACTGTAAACTATGTAAAAGAAAGAAAACAATTCAAGAGAGCAATAGCTCAATTCCAAAATACTCAATTCCAATTAGCAGACTTAGAAGTAAAAGTAGAAGCTGCAAGACTTCTTGTTTATAAAGCTGCATGGAGAGAAAGCAACAACCTACCATATACAGTAGATGCTGCTAGAGCAAAACTATTTGCTGCTGAAACTGCAATGGAAGTAACTACAAAAGCAGTTCAACTACACGGAGGATATGGATACACTAGAGAATATCCAGTAGAAAGAATGATGAGAGATGCTAAGATTACTGAAATCTATGAAGGAACATCAGAAGTTCAAAGAATGGTAATCTCTGGAAATCTTTTAAAATAGTTAACTTTAAATAATTTGAGAAATTGAAAGTTCAGGAATTAATATATGGAGGATGCAAGATGAAAATAGTAGTTTGTATAAAGCAAGTTCCAGATACAACTGAGATAAAATTAGATCCAGTAACAGGAACATTAATAAGAGATGGAGTTCCTAGTATCATGAACCCAGATGATAAAGCTGGATTAGAAGAAGCACTTAGATTAAAAGATAAATATAATGCTCATGTAACAGTAATTACAATGGGACCACCTCAAGCAGAGGCTATTTTAAGAGAAGCTTATGCTATGGGTGCAGATAGAGCAATATTATTAACAGATAGAAGATTTGGAGGAGCTGATACTTTAGCAACTTCTAATACAATAGCTGCAGCATTAAGAAAATTAGATGCAGACTTAATAATAGCAGGAAGACAAGCAATAGATGGAGATACTGCACAAGTAGGACCTCAAATTGCTGAACACCTTGGATTACCACAAGTATCTTATGTAAAAGAAATGCAATATGATGAAAAAGATAACAGTTTAACAATAAAAAGAGTTGTAGAAGATGGATATTATCTAGTAAATGTTCAACTACCAGCTTTAGTAACAGTATTAACTGAAGCTAATGCTCCAAGATATATGAGAGTTAAAGGAATAGTTGAAGCATTTGATAGAGAAATTGAAACTTGGACATTTGATAATATAGAAATTAATCCAGAAATAATCGGATTAAAAGGTTCACCTACAAAAGTTAAGAAATCATTTACAAAAGGAGCTAAACAAGCTGGAAAAGTATTTGAATTAGATACTAAAGAAGCTGTTGAGTTAATTGTTGAGAAATTAAAAGAAAAATTTGTTATCTAAATTTAAATGATAACCTTGATAACCTTAGGATAAAGGAGATAAGAGAATGAATTTAAATGATTATAAAGGAATATTAGTATTTGCAGAACAAAGAGATGGGGTACTTCAAAACGTTGGACTTGAATTAGTAGGAAAAGCTAAAGAATTAGCAAAAAGCTTAGATGTACCAGTAACAGCAGCTTTAATAGGATATAATGTAGGGAAATTAGCTGATACTTTAGGAGAATATGGTGCAGATAAAGTAATAGTTGTAGACCAACCAAAATTAGAATTATATGATACAGAAGCTTATGCACAAGTATTTAAAGCAATAATAGATGCTAAAAAACCTGAAATAGTATTATTTGGAGCTACTACTTTAGGAAGAGATTTAGCACCAAGAGTATCTTCAAGAATGAATACAGGATTAACAGCTGACTGTACAAAACTTGAGATAAATGAGGAAACAAAAGGACTTGAAATGACAAGACCTGCATTTGGTGGAAACTTAATGGCAACAATCATTTGTCCTGACCACAGACCACAAATGTCAACAGTAAGACCAGGAGTTATGCAAAAAGCTCCTAAAGAAGAAGGAAGAAGAGCAGAAGTAGAAAACTTCTCTGTTACTTTAGATACTTCAAAAATGAAAGTAAAAATCTTACAAGTAGTTAAAGAAACTAAGAATAAAGTTGATATTTCAGAAGCTAAAATACTTGTTTCTGGAGGAAGAGGAATTGGTTCAGCTGAAAATTTTGCAGCTTTAGAATCAGTTGCTAAAGAATTAGGAGCTACTGTATCTGCATCAAGAGCAGCAGTAGATGCTGGATTCATTTCTCACGATAGACAAGTAGGACAAACTGGTAAAACAGTTAGACCTGATATTTACTTTGCATGTGGAATTTCTGGAGCAATCCAACACGTTGCAGGTATGGAAGAATCAGAGTATATTGTAGCTATCAACAAAGATAAGGAAGCTCCTATATTCAGCATAGCTGATTTAGGAATAGTTGGAGATGCTAACAAAATAGCTGTTCAATTATTAGAAGCTTTAAAGAAAGCAAAAGAGTCTAGATAGTAAAAATATTGAAGGCTGGTCAAAATAATGCTTGACCAGCTTTTTTTTATCAGTTATAATAGAGAGCAAGACAGGAGATTAGATTTAAGAGCGCCAGAGCTTTCTTAGAGAAGAAATTTATTTATAGAGATAAAGATCTTTCTAAATAAAGTTGACGAGGACTGGAGTTTATCGAAAATTCGGCGGATACTCCAGAGGTGGTTACAGCCATTACCAATACAAAACTTTAGGATAACCTAAAGGACAAAGGGGTAATAAGTAGCAATCTCCTATGAACATTAAAAATTAAATATTATATAGGAGGATTCATATGTGCGGAATAATTGGTTATGTAGGAGATGAGCAAAAAGCTATGGAGGTAATCCTAGATGGACTTAGTAAGCTTGAGTATAGAGGATATGACTCAGCAGGATTAGCTATCATTGAAGATGGAAAGATTTTCATTGAGAAAAAAAGTGGTAAATTAGAAAATCTTAAACAAGCTTTGGAGAAAAAAGAAGAGAAAGCTTATATAGGGATAGGACATACTAGATGGGCGACACATGGAAACCCAACTGATGAAAATTCACATCCTCATTTTAGTAATGATAGAAAAGTAGCAGTAGTACATAATGGAATTATAGAAAACTATTTAGAGCTAAAAGAAGAATTGATAAAAGAGGGATATAATTTTAATTCGCAGACAGATAGTGAAGTAGTTGCACACTTATTTTCTAAATATTATAGTGGTGATATGCTAGAGACAATGATGAAAGTAAGAGAAAAAATTAGAGGAAGTTATGCTCTTGGAATAATAGATAGTGAAAATCCAGATAAATTAGTATGTACAAGAAAAGAGAGTCCTTTAATTATAGGATTAGGTGATGGAAAGAACTTTATTGCTTCTGATGTACCAGCTATTTTAAAATATACTAGAGAAGTTATATTTTTAGAGAATAATGAGATGGCAATTATTGAGAAAGATAGAGTGAGTGTCTATAATTCTCAAGGGAAGAAGTTAGAAAAATCTATAACTAAAATAGAATGGGATATGGAACAAGCGAGTAAAGGTGGTTATCCACATTTTATGTTAAAAGAGATAGAAGAACAACCAAATGTAATAGAAAAAACTTTAGAAGTATATACAAATTATGATGGAAAAGTTGATTTTAGTAGTTCTTTGAAAGAGTTGGATTTATCAAAAATTGAAGAGATTTATATTGTTGCTTGTGGTACTGCATATCATGCAGGATTACAAGGAGCATATTTTTTTAAAAAAATTTCTGGAATAAAAACAGATGTGGATATAGCTTCAGAATTTAGATATAGCGATCCTTTCATTGATGAAAAAAGTTTAGTAATCTTTATTAGTCAATCAGGAGAAACTTTAGATACAATTATGGCTATGAAAATGGCTAAGAGCAAGGGAGCTAAAACTTTAGCTATAACTAATGTATTGGGGTCTACTATTTCAAGAGAGGCAGATATGGTAATATATACTTTAGCTGGCCCAGAGATATCTGTTGCTTCAACAAAGGCTTATACTGCTCAAGTTACTTTATTTTATCTATTAGCTCTTTATTTTGGCGAGAGAAAAAGAAGTATTACATCTAATTTCTATAATAGTTATCTTGATATACTTCATAAATTATCAAACGAAGTGGAAAAGGTTATAGAAAATAAGGAGAATGTAAGAGAGGTAGCTAAAAAAATAAAAAATAAAATGAATGGATTTTTTATAGGAAGAGGAATAGATGATAAATGTGCAAGAGAAGGTTCTTTAAAGATGAAGGAGATTACTTATATTCATACTGAAGCTTTTTCTGCAGGGGAGTTAAAACATGGAACAATAGCTCTAATAGAAGAAGGAACAATGGTAGTTGCTATAGCTACTCAAGAGGATATGTTAGAAAAGATGATATCTAATATAAAAGAAGTTAAGGCAAGAGGAGCATATGTTATAACTTTAACAAAAGAAAAATATAAAAATGTAGCAGAGATTTCAGATGAGATTATAACTATTGAAAATATAGAAGATATACTAGCACCAACTGTAGCTAATATAGTTTTGCAGTTGTTAGCTTACTATACAGCAGTAGAGAAAGGATTGGATGTAGATAAACCAAGAAACCTGGCAAAATCTGTTACAGTAGAATAAAAAGAGGTGATACTGTGGAAGTTGCAGAGAGAATTGTAAAATTAAAAAAATTAATGAAAGAAAGGGGAATAGATTATTACATTATTCCATCTTCAGATTATCATCAAAGTGAGTATGTGGGAGAGTATTTTAAGGGAAGAGAATGGATATCAGGATTTACAGGTTCTGCAGGAACTGTTGTAGTATCAGAAAAAGAGGTTGGACTTTGGACTGATGGAAGATATTTTATTCAAGCAGAAAAACAGTTAGTAGGAAGTGGAGTTAAACTTTTTAAAATGGGAGAAGAAGGAGTTCCTACTTTTATAGAGTATATTGTGAAAAATATTGGAAAAGAAGAAACACTAGGATTTGACGGTAAAGTTATAGCTACAAGGACTATTTTAGATTTAGAAAAGCAGTGCAAAGAAAAAAATATTAAAATAGTAGGAGAATTTGATTTAGTAGGAGAACTATGGGAGAATAGACCTACTTTACCAGAGAGCCAAGCATTTATTTTAGAAGAGAAATATTCAGGAGAAGGTACTGAAAGTAAATTAAATAGAATAAGAGAATCTCTTGAGAAAGAGAATTGTGATATAAACATTATAACTTCTTTAGATGATATTGCTTGGATATTTAATATAAGAGGGAATGATGTAAAAAATAATCCAGTGAATTTAGCTTATGCAGCAATAACATTAGATAAGGTAGTATTGTATATAAATGAAAAAAAATTAAATAGCGAAGTAGAAAGATATCTTTATAAAAATAAAGTAGAAGTAAGAGATTATTTTGAAATTTATGAAGATATGCAAAGAATTTCTAATTCTAATGTAATTATGATGGATTTAAATAAAGTAAATTATAGTATTTATAGAAATTTAAATTCAGAAATAAAAGTATTAGACAAAGCTAATCCTAGTACATTAATGAAGGCTTGTAAAAATAAAATAGAACTTGAGAATTTAAGAGAGTGCCATATAAGAGACGGAGTAGCTGTTACTAAGTTCATGTATTGGTTAAAAAATTCTTTAGGAAGAGAGGAGATTACAGAGATATCAGCTAGTGAAAAACTGGAAAGTTTTAGAAAAGCACAAGATTTATATATAGAGCCAAGTTTTGATACGATAGCAGCTTATGAAGCAAATGCAGCTATGATGCACTATAAAGCAACTAATATTTCTGATAAAAAATTAGAGGCTAAAAATATGTTTTTAGTTGATTCAGGAGGACAGTATTTTGATGGAACTACTGATATCACTAGAACATTTGTTTTAGGAGAGTGTTCGGAAGAGTTAAAAAGACATTTTACTTTAGTGTTAAAAGGAATGATAAATCTATCAAAAGTAAAATTTTTATATGGAGTGACAGGAACGAATTTAGATGTTTTAGCAAGACAAGCTCTTTGGAATATAGGGTTAGATTATAAATGTGGAACTGGTCATGGAGTAGGTTTTTTATTGAATGTACATGAAGGGCCACAAGGTATAAGAGTTCAATATAATCCACAAGTTCTTGAAGAGGGAATGAATGTAACAAATGAGCCTGGAGTGTATATAGAAGGTTCTCATGGAATAAGATTAGAGAATGAATTGATTGTACAAAAAGATGAAAAAACTCAATTTGGACAGTTTATGAAATTTGAAACAATGACTTATGTTCCTTTAGATTTAGATGGAGTTAAAAAGGAATTACTTTCTTTTGAAGAAATAGAGTTTTTAAATAATTACCATAAAATTGTATATGATAAGATATCACCATATTTAACTTTAGAAGAAAAAGAATGGTTGAAGAAATATACGAGAAATATTTAATAAATTAAAATATAAGGAGAAAAACTTAATTATAATAGTAATATTTAAAATATTATAATTAAAAGATTTTCTCCTTTTTGTTTACAAAAATAAAAAAATTATTATTTATTTTAATAATAACTATATAAAAAAAGAAAGAAAGAAATTTAAAAAAGTATAAAAACAAAATTTTTTATAGAAAAATCTTTAAACTAAAAACAGCAATATTAGAGACTAAAGACAAAAAAATTACTAAAAAAGTAAGGAAATAACAATAATATTTATAAAATAAATAAAATTTCAACAAAATATTTATTTATATGATTTTTTTGATATAAAAAACATTTGAAAAAACTTTTTTAATGTTTTAAATTTGACTAAATTATAATATAGTAGTATAATTATATCGAAATAAGAAGCTGATAACAACTTTTTAAATGATGTATTCTCTAAGGAGGGAAAATTATGACAGTAACATTAGAAACTATTAAAGAGGCTAAAAAAACAATTGAGAACTCAGTTAAAAGAACACCATTAATTGAGTGCCCAACATTGGAGAAAGAATTAGGGGGAAAGGTATATTTTAAATTGGAAAACCTTCAAAAAACAGGTTCTTTCAAAGTAAGAGGTGCTTTAAATAGAATAGCAAATCTTACTGAAGAAGAAAAAAAGAAAGGTGTAATTGCTTCATCAGCTGGTAACCACGCACAAGGGATAGCATTAGGGGCTACAGCTCAAGGAATAAAATCTACAATAGTAATGCCAGAAACAGCACCAATAGCAAAGGTTTCTGCTACTAAAGGATATGGAGCTGAAGTAGTATTACATGGTGCAGTATATGATGATGCTTTTGCAAAAGCTTGTGAAATTCAAAAAGCAACAGGAGCAGTATTTTTACATCCATTTGATGATGAGTATGTAATAGCAGGACAAGGAACTATTGGGATAGAAATATTAGAAGATATGGCAGATATAGATACAGTATTAGTACCAATTGGAGGAGGAGGAATCCTTGCTGGAATAGCTACTGCTATAAAAGGAATGAATCCAAAGGTAAAAGTAATAGGTGTAGAAGCAGAAAATGCTGCTTCAATGACAGCTGCTTTAGCAAAAGGAGAATGTTGTGAAGTTTGTGCAACTCCTACAATAGCAGATGGTATAGCTGTTAAAAAAGTAGGATGTAAAACTTTAGAGTTAGTAAAAAAATATGTTGATGAAGTAGTTACTGTTTCAGAAGCAGAAATAGCTGATGCAATTTTATTCTTGATGGAAAGAAGTAAAGTAGTAGCAGAAGGAGCAGGAGCAACTCCAGTAGCAGCTATCTTATCTGGAAAAGTTGATTGTAAAGGTAAGAAAACATGTGCAGTAGTTTCTGGAGGAAATATTGATATTAACTTAGTTGAAAGAGTTTTAAATAGAGCATTAATCAATAAAGGAAGAAGACATCAATTCAAAGTAAAAATTCAAGATAAGTTTGGAGAAGTTGAAAAATTATTAGGATTATTAACAGCCAATAGAGCAAATATCCTTCATATAACACAAAGTATGTATAATGGAGATTTAGGAATTACTATGCAAGAAGTAACTTTGGTAATAGAATGTAGTGATATGGCTCATAGAGATGAGGTTATAAATAAAATTAAAGAAGCTGGATACGAAATAAAATAGGGGTTTAATTTAAGGATTAATAAAATAAAAATAAAAAAGGGAAGTGGACATTATGAAAAAATTAGGATTACTACCAAGACTTATACTAGGTCTAATTGCAGGAATTATTTTAGGAAAGATAGGTTTTGTTCCATTGCTTAGAATAATGATAACTTTTAATGGAATCTTCGGAAACTTTTTACAATTCGTAATACCATTAATAATCATTGGATTCGTAGCACCAGGTATTGGAGATTTAGGTAAAAAAGCTGGAAAACTTTTAGCAATAACAACAGTTTTAGCTTATGGTTCAACAATTGTATCTGGAAGTGTGGCATATTTTACAAACTCAATAATGCTTAAAAAAATACTTCCAACAGCAGCTCATACAATAGCTGAAAATAGTCCGGAAGCTGGACTATTAACTGGATATTTAACAGTTGAAATGCCTCCAATTATGGGAGTTATGACAGCTCTTTTAATGGCATTTATTATAGGTATTGGAATTGCAATAGTTGAAGGAAATACTCTTAAAAACTTTATGAATGAGATACAAACAATTGTTGAGAAAATTATTACAAATATAGTTATCCCATTCTTACCTCTATATGTAGCAGGAATATTTGCAAATATGACTTATGCAGGAGAAATAGTAAAAATAATGTCAGTATTTGCTAAAGTATTTGGAATAATTATTGTATTACACTATGTAATTTTATTAGTTCAATATACAGTTGCAGGAACAATGGGTGGAGCAAATCCAATAGCACTAATTAGAAAAATGTTACCAGCATATTTTACAGCTATAGGAACTCAATCATCAGCAGCTACTATTCCAGTAACTTTAAGACAAACTAAAGAAAATGGAGTAAATGATGGTATAGCAGACTTTACAATTCCATTATGTGCAACTATTCACTTATCAGGAAGTACAATTACATTAGTAAGCTGTTCAATGGCAGTAATGATGTTAAATGGAATGCCTATTACATTCTCAGGAATGTTTGGATTTATCTTAATGTTAGGAGTAACAATGGTAGCAGCACCTGGAGTACCTGGTGGAGCAGTTATGGCAGCACTTGGATTATTAGAGAGTATGTTAGGATTTGGTCCTGAATTACAATCATTAATGATAGCTTTATATTTAACTCAAGATAGTTTTGGAACTGCATGTAATGTAACAGGAGACGGTGCAATAGCTATAATGGTAAATAAAATAGCAGGATTTAAGCTAGAAAAAAAAGCTTAATCATATAAATGTCAGTAAAGTAAAATATAATGAATAACTGCTGAAATATTAATTTCAGCAGTTATTTGATAAAGAAAGGAAGGTAGATTATGAGAGAAATATTTGAAATCAGATGGCATGGAAGAGGAGGACAAGGAGCTAAAACTGCATCTTTACTTCTTGCTGATGCTGCTTTTAGTGGTGGTATGTATGTACAAGGATTCCCTGAGTATGGTCCTGAAAGAATGGGAGCGCCTATTACTGCTTACAATCGTATCTCTAAAAATCCAGTAAGAGTTCACTCTAATATTTATGAGCCTGATTTTGTTGTTGTTGTTGATGAAACTCTAATAGAAAGTGTTGATGTTACAAAAGGATTAAAAGAGGATGGAGCTATAATTATTAATAGTTCTAAACCTGCTTCTGAATTTGTACCTTTCTTAAAAGGATATAAAGGAAAAGTATTCACTTGTGATGCTAGAACTATTTCAGAAGAGACTTTAGGTAAAAATTTCCCTAATACTCCTATGCTTGGAGCTGTTGTAAAAGTTAGCGGAGTTATGGAAGAAAAAGCTTTCTTAGAAGCTATGGAAGAATCTTTCAAACATAAATTTGCAAGTAAACCAGAAGTATTAAAAGGAAATATGGACGCATTAATTCGTTCTATGAATGAGGTGAAAGAGTAATGAAAAATAAAGCAGGATTACCAATAGTTGAAGATATAAAATGGCAAGACATCACTCCTGGAGGAGTTGTATATGAAGCAGGAAGTGCTGCACAATTTAGAACAGGGGATTGGAGATCAAATAAGCCAGTATTTATAGCAGAGAATTGTAAACAATGTTTATTATGTGTTCCTTGTTGCCCAGACTCAGCTATTCCTGTAAAAGAGGGAAAAAGATTAGAGTTTGATATGGACCACTGTAAAGGTTGTGGAGTTTGCTCAAAAGCATGTCCTTTCAACGCAATAGAAATGGTAAAAGAGTAATTTGGAGGTAGAAATTAATGAGTATAAGAGAAAGAATGTCAGGAAACGAAGCTATTGCAATAGCTATGAAGCAAATAAATCCAGATGTAGTACCAGCATTCCCAATAACTCCATCTACAGAGATACCACAATATTTCTCTAAATTTGTAGCAGATGGAAGTGTTGATACAGAATTTATTCCAGTAGAATCAGAACATAGTGCTATGTCAGCAGCTATGGGTTCTCAAGCAGCAGGAGCAAGAACAATGACTGCGACTTCATCTTGTGGACTTGCACTTATGTGGGAGATGCTATATGTAGTGGCATCAGCAAGATTACCAGTTACATTAGCATGTGTAAACAGAGCATTAACTGGACCTATTAATATTAATGCTGACCACAGTGACTCTATGGGAGCAAGAGATGCTGGATGGATTCAATTATATAGTGAAACTAACCAAGAAGCTTATGACAATATGTTACAAGCTAATAGAATTGGAGAACACCCAGATGTACAACTTCCAGTAATGGTATGTCAAGATGGATTTATTACAAGCCATGCTGTTGAAAATATAGAATTAGTAGAAGATGATAAAGCAAAAGCATTTGTAGGAGAATATAAACCAGAAGACTATCTATTAAATGCAGAAAGACCAATAGCAGTAGGACCATATGATATAGTATCTTACTATATGGAACATAAAGTGCAACAAGCTAATGCTATGAAAAATGCTAAGAAAGTAATCTTAGAAGTAGCGGCAGAGTTTGAAAAAATGACAGGAAGAAAATATGGATTATTTGAAGAGTATAAACTAGATGATGCTGAAGTAGCAATCGTAGTAATTAACTCAACAGCAGGAACAGCAAAAACTGCAATAGATGAAATGAGAAAAGAAGGTAAAAAAGTAGGATTATTAAAAATAAGAGTATTTAGACCATTCCCAATGGAAGAAATCGCAGAAGCTCTAAAACATGTAAAAATGGTAGCAGTAATGGATAAATCTGAAGGATTCTCAGCAGCTGGAGGACCAGTATTCGCAGAGGTAAGATCAGCATTATATGACTGCAACCCAAGACCTAAAATGGTAAACTATGTATATGGACTTGGAGGAAGAGACGTAACAGTGGCTCATATCAGAGAAATATTTGAAACTCTATTAAGAGAAAAAGATGGAGAAGTAAAAGATACATATAGACATTTTGGTGTAAGAGGGTAGGAGGCAATAAATATGGCATATAATTTCAAAAAAGAGATGGAAAAACCAGAAAGATTAACTGGTGGACATAGAATGTGTGCTGGATGTGGAGCACCAGTAGCAGTAAGAGGAGTATTAAGAGCATTAAAACCAGAAGACCACGCTGTAATATGTAGTGCAACAAGCTGCTTGGAAGTATCAACTTTCCTATATCCATATACAGCATGGAAGGATTCATTTATTCACTCAGCATTTGAAAATGCTGGAGCAACAATAAGTGGAGCACAAACAGCTTATAGAGTATTAAAGAAAAAAGGTAAAATAGATGAGACATATAAATTTATAGCTTTTGGAGGAGATGGAGGAACTTATGATATAGGATTCCAATCATTATCGGGAGCTATGGAGAGAGGACATGACATGGTTTATGTATGTTATGATAATGAAGCATACATGAATACAGGTATTCAAAGATCATCAGCAACACCAGTAGGAGCAGATACAACAACAACTCCAATAGGAAAAGAAAGTGCAGGAAAACCACAAGGAAGAAAAGATTTAACTGATGTAATAGCAGCTCATAATGTACCATATGTTGCACAAACAACATTTATAGGAAACTTTAAAGACTTACATGAGAAAGCAGAAAGAGCTATCTATACAGAGGGAGCAGCATTCTTAAACGTATTAGCACCATGTCCAAGAGGATGGAGATATGAAAGTGAAGATTTAATGGAAATATGTAAATTAGCAGTAGAAACTTGTTACTGGCCATTATTTGAAGTAATAAATGGAGAATGGAAGTTAAATTACAGACCTAAGAAAAAATTACCAATAGAAGAGTTCTTGAAAAAACAAGGAAGATTTAAACATTTATTCAAACCAGAAAATAGACACATCATAGATAGAATCCAAGCAAATGTAGATTTAAGATGGGAAAGACTACTAAAGAGATGTGGAGAAGAGCTAGATAAATAGTTTAAATTAAAGAGGGGAAAAAATTGTACTACACCCAAAATCTTAGACATCTAAGATGGAGGGTGTAGTTTTTTTATGGCTAAATTAGCAAAAGAACAAAAAATTGAAATTTATGAGAAAAGGTTAAATGTGTAAACTAGAAAATCATCAACTAATGAAGAAAAAATTAAAGGATTATAAAAAGGAATTGTGTATTTGAAGGCCGAAAAGGATAAAAATAAAATTAAAAGGATTAACACCTGCAAAATATAGGAGTCAATTCTTATTAATCAATAATTAAATAATGGTGTCTAAGAAAGAGAAATATTACAGTTTTTAAAATTGTAGAAAAATTTGTAAATTTTTCTTGAGAAGAAGATATTAATTTAGAAAAAATTGTTGAGAAGAAAAAAGAGAGGCTTATAACCTCTCTTTGAAATTTTTAATTTATTAGTAGTTTTTAGGCTCAATCATAAAGTATCCACCAGGATGCTTACATACAGGACATTCCTTAGGAGCTTTTTTACCATAGTGAATATGTCCGCAGTTCATACATTCCCAAGCTACTTCTTCTTCTCTTTCAAATACCATATCTTTTTTGATATTTTCAAGTAGTTTTCTATATCTTTCTTCATGTCTTTTTTCTATTTTAGCCACTCCTTCCATAGTTCTAGCTATATCAAGGAATCCCTCTTCTCTTGCTTCTTCAGCAAATTTAGCATACATATCAGTCCACTCGTAATTTTCTCCTTGAGCAGCATCTAAAAGGTTATCTATTGTAGAAGGAACACTTCCTCCCTTTAATAATTTAAACCAAAGTTTAGCATGCTCTTTTTCGTTGTTAGCAGTTTCTTCAAATATTTTTGCTATTTGCTCATATCCATCTTTTTTAGCTTTAGATGCATAATAAGTGTATTTATTTCTAGCTTCTGACTCACCAGCAAATGCTGTCATAAGATTTTTTTCAGTTTTACTTCCTTTTAATTCCATAATAACCTCCTTAAACTTATACAATTATTTTGAATTGTAATCCTTACAATTATGATATCACTTTTTTATCTAAAAGTCAAATTTTTTTAAAATAAAAAAGAACACTTATAAAATTAAATATATAATAAAAAAGAGAAAGAGATTTATTTTCTCTTTCCCTTATAAAGTTTACTATATAAACTCCATCTATCGTGGAACCACATCCACTGTTCTGGATGTTTTCTGATAACTTCTTCCATATTCTTAATCAATCTTTGAGTATTATTTAATACATCCTCTTTAAAATTGCCTGTCTTAACCATTTCAAATTTTTCAACAACAGAAGTACAACTGTTATCAGAATTAAAATAGTTATATCCCCAGATTAGAGGAATATCAAATTTTAGTGCAAGTGATATAGCACCAGTTGGGGCTTTTGCTTCCATTCCAAAGAAATTGACTAATGCTCCCTTATCTCTATGATCACTAAAGAGAGCAAAAATTTCTTTATTATTTAGACGCTTAATTAGTTCTTTGCTTGTAGATTTACTTTTAGGAAATACAGTTAAATTTAAATCATTTTTTCTACTCTCATTGATAAATTTGTTTAAGTATGGATTTCTTTGCTCTTTAGCTACAGTAACTACATTGTAACCTTCAGCAGCTTTAATAATAGCTTCCATATTTCCCATATGCATAAGTGCAGCTATTACCCCTTTATTTTGATTATAAGCTTCATCTACAACTTCTCTATTTATAACAAAAACTTTTTTTGGATCTTTTAAATAGGTATTAAACCAAAGAGTACACAAAAAAGCTTTTATCATAATTTTGAAAGACTCTATTGCTATATGCTCAATTTCTTGAGTGTCTTTTTCAGGAAAAGCCATTTTAAGGTTTGCAAGAGCAATTAATCTTCTTTTTTTTATAAGTTTGTACATAAGTATTCCTAAAAGATCTCCAAACTTAAATCTTATCTTTTCTGGAAATAAAAGTAATAACTTGTAAAAAAATATAATAATAATAAATTGTATTTTATAAGAAAAATTTTTCATTCTGAACTCCCTAATTAAATTTTAGCAATATTATTATAACATAAAATATAAAAAAATAACATATATAATTAAAAAATAGGAGTTTATTAAATTGCTTACTAGCTAACTATGTGGTATAATTTTTTAGTAAAGTAAAATTTTATAATAGAGGTGAATTAAATTTATGGTAATAGGAATAATAGGAGCAATGAATGAAGAGATTATAGAATTAAAAGCTATAATGACAGAGATAGTAGAAGAAAAATTAGGAGGATTACTTTTTTTTAAAGGAAAATTAAAAGATAAAAATGTAGTACTTGTAGAGGGGGGAATAGGAAAAGTAAACGGAGCTATATGTGCTACACTTATGAAAAATCATTTTAATGTAGATAGACTTTTGTTTACTGGAGTAGCAGGAGGAGTAAATCCAGATATCAATATAGGAGATATAGTTATAGGAACAGACTTGGTAGAACATGATTTTGATTGCAGTGCTTTTGGATATGAGCTAGGGAAAATACCAAGAATGGATGAGTATCAGTTTAAAGCTGATGAAAATTTGAGAAAGATAGCTATGGAAGTAGCTATTGAAGCTTTTGGAAAAGAGAGAGTTTGGGAGGGAAGAATAGTAAGTGGAGATCAGTTTGTAGCTTCTCCAGAAAAAATAAAATGGTTGAGAGAAACATTCAATGGATATTGTACAGAGATGGAAGGAGCAGCAGTAGCTCATGTATGTTATATATTTGAATTACCATTCTTAGTAATAAGATCTATTTCAGATAAGGCAGATGATGATGCTAAAGTGGATTATCCAGAATTTGTAAAATTAGCAGCTAAAAATTCTAAAACAATAATAGAGGGAATTTTAGAAAGAATATAGGTGAGAAGATGGAGATAGAGAAATTATTAGATGAGTTATACTCTTACTCTATGCATGGGATAAAATTAGGGCTTGAAAATATAAAAACTCTTTGTAGAGAGTTAGGAGAGCCACAAAAAAATTATAAAGTAATTCATATAGCTGGAACAAATGGAAAAGGTTCAACCTCTACTACAATAGAAACAATATTATTAGAAGCAGGTTATAAGGTAGGAAAATATACTTCTCCACATATTTTAAAATTTAATGAGAGAATAAGAGCTAATGGACAGGATATAAGTGATGAGGAGATAGTAAAATATTATCAAATAGTTAAGGAAGTTATAGCTAAAACAGGAATAAGACCTACATTTTTTGAGGTAACAACAGCTATGATGTTTAAATATTTTTCAGACTTAGGATTGGATTATGTAGTATTGGAAACTGGTATGGGTGGAAGATTTGATGCTACTAACGTATGTGAAGCTGAGCTTTGTGTAATTACTAATGTAAGCTTAGACCATACAGAGTATTTAGGAGATACTATTTATAAAATAGCTAAGGAAAAAGCTGGAATTATAAAAAATACTTCAAGAGTAGTAGTAGCAGATAGTAACCCAGAATTTTTAAAAGCTATCTCTGAAGAAAAAGCTGAGATTATAAATGTTTTAGAAAAATATAAAAATACAACTATGGAGTTGGATTTTGAAAAATTTATAACTAAGATAGATTTAGGAGCTGAAAAATATAATTTTTCCCTTTTTGGAAACTATCAGTTTAAAAATTTCTTAACAGCTTATGAAGTAGCTATTCAATTGGGTATAGATAAGGAGATAATAAAAAGAGCTAGTGAGAAGGTTGTATGGCAATGTAGATTTGAAAGATATTGTCAAAATCCATTAGTAGTATTAGATGGAGCTCATAATGAAGATGGAATGAGAGAGCTTTGCAAAATTATAGAACAAGGGTACAAAAGTGAAGAGGTAGTAATCATTACATCTATACTAAAGGATAAAGATGTAAAACATATGTTAGGTTTAATGAGAAAAATAGCAGATAATATTATTTTTACTTCTCTTGAAGAAAATCCAAGAGGAACTAATGGAGAAAAGATCTTTGAACAATTAGAGGATAAAAAAGGTTGTATAGTAGAAAATAATATGAAGAAAGCTTATGAATTAGCTAAAAGTTATAATAAAAAAATTATAGTAGTCTGTGGGTCTTTTTATACTTTAAGTAAATTTAAAGAGGAGATAGATGGCTAAAAAAAATAATGGGATAAAATATATAATATATTTGATAGCTTTGGGGATATTTGGTTATTATGAATATGGATTATATCAAAAATACTCTCAAGAAAAAAATATTAGGGATAAAATAAGAGAAGAGAAAACTAATGAGATAAAAAGAGCTTTTCTTTTAAGAAAAGAGGATTTTTATTTAGATAGAGATTACGAAAAAAAATTAGAAAATCTTAAAAAGCAAGAGTTGTTAGAGGAAAACTCCTTAGAGGAAGGGGGAAACAATGAATACAGTAGCAATAACTAGAGAAAAAGTGACTATTAGGGATTTAAAAGAGCATCTGGATTTGGATATAATAAATGAAGGAGATTTAGAATTTCAGGTAAAATATCCAAGTATATATCAGATAGGGTATGAGTTAATAGGTTTTTTTGAAGTTGATGAAGAATTGAATAATTATATTCATATCTATGGAAGAAAAGAAGCAAGATATCTTTCTAAATTTTCACAAGAAGAGAGAAAAAAAATATTTGATGAGTATTTTAAATATAATTTTCCAGCGTTGATAGCAACAAATGAGAGTATAATTTTTCCAGAGATGATAGAGAGTGCAAAGGAAAATAATAAAACTCTGTTAAAAAGCCATAGAAGAACGTCTGCAACAATAAGGGAAGCAAAGTTTTTCCTTTCTAAGAGATTAGGAGAGGAACAGATGGTAGATGGTTATATATTCTTAGATGTAATGGGAATAGGAGTATTACTAACTGGATATGAAGATGCAAAATTAGGAGTAACTATTGAACTTTTAGAAAGAGGTCATCGTCTAATAACTGATAACCATCTTATGATGAAAAGAGTGGCAGAAAATGATTTAGAGGGATATAATAGAGTAGATAAAACTATAATGGATAGTCATTTTTTCTTGGACAACTTAAAAGATGGAAGTAAGATAGATGTAACTACTCTCTTTGGAATAAAAGCTACAAGAAAAATGAAAAGAATAGATTTTTTAATTGTTCTTGAGGAGTGGAATGAGAAAAAATTCTATGACAGATTGGGATTAGATGAGGTATATGAAGAATTTTTAGGTGGGAAAATACCGAAGCTTACTATACCAGTAAGAAGAGGAAGAAATCTAGCAATAATAATAGAAACAGCAGCTCTAAATTATAGATTGAAAATGATGGGAGTAAACTCTGCTGAATATTTTATGAGAGAATCTCAAAAGTTAATAAAATCTAATAAGAAAAAGCAAGGTGATAAATGTATGAACAATGGAAAAGTACTTACAGTAAAACAATTAAAAAATCAATTTAATTTAAAAGTTCTTTTAGGAGAAGAGAATCTTGATGATACTGTAATAGAAACGACGAGTATACATAGACCTTCCCTTGCTTTAGCTGGATATGTAGAAAATTATAAAGATGCTGCTTACAATGGAGTACAAATTTTTTCTAAAGCAGAATTTAAATTTTTAAGTACATTACCAGAAGAGGTAAGAATAAAAAACTTAGAAAATTATCTTCAATTTAAACTGCCAGTATTGGTTTTAACAGCAGATGTGGAAGTGCCTGAGTATTTTTATAATATGGTAAAAGAAAGAAATATGATATTGTGTAGAAGTTCATATAAAAAAGCATCTCAAATGATAGCAAATTTTAATAGTTATTTGGAAACACATTTTACCCCAAATATTTCAGTACATGGAGTATTTTTAGAGTTATATGGTTTTGGAGTATTATTAAGTGGAAAAAGTGGAGTAGGGAAAAGTGAAACAGCTCTTGAACTAATTCATAGAGGTCATAGGTTAATAGCAGATGATTTAGTAAAATTTGTAAAAGATACAGGTGGAGATATAGTTGGAAGTGCTGCAAATTTACCATATTTTATGGAGATAAGAGGATTGGGAATAATAGATATCAAAACTCTATATGGACTTGGTGCTGTAAGAATAAACAAAAAACTCGATATTGTAATTGAACTAAAAGAACAAGAGAGTGAAAATGATTATTTAACAGCAGTGGATTATCAAAATGGTGTAACAGAAATACTAGGAAATAATATTCCTAAGATGACTCTTTATATATCTTCAGGAAGAAATGCTGCAGCTATGGTAGAGATAGCTGTAATGAATCTTATGGCTACTAAACTTGGTCATGATCCAGAAAAATTATATAGAGAAGGTTTGAAAAGAATGACAGAGGAAGAGAGAAAAGTTTTAGGAGTGGAGGGTGAAATTTGAATACATTTTTAGAAATAAAAGACAAAATATTTTCAGAGGATAATATTGTAGTAATCTCTCATGTTAATCCAGATGGAGATGCTATTGGTTCAGGATTAGCTTTAACTCTAGGACTAAAGAAAATAGGAAAAAATGTAAGATTTATATTACAAGATAAATATCCTGATAGTGTAAAATTTTTAAATGAGATAAATATTGTAGAACAATATAACGAAAATAATGAATATAAATTTGATTTGGCTATCTGTGTAGATGGGGCAACTGATGATAGACTTGGAAAAGCTAAAGAGTTGTTAAAAAATAGATTTGTAATAAATATAGACCATCATATTAGTAATACATTATATGGGAAATTAAATTATGTAGAAGAGATTTCATCAACAAGTGAGCTAATATATAAATTTTTAAAATTTTGTGAAATAGATATAGATATAAATATGGCTGAAGCTCTATATACAGGACTTGTAAATGATACTGGAAATTTTTCTCATGACAATGTAACAGAAAAAACTTTTGAGATGGCAGCAGAGTTAAAAAGAATAGGTGCAAGTAACTCTAAAGTAGTTAGAGAATTTTTCAATACAAAATCTTTACCAGCTATAAAGCTTTTAGGGATAGCTATGTATGAGATGGAGTATAATGAAAATAAAAAATTAGCTTATTATTTTATGTCTAAAGAGACTCTAGATAAATATAATGGGAGAAAAGAGGATACTGAAGGAATAGTAGAAAAATTAATCTCCTTCAAAGAGGCTGAGGTTTCACTTTTTTTAAGAGAGGATAAAATTGGAGTAATCAAAGGAAGTATGAGAAGTAAACATGATATAGATGTAAATGAGATAGCTTCAATTTTTGGTGGTGGAGGACATCGTAAAGCTGCTGGTTTTACAAGCGAGCTTTCAGCTGAAGAGATAATTAAAAAAGTACTTGAAAGATTGTAGGTGATAAGTATGAAAAAATATATGGGAATTTTTTTAGCTGCTTTATTTTTAGTGAGTTGTAGTAACAAAGAGATAAGAAGTACAGTAAAAAAAGAGGATAATATCTCTACTTTAAGAGATTATAATACTTATAAAGAGAATCTTGCTCCTAAAAGAAGAGTAGTTATAGGAAAAGTAAAAAATTATACAAGGTTTGGTACTCAAAGAACAGATAGTATAACAAAGGATATATTAATATCTGAGTTTGCTAATTCGGGAAGATTTAACGTATTAGAGAGAGAGGATTTAGATTCTGTAATGGAAGAGTTAGCTTTCTCTAACTCTTTAGGAGAAAAATCAATTTTAGCAAAACAGAAATTTTTAGATACAGATTTTGTAGTAGTAGGAAGTGTTACTAAGTATGAACTTAATACTACTGGAAGTAAATCGCTTTTTTCAAAGAGTAAAGAGCAAAGAGCTGAAGCTGTAATAGAGCTAAAAGTAATAGATGTTTTAAATGGAAAAGTTTGGACAGAAACTGGAGAGGGAAGTGCCAGTGTAAAATTTGGAACAGTATTAGGAGCAGGAACATATGGTTCTTATGGAAGCCTTGAACAAGAAGCTTTTAGAGCTGCTGTAATACAAGGAGTAGAAAAAATAGTAAAGAAAATAGATAGTATGCCTTGGACAGCTGCTGTAGTAAAAAAAGATGGAAAAAGAATAATAATTAATTCTGGTTCTGATAATAATCTAAAAATAGGAACTCAAATGAATGTTTATAAGCAAGGAAAAGCAATAGAATATAGAGGGGAAATATTAGGTTATGAAGAAAATCTAGTAGGAACTGCAATAGTAAATTCTTATATAGGAAATGAAGCTGCTTCTTTAATATATAATGGTGTAGACTTTTCAGTTCCAGCTGTGGTAAAATTAAAATAAAAAGGAGAGTATTATGGAAAAGGATTTTGATATTGTATTTGTAAAGCCTAAAAAATATGAAGATTGTAAAAAGTGTGTAGAGTATATAAAAAAAGATAAGATAGTTCATATAAATTTAATGGACTTAGATGCTAAAGAGTCTCAAAGAATATTAGATTATATCTCTGGAGCTGTATATATCAAAGAGGGAGAGATAGTAAATCCTGGAGAGAATATATTCTGTACTATACCTAAAAATAAAAATCACATACTTGATTATAAAGTAAGAAGTGAAAGTTATGATGAAGAGGAAGAGATAGTACCTATATATAGAAAATAGAAAAAATTAAAGAGTTGTTATATAGCAACTCTTACTTTTTTGAAAAATAAAAACTGTTGGAGGATAGATGTTAGAGGAATTTTTAAGTAATGTAGATATTGGAACTTTTATATTTTTAGGAATAGCTTGTTTTATAGCAGCATTTATAGATGCAGTTGCTGGTGGAGGAGGACTTATCACTGTACCTGCTTATTTAGCTTCTGGAATACCACCTCATATAGCTCTAGGGACTAATAAGGTATCTTCAAGTATAGGAACAGTGGCAAGTGCTTTAAAATTTGCTACTTCTGGAAAAGTCAATTGGGAACTTTCAAAAAAAATAATGCCATTCTCTCTAGTTGGAGCTTTATTGGGAGTGAAGACAGTGGTATTAATAGATTCAAAATATCTTTACCCAATAGCGATAGTATTATTACTTTTAGTTTTAATCTATACTTTGGTTAATAAAAAAATGGGAGAAGAGAATAATTTCCAAGGATTAAATAAAGGAAATGTTAATGCTGGAAGAGTGATGGGACTTATAATGGGATTTTATGATGGATTTTTTGGTCCAGGAACAGGTTCTTTTTTAATTTTTGCTCTTATTAGAATTTTCAAACTAGATTTTACTAATGCCAGTGGAAATGCAAAAATTTTAAACCTTACAAGTAACCTTGCTAGTATGTTCTTGTTTATTTTCCTTGGAAAAGTTAATTTTTTCTATTCAGTTCCGATTGGAATAATTATGATATTTGGAGCTACTTTAGGAGCTAAGACAGCTGTTACAAAGGGAACTAAATTTATAAAACCAATGTTTTTAATTGTAACTTCAATAGTTTTAGTGAAAATGATAGCTGAATCTATGTTTGGAATAGATGTAGGTGGATTGATAAAGGCATTTTTCTTAACTTTACTGTAACTATTCAGATACTTTAGATTTAAAAAAAGAAAACCGAGAACTGTTCCATATTTCAAGAAGTTGATTAACTACGAGCTTATCTCACTAAAAATGTAAGGGTTAAGTCTTCGACTTATTGCATTTTTTAGTGTTCGATTTCGCTGAGTTAATCTAACTTCTCTTCATAAATTACACAATTCTTTGAGTTTTTTAGTTAATATTATTTGAATAATTATTAAATTATTTTATTTTTAGATTTTAATTTAAAATTTTCTTATAGTTCCCAGTATAGTTTTTCGCACTGTATTTCATATCCAGTATAGTAATTTAAGTGAATAGCTCCTAATTTTGTATAGAGATTTTTAGCTCTATCATTTCCACACATTACAGAAACACTGATACCTTTGTACCCTTTTTCTCTAGCATAATCTTTTAGTTGATTTATTATTTTTGTCCCTATTCCCTTTCCCTTATATTCATCTTTCATATGTAAAGAATCTAAGTAAAGAGTAGAGTCCATATTTTTATTTGGAGTAAACGCACAAAATCCTAAAAAAATATCTCCTTCAAAAGCTCCAAAAATACCATTGTTATCCTTTGTTATATAATTTTTCCAAATAGGATTGAATTTTTCTACAGTAATAGTATCTAAAATTTTAGCTGGAATTATTCCATTGTATGTAGCTCTCCAGCTCTTAACATAAAGCTTAGCCATCTCATCTATATCTTTTTCTATTAATAATCTAATCTCCATTTTTACCTCTTATTAAAAATTAAATTTTCAATTAAATAAGCTATTCCACCTTCATCATTAGATTTAGATATGAAAGAGCAAACTTTCTTGATATCCTCATTGGCATTTTTAACACAAGCAGCTAGTCCAGCAGCTTTTAGCATAGGTAAATCGTTATATGAATCTCCTACAGCAATACTTTCTTCTATCTTCATACCAAGAGTTTCTACTAAATTTTTTAGAGCAACTCCCTTGTCTACTCCAAGTTTTGTAACCTCTAAGAAAAAAGGTTTAGAGATAGCTATACTATATTTATCTCCATACTTTTCTTTTAATTTTTTCTCTACCTCTTTTAAATAACTTGGTTCTTCTAATATCATACATTTTACTGCTGGTTTATTTACAGCCTCTTTAAAATTTTTAACAATTTTGTGAGGCATTTTTGTAAGAGTAACCTCTACGTCTATATATTCACTTTCTGTTTCAGAAATAATTTCATCATCAATATATGTAAGGATATGACAACTGTTTTCCTTAGCAAAGTCGTACATCAAATGTAAATCCTCTTTTGTAAGACTCTCCTCAAAAATATGCTCTCCACTTTTACAATTTGTAATGATAGAACCATTGAAAGATAGAATAAAACTTCCATATTTTTCAAGCTCTAACTCTTTAGCTAAATCATACATAGCAAAAGTAGGTCTACCAGAAGCAAGAACAAATTTTATTCCAGCCTCTTGAGCCTTCATTATAGCTTCTTTATCAATTTGAGAGATTTTTTTCTCTGAATTTAAAAGAGTATCATCTAAATCTGTAAAAATAATTTTATAAGACAAAGTACCACCTCAATTTTTTATTTTTATTATAACATATTAGTAATTTTTTTTCTATTTGAAGAATGGAGAATAAATGGTATAATATAGAGTAAAGTCTACACACTAACTGAATAAATGGAGGGGTAATATGTTATTTGAAGAACTTTTAACATCAGCAAGGGAACAAAGAGCATCAGATATACACCTAGTATATGGAGAATTACCAACATTTAGAGTAAATGGCGAGCTTATTAAGATAGGAGATGAGCTTGTAAATAAAAGATTTCTATCTCTCATTGTAGATTTGGTTTTAAGTGAGAGAGAAAGAAATATTTTTTATCAAAATAGAGAGTTAGATTGTAGTTTTGAAGCTTCTAACAATTTAAGGTACAGAGGAAATTTTCATTGGGAGAGAGGTAATATTGGAATATCAATAAGGCTCATTGAAAATAGTATAAAATCTATGGAAGAGTTAGGATTACCTAAAATATTAAAAAAATTGATAGAGAGTAAAAAGGGACTTATTTTAATAACAGGACCTAGTGGAAGTGGTAAAAGCACAACATTAGCTTCTATGGTAGAGGAGCTAAACAGTACTAAAAATCTCAATATCATTACATTGGAAGACCCTATTGAATATCTTTTTAAGAGTAAAAAATCTCTTATTAGACAGAGGGAGATTGGAAGAGATACCCACTCTTTTGCTCAAGGACTAAAAAGTGTATTGAGGCAGGATCCTGATGTGATAATGGTAGGTGAGCTAAGAGATAGGGAGAGTATAGCAGCAGCTCTTACAGCTAGTGAAACAGGACATTTAGTGTTAGGAACATTGCATACAAATAGTGCTAGTGAAACTATAAGTAGGATTGTAGATGTTTTTCCTGCTGAAGAGCAAAATGAGATAAGAGTAAAACTAGCTGCTACATTAAAGGGAGTAGTTAGTCAAAGATTAGTAAGAACTAAAGAGAGAAGAAGAGGGGCTTATGAGATATTGCTATCTATTCCAGCAGTATCGAATTTAATTTTAGGAAATAAGCTCAATCAAATAGATAGTGTGATAGAGAGTAATAAAAAAATGGGAATGATTTTAATGAGAAATTATTTAGAGGATTTATATTCTCAAAATATAATTTCCAAAGAAGAGTATATAGATAATTTAAGGTAGTTGGAGGAGAAAGTGATAATCAATTCAAATTTTCAAATGAATCATAGAAGTATAGAGGAATTTGCAAGGGTAATGGTTCCTGAGGCTTTGGATAAAAATTTAGATATAGAGATAGAGAGAGAAAATGGAGATATAGTAGCTAGATTAGAGATAGATGGAAGAGTAGAATTCTTTAGATATCCAGACCAAAATGGAAAATTTGAAGACCAAGAGATAACAATGACAAAGATACTTATGCTAAAATTCTTTGGTAAAAAATACTCTTGGGGTGGACTAATGGGAGTAAGACCTACTAAGGTAGTGAGAAGACTTTTAGCATTAGGTTATGGATATGAAGAGATAAAAAAGATAATGGAAGAGTTTTTGTTAGTAAGTAGAGAAAAGATAGAATTACTTATTGAAATAGTAAAAAAAGAGTTAGAGTTTTTAGATAGAAAACATATTAATCTATATATTGGAATCCCATTTTGTCCAACAAAGTGTAAATACTGCTCTTTTGCTTCATATGAGATAGGAAGTGGAGTTGGAAGATATTACAATGATTTTGTAAAGACTCTCCTTGATGAGATAGAGCTTACAGGAAAGTTTTTAAGAGAGGAAAATTTTAAAATCTCTTCTCTATATATTGGGGGAGGAACTCCAAGTACCCTTATTGAAAAGGATTTAGAAGATGTATTGAAAGCTGTAAATACTTATATAGATATGAGTGATGTAAGAGAGTTTACATTTGAAGCAGGAAGGGAGGACACTCTAACTGATGAAAAATTAGAGATAGCTAAAAAATATGGAGTGGATAGAATAAGTCTAAATCCTCAAACATTTAAAGTGGAAACTCTTAGAAAGGTAAATAGAAAGTTTGATAGAGAAAACTTTGAAAAATATTTTAAAAAAGCTAAAGAGTTAGGATTTATTGTAAATATGGATATTATTGTAGGACTTCCTGATGAAACAACTGAAGATATACTATATACTCTTGGAGAATTGGAAAAATTTGATATAGAGAATTTGACAATCCATACTCTTGCTTTCAAAAGAGCTTCAAATCTATTTAAAGAGAGCCAAGATAGAGTGGAGTTAGATGGAAAAACTATCACAGAGGCAATAAAGAGATTGGTAGAGAAAAAAGATATACATCCTTACTATATGTACAGACAGAAAAATATTATGGAGTGGGGAGAGAATATTGGATACTCAAAACTTGGCTGTGAATCAGTTTTTAACATAGAGATGATAGAAGAAAATCAATCTACTATGGGACTAGGTGGTGGAGCTATCACTAAGATTGTAATACCTGAAAATGAGTATAGAGATTATATTGAAAGATATGTAAATCCTAAAGACCCAGCTCTATATATTAGAGAGATGAGTGAGAGAATGGAAGCTAAGAAAGAGTTATTTTTAAAATTAAAAAAATAAGGAGAGTTCTATGAAAAAAATTTTAGAAATCTTATTTATTATTTTCTTAAATTTTAGTATAACATATGGAAATCCTTTTGAAAATAATGAGAGTTTTGATATAATAATGAGTGATAATGTTTTAGATGAAAATAGTAAGTATTTAGATATAAATACTGCATCTAAAGAGGAGATGTCTAACTCTGGAGTGACAACAAGGTTAGCTGGACTTATTGTGGAGTATAGAGAGCAGACAGGTGGATTTAAAAATCTCAATGAATTAAAAAGAATAAAAGGGATAGGACAAGCTACCTTTGATAAGCTAAGAAAAAAACTTATGATAAAGACTCAGATAGAGAAAAAACCTCTTTATATAAATGAAGCTAATGATACTCTTTTAGAGTACTATGGGTTTGATAAAAAAGAGATAAAAGATATTAGAAAATACCTAAATAAAAATGGTAGAATCAATAGTAATTTAGACTTGATGAAAGTATTGAGTGAAAAAAATTATAGAAAGTATAAATCAATTATTAAATATGATAAATTTTAGAAAGAGAGTGATACAAGAATGGGAAAACTAATAAGAGGAGTAAGTAAAAACGCTAGATTTTTTGTTGTGGATACAACTGATATAGTTCAAGAGGCACAAAATATTCATAAGTGTAGTCCGACAGCTATTGATGCCTTTGGAAGACTACTTACAGCAGGGGTAATAATGGGAAGTACATTAAAAGGTAATGATGTACTAACTCTTAGAACAGATACAAATGGATTATTAAATAATATGGTAGTAACTGCAGATGCCAATGGAGGAGTGAAAGGGTATCTATCAAATCCAACTGCTGATGTCCCTTTAAAAGATAATGGAAAATCAGATGTAGGAGGATTAGTAGGACAAGGAATACTTAAAATAATCAAAGATATGGGACTAAAAGAGCCATATGTAGGATTATCAGAGATAAACTCTGGAGAGATAGCTCAAGATTTAGCTTATTATTTTTATAACTCTGAACAAACTCCAACTGTAATAGCATTGGGAGTAAAGTTAAAAAATGAAAATACAGTAGAATATGCTGGGGGATATATGATTCAACTTCTTCCAGGAGCAGAAGATGAATTTATAACAGCTTTAGAGCAAAAAATAGGAGCTATTAGACCTATGACAGAACTTATGGCTGGTGGAATGGATATAAAGAGAATAGCAAAGCTTTTATATGAGGATATGAATGATGAAACTTATGAAAGATTAGTAGAGCCATATGAAATATTAGAAGAAAAAGATGTAAAATATAGCTGTAATTGTTCAAGTGATAAATTTTATAGAGGACTTATAACTTTAGGAAAAGAGCAATTAAAGGATATATTTAGTAAAGAGAAAGAGTTAGAAGCAGAGTGTCACTTCTGTGGAAAAAAATATAAATTTAAAGAGGAAGATTTTTCAGAGATTTTAAAATAATTATTTATCTTTTTTTGAAGAGAAAACTAAGAATTGTTCCAGACTACAAGAAGTTGATTAACTATGGCTTACTTCACTAAAAACACAAGGGTTAAGTCTTTGACTTATTGTGTTTTTTAGCGTTCAGTTTCGCTGAGTTAATCTAACTTCTCTCCATAATTTCCACAATTCTTTGAGTTTTCTCTCATTAAGATATGTAAGCTAAATAATTATTTAATATTATTTATTGGAGAGAAAGAGGATGAAATTTAACTATATAGATATAGAGAATTGGAAGAGAAAAGCTCACTATAGACACTATTTAGATGATATTCCTTGTACTTATAGTATGACAACTAAATTAGATGTTACTAAGATAGTGACAGAGCAAAAAAAGATATATCCAACTATGCTTTACCATATAACAAAAATAGTAAATAGATATGAAGAGTTTAGAACTGCATTAGATAGCGAGGGAAAAGTAGGATATTTTGATGAGATGTTACCTTGTTATACAGTTTTTCATAAAGAGAGTGAAACTTTTTCAAATATTTGGACTGAATACTCAGAAGATTATGAGGTATTTTGTAAAAATTATAGAGATGATATTGAAAAATATGGGAAAAATTTAGAGATGGAAGGGAAGCCGAATACTCCTATAAACAGTTTTCCCATTTCAATGATACCTTGGGAAAGTTTTGAGGGCTTTAATCTCAATTTACAAAAGGGATATGGATATTTACTTCCAATTTTTACTCTTGGAAAATATTTTAAAGATGGAGAAAAATATTTAATGCCAATATCTATACAGGTACATCATTCTGTTTGTGATGGATTTCATCTTTGTAGATTTTTAGACAGTTTAAGAAAATCATTAGGAGAGTAGTATGAAGTTGATAGATTCGCATGCTCACTTAGATAATGAACAATTTGATGAGGATAGAGCAGAGGTTTTAGAGAGAATAAAGGAGAATTTAGAGTTTGCTGTAAATATTGGATATGATATAGAGAGTAGTAGAAGAAGTGTAAAATATGCCAATGAGAATGATTTTATATATGCAGTAGTTGGAGTACACCCTATTGATATAGAGGGGTATTCTGATGAGGTAGAAAAAGAGTTAGAAGAGTTAGCTCGTGATAAAAAAGTTTTAGCAATAGGAGAGATAGGACTGGATTATCACTGGATGACTCAACCTAAAGAGGTACAACAAAAGTTTTTTAGAAGACAGATGGAATTAGCTAGACGTGTAGGAAAACCTGTTGTAATACATTCTAGAGATGCTATGGAAGATACTTTAACTATTTTAAAAGAGTTTCCAGATGTGGGAGGAATATTCCACTGCTATCCTGGTTCAGTAGAATCTGCTAAAGAGGTAGTAGATAGATATTATCTTGGAATAGGTGGAGTACTTACTTTTAAAAATGCTAAAACTTTAGTTAAAGTTGTAGAAAATATTTCATTAGATAAATTGATATTAGAAACTGATTGTCCATATATGGCTCCTACTCCTCATAGAGGAAAGAGAAATGAACCTATATATGTTCAATATGTAGCTGAAAAAATTGCACAGATAAAAGGAATTTCTGTAGAAGAGGTAGCTAAAGCTACTAATGAAAATACTAAAAAAGCTTATAAGATGATATAAGGGGAAAAAATGATAATTTGTCCTGTTTGTAAAAAAGATTTAATTAGAAATGAAAAAACTTATAGATGTGAAAATAACCATTCTTTTGATATGGGAAAACAAGGGTATCTAAATCTATTGCTTTCTAACCAAAAACATAGTAAAACTCCTGGAGATGATAAGGAGATGGTACTTAGTAGAAAGAGATTTTTAGAAAAAGATTACTACAAAATAATATCTGATAGAGTAAACTCTCTTATCCTTGAAAATCTAGGAGATAAAAAGAGTGCAAATATTTTAGATATTGGTTGTGGAGAAGGGTATTATACAGGTAATATTAAAAAGTTTTTGGAAAATCTAGGAGTAGAGAGTAATATAAAAGGGATAGATATCTCTAAGGAAGCTATTATAAGTGCAGCTAAAACATATAAAAATATAGATTGGTTAGTAGCTAGTGCTATGAATATTCCATTGGCTGATGAGAGTATGGACTTTGTAATCTGTATGTTTGCTAAAATTGTTCCAGAAGAGAAGATGAGAGTTTTAAAAAATGGTGGAAAGTTGATAGTAGTTTCTACTGGAAAAAAACATCTAATAGAATTAAAAGAGGTAGTCTATGAAAATGTGAGAACTGAGTTTTACTCTCCAGTTGAAGATTTAAAAATATTTAAACATTGTAAAACTGTCAACTGTACAGGAAAATCTTTTATTACTGAAAATGAGAGTATAAGAAATCTTTTTGATATGACACCATATAAGTGGAGAAGTCCAAAAGATGGAGTAGAGAGATTGTTCTCTTTAGATAACTTAGAGATTACTATTGATGTAAATATTGATGTATTTGAAAAGGTATAAGATGATATTAGGTATAGGAAATGATATTGTAGAGATAGCTAGAATAGAGAAGGCTATACAAAATGAGAGCTTTAAAAAAAGAGTGTATACACTGGCTGAGATAGAGCTTATAGAAAAAAAAGGAGCTGGAAAAATTGCTAGTTATGCAGGAAGATTTTCAGCTAAGGAGGCTATATCAAAGGCTATGGGTACTGGTGTGAGGGGATTTAATCTCATAGATATAGAGATATTAAATGATGATATAGGAAAACCTCTAGTAATATTTAAAAATGATTTGAAAGATAAAATGAAAGGTAAAAGAGTAGAGCTATCTATCTCTCATTCAAGAGAGTATGCTACTGCTGTAGCAATTATTTTAAGAGAGGAGTAATTATGGTAGATAAGGAGTTTTATAAAGAATTAGAAGAGTTTATTGAAAATCTTAGAGATAAAAAAGATGATGTAAAGATACTTAATTTTGTAATAGAAAAAATTGATTCTATCCCTAAAGAAGTCCAAAAATTTATAGCTGATAAGACAGGGCTTATGGAGATTTCCATTGAAAATACTATAAATTTTTATCCTAAATTTAGAAACAGAGTAAGTAATGTAAAAGAGGTTGCTGTTTGTACTGGTATGAGCTGTGGACCAGCAGGTGGACAAGAGATATACAATGAGCTTGTAAAAATATTAGAGGTAGATAGCAATGGTCTTTCTAAAGATGGAAAGATTATGCTTTCAAATAAAAGATGTTTTGGAAGATGTGCAAAGGGACCAAATGTTTCTATTGATGGAGAGATTTATAGCTTGATGAGTTTACAAGATGTAAAAAGAAAATTAGGATTATAGGAGGGTATTTTGGATATATTAGATATAAAGAGAGAGTTTTCTGAATACAAAAAAAAGATAGAAGATATTAGGGGGTCTCTTTGACTTAGAAAAAAGAGAAAATAAGATAGCAGAGCTTGAGAAAAAAACTATGGAGGATAACTTCTGGAATGATAAGAGAACAAGTTCAGCTATAATAAAAGAGATGAATGGAGAGAAGGAGCTAGTAGCTGAGTTTAAAAACTTGGTGGCAGAGCTTGAAAATGAAGAGGTACTAATAGAGTTTGTAGAACAGGGAGAAATTGATTTCCAAGAGGAGCTAGAGGAGAAACATCTTATCTTAGGAAAAGATGTAGAGCATTTTGATACTAGACTTCTATTAGATGGAGATTATGATTCAAATAATGCAATAGTTACTATACATTCTGGAGCTGGTGGTACAGAGGCTTGTGACTGGGCTGATATGCTATATAGAATGTATTCAAGATGGTGTAGTGACAAAAAGTATAAGATTAGTGAGATGGATTTTATGCCTGGGGATAGCGTAGGGATAAAATCAATAACTTTTATGGTAGAGGGAATGAATGCCTTTGGATATCTAAAGAGTGAAAAGGGAGTACATAGACTTGTAAGAATATCTCCTTTTGATGCTAATAAAAAAAGACATACTTCCTTTGCTTCAGTTGAGGTAGTACCAGAGGTAGATGATAGTATTGAGGTAAATATCGACCCATCAGATATTAGAATAGATACATATAGAGCTAGTGGAGCAGGGGGACAACACGTAAATATGACTGACTCAGCTGTCAGAATCACACATTTCCCAACAGGCATAGTTGTTACTTGCCAAAGAGAGAGATCTCAATTAAGTAATAGAGAGACTGCTATGAAGCTTTTAAAATCTAAACTAATAGAGTTAGAGATGAAAAAGAAAGAGGAAGAGCTCAAAAAGTTACAAGGAGAACAAAGTGATATAGGTTGGGGAAACCAAATACGTTCATATGTATTCCAGCCTTATACATTAGTAAAAGACCACAGAACAAATTGTGAATCTGGAAATATTAAAGCTGTAATGGATGGAGATATTGATATTTTTATTAATGGATATTTAAGATGGAATAAAAATAGATAAAAAAATTCTTTTAGCTAACTTAAAAAGAAAACTAAGAATAGTTCCATACTATAAGAAGTTGATTAACTATTGCTTACTTCACTAAAAACGCAAAACTCACTTCGTTCAAACAGTTGCGTTTTTTAGCGTTCAGTTTCGCTGAGTTAATCTAACTTCTCTCCGTAATTTTCACAATTCTTTGAGTTTTCTTTTCTTAGAAATACGGTTATTATCAATTTCTTCTTAAAAAAATGAAATAACTCTTTAAAAAAATTAAAAATTGTGATAAAATTTAGAGAAAACTATTTATTATTTATATGGGAGAGGATACAATGGAAAAAAAAGTAAGAACAAGAATAGCTCCATCACCTACTGGAGACCCTCATGTTGGAACTGCTTATATAGCACTATTCAACTTAGCATTTGCTAATTCTAACAATGGAGAGTTTATCTTAAGAATAGAGGATACAGACCAAAATAGATATACTGAAGGTTCAGAGCAAATGATATTTGATGCTCTTCACTGGTTAGGATTAAACTATGCAGAAGGTCCAGATGTAGGAGGAGAGTATGGACCATATAGACAATCTGAGAGATTTCACCTATATGGAGACTATGCTAAAAAGCTTGTAGAGCAAGGAGGAGCTTACTATTGTTTCTGTACTCAAGATAGACTTGATAAATTAAGAGAGAGACAAAAAGCTATGGGAAAAGCTCCTGGATATGATGGACACTGTCGTTCATTAACTCCAGAAGAGATTCAAGCTAAATTAGATGCTGGAGAGCCATATGTAATAAGATTAAAAATGCCTTATGAAGGAGAAACAATTATCCACGATAGATTAAGAGGGGACATAGTATTTGAAAACAATAAAATAGATGACCAAGTATTATTAAAAGCTGATGGATTCCCTACTTACCATCTAGCAAACGTAGTAGATGACCACTTAATGGGAATAACTCACGTTATAAGAGCTGAGGAATGGATAGCTTCTACACCTAAACATATTCAATTATATAAAGCATTTGGATGGGAGCAACCAGAGTTTATCCATATGCCATTACTTAGAAATGCTGATAGAACAAAAATATCTAAGAGAAAAAATCCTGTGTCATTAATATGGTATAAAGAAGAGGGATACTTAAAAGAGGGAATAGTAAACTTCTTAGGATTAATGGGATATTCATTTGGAGAAAATAAAGAGATATTCTCATTACAAGAGTTTGTTGATAACTTCAACATAGATAAAGTTTCTCTAGGAGGACCAGTATTTGACCTTGTAAAACTTGGTTGGGTAAACAATCATCATATGAGAATGAAAGATATAAATGAGTTAACAGACTTAGCTATACCTTTCTTTAGACAATTAGGATATGTAGGAGAAGAGGTATCTGAGCATGAATATAGAGCTCTTGTTAAGATAGTAGAAATCTTAAGAGAGTCAGCTCAAACATTAAAAGAGATAGCTAAAGAATCTGCAGTTTACTTTGAAGATACATTTGAACTTCCAGTAGTAACTGAAGATATGAATAAAAAAGAGAGAAAAAGTGTAGAAAAACTTAATGAGTCTATACTTGACCCAGTTGGAAAAGAGTCTATAAAATTATTTATGAAAAAACTTGAAGCTTGGGAAAAAGAAGATTTCACTATTGAGGAAGCTAAAGAGATGTTACACTCTACTTTAGAAGAGATAGGAGAGGGACCAGCTAAGGTTTATATGCCACTTAGAGCTGTAATAACAGGACAAGCTAGAGGTGCTGACTTATACAACGTTCTATTTATAATTGGAAAAACAAGAACATTAAATAGAATGAAAACTATGATAGAAAAATATAATGTATTATAATAAAAAATCTCCAGTGTAAAAGCTGGAGTTTTTTATTTAAAAAATTTTTAAAACTTTTTAAACTTTTTTTAGAACTCTTGAGTCTAAATAGTATAAGTAATAAAAGATAAGAAAAAAGTAAATTACTTATAAAAAAATAAAAAATATTTAAACTTTTTTATGACTAATAAAGTCTAAATAGTATAATAATAATGATAATTTTTTCATAAACTTTCCCCAATAAAATATATTCCCTCTCTCCCAAGAGGGAAAAAAGCTAATAATAACATTAATATATAAAGACATAAAAATCTCTCCCCCAGGGATAGAGTTGATTACCCTAGTTGTCAACTCTATCCCTTTTTCTTTTCTAATAAAAAATAGATATTTAGATATGAAAGAGAGATGAAAATAAAATTTGAAGAAATAAAAAATAACTAGCTATTGTTAAACAATAACTAGTTATTTTCACGAGAGATTTATAGAAAATAATCCTATTTAGCTATAATTGTTCCAGTAAATACTCTGTCAGTTCTTACTCCTGGTTTGATTTCTCCATTGATAGAGAATATTTTATTTCCTAATAAAACTAGCCCTTCTCCACAAGGTGCATCAAATGGGATTTCTCCAATAGATTTCCAAGTATTAGTATCAGCATTGTAAACTAATACATCTCTATTCCATCCAAACTCATAAGGGTCAGCTCCGAAATATCCAGCTTTATAATTAGCTAATTCTTCTCCTTTTAAGTTTCCTAGATAGTAGTTAGCATCATTCCAAAGTTGTTTCTCAAATCCACCAATTACCATCATTTCACTTTCATTTAATTTTACAGAGTTAGCTCCTAATACTGATACTTCTTTTCCATTGATTACAACTGGAGCAACTTCTGTCCAAGTATTAGTTTCAAAATTATATTTGTATCCATCTACAAATGCTTTAGAGTTTCCTCCGCCAAATACATATAGCTCGCCATTTAATAATTGAGAAACAGATTGAGTTCTAGTTTCTCCAGGAACTGGAGCTAATTCTTTAACTTCTTGAGTAGTTAAATCATAAGAGTAGAATTTATTAGAAGCTTGTCCAGCTTGTTTTCCTGTATGTACATAAAGTTTTCCATCTTTTTCAACAGCTCCACCATTTTGGAATGTGAAAGGTAAATCTCCAACTTTTTTCATATCTAATTTTCCATCTTTCATAGATAAGAACCAGATATCATTGTCTTGCTCAGCATTAGCTGCTCCACCTATATAATAAATTCCTGTAGGAGTAGTAACAGAAGCTCCATATCCTATTTCGTGAGGTAGGTTAGTATGCTCTACAACTGTAACCTCTCCATTATTTTCTGTTAATACATAAACATCTGAGTATAAAAATTTAGGTCCACCTTGAGCAACAGGTTTTATAGGGAAATTAGCTCCTCCACCAACAACTATGTATTTTCCTTCAAGAGAACCATATAGTACACCAGCTGTACCTATATTTTTTTCATATCCTTTTTGTGCTGGTAAATGTCCTCCTACTTCCCAAGTGATTTTTCTATCTACATTTTTTCTCTCAACAACATTTGTAGATGAACATCCAGCTAAGATAAGTGATGATACTATTGCAGCAAATAAAATTTTTTTCATGATACCCCTCCATCAAATAAAAACATTTTTGTACTCGTGAACATTACTTTTTACAATATTATGATACCTCATTTTATTTTGTAAGTCAACAATTATTTTAAAAAAAGTACATTTTATATAAAAAAATTAAGGGAAAATAATTTGTAAATATAGTGATGAAAATATAGAAAAAATATAGGGTAGAAATACTTTAGTGAAAAAAATATGTTAAAATTAAGTTCAAAAAAATAATATTTTAACATAAAAATTGTAATTTATTATCACATTTATTTCATAAAATTGGCTTAGCTGGGAAGCAATGAAAGAATTATGGAGGGAATAATATGAAAAGATTAGCATTATTATTAGCAGCAATGGGAATAGTTTCAGTAGGAGCTATGGCGGAAGCACCAACATTAAAAGTAACAAGCATTGGACAAGAAATCGAAATAGAAAACGAAAATGGAAATCAAACATTTGATGATGTATGGCTATGGAATAATGTAAACTTAGAATATGGAGATTGGCAATTTGGATTAACAGCAGGAAAACAATGGTCAGTAGATTTTGATGGAGATGGAGCTCACAGTGATAATGGAAGACTTCAAATGGATGTGTGGAAAAAAGTAACTCCAGATTTAAAATTAGGAACAAGATTAAGACTTCAAGATGATTATGATAGATACTATGCAAGATGGGATTACAATGGAAGCAACAACATGTTCTTCTCTTGGGGGGATGTATGGTATGAATCAAATAATGATGATTCTGATGTAGGAAGAAAAAATGGAACACCTGATTATATAAAAGCAGAAACTTTACCTATTGGAGTTAAAGTAGGACCAGTTAAAGTTGGATATTATTTCCAATATTATGGAGCTTTAGGAAGTTCAGAAGCAACAGATAATCATTATGAATCAGAGATGGAACATCAAATTAGATTATATGCACCACTATATCAAGGAGAAAAATTAGGATTATCTTTTGAAGGTAGATTTACAATAGCTGAAGAACAAGATTGGAATAATGATGGAAAAGATAGAGCAGATAAGCATGCAGGATATAGAGAATATGATTCTTTTGGAAGAACAAGACTTTATGTAAAATTTGATTATAAAGTTACAGAAAGCTTAAATGTTTATGGACAATATGCTTATGAGTGGAGAGATTTCGACTATCAAGAAGGAGATAAGAGAGAGTTCTATGCTGGAGCAGGAAAAGAAAACTATCAAGATATCTTAGTTGGATGGAGATATACTTTCTAATTTGATAATATAGAAACCCTAGTATGTGATTAGAAATCACAATAAAATACAGAAGATGTTAAGGAGATGAAACTCTTTAACATCTTTTTATTTTTGGGAGAAAATGATATAATATAGTTGGATATGGGAGAAGGAGGGAGAAAAATGAGAGGGATAGGTATAGGATTATCAGATTTTAAAGAGCTGATAACAGAGAAAGAGGTAGAGAATTCTCTGAGGGAATATCAACTAGAAGAGAGATTGCCAGAGGTACAAAAGTGGTATAATGGATATAACTTTGGAGGAGTAAGAGTGTATAATCCCTTTAGTATAACTAATTTTTTGGATAGAAAGAGGATAATGCCATACTGGGTAAATACTTCAAGTAATAGCTTGATAAATAAAGTTTTAAGAGAAGCAAATAGTTTAATATTTGATGAGTTATCAAAGCTATTTCAGAGAGAAACTATAAATAAAACAATAGATATATATTCAAACTTTGATGAGTTGAAAAATCCAGAGCAAATATGGTATCTATTGACAAATGCAGGATATTTAACCCCAGTAGAAGAGGTAGATTTTGGAAAGTACAGTATCAAGATACCAAATGAAGAGGTACACTATTTCTTTGAGAGAGATTTTATTAGTAATTTTTTAGGAAGTATAGATGGATTTGATAAGGCATTAGAGTATCTATTAGAGGGAAATCTAGAAGAGTTTAGCTATGAGTTGGAAAATATTATGCTGACAAATGTAAGTTGTTTTGATTTTAACTCAAGTTCAAAGGAGAGCCATTATCATGTATTTATCTTGGGAATGTTGTTAGGATTAAGAAGAAAATATTATGTACGTTCAAATAGGGAGAGCAGGAGAGGAAGATATGATTTGATGATAGAACCACGAGATAAGAGCAAAGAAAAGAATGCCTTGATAATAGAGCTCAAGGTAGCAGAAAATGAGGAAGAGTTAGTAAGAGTAAGCGAAGAAGCCTTAGCACAGATAGAGAGTAAAAAATATGATGTGGAGTTAAGAGATAAAGGAATAGAAAATATTATCTTAGTAGGAATGTCATTCTATCAAAGAAATTTTAAAGTGATAGGGTATAAAAAATAAAATTAAGATAGGAATAAAAATTTTTGAGATGAGTCTAAAAATTCTTGTGGACTCATCTTTTTTTGTAGGAATAATTCAAAAAAGAGGAGAGGGCAAAAGAAAATATGGAGAGGAAGCTAACAAAATTATTGAGAGACTCTTGATAAAAAAATATAGGGGCTATAAGCAAAAAGCTGAAGGAAATTAATACAAGTAGATTAATACAAGAAGATTATATTACACACACACACTATAGTCGTAAAATAAAAAATTATACTGGGAGCTTGTATTAGATAAGTATAGATGTAACAAAGGTTATATGTTTAAAATAGTGTAAAAAATATGTAAAATGATTGTAAAAAAAACAAAAAAAATAAAAAAAATACTTGATTTTTTTAAAAAAATAGTTTATGATGAATTTGTGATTAAAATATGAGTTGGGAGGCATATATTTTTCACATAATATTTCAAAGAAAATTTGGGAGGATAAAAATTATGAAAAGATTAGCATTATTATTAGCAGCAATGGGAATAGTATCAGTGGGAGTTATGGCAGAAGAGCCAGCATTAAAGGTAACTAATTTTGGACAAAGTATTGAGGTAGAAAACGTATCTGGTAATTCAAATATAGGAGAAACTTGGTTTTGGAATAATTTAGGAATGAAATATGATGATTGGACATTTTCTTTACAATTTGGTAAACAATGGGATTTAGATACTGATAAGGGAGTAGTAGGAAATAATGGAAGAGTTCAGTTATCAGCAGTTAAAAGCTTTGAAAATTATTATTTAGGAGTAAAAACAAGATTCCAACAAAATTATGATAGATATCATTTACTAGCTGGATGGAATTATGAAAACTTCTATGGAGATTATGATTTTTATTATGAATCACAACAAGGAACTGATATGTCATCTACTCCAGATAGTTTAAAAATGGAGATATTCCCAGTAGGAGTTAAATATGGAGACTTTAAAGCTGCTTGGTTTATAGAAGGGCATAAATCAGTAGGGGGAGAAAGAAGCGATAAAGAAGAAAGTTATATTACTAATCAATTAAGATTTTATGCTCCAATCTATAAAGGAGAAAAATTAACTTTAAATACTGAATATAGATTAACTTTAATGGAAGATAAAGATGTTTATAAGCCAACTAAAGGATATGTTACAGTTAAAGATTTTGGAAGACACAGAGTATATTTAAAATCTAATTATGTTGTAAATGATAGTTTATCAGTTTTCTTAAATTATGGATATCAAATATCAGATTATGAAGGAAATAGTGAAGAAAAAGTTAAAGCTAATGTTGATTCAGATAGATACTGGGGAGACGTTGAATTTGGATGGAACTATAAGTTCTAATAAAATAATCTAAAAAATAATTAGTGGGATTTAAAATTAAAAAGATACCATAAAAAGTTGAAGAAATTTTATAAAAAGTTCTTAATAAATTTAAAAAACTAATAAAATGGTATAAAATATATAAAAAAATGAAAAAGGGATTGGCTATATGACTTAACATAGGTCAATCCCTGTTTTTATTTAGTAAAATAAAATAAGTATTAATTAAAAATGAAACATATAATAAAAAAATAAAAAAGTTTTTTCAACTTAATAAAAAAAATAAACTTGACAAAATTGGCTATAAATAAGGATTTGAAAGGGTAATTAGATTAAAAATATTGAAAAAATCAGTGTTTGAAAAATAAAATAATAAAAAAAACTATTTACAAATCAAGGAAAATAAGGTATATTTATATCAACGGGAGAATATCAGACACATTATGTGATGGGTTTGAGAAAAATTTATGAAAAAAGGAGAGATAATTATGAAAAGATTAGCACTTTTATTAGGTTCTTTATTAGTAGTAACTGCAGCTGCTTCAGCTAAAGAAGTTGTACCAGCTCCAGTAGTAGTAGAGGAAGCTCCAGTTCAAATAGTAGAGAAAGAAGTAATCGTATACAGAGATAAAGAAGAAGGATTCAGACCAAATGGATTTGTAGATTTACAATACAGATATTATGGACAAACTGAAGGGAAAGATAATTATTGGAATACAGATGATAATTATTCAAGAACTCAGTTAGAAGGAAAAATCCAAATGACTGAAAAACAAGCTTTAGATTTCAGAGTAAGATCTTATGCGTCATTAGATGAACATGGAGGTAATAATGATACTGAAACAAGATTAAGATATTATTATGATCATGGTTCAAATATGACTTCATTTGTAAGATATCAAAAAGATGGAGCTTATCAATTAGGAGAATATCAATTAAAATTCCAACTAGCTGATTATTTATTTAACAACGATTTTGTAAAAACTACTAGTTTTGAAGTAGGACCTAGATATATTTATAAATGGTCAGCTGATAATAGTTCAGATTATACTCATACATTAGGATTATATCTAGATTGGATTAATCAATTACCATGGGGATTCAGTACAGAAGTGGAAATAGATGGACTTCATTATAATATGTATGGTAAGGATGCAGAAAAACAAGATGGAAAAGTAGACAATTTAAAAGATGATGAGTTTGGAGTATTTGGAGTAGCAGCTAAAGTTATGCATGATGCTAACTTATATACTAATGGAGCTTATTCTTTAGATTGGCACTTTGAAGGAGGATATGATACTTATAACTGGTCTAATTTAGATAGATATGTAGCTAATGTTGAAGGAAATAAACATTGGGATGACTCAACATATCAATTATATGCTCAACCAAACTTAACTCTTTCTTACCAAGCTACAGATTTTGTGACTCTTTATGGAACTCTTGGGGCAGAATATAGAAACTGGAACTTTATAAATGAGTCAGAAGCACAAGAATGGAGATGGCAACCATATGCTATCGTTGGATTCAGAACTACATTCTAGTCTTATCCTAGTAGCATAAAAAATTAAATAAGAATTTTTAGTACCTGTGTAAAAGCAGGTACTTTTTTATACATAAGGAAATTATAATTTGACTTTTTAAGAGAAAAATAAGGAATTAGTTAATATT